>Ga0157378_10001979_pt1 | contig 18330 bp, 15 predicted proteins | sample M65metaG_FD_115309 | JGI IMG/M metagenome (GOLD analysis project Ga0157378, IMG submission 115309) | Miscanthus rhizosphere microbial communities from Kellogg Biological Station, Michigan, USA - M6-5 metaG | ecosystem: Host-associated > Plants > Roots > Rhizosphere > Soil | place: USA: Michigan...
ATCCCATCGGATTGCAGTGCGCCGTGGCGTCAAAATCCTCGGCCTTGTAAGTCCTGAACCACTCCTCGCCCCAAGTGGTCATCTGGATCGGCTGCTCCGGACCCTGGTAGCTGCAGCCCTTCAACTGTGCTCCACAACTATCGTTGCGGCTGCTCTGCGCCATGTCGATGACGAAGGGATGATCCCACACGCCGCTCAGGTCGGGCTTGCCGTTCGCCAGCTTGGGCACCGGCCGCTTGGCCATGCTTTGCACCGCGCGGGTCTGCGCTGCAAGCGGCAGCGCAAACAGAGAAATGATCACAATGGCATGTTTCATAATCGCCTCACACTGTATCAGACTAACGTGGCCAGCACGCTTCGATCGAACGGCCGCAAGTCCGCAATCGCGCCGGCCTTGATTTGCGCGGCCCAATTCGGATTCGCGATTAACGCGCGGCCTACCGCCACCAGGTCGAACTCGCCGCGCTCCAGACGGTCAAGCACGTCGTCAATTCCGGTAACTTCAACGGTTTTCGGCGACCCGAACGACGTCATCAGGTCCGCGCCCAGCGTGATCGATCCAACCGTGATGGTCGGTTTGCCGGTCAGCTTCTTGGTCCATCCCGCCAGGTTCAGATTGCTGCCCTCGAATTCGGGCTCCCAGCATCGCCGCGTCGAGCAATGAAAAATATCTACACCCGCCTCCACCAGCGGCTTCAGAAACTGTCCCAGCTCGGCCGGGGTGGTCACGATCTTCGCGTCATAGTCGTCGATCTTCCACTGCGAAAATCGCAACGCCACCGGATACTCCGCGCCCACGCGCTTGCGAATTTCGCGAATCGCCTCGACGCCGAAGCGGGTCCGATTCTCCAGGCTGCCGCCGTAACCATCCGTGCGCAGGTTGGTTTTCTCCCAGAAGAACTGATCCACCAGATACCCGTGTGCGGCGTGCAGCTCCACGCCGTCAAAACCAACTTCGCGAGCCGATGCCGCGGCTTGCCCGTACGCCTGAATCGCCGTGTCGATCTCGGCCTGCGTCATCGCATATGGTCCCGAAGGTCCCACCGGATGCTGTCCTTCCGCTGGCGGCGGTCCGCTCGAAACCTGCATCCCCAGATGCCAGATCTGCGAAAAAATGTGCCCGCCCGCAGCGTGGACCTCTTGCACTACATGCCGCCATCCGTGCAACGCCGCTTCGCCGTATAGGCGCGGAACTCTTGGATCGAAACCCGCGGTTGGATCCGGCGGATAGGTTCCTTCCGTGACAATCAACCCGACGCCGCCCTCTGCTCGACGGCGATAATATGCGGCAACATCCGGACCGGGAACTCCGCCCGGCGACATGGAGCGCGTCATCGGCGCCATCACGATGCGGTTCGGAAGTGTGATGCCTTTGAAAGAGAAAGGCGTGAACAAGGCCTGTGGGGATCTCATTTAGAGCGTGGGCATTTTCGCCCCGTCCCCCAGCACCGTGTTCCAGTTCCGTACACGCCATCTCTTCACCAGACCGTTCTTAACGTATGGATCCGCTTTGGCGAACGCTTCGGCGGCCTCGGCCGTGGGGCCGCGAAATACCAGCACCGCGCCATCCGCTGGATCCGCCAGAGCCCCCGCCATGACCAGTTCGCCGCGGTCGTGTGCTTTTTGGATCAGGCCCAGATGCTCAGCGCGAAAAGGTCCGCGTCTTTCCACGTAATCGTCCCCAACCTCATAGAACAGGATGATGTGCATCGCTAACGTCAAGCATATCTGACGTCACGGTTTCTTGGGATTGGTCATGCCCATGTCCTTCAACCGCGCCATGATCGTCGGCGTCGATTCCACCAGGTTCGCCAGCGCCTGCTCAGACGGCAAATCGGACTTCGAGATTTCCGGCGGCGGTCCTTCCAGGTGCGCGGTGAGTTGCCTGCTCACAGACTTCGGCAAAACGCTATCCAGGTACTCCAACGCCACCCCGCGAAGCTTGGCGTCGTCCGTGTGCAGCGCGCGGAACGCCAGCTTCACGGATTGCGGCGGCAGGATCAACCCAAGCAGTGTGCAAATGTGCGTCAAGGTTTGCGAGGCCTGCTCACGCAGGACCTCGTCCGCCACCAGGAAGTCGCCGTCTTCACCAGGTGCGTCGGCCGCCGAACGCTTGACCTGCGCTCTCTGTTTGCCCCTGAGTTCGCGATCCACCAGTTCGAACACAGCGGGCGGATCCGGCCGGAAACTGGGGTCGCTCTCGTTGATCTTTTCCAGCGCGCGCCCGCATCGCAGACGGATTTCGAAATGGTCGTCGCGCAATTGGCGGAACAGTCCGTCGCGAGCCAAGCGGCTCTTGGATCCGGCCAGGATCCGCGGCAGCCGGCGGCGCAGCTTGATGTCGGCCGATGCGTCCCCCAGCCTGTCGATGAGCTGCCCGGTGATGTGTTCCACGCCACGGCACAGCGCGTCATGCGCGGCGCGCGCGGTTTCATCGCGGCCCAGCAGCGTGATCACTTGCGGAACCAGCAGCTGCTCGCGCAAGTCGATGCCAGCCAGCGCGGCCCGGGCGCGTAACGGATCGCTCGACCGCAGCTCTGCCAGGCGGCGCAGCACAACATCAGATACGTGCGCTGTCGCACCGCCATTCGTTTCACCCGCCTCGAGTCCTGAGAGCGTCGAGCCGGATCGCAGAATAATAGACCGCGTGATTTCGTCCTCGGCTTCTTCCGGCTTTATCACCACGGTCTGTCTGGACAGCCCCTTCTCCAGCACCTTGACGTAAGCGCGATCCAGACGCAGGGCCAGCCATGCAGCCACCGCTGAAAACAGCACTGTCGCCGACAGAATAAAGTTGAAGGCGATCTCTGCCGGAAAGACCAGCAACAACTGGACTGCAGCCGCTGCCAACCCCTCGCCCAAGCGGTCCGCCCCGATATCGATGGCTGCCTTGGTCGATCGCCTTTCGGCCGCCGGCATCGGCGTGTAGAAAAGCTCATAGCCGGTCCGGTACAGCGATCCGCGCAATAGCTGCTCCAGGCCGCGGCTGAAAATCACCATAATCGCGCCCGGCACGAACAGCGTTATCAGGCCCACCCCGGTCACCGCGATAGGCAGCACCGAAACGGTCTGCCCCGGCCCGAATCGCTTGAGCATGGTCCGGCTGAATCCCGCCTGCACTAAGAATGTCAGGACCGATGTACCCGAATAAAAAAATGCGAAGAATCGGGCCAGCGGCGGACCCTTGCCGAATTGCGCCGTCGCCCGCACGTTGAACAAGTAGTCCAGAGTCGCCGCGCTCATCGAAACCAGAAGTACGAAAGCCGCCAGCGTCACCAGGTAGGGCGCTCCGGAAATCATCTCCGGAAACGACGGCGCATCGTGCGCTTTCTCAGCGCCTTTCGACGGGGCAAAACGGAACAACGCAACGCTTGCCGCCACTTGCAACACGGCCAGCAGGATCAGAAGATCGGGCGTGGAGCTGAGCGTCGCCACCCGCTCGGCAATCAGTCCGCCCGCCAGGCTGCCCAGCGTGCCGAACGCTGCGATTTGACCGAAGCGGCGGCGCGCCTCCCGCGGATCGAACCGTTCGCTGGCCAATCCCCAGAATCCCGAAAGCATCAGCGGACCCAGCGCCAGAATATGCACGTAAATAAACGCTGTTACCGGCCGCGGAAACATCGGCAGCAAGATCCACTCGACGCCATGCAGCGCCGCGCCCATCAGAAAGAAGAACGGGATCAGGCGGAATGGACTGTAGCGCTGTAGCAGCTTGGCCGTGAACAACGCCGCGACGATGGCGCACACCGCCGCGCCACCCACTGCCGGAGGAAGGGCGGTAGTCGGAAAGACCGCTAGAAACAAGCTGCTGCGAGTGGTTTTCGCCGCAACCTGCCACGCCATCATCAGGCCTGAAACCAGAATGGCCTGGCGGGCGGCCGGCGAATCAGGCATACCGCCAAATTTCACGCGGCCGTGCTCCCAACGGCCACCGGCTCGGCCTTAATGCTGGTTCGCCGATCGTACTCGCGTCCGATTTTGTACGCCGCCACCAGCCATACCAGCGTCAAAACAGTGTTGATCGCTGCGAACCATTTCACATCCAGGGCCATCTGCGCCCCTGCGCCGATGATCCCCGCGGACAGCACGTCGCCGCCCCGCTGAAAAAATGTGTCGATGGCGGTCTTGGCTTTGTACTTCGCTTCCCGGCTGGTAGGCAGGAACAGCGCCTGCCGCGTAGTGTTCTGGATCGAATAGTCCGTCCCGTTCTCCGCGATCTTGGCCCACCGGATCACCGCCAGCAGCGGTAGAAACAAAATGAAGGAGTAGCCCACCAGCGCGATGCACGGCAATATGAATAGCGCGCCTCGCACGCCCATGTAACGGAAAATACGCGACACCGCGAACACCTGCAGCAGCATTCCCACCGTACTAAAAATGCTGTCGAAGTTTCCGTAAAACTGTCCGATCATCACCTGCTGCGCCGCCGCGTCGGAGCTGGCTGCGCGAGCGGCTTGCTCTACAAACCTGGCCAGCAGATATTCGCCCGAGGAGTTGACTACGTTCAGCAGCACCATCAGCCCGGCAATCAGCATCAGGTAACGATCCCGCGCGATCAATTCCCAGGCGCCGGTCTTGGCTAATGGCTCTTCCGCCGCCCGAGGCACGAAACGAACCGGGTCCGCCACAGCCCGGCGATGGATCACGTGGCTGATCGAAATGCACGCCAGCAGAACTCCCGCCGTCGCCAGCATCATGCCATACGGCCCGGCGTAAGCGATCGTGCTCGCCTCGATTTTTCCGCCCGCGATCGCGCCCAGGTTGGCCGCCAGCATCAGGATCGGAAACAGCCGCTTCCCGTGGGATTCCGCATAGAGATCGTTGGCGAAGGCCCAGAACTGGGCAATGATCAGGACATTGAAAATCCCCACCCACAGGTAGAAGACAACGCCCTCGCGCACGCCGGCCATTCCAAAGGCATAAAACAAGAGCAGATTCATCACGAAGAAAATCGTGACCCAGCTGATCAGCCGAATCCGGTTGACGCGCGAAGCCAGCGCCCCATAGATCGGGACCACGGCCAGCAGCAAGATAGCCTGCCCCGCAGCCGAGTAGCTCCGGACCTCCGCTCCGCCCTGCGTCAGGATCAACGCGTTACGCACCGGACGAATAAAGTAGTAAGCCGCCAGCAACAGGAAGACGTTCAGGCTCAGCAGCAGGACTCCCGCGCCTTCACCAGCGCGCACCTCCGCAACCAGCGAAAGCATGCGCTCTGCCAGCGTCTTCCGCTCGGGGCATCCGGTTTCGCCCGCCGGCGTTATCACGGCCGCCCTTTCGCTACAGCCTGCTTCAGTTTCGAATTCGCCGGCTCCAACGCCGCGGCCGACCCCAGGTATTGCAGCACGCTGCCGCCATCCACAGGCAGGTCCAGTTTCCGGCCCCGATGCATCGCGGAGTATTTCCCGTCTTCCATGATCAGAAATGCCGGCGGACCCCCAAACGATTTGGATAAGCCCACGTCGATCGCGATCACCTTTCCGCCAAAGCGCGGCATTACGGCAACCATGGGCGTATGTCCGATCACGATGTGACGCGCCTGATGCAGCGCTAGTACCCGATCCACCAGCGCGTTCATTCCCGCATCCGTCTCCGGCAGCAGCGCCATCCCCCGAAACCACAGGGGACCTTCCTCATCCGTCACCATCCCGCCGGCTAGCTTCTGGAAGTCATTCAGCTCCTGGCGCAACTTCTCGTTGATTTCGCGGATGCTCAGCGCCGAATACCGTAAGCTGATTCCGCCATGCAGGAAGATTGCATCGTTGATCCTGATCATGGCGTTCTGCCGGCGCAGCCATTGGCCGTACTTGCCGTCGGGTTGAAAAGCCAGCCGATGCTCTACCCAGCCCAGCGGATGTTCCTCTTCAAACGTCTTACGCCAAGCCGATTCGTTCGAAGGCGGCGTGCCATTGTGCTTCAGATTCTCCAGGGCCGCTTCCATCTGGCGATCCCGCAATTCCCTGGAATCGGGCCCCTGAAACGACGCGAAATCCTGCTTGGTCACGTAGCGCAGATCTCCATAAAGATCCATCCCCTCGTGATTGCCGATCAAGGCATGCACTCCGCCCCCGGCCTTGAGAGCCTGCGGCTCCAGGGCCATGATCAGGTCCATGACTTTGCCAGATGCGTCGCCACGATCCACGAAGTCACCCGTCAGAACCAGGTGAGCCGTCCCGCCCTTCCAGGCGGACTTCCCATCGATCAGCTCGGCAGTGCGCAGGACTTCGAGAAAGCGTGGGTAGTCGCCATGAACATCGCCGATCGCTACAACTCGGTGAATCCCCTCAAATGTGTCCTGAGGTGTTTGGGGGTGTGCCGGCAGTGCCGCCAGCAGAAGCGCCAGAACGCACCAGGTGAGGCTGGTTCTTGGGTTCATCCTGAGGGCCAAGTCTATCACGCTAGCCTATTGAAAACATAGCCATCTCCGAAATTACACAACTCTTACAAAAGATTTGGGGATTCCCTGATACTGTAGTGCTGACCAAGAAATTCAGAGGACCCGTGACAGCCGACCTTATACCTATCTCAAAGCGCCAGAGAATGAACTGGATCACCAGCATCGTGCTGGTCTTGTTGCACATTGGAGCCGTAGCCGCGCTGTTCATGTTCACATGGCGGGCCCTGGCCGTCACTATTTTCCTCTACTGGATGACCATCGGCCTGGGCATCAGCATGGGCTATCATCGCCTGCACACCCACCGGTCGTATCAGGTCCCCCGATTTTTGGAATACTTCTTCGCGCTGTGCGGATCCATGACTTTGGAAGGCGGACCCATCTTCTGGGTCGCTACCCATCGGATTCACCATCAGAAGTCGGACCAGCCGGGCGATCCGCATTCGCCGCGCGATGGAGCCTGGTGGTCGCACGTGGGCTGGATCCTGTTCGGCGAGTGCAATCACAGCAACACCCGGGTCATGGGAAAGTATGCGCCGGATCTGATGAAGCATCCTTTCTATGTGTGGCTCAACAACTGGCATTGGGTGCCGCTAACGGTGCTGGGCATCGCGATGCTGGCGTTCGGTGGTTGGTCGGTATTCTTGTGGGGAAGCTGCGTTCGGATTGTGGTCGGCCTCCACGCCACCTGGCTGGTGAACTCTGCCACGCATCTGTGGGGCGCGCGCCGTTTCGATACCCGGGATGATTCCCGCAATAGCTGGTGGGTGGCTCTCCTCACCTTCGGTGAAGGCTGGCATAATAACCACCACGCGCATCCCACCTCTGCCCGCCATGGTTTGGCCTGGTATGAGTTCGATATCTCCTGGATCCAAATCAAGGTCCTGAAGTTCTTCGGCATTGCGAAATCCATTCGCGTGGCCAGCGTCAACAGCGCCGCTTCCGCCCGCGAAGCCGCCTAAGACCCTTTCTCTCGCGTAAGCTGGAGGGATGGTAGTCGCCGGCCGGCGCAGATCCATCGGCCTTTTCATCGCCCTCGGTGTCGGAATGATTTCCGTCATCGTCCTTCTGTACGTAGGCTGGTTCTTCCTCAGCTGGCGCAGCGGGATTCTGCTTTTCCTGGGCGTGCTCCTTCTGGCCGTTCTCATAAGCGGAGTGGTGCTGAATACCTTCTTCCTGGTGCGCGAAATCCGCCGCAATGAGCAGCAGGACGCCTTCATCAACGCCGTAACCCATGAGCTGAAAACTCCCGTCGCATCCATCCGCCTGTACCTGGAAACTCTTCAGACCCGCGCCGTCGAGGAAAACAAGCGTAAAGAGTTCTACGCCATCATGCTGGAAGACAGCAACCGCCTGATGGAGACCATCGAACAGATTCTCCGCACCGAGCGCATCGGCCATTCCAGCCGCAAACCGAATCTTTCCAGCGTGGAGCTCGGAGCCGTTGTCGAGGAATGCGTCGCCCGTGCGCGCACTCTCTACAATCTCTCGCCCGAAGCGCTGAGTTATCGTCCTGGCACCCCCATCACACTCCTTGCGGACCCAGACGAAGTTCGCGCCGCGGTTTCCAATCTGGTCGATAACGCCGTACGATACTCCGGCGACAACGTAAAGGTGAATGTCGAGACAGGCTCCATCCAGGGACGCGACGCCTTCGTGCGCGTGCACGATGAGGGCGCCGGAATCGCCAAGACCGAACTGAAGCAGATCTTCAAGCGATTCTATCGGGCTCGCGGACCGGCGGGGCAGCGCGTGCCTGGAACCGGACTCGGTCTATATATCGTCCGCTCCGTCGCCAAGCGGCACGGCGGGCGAGCCTGGGCAGAAAGCGAAGGACCCGGACACGGGAGCACCTTCGTGCTGCAGCTCCCCATATCCAGATGAGCCGGGTCCTGGTAGTGGAAGACGAGTTGCACCTGGCCAACGGCCTGCGCTTTAACCTGGAAGCCGAGGGCCATCGGGTCCAGGTGGCCGACACTGGCGAAGCCGCGCTGGACATTCTGAAAGCTGCCCCCACCGGCTTCGATATCGTCGTGCTGGATGTGATGCTACCCGGCAAAGACGGCTTCACCGTCATGTCCGAAATGCGGGATTCCGGACAGTTCGTTCCCACCCTGATGCTGACCGCGCGAGGCCATCCCGCCGACGTTCTTCGGGGATTCGCCGCCGGAGCCGACGATTATCTTCCCAAGCCCTTTGACCTGGCGATTCTGCTCGCCCGCATCCGCGGCCTGCTGCGTCGCCGCGAGTGGTTGAATGCATCCTTCAGCTCGGCGCCCATGGACTCTGTCCAGGCTCAAGCTTTTTCGCCCCAGCCGGACGTGTTCACCTTCGGGGATAAAGTAGTCGATTTCGATCACCCGGAATTGCGCGTCCGGGGGCAGATCTATCCCTTGACGCTGATGGAGGCGAACGTCCTTCGCTATCTGGTGCAGCATCAGGGAAAGGCTGTCTCGCGCAAGAAAATGCTGGAAGAGGTTTGGGGACTTCACGAAGATACCGACACCCGCGCCATCGATAATTTCATCGTGCGCCTCCGGCGCTATATCGAAGACGACCCCACCCACCCCAAGCATCTGCTCACGGTTCGTGGCATCGGGTACCGCTTCGTGCCCGCGCCCCCATCTGATCGATGAATCCCGGAAGCTGCTATAGTCAAAGTGCGTAGATCGTTTCGCCCTTCCTGACAGAGTCCGAGTCTGCCTCGAATCGCCCTTCGCGGAAAAGGGGTACGCCAAGTAGGCTCTATGATTTCAATGGCAGCAGAATATTGCGACGTCTGTAAGACCGAGACGAAGCGCTGTGAATACTATCCTGCAGGCCGCAGCCGGCGCCATGGCAAGTGTCTGGAATGCGACAGGAACGATCCGCGGGCTCCGTCGGGATCTCGCGCCAAGGATGCTCGCTATTGCCTGGAATGCGACCGCAACCATAATCAAGTGGGTAGGTATTAGCCAGGCATTAGTGGAGACAACCGGCGTGACGAAAAATCAGCAAACGGTCCTCGGACTTCTGTCCCGCGGATGGAAGCTTCGCCTGCGGCGCAGCGTATGGCTATTGAAACAACCCGACTACGTCGACAGATTCGAGGAATGCCCCGGCGGCGCCGAAACGCTGAAAGAATTGACTGCGTTGGGATATGTGGACGAGCGGAACAATATCACTGCTGCCGGCAAGGAAGCCTTCGCATCCTCCCCGCAAGAACCCGGATCCGAAGCCGGCGCGAAGGAAAACGGATAGTACATGAACCTTTTGCGGCTCTGGTTCGTCTAATTGAGTATGGAAGCCCTGAAGAAACCCATCGTCCCGTCAGACGTTTGGCAAGCGTACCGCGAGGCATTCGATGATTTTGCCCAAAAGGTCCGCCAGGTCCAGCTTCTGGCTGCGAGTCCGGGAGTAGATCAGCAAGTCATTGACAAGGCGCTGCTCGACCTGGAAACCGCGCACGCCCTTTACAACGCCACCCGGGACATCCTGGCTGAGCAGTTTCTTCCATCCGCATCCGCCGGGCAGGATACCCCGCACGATCACGTGCACAACGTAAGGCATCTGGCCACGCTGCGATGGGAAATGTCCGGACGCCCCGAAGGCACCGCCGACGATGACTGGTACCGGGCGGAGGAAATCGTGAGCCTGGCAAAACCCGGCTGCTGCTAAAAGCAGCCCCTCCAAAACACTTCTAACTGGTAGCGGGCGAGGGACTTGAACCCCCATGACCTTGCGATCGGACGATTTTGAGCCGTCTGCGTCTGCCAGTTCCGCCAGCCCGCCACGAATTTTAGTATCCCACAGCGTCCGCCCAAATGAGCTGAGTACCGTGAGTACTTATGTAAGCCTCCTAGGCCGAAAATCCACTTGATCCCGCCGCGCAATGGGTGCATACTCAGCAGTCGGAACCAAAGTTAGAGTTGCCTGACGAGGTTCCTTGGAGGTTCGCTTGAAGCCCGGCCCCCTCACTATACTTGCGTTCGCTTTTACCGTCGGAGCCAACGCACAAACCTTGCCAAATCTGTTTCCCCTGCCTAACGGAAGCGGGATTCTGGAAACCTACAACCTGCACGATGCGCCCATCAGCCTGAAAGGAACTTTCTTTCAATCGATCGGAACCAATGGGAGATCGTGCTCTACCTGCCACCTTCCCGATCAGGGATGGTCCGTATCCGCAGCGGATATCCAGCGCCGCTTTTCCCAGTCGCGCGGGCTGGATCCCATCTTCCGCACCAACGATGGCTCAAACTGCGACCACAATATCGACACAGCCACGGCCGACGGACGTCGCAAGGCCTACAGCCTGTTGCTCAGCCGGGGACTGATCCGCGTCTCTTTGAGCGTTCCTTCCAACGCCGAATTCACGGTGCAAAGCGCAAACAACCCATACGGATGCAGTGAAACTGACGCCGTATCGGTCTACCGTCGTCCCCTGCCCGCCACCAATCTGAATGCTCTCACCACCCTGATGTGGGATGGACGCGAATCCTCTTTGCAAACCGGCACCACTCCGATCAACTCGGGGAATTATCCGTCGTCGTTGCTCGCGAACTTGGCCCATCAGGCCATGGACGCAACTACGGGTCACGCGCAAGGCGCGGTGCCTTCTGCTGCCCAGATCCAGGACATCGTGGACTTTGAGGCATCCTTGCGAACCACCCAGGCGTTCGCGAACGGCGTCGGTCGTCTGGACGCCGATGGTGCAGCCGGGGGCCCGGAGGCTTATGCCGCGCAGCCGTTCTTTGTCGGCATCAACGATTCCTTCCCGAAGAGCTTTGGCTTCAATCCCACAGGGGCGGATTTTGATTCGAAGGTCTTCAACTTGTTCGATGCCTGGAGCAACTCAAAACAGCCTCATCGGGCCAGCATCGCCCGCGGTCAAGCACTGTTCGCTTCGAAAGCGATCACCATATCCGGAGTCGCGGGAATAAACGATGTGGCCGGACTCCCGGCATCGTTCTCCGGCACCTGCGGAACCTGCCATGATTCTCCAAATGTGGGTAACCATTCGATCTCCGCGCCGTTAAATATCGGCGTCGCCGACGTCTTGAGCCCGCTGGATGTCAAATACCTTCCAGTGTTCACGCTGGTGAACAAATCCACCAACGCGGTGGTGCAGACCACCGATCCCGGCCGCGCGCTCATCACCGGCAAGTGGGCCGATATCGGAAAACTCAAGGGCCCCATTCTTCGCGGGCTGGCCGCGCGCGCGCCGTATTTTCACAACGGCTCCGCCAACACCCTGGAAGATGTGCTCGACTTCTACACCGGGCGCTTCCATGTGTTCTTTACGGATCAGGAGAAGACCGACTTGATCGCCTTCCTCAACGCCCTATAGGAGTAAAATCGTGCAATGGCGATTTACTCCTCCTGGGCGATTCTGATTCTTGCCGCCGCCGGCCTCCCCGTCACGGCGCAGTGCATCGATTACTCCAAGGATCCCGCCGGCTGCCAGCCATCCACCTTTGATACGCCCATCGGCCAGATGCCTTCGGTGCGCGTGAATCGCGACGGCAAACTGGACCCGTCCTCTTCCGAAGAAGACGCCCGCGCCGGCGTCGCCAAGCTCGAAAAGGATCTCCACCTGTTCCGCAACATGGAGCATTTGCATTGGGTGCTCACCGTTCCCTCCGTCAAAGATCCGGCCACAGGAGCCTGGAAGGGCGGCGACCTCGATGCAGCCGGCGACGGTCGCGGCCTGGGGATCGCCGGCAGCTGCATCTTCACCGGCCATGGAAACGGAGCGGGCCGCAAGCATGCCATCAATATCTTCAAGATCCAGCCGAATCCCGAAAAGCAGCCGCCCGTTCAGGTCGGCGAAATCCCCGCAATGTTTGAAGGCAATCAGGGATTCGATGATCGTGAGCTTCGTTCGCTGGTCTACAAAACCTCCAAGGGCGAGGATCGCTACATTCTGGTTCGGAACGCGGGGACCAACACCATCGGCCGCATGGAGACGTATCGCATCGATCCGAACACCTGCCTACCCATGGGCCAGAGCGAGATCACCGACTTCGGCGGACAATCGCACGAATTTTTCATGTGGCACGATCCGGCCAATTCCAACCGCATCCTCATCTACATGACGAATTGGACTTCCGGCCTGCCCGACCCCGAGCATCCCGGATTGAAGACTCCCGATCTCACCGTCCTGGCTGTCACCGACGAGGACACCGGTGAAATGCTTCCCAAAGCCAAACCGCTGGCGACCTTCACGTTGCAGGAGGTGGGCGGTCCGCCGGTGAACGAAAAGCCCGATGCAACCGGCCTGTTCTCCGACGGCCGCTTCCTGGATTTCAGCGACTCCAAAAACCTGGCTGGCCGCGCCGCCAACTTCCAAAACAACGAACAGAATCGGTTTCATTCGTCATCCGTGACCGATGACGGCGAGCGCGTGTACGTCGCCGGCACCACCGCCGGATTCTACGTGCTCGATTCGGAGGCCGTCGCGCATCATCGAAATTCCGAACTGGCCGCGGGTACGGCCGGCTGCAACCAGCGTTCGACGATTGTTTCGGCCAGCGGCGCGATCGACCCCGCCAAGCTTCCCGCGCTGGCCAATGACTGCGTGCACATGGTGGTGAATAACGATCCCGGACTCAAGGCGTTCCTCGCATCCGCCGCCTCGCCGCAGGCCAAGGCCGAACGTTACCTGGTCCTGCTGACGCGCTCGCGTTTCGACGTCTATCCGCCTATCAACGCCACACCCACCGGGACGCATAGCGCGGTGTTCGTGCCGAACCGGCCCGCACAGGTGAAGGGAAATACCAAGGGTCGTCCCGCCTACGTGTGGGTGACGGATGAGAACGGCGGATGCCCCCTGAACTACGCCCGCATGATTTCGGTGGAATCCGAGATCACGCCGATCATGGTGGGAGCTTTTTCCATTCCAGACAATCAGCTGGACGAATGCCTTACTCAGGCCATCACCGAGCCGAGCGGCGAGCGGCGCCAGCAGGTGGCCCAGCAAAATCACAATCCGACGGTGTTCAAGAATCTGGTGTTCAACACCTGGTATGGCCACGGACTGCGCGTGATCGATATCTCCATTCCGCAGACCCCGCGCGAAGTGGGCTACGCGATCACCGTTCCGCACGGCATCGCCCGCACCTATCCGGTGTTTAAGGACGGATTGATCTACTGGGTGGATAACAAGACCGGTTTGCACGTCGCCCGCTACACCGGCCCCCGCGCGAATGAACTACCCGGCGCGGGCACCGGCACCTACGAAGGCAACGCCACCAGCCCGCACCGCTGAGATTTGTGTCGTTCTTAGCGATACCCCGCCGCCTGCAGCTCGAACAGCTCCGCATAGCGGCCTCCCGCACGCAGCAATTCCTCATGCGTGCCGAGCTCCGTAATCCGCCCCTCGCCGATCACCGCAATCCTGTCCGCGATCCTCACCGTCGAAAACCGGTGCGAGATCACGATGCCGATGCGCCCCTTGAGATTCTCCTTCAGCTCAGCAAAGATCGCGGCCTCGGCCTCCGGATCCAGCGACGATGTCGGCTCGTCCAGAATCCAGATGTCGGCGTCGCGGTACATGATGCGCGCCAGCGCCAGCCGCTGCCACTCGCCGCCGGATAAATCATGGCCGCCTTCGAACAGTCTCCCGACTTTCGAATCCAGACCCTTCGGCATCTTCTTCAGCAGCCAGTCGCTGCGGGCATCCCGCAGCGCTTCCATCACGTGCTCGTCGTTTACCTCGCCGCCCGGCCTCCCCATCACCACGTTTTCACGCACCGACAATTCGTAGCTCGCATAATCCTGAAACAGTACGCCGATCCGGCTGCGCAGCACCTCGGGATCCAGATCTTTGAGATCCACGCCGCCCACCCGCACCGTTCCTTTCTCCGCATCGTAGAAACGCAGCAGCAATTTCACCAGCGTGCTCTTCCCTGCTCCGTTCTCACCCACCAGCGCCATCAGTTCCCCGTGGCGAATATTCAGATTCAATCCCGCCACGGCCGGCTCCGTGCCGCCGGGATACTGGAACGTCACGTTGTCGAAATCGATCGAATCGATATGCCAGTCCGGCTTGGGATGCGGCTTGGCCGGCACGGGAATCAGCGGATCCATCGCCAGAAATGAAAAGTAGTCGTCCAGAAACGTTGTATGCTGATCCACCGACACAAACGTGCTCGAAATCTGGCCCAGCGTGCCGGCCACCGCCGTGAAAGCGCCGATCACCAGCACCACGCCTCCCGGACTAATCGTGCCCTCCACCCCGCGGATCGCGATGAACACATATGCGAGCGCCAGCGTGGTTCCGGCCACCAGCCCGGTCAGCATCGAGACGCGTGTGGCCGATCGGTACATTTGCTCGCGCTGCTGCATCAGGTACTCCGACACTTTGCGATGGCGTTCCAGCAGGTAGTCCGCCAGCACGTACGCCCGGATCTCCTTGGTCGTGCGCGGCTGCACAAGAAGATCCCCCAGATACCCGCGTTCGCGTTCCTCCGGAGTCTCTTTGTAGAAATATTCGTACAAACGCGACGTCATCCGGCGCTCCAGCACCAGCGACAATGCCGCCGCCACCAGAGCCAGCGCCACCAGCACCCAGTGCAGGCTTGCCAGCAGTCCCGCCATCAGAACGATCGTGACCATGTTTCCGGATAGTCCTAACACCGACCATGTGAGGTCGCCCGGCCTCCACGAAACGTCGCGCTTGGCGCGCGCCAGCCGGTCGTGCCAGTCGGAATTATCGAAGTGCCCCAGATCCACCTTGGAAGCTTTCGTCAGCAGACGCCGCTCCGCTTCCAGCTCCACTCGGCGGACGAAAAGATTCCGGCCGTATCCCGTGTACGCGCTCAAAGCGCGCTGCACCGTGGTCGCCAGCCACAGCCCGATCACAATCGGCAGCAGGTCCCTAAAGCCGATCGACTGCAAGCGCGCCTGCGCGATGCGATTGACCAGCGTCGCTCCCAGGTAAACCGAGATGGGAGGCATCGCGGCGCTCACCATCCCCAGCACCGAATACCGGATGAGCGATACCGGCGAGGCTGCCCACGCCAGGGCCATACCCTGCTTCAGGTTCTTCCTCACCCTCTGCGCGCGGCCTTGCATGTTTCTTAATTTGCCACACTCGCGGTCTCTTTACACTTTCTTGACACTCCGGCGGTCGATCTTTATGCGGCCCTGAGGCCTCCAATCCTAGCCTGGAATCGGTGGCACAGAATCTGGTTCGCACAAAGCTTCCCGCACTGGATCCCGCACGCGCTGGCGACGGCGGCAAACTCGATCTCAAAGTGATCTTCACGGACCTTCCCAGAACCGCGGCTGCGCTCGAAACCGCTCGCGCGATGGCCAGCGGACTCAGCGCGCGCATCACCGTGTTGGTGGCCCAGGTGGTTCCCTATCCGCTTCCTCTTGGCGCCCCTCCCGTTCCCGTGGAATTTACCCGAAGACTAATGGAGTCCGTCCCCGCCGATGAAAATACTACCGTCGAAATTCTTCTCTGCCGGGATCGCTATGAATCCCTGCATAACGCTCTGCCGGCGGATTCCGTGGTGATCGTGGGAGCCCGCAGACGGCACTGGTGGCCCTCGTGGGAGCGTAGACTGGCCCGGATTTTGCGGCATGAAGGCCGCCGGGTGCTGGTGATCGCGTTATGAACCCGACCTTGCCCGCAACGCCCGCTCCGGCAGCCTCCCCGACCTCGCAGACCACCAAGGTAGTTGTCGCCACCACCGTCGCACTCACCTTCATCACCGTCTGGCAGGCCGCGGCCGTTGTGCTGAATGACATGGCCTCCACCATGTACTACATCGGAGGCATCGCCGAACAAGCCATCGGAAAATCCGCACCCTGGATGGTTGTCGCCGTTATGCTCTTCAGCTACGCGGTGCGATCCGTATACATGGAAAGCTCCAGCATGTTCGTACGCGGCGGCGTCTACGTCGTCGTGCGCGACAGCATGGGCCACACGGTTGCGAAACTCTCCGTCGCAGCGCTGGTGGTGGATTATATTCTCACCGGGCCCATCAGCGTGGTCAGTGCGGGATTATACCTCGGCGCCCTCTTGAACGAAATGAGCCAGGCGCTGCATCTGACGTGGCGCACCAACGCCAACTGGTTCGCCGTGTTCTTCAGCGTCATCGTCACCATTTACTTTTGGTGGAGCAACATCAAGGGTGTGCCGGAATCCAGCACAAAGGCTCTGCACATCATGAAGATCACCACAGTCATGATCGTGATCCTTCTGATCTGGTGCGGAGTCACGCTATTCATTCACGGCGGAGCGCCTCTGCCTCCCCTGCCGACTGCGTCGAACATCCACCTGAATGAGACCTCGCTCGGCTGGCTGAACGGAACCTTCTGGGCGCAGTTGTCCTTTGTCGTCCTGATTGTCTCCTTCGGACACTCCATCCTCGCCATGAGCGGATTTGAAACGCTCGCCCAGGTGTATCGCGAGGTCGCCTATCCCAAACTCAAGAACCTGCGGCTTACCGCCAACATCGTATGCACGTACTGCCTGATCTGTACCGGCGTCATCTCGGTCCTGGCCGTCATGATCATTCCCGATGCGGTCCGCAGCATGTATTACGACAACCTGATCGGGGGCGTCGTCGAGAACCTGGTTGGACCGGTCGCCATCAAGCTGGCCTTCCACGTCTTCGTCGTAATCGTCGGCGTGCTGATTCTGGCCGGTGCGGTAAACACATCTCTGATCGGCGTCAACGGCGTACTGAACCGCGTCGCGGAGGACGGCGTACTTCTCGATTGGTTCCGCAAGCCCCACCGCCGCTTCGGAACCACCTACCGCATCCTCACGGTGATGGCCCTGTTGCAGATCATCACCATCATCCTCAGCCGCGGCGATATGCTGATCCTGGGTGAAGCCTACGCTTTCGGTGTCGTCTGGAGTTTTGCATTAAAAGCCTTAGGAGTATTGGTCCTCCGCTACCAGCGCCACGATCAGGAATACAAGTTCCCGTTCAATATCACGATACGTGGCATCGAGCTGCCCATCGGCCTGGCGGTCACTACCTCGATTCTTTTCCTCACCGCGATCGCGAATCTCTTCTCCAAGAAGATCGCGACCGCCTACGGCATCACCTTCACCATCATCCTGTACGTCTTATTTCTCGTATCCGAACGAGTGAACATGGGCAAGCGGCACGAGCACCACGCCGAGCTTGAACAGTTCAACCTGGATCATCAGTCCGAAATCAGCGCAGAAACCCTGCGCGCACGGCCGGGCAGCGTGCTGGTCGCGGTTCGCGATAGTAACCGGCTGTGGCACCTGAGTAAAGTGCTCGAGAAGACCAATCTTCGCCGCCACGATATCGTCGTCATGACTGTCCGGCCGATTTCCGCGGGCGCGGCCGAATATGAGCTCCAGGACCAGCAGCTCTTCGCCCGCGACGAACAAGCCCTGTTCTCGCAGGTCGTTTCCGTAGCGGAAAAAGAGGGTAAGAGCGTGGAACTCCTGGTGGTCCCGGCCATCGATCCGTTCGATGCCATGGTGCAAACCGCCGCGCGCCTCCAGGCTTCCAAGCTCGTCGTCGGCGTGTCCGCCCGCATGGCATCCGAGGAGCTTGCCCGCCGCATCGGCCTGGCCTGGGAAAAGCTGCCCGAGCCCCGCCAGGCGTTCTCGCTCGAAATCACCAACCCGGACCGCCCGTCCGTGTATGTGAACCTGGGACCTCATCCCCCGCGGCTCTGGCCGGAGGACGTCGATCGCCTGCATCGCATCTGGCTGCGGCTTTCAGGGCATGCGGATATCGGCTGCCGGCTCCATCATCGCGACGTCATCGGCGTTGCGCTGCGAAGACTGGAACACGATCTGGATGGAGTCCATCGCCACGAGATTCTGAATTCTCTGGAACGCGAAGCTCATAAACCCGACGAGACCTGATACTGTTGTCGGCGTGGCGGCAAATTACACGTTCCTCGCGTCACTCCTGTCTGCATCCGCTGTTTTACTGGCCGCGATCTCGCTCGGCATC
>Ga0157378_10001980_pt1 | contig 18324 bp, 21 predicted proteins | sample M65metaG_FD_115309 | JGI IMG/M metagenome (GOLD analysis project Ga0157378, IMG submission 115309) | Miscanthus rhizosphere microbial communities from Kellogg Biological Station, Michigan, USA - M6-5 metaG | ecosystem: Host-associated > Plants > Roots > Rhizosphere > Soil | place: USA: Michigan...
GAGCGCGGTGATAGTCAGGCCGACGTCATTAATCGACTGGGCACGCTTTTGGGCCGTGACGATGATATCGGGCACGCCGCCTGCGGATGCAGCGCCTGGCGCCGTCGCGTCCTGCGCGTTGGCTTGCACTGGTATGAATGCCGCGGTTGCCAGCAATGAAGCCACGGCAGCACAACGGGTTTTCTGATGTAAAGTCATTAGGTCCCCTCCCAAATAAGCCTGTTTTTTGGACTTGCGATTCCAAGGGCTTTTAATTTTCCGGAAAATTACGCGCCTTCTCCGCACCGGCCTACATTTAAAATTACACGGCTGTGTAAAAGCCCATGTACCTTAAGCATTTTACATAAAACTTTGGCACAACAGAACCGCTCGGAACGACAACATCCGATTCCGCGGCTCTCCCACGAAACGCACCCTGCCGGACATCGCATTATGCTGATGAAATGTGCGACACGGAAGGCACTGTCCACGGCAATAATTCAGTCCGTGTCCAATTGGCATTGAGAGGCTGGAGCCCCGGCATTCCTCATTCACTTTTGATGACGGCCCCCGCCTCGGATTATGCTGAGAACGATGCCCTATCGATCGAGAATCGATGTTTCAGATCACTGCGTAGCATGCGTTCATAGGCGCCATTGATTTGCATGTGAATTTCCGAATTGGGCAGGCAAACGAAGGAGCCTGCCGGGTAACGAAGCCACCAATACGCGACCGAAAATTGTCTATTGCAACAATTCAATAGCGAATTAATTTTCCGGTAGCGGCCAAGCCTGTCATTCTTGCGAACGATTGGACAAAGAACGGCACAGCGCGAAGGATATTACGCGCATATAGTGCAACGTCCGCAAGCCGGAAAGCTTATCGGTCGGCAGAAATCCGCCGAGGGCAGATTGGAGAGAAAGATGAACAATATTGCGGTGGCAAGATCGCCGAGCCGGGGTAGGCCCCCGAAGGACATCAAACGCCACGTCATCGAGCATTTGATGGAAGCCGCCGAAGCCGCATTGATGAGCAAAACGGCCAAGGAGATCAAAATCCGGGAGATTGCTGCGGCCGCTGGCGTCAATGAAGCGATGATAAATTATTATTTCGGGGGGAAAGACGGCCTCATGGTCGCCATGTTCCACGAAATCATGGGCGATGCGCCCTATTCGCATTACGAGCGCATATCCCGTGCCTGTATCGAACAGCAATCGATCAAGCCATTGATACAGGAATTGGGTGAGTTTTATTACGCAAGGCCCGGACTTATACGAATGACCATCGTAGAAATTGTCAATAACTCGTCGAAAGTAAAGGCCGCCTACCGTGCGCGATATTTTGATTCCACCCCGGCTTTTGTCGAACGGGTCGTCCAGGCGATGATCGACCGCGGCATTTATTGCCCCAACAACGTCAAATTCGCGACGACTTCGATCCTGAGCATGCTTACCGCCCCACTCTTCAGCATATCCGAAAGATTTAGCACGATAGACAAGCTGGTCAGCCCCGAATGGATGGACCATATCGCGCGGATGATCGATTTGGCGCTGAAATCCCCTGCTCTCCCTGCTTCTGCGGAGTCGAGTGATCTGCCTTAGCCCCCCGATGTGAGTGGCGGCGATTATCAGCTTCACATTTTTAATCCGTAATTTAATTGTTGAAATGGACAATTTCGGGCCCACCGACGAAACCAGCAGCATTAAGAACAGTGAGAAGAATGGTATTTCCCGTCGTTCGTTGGATCGAGCGGGGCCGCCTATTTCGCTGATAATGGCGCTCCAGCGTCCAACCTGCAGTCACCAGCATAGGAGAAGGACATGCACAGGCGCGTCATTGGAACGGGCGGCCTTGAGGTCTCGGCGATCGGCCTTGGCTGCATGGGCTTCAATTTCAGCTACAGCTATTCTGTGACCCGGGAAGAGAGCATCGCCCTCATCCGCCTCGCGACCGATCGCGGAATTACCTTTTTCGACACGGCGGAAGTCTATGGGCCGTTCACCAATGAGGAAATTGTGGGTGAGGCGTTAAAGCCGATCCGCGACCGGGTGGTGATCGCGACCAAGTTCGGTTTCAACATCGATCCAGCGACACACAAGACGAGCGGCACGAACAGCCGCCCCGAACATATCCGACAGGTCTGCGAAATGTCGCTCAAGCGGCTCGGGATCGAGATGATCGACCTCCTGTACCAGCACCGGGTGGATCCCAATGTGCCTATCGAGGATGTCGCAGGAACGGTCAGGGATCTGATCGCGGAGGGCAAGGTCAAGCATTTCGGCCTGTCCGAAGCCGGAGCGGGGACTATTCGCCGCGCGCATGCCGTGCAGCCCGTTGCCACGATCCAGAATGAATATTCGCTGTGGACCCGTGATGTGGAGACAAATGGCACCCTTGCGACCTGTGAGGAGCTGGGCATTGGCCTTGTCGCCTACAGCCCGCTTGGACGGGGTTTCCTGACGGGCGCCATCAACAAGGATACCCAGTTCGGCGAGAAGGATTTCCGCAACTCCCATCCGCGCTTCACGTCCGAGGCCAGGCAAGACAATGAGCCGCTCATCGATCTCCTCAAGCGCATCGCGCAGAAGCATCAGGCCACACCGGCACAGATCGCCCTCGCCTGGCTGCTGGCGCAAAAGCCCTGGATCGTGCCCATCCCCGGCACGACCAAACAGCACCGGCTGGAGGAAAATATCGGCAGCACCGAGATCGCGTTGACCACAAACGATCTTTCCGAAATCGAGCAGGCGCTTTCATCCATCGACATCAATGGCGGGCGTTATCCCGAAGCCATGATGGGAATGGTCGGCCTGTGATGATCCGTGGTTGCGGTTCGGCTCGCCAGCCAGGATCGCATCGCTAAAACATAGCTGTCAGGGGCGCGCCACTGCGCGCTTTGGGGGGGGGATAAAATGCAGCAAACGCCCGGGGGATCGGCGCCGGTCTGGTCGCGCTACACGACGCGCCAGCGTTGCATATTCCTGTCCGCCCTCTGCCTGGTCAGTATGTGGAACTATGTCGACCGCATCATAATGTCGGTGTTGCTCGAACCCATCAAGAATGAGTTCGGCGCGACGGACTCCCAGATGGGCCTTCTGACTGGCGTCGCCTTCGCGATCTCCTACGCGACGTTCGGCATCCCCGTCGCCCGCTTTTCCGACCGCGGAAACCGGCGCGTGATCATCTCGCTCTCCGTAGCGGTATGGAGCTTCTTCACCGCATGCTGCGGATTGGCAGGGAGCTTCATGCAATTGGCGGTGGCGCGCATCGGAGTTGGGATGGGCGAGGCCGGTTCGATGCCGCCCTCCCAATCGCTCATCGCGGATTATTTTCCACCCGAGCAGCGGACCCGCGCCTTCGCAGTCTTCACCGTAACGGCCCTGATCGGTAACCTCATCGCCTTTGCGGTAGGTTCCAGGCTCGCTGTTGCCTATGGCTGGCGGGCCGCGTTCATCGGCCTGGGCCTTCCGGGCCTCGTCATCGCGCTCCTGGCATGGCTGATATTGAAGGAGCCAAGGCGGGACATCGCAGCGATGGCGAGTTCGGCACCGCAGGAGCCGTTCCTGACCAATCTGCGCATGCTCGCCAGCAAGCGCAGCTATGTTCTCGTCAATTTTGCGATGATCATGTATTATTGCGTCTCTTACGGCGCCCTGTCCTGGTTCCCCGCCTATCTCAATCGCGTGATGAAACTCAGCCTCACCGAAATCGGGACGGTCTACGGACCCGTCTCCGCCGTTGCGACATTGATCGGAGCCCTCGCTGGTGGCTTCGTCACCGATTGGCTTGCCGCCCGCGATCGGCGCTGGCTCGGCTGGGCACCGGGCATCGCACTTTTCCTCTGCCTTCCGGTCCTGGAAATCGCACTGTCCAGCGAGAGTTCCACGACCTTCATCATTCTTGCGAGTCTGGGCAGCCTGCTTTTGACCGCAGCGCTGCCTGGCATGCTTTCACTGATGCATGTGGTGTGCGGTTCTGCCCGGCGCGCGATGGCTGTCGCCATGCTGTACTTCTTCGCCAATCTGATCGGGCTCAGCCTTGGACCGCTCATCACGGGTATGTTGAGCGACTACTTCACGCCGACATTTGGTTCGGTCGGACTCAGGTTCGGGCTGATGGCCGCAACGCTGTTCGTCATACCCTGCGGCCTGGCGCTGGCCGCCGCCGGATCGCTGGCCGAACGTGACGTCGAGGCGTGAAATAGCGACAGATCAGAACCGGCGCGCTTTCCTTTTGGATCATTTTAGATACAATCCGGAATACAAGGAGCGGGATAAATGTCGGATAAGACGTTTGCTGGGTTCAAGCAGGAGGGCGCGCGCCCTCATGGCTATGCGGGATTGCCGCTAAGCGCGGTACGCCCCGAGGACGAACTGCTGCATGCCCCGGCCGCCAGCGGGCATCATTCGGCGACAGAAACATCCTATTACGGCTTTAGCATCCCCGAGCATGGGCTGAACGGTGAGATATATGTGTGGTTTCACCCGGTGCTTCAGGTCATCAGCGCCAGCGTCTATATCTGGAAGGGCATGAAAGCATCCACGCTGGAATGCGAATATATAAACCATTACAATTACTTACCATTCCCAAAGAATGACATCGACGACTATGTGATCGATGACTTGAATCTTTCGATCAAAGTCGTGGACCCTCTCAAAAGGGTCGAAATCCGGTTAAACGATCGGGATCGGGGCGTGTCGTTCTTTCTCCGGCAGGACGCGATCATGCCCCCGGCCGGCAGGCCCGGCGGCTTTCATTTTACACAGGCCGTGAAGACATCCGGGACGCTCGACCTGTTCGGTGAGCACTACGCCATAGACGGGTTCTTCAGCCGGGATCGATCGTGGGGCCAGGAGCGGCGCGAAACCGCGCAGAAGATGCCGCCCATTTCATGGATTGTCGGCGTTTTCGGCGAGGATCTCGCCTTTCACGCCATGGCGTTCGACGATCCCGCCCTGAACCCGGAATGGGTCGAGGCATTCCCGGATATTCCGGCCGGTGAAAATCTGATGTGGGGCTATGTCTTCCACGATGGCATACTGACCTCGCTTCGCCATGCCGGCAAGATCACCCACCGCGAACAGGATGGGCTGTCACCGCAGCGCATCGACCTGGAACTGATTGACGTGAACGACCGGAAATGGTCGATCCGGGGCGAAGTGAAGGCGCGGATGCCCTGGCAAACCTGGCAGAACATGAACACATTCTTCTGCCAGACCCGCTGGGAATATGAGGGCAGGATCGGCTGGGGCGATACGCAGGACGTCCAGTTCAACGAATTCACGCACAGATTTTCTCGCAGGAGCGCGCGTTCGCAATAACGACTGATCCCCGTTCGAAAGCCCGCACCGATGACATCAGAGTCGACCGTCCCAGCATCAGCCCTGTTGGCAAATCGCCATGCCTATTCCGAGCTGATGGCGATTTTTCGCCGCGAACTCATCGAGGATGTGCGGCCTGAACTAGACACGCCCTATGCGCTGTACGTCGTGGATGTGATGTGCATGATGCTGGACAATCTGCAGGACTGGCTTGGCGGCGCGCGCTACTCGTCACTCGACCACGCGCGTCGGGAGGTTCTCGAGCAGGCCCAGCCTGCATCCCTGGATGCAGGCCTGTTGCCGGATCTGGATGACGAATACGGCGCGGATGCGTTGATGCAGTGCATGTTCGAGCAGGTTCGCCGAACCGGCGATAGGGATCGCATCGCGCAACTGTCCTCGACGATCTGCCGCACTTTCGAAGCCCTCTATGCGGAACAGGCCGATCGCCAGCAGGAAAGCCGGAAAGAGCAAGATGCGCTGCTGGCAAAAATCGACATCGAGCTGACGCCCGCGCGCGTCGAACGCTTCGCGCGCGAGCGGATGCCGGGGCAGGATCCGCACGTATCGCGCGTGACGAAGGTGCCGGGCGGCAATTCCAAAGACACTTTCCTCGTCGCTTTCGAAGGAGGGAACGAGTGGATCGTCCGGCGCGACTTTCCATTCGGCCCCGTCGACACATCTGCCCCTGATGAATTCGGACTGCTACAAAAGCTCCACGCGGCGGGGATGCCGGTTCCCCTGCCCATCGCAGCCGAGCGGGATCCCAACTACTTCGGACAACCCTTCCTCGTTGTCGAAAAACTGAGCGGCCTCAACGCGGAGGACGTCGCGAAGGCCGACCCGTTGGTGGGGCGCTCAGCGTCACTGGAGCTCGCAAGATTACTCGCAAGGCTCCACGCATTCGATCCTCGTGATCTTGGCATTCAAGTCTCGGCCGATGCCGCGTCCGAACAGGTCCGGACTTATATGGCCGCATGGAAGGACTGGTGGCAGCGCCATCGCCTTCATCCGAATTCGCTTATCACCGCCGGGTTCGCCTGGCTGGAAGATAATATCCCGCGGGAAATAGCGCGCATCGTGACGGTCCATGGCGATGCTCGTCCTGCCAATATGCTGATCGATGACGGCCGCGTCTCCGCGCTGTTGGACTGGGAGTTCGTCCATGCGGGCGACCCGGCCGAGGATCTGCAATATGCCAAGGGATACGTTGAACCCTTCCTTTCCTGGGAGGAGTTTCGTGAAGCCTATCGCGACGCGGGTGGCGCTCCCTTCAGCGAGGCGGGCGAGCGTTTCTACGATGTTTTTCGATCGTTGCGGAACCTGGTGTGCTGCGACGTTTCGTGGGGCGGCTTCGTCACCGGCAAATATCCGTCGTTCAAGCTCGCTTCGCAGGGCATCGTCTACAAGCGCGTCTTCGCTCGTGCTCTGGCATCGACGCTTCGGGCCGCCAATGGCGGCTGACGGCGCGGGATGTCACCGCCCCGTAATAGGATTCAGTTCCGGGAGGGAGATTTATGTCAGAGGCTGAAGACAAGGCACGGGCCGAAACCATCGCGCTCGCGAACCACATGATGTCCGCCTTCGGCCACGACATGGCGATATGGTATGAAAACCTGCATCCCGAAATTTCGGTCGAGCTACCGCAAGGCGAAGCCGTTGGCCTGGCGGCCATTTCCAGGGGCGAAGATGCCCTCGCCTTGTTCCGGCTGGCGGCCGAAGGGCTCGACGTCAAATTCGCCGACATCCGAATTCATCCCATGGTCGACCCGAACCAGCTTGTCGTGGAATATAAGGGCATCGGCCATCCGAAGGGTAGGCTCTACCAGCAGAACTACGTCTCCTTTCAGGAATATCGTGACGGGAAGCTTTTCAAGTTCCGGGAGTATTTCGACACCGATGTCGCCAAAAATGTCGCAGGGGACATTCTGAAAGACTTCTGAATTCGATCGTCACAGAAAAATTTAGGAGAGGATATGCCAAATGATTAAGATGATCGTTGCCGTCTGGAAGAAGCCGGGATTGACCGACGAAGAATTCGAGGATCTCTGGTTCAACGGCCATGGCCCCCTGTGCAAACGCTACTCACCCGCGATGGGCATCGTGAAATATGTGCAGAACCATAAGCTCCCCTCTCAGCTTATGGAGAATTTCTCGAAAGATCGCGGCTGGGCCAAAGCGCCCGATGGCGTTGCCGAAGCCTGGTGGGAGAGCGAGGAAGCGATGCTGAAGGCGCTCGCCACGCCGGAAGGACATGAAGCGAGCATGATCCTGAAGGAGGACGAAGAACGCTTCATCCATCCCCCCGAAATCATCGCCTTCATGTCGACCGAAGAGACGATCTACGACCACACAGGCCAATAGGAACAGGTCGAGGCGTCGTGACACAACGCCACGGCGAGCCTGTTTGAACTGATGCTCAGTCCTTGCCCTGCTGCAGCGTACGTCGCTTTTCAGCTATGACTTGTGCAAAGCCCGGCCCATGACCCGGCGTGCGGTGCAGTTCCCAGGCAATGCCGGCGGCGAGGTTCAACCCGTCCGTATCCACCAGGAGCTTCTTGAGGGCACGGTTTGAACGACTGCTGTTGGCAAGAATGTCCTTGCAGAACCGCTCCACCTCGGCGTCCAGCTCGGCACTGTCGACGACCAGATCAGCCAGGCCCATCCCGCCCGCCTGCGCACCCGAATAGGTGCGCGACGCAAACATCATTTCCTTCGCCTTCGACAGACCGACCCGGCGCGGCAAACGTTGCGTCAGGCCCCAGACCGGCACGAGATCGAATTTGGAATGGGTGTCCGCAAATTTGGCGTCGGTCGCGGCAATGATGATGTCGGCGGACAATACGAGCTCAAGCCCGCCGGTGTAGCAATGGCCCTGAACGCGCGCTACGACCGGGAACGGGAGGTTGGAAAGACGCTCGACCACCTGATTTTCCAGAAGCTCGGCTTCACTGGTGTTTTCCGCGCCGGACGCCAGATCGTCCAGGTCATGCCCCGCGCAAAAGCTACGGCCGGCGCCCGTCAGCAACAGGCAATCGATCGCCGAAAGATCAAGCGTATCGAGCAGCCGCGCCATCTGCTTGAACATGTCGAGATTGAGCGCATTCAGTCGCTCGGGACGATTGAGGGTCAATCGGCACAGCCGATCAGTGACCTCGCACTGGATGGTTTCTGTAAACATGCGCGCCTGTTTAGCAGGCCGCCCCTAGCCCGCAAGCGCCCGATGCAGACACGCACTTTGGCATGCTGTTGAAGCCTGCGAAAGCGGCGGGTCAGGTGGTCGCCGCGGCCTCCTCGGCAGGCTGCAATATCTGCCGACGCATTATGCGCCTCTGCAGGGCAGCGTCGTCACCGGTCATCACGCGGCGCAAGGTGCGTCGTTGGGCATGATCGAAATTCTCGCGCGAATGCTGCACCACATGATTGTCCCAGGCCACAAAGTCGCCCACCGTCCATTGATGCCGTAGCATATGTTCGGGGTCGTAAAGGACCGCAAACAGGTCATCGAGCAAGGCCTCGCTATCTTCCGAGGAAAGGCCGACGATACGGTCCGCGGTGGCCAACGCGGTGGTCAGGACCGGCCCGCCGCCCCCGGGTTGCGCGCGGACGACATCATGCAGGCCCCGCTCCGCATCGCTTCCGAGCATCGCCTCGCGGGTCCGGACACCGCCCTTGACGATGTGGGGATCGTAGACGTGAACAGCCTGCCTACCGTCCACCTTTGCCTTCTGCTCGGCCGTCAGACGGGTATAGGCATCGCCTCCATGGACGAACAACGTGTCTCCCCCCTCGGAGGGAACCGTGATCGCATACAGCGAGATCCCGTGACACGGCCAGTCCACATCAAACGCGAAGTCGAAGTGAAACAGGAGCTCGCCATAGTCGAAATTCTTCGGGTCTGAGCCCATGCCGGCGCCCTTAAAATTTTCCGGATTATGATCCACGAACGCAACCGGTCCACCCGGCCTATCGGATGCCACTTCGCCGACGGAGGCCATCAAAGCGACCTGATCTTCGGGAGACAGTTGGGGATCATTGAAGACCACCAGGCCATATCTCCGGAACGCTTCGGCGAACGCCTGGCGATGGATCGGATCGCGCGCGTCAAAGCCGTCGAGACGCACGCCCACATGCTTCAGCCTGGACATTTCCATCGGCCCCTGCTCCTCTCAATTTCTCTTTTTGGGACCTACATACGCTATATCACGAAGAACGGATTCGTAAGCTCTCACATAAAGTTCAACAATATTTTATGGCGAATGCAATGCGGGGCCCGTGGGACCCCGCATTAGCTTGTACGGTCTATGACATCGGTTCATCAGCGTTAAGGGCGACACGCTCGGTCGCTACACTACCCGACGCCCAGTGAAGAGCTGGATAAGTCCAACGATAAGCGCGACCACCAGCAGCAGATGGATCAGTGCGCCACCGACGTGGAACGCAAATCCTAACAGCCACAGCACGAACAGGATGACGAGGATCGTCCAAAGCATAACTTCACTCCTCTATGCCGGTTGGAGGTTTACGGCACGCGGCTCAGCGGCGGGTAGGCCGGATGCCTTGGCCTGCGCCATGAGCTCTTCCTTGCGGCCCAGCATCTCGTCGCGAAGCGCGACCAAATCCACGCCGGTTTGCCTGCATTGCGCGAACATCCCTTCGGAAGGCGTTTCCTCCTCGCGCACATGGTGCTTGATCTCTTCGGACAACACCTTGACCTTGGCGTCGTAGAAGTCGGCGTCGGGCGAGGCGGTCGCGATGTCGTTGATGAGCACCTTCGCGCCATCATGCTCGACATATGCCTCGTCCAGAGTGTCGTCTTCGATCTTGCCACGGAACGCCGGATAGAAAATCTCTTCCTCGATCACGGTATGAATCTTCAGTTCATTGCAGATTTCGTGTGCCAGGCTTTTCTTCCTGCCGGCATCGGATGCCTGCTCGAACTGTTCGAAGAGAGTTTCGACTTTGCGGTGATCGGCCTTGAGGAGCGCGATCGCGTCGGTAAATTCCTGAGGCATGAACATCTCCTGCGTGTGTGGGAGTCTGAACGCATGCTAGGAGGATCAGTTCTTGCGAACGATTCGCAGTCGGCTGTTCTCATGGCTGGAAGGTGATCAACCCGACGAGGCTGGCGGATGCGTAGGCCCCCGCCAGAAACAAGCTTTACTTCCTTTGGCCGAACAAGGCTGATGCGGCGGGCGCGTCCATTACAAATTCCCGCAATGCTCTCGCGTCATGAAGTGCATTATGCGGAACGCCGCTGTTTGCGGCTGCGCTAAACCCCGGTTGCCGGAGCAGGCAGAACTCAGTCGTGGGAATGTCAATGATCTCGCCCGGTCCCTGCACGATCAAAGAACAAAACTGAGCAATATCCTCGGGCCAGTCTGCAACGATCACGGGATGGGCATCCCGTGCCAGATAGTGGGAGATTTCGTCGGCGGCCTCGGCCACCGTCATTTCATGATAAAGACCTTCCGGCACCATCCGAAGATACGGAATAACATGCCTCGCAACCCATGGATGGAGTACATCGGGCAAGGGAACCGTGGCATAGAATTCCCGGTCACCGATTTCCGGAACCAAAGCGATGCTGATAAGTGCGCCGCCGAAGCCATTATATTCAGTGTCGAGAAAATAGCGCACGCCTGAAGGCTTTCGTTCCAGTAATGTAGTAAACCACGTGGATTCCCGCAGGCCGAGTGCAGACATTAGGAATGCGGTTCACCAATGAACCTGCCCTATGTCATAAATGCTGGATTTGCTATGCCCATCGCCTGTTTGCCGGCGCGGTCGATTTCGTGCCGCCGCTTTGCCCGATCCGTGCTATAGGAAATCATTGTTGGCTTCGCACTTTGTAAGCGCCGACGACTGAGAGACAATCTGGAGCTCCCGCTTACAAGGCAAGGAGCTTCTCATGGGCCTCAATTATCTCCTCCATCGGCATCAGATTTCGCTCATGCGGGCGAAGGCTGCCACGTGTGTCGAGGCCCGCCGCGCTCACGAGACGTTTGCGGCGCGCTATGCCACGCTGATTGACACCTTCCGTCGGGAGAAAATACCCAAAGAATCCGTGCTCAGTAAGTCAGTTACGCTGATCGCGGCCTAAGTCTGGGTCATGAAAATATTGCACATGATGTTTGGGCAACATGTTCCCAAGGTCGAGGTGAACCATTGGGAAGGCGGGCACTTCGTCAGTCGATGCGACATTTGTGACTGCATAATCTACCGATTGCCCGGCCTTCCTTGGCACAGCTCACCGCCACAAAGTAAGCGAGATAATGCGCGAGAATAACGGTCAAAGGCAGCTGGTCCCGCAAAAACGAGTGGATCACCGCAAATGACAAGCGACGTCCCCAAGGAGCGGCGGGTCAGTTTCTACCGGGCATGGTCTTCCGAGGCAGCTGAACAGGCGTTGGCGTCAGATCATCCGGGCGCCAGGACACGATGCGCGCATAGTGCGAGCATGTGGACATTGATTGCCGACGCCATGGAAGCCGGGCTGGCCGGCGAGGTCAAACTTCTGACCAACAATCTGCTGCTATTGAACAATGGCTGCTTCGTTGCCGCCAACGACGCGGAGACAAACTGAAAACCGGGTCGCCGGCAGGAACGATTGGATGAAATATCGATCCTGAGACACGACCTTTCTCACGGTTCCTACGCCAACGTTATTTCGTATTCCGTATTTGCCTTGCTCGCGATGATTTCGGCCCGCATCGTCTCTGCTCGCATCAGGCGATCGGCCATGGCCAGCCATGCCGCCTCCGAACGAAGATAGCGCTCCCGGACATTATCCAGCCGTGTCGCATGCGCCTCAGCAGCACATTCGCCCGCGCGAGCGCGATAGAAGTCACTCGTGGCCGACATTTGTTCGCCTCCTGTAGAAAATCATTGCCACACCAAGATGCTTGTATGTCCTATATTTCTAACGCCGATTGCCCCGCCGCTGCGATGCTGGTGACAAAGGCGTTCTCTAAATATCACGCGTCCTTTGCTGATGTCGTAGGATGTCATTTCAACGATCACCCTGTCTCCCACTACGGAGCGTATCTTGAAGCGACGCATCTTGCCTGCCGTGTAGGCGATGACCCGATGGTCATTATCCAAGCGAACGGCAAAACGTCCCTCGGGCAATATCTCCTCGATCTGGCCTCGAAGTTACGCTATTCTTCCCTGGCCAACGACCTCAGGCCGTCTGCAAATTGACAGCGGACATCTTGCCGCTTCGATCCTTTTCCAGCTCGTAGGTTACGCGTTGATTTTGCGCGAGCGTCGACATGCCTGCTCGCTCAACCGTAGTGACGTGAACAAAGCTGTCGCCCGAACCATCCTCTGCGGCGATAAAACCGTACCCTTTGTCAATATTAAAAAATTTCACGGTGCCAATAGGCATAATATTTCCCTTTTAAGGACATGGTGTTTCCTCAGGAAAACCCCCGGTAAGCCAGAAGCTTGAAAAGGAAATATTTATTCCATTCGGAATATCAATTCCGTCGCACGCGGCGTTAGCGGTATCCATATAGGACAAAAGGCAAGAATTAGCAATCGGCTTCGATAGCCAAAGGGTTTGCGTAACCGGTCAATCCACCGGTCCGCACCATCCTGGAAGATAGCTTGCCTCCTCTCCATGAGCGATATCAAGAGCGGTGATCAGCGCGGATTGGAAATCCTCATCGACCTGTTTGCTCGCAACACGATGCCGGAGAAAATCGGCCCACAGGAATTCGGTGTAGGGCGTTCCCTGCTTCGCATATCCTCCGGCACGTCGCAGTTCCCCGGCGAGCGATCGAAACGGATCATCGGCCATTGCGTCAATCGTTTTGGGAAGCCGACCATAGGCATGGCGTTTGCCTTCGCTGTCGAAAGGGTGGAGCCAGTTTCGGTTGTCCATGAACGTCCAGAAGATCGATTTCTCCAGCCCCCCCAGATCGGCCACGACATTTACGAGGACGTGGTTCACGCCTTCCTCGTGCAACGCCCGCACCAAATGATGGTGATCAATCAGATATAACCGATGCTTCGGCCCATACACTGCCGGAATCATGTGACGTCCTAGAAAATCCGGACCATCCCGCTCTGCCCTCTTCCGCCATTCCGCACGTTTGCGGCTGACCTCACGAAGACCGATCGTCATTTGCGTTGGTCGCAGATCGGCGATCTCCACCGGATGAAGCAAGGGTTCAAAGTCGCGCTTCACAAAATCCTCCTCATGGTCGGCGTGTCGTTTCAAGGGCCGAAACCGCATCGTCTACGCTGTAGCTGCTGTGTGCCAGAAGATCGGCGGCACCGGCTGCCTCAAGGAGGTCGCGAACATGGTCGTGAACGCGAGCCAGTTGGAGGCGAATTCCCGCTTTGCGCATCGCGTCGTTGAATTCGATCAGCGCGTCCAACGCGGTGCTATCCAGATCGAAACTTTCTTCAAGGCTGAGCACCACCGCTTGCGGCGGAAAACCGACCCGCGTACGCGCCGCCACGGCGTTGAGAACGGAATCGGCGTTGGCAAAAAAGAGCGGTTCTGCGGGACGCCATATGGCGACTCCCATCGGCGCGATCGCTTCGGGGTGGCGTGTCAGATCGACATAGTCGTGCATGCCGAGGCGGCCAAGTTGCGTGATATATGGCGCCGCCAGCCGCCGCATCATTGCACCTAGTGAGAGTGCGATCGCGATCAGCATTCCGTTCAGCACGCCAAAAGCGAGCACTGCAACCGCCGCAGCGGCAGCAATATACTGGTCTCGTCCGATCCGCCAAAGCCTGATCAATGGCATTGGATCAAGTGCATGAGTGAGCGCTGCGATCACGACGGCCGCCAGCACCGGCTTAGGCAGTTGCGATATCAAGGGTGCGCCGACCACGATGAGCCCTGCCAGACCTAGCCCTGCGGCCACCGCCGTCCACCGGCTGGTCGAACCCGCAATTTCGCTCGCCGCTCCTGCCGAAAACCCCGCCCCCACCGGCATACCCTGGACCAGCGCACTCGCCAGATTGGCACCGCCGAGCGCACCCAGCTCCCGGTTTGCGCTCACCAGATCGCCGTGCCGCAAGGCCAGCGAGCGGATCGTGCCCCATGATTCCGCAAACAGGATCAGCACCAATGGCACCGTAAATTGCGCCAATCTGGAAACATCATCCCAGCCGAGCGCCGGCAATGCCGGCATGGTGATTGCCATGTCGATCTTGCCTACGACCGCCACGCCGTAACGGGGCAAATCAAGGAGGATCGAAGCGGCTATGCCGCATATGAGAACGATCAAGGCCCCGGGGACTGAGGGCTTGAAGCGAAGCGCGAGCAGAATGGCCAACGCGATGAACCCGATCGCAAGGCTCGCGGGCTGCCAGATCGGGACTGCAAGCCAAAGCCCGCGGACAAGGTGAAAAAGATCCGTGCTAGCCACGGGGACGCCGACCAGCGTCGGCAATTGATGAAGGATGATCGTGATCGCGATCCCGAACGCAAAACCCCGCAATACTGGCCGCGAGATGAAGCCTGTCAAGGTGCCCAATCGCGCCATGCCCGCCAGGACGAAGAGCAAGCCCGCCAGCCCGACGATCAGGGTCGCCATGCCCGCTTTGGCGACGCCATCTCCCGGCGCGAACGCCAAGGTGGCGGCAAGGATCGCCGCCGAGGAGGATGTTGGAGAAACGATCGCAAAGCGGCTGCGTCCTAACATCGCGTAGACAACGCACCCGACAATCGCGGCAAAAATGGCGCGCTGGGGTGGGAGGCCTGCTATACCAGCATAGGCAACCGCTTCCGGCAGCATGAGTCCGGAAACCGAAAGTCCAGCGATCAGATCGCCAACGCGCATTACCTATTAGCGCGACCTTGGACAATCATTGCAACAAATCGTCCAGTTCAACGACTGGGCTAGGCCGCCCTATCAATCGGTTCAAATCGCGCATCGCTTTAATGAAACCCAGGCCGCGAGGGGCGGCGACATAACGTGGTTGCCAGACCGGTCCGAACTTTTCCTTGTAGGCGCGAAGGCCTCTGAAGCCGTAAAAGCGTTCCCCATGCCGAAACAGGATCGAGGCGACTTTGGCCCACGCAGGCGACAATCGGTGCCCGTCTATTCCGGACAATGGCGCCAGGCCAAGCGAGAAGCGTCGATATCCCTCGGCTTTCCCCCACAGCATGAGGTTGACGAAAAGATAGTCCATGACTCCAGGGGGCGATCCTTCGCCATGTCGCATCAGATCAACTGACATCTCCTGCTTGTTCACGGTTCGCCACACATTAGCAAAGGCGACGATCTTCCCAGACGCGCGCACTATGGCGCAATCGCAGCGACAGAGGTAAGCTGGATCGAACCGACCCAGACTAAATCCCTTTTCGCGATGCCCTTTGGCTTCGAGCCATTGTTCCGAGACAGTTTCAAGCTCCGGCAGGAGGCTAGGGACGGCTTCTGCAGGAACGACGTCGAAACGCGCCCCTTCCCTTCCAGCACGGCGTTCTGTGTGACGAAGCGAACGCATCTGGGGGCCTTCGAGTGAGAAGGTCTGAAGATCAACCAATGCTTCTTCGCCATATTTGATGATCTGGAGGCCAAGCTCGATCGCAATTTCCAACATGTCGGTGCTGATCTGATAAAGCATTAACCGGCCCTGCGCGGCATCCGCCATCGCACGAATCGTCCACAGCAGGTCGCGCCAGTTTTCTTTCAGGCCGACGGGATCGGCCATGACGATCCAACTCGAGCCCTTGATCTGATACATTAAGAAGGTGCCGCCGTTGGGCGAGAAGAGAAACCGCTTGTCACCAGTAAGCGACAGCATGGCATCGGACCGCTCGGCCTGCTCCAGGACATGCTGCACCTTGTCCCATGGCGCGGGCAATGCGTTGCGCGCGCTCGCTGGCGAAAACAGGCGCCACACGGACACGCTGAACAATATGATCGCTACACCGAGGCTCGCACGGAGATAGCGCGATGCGTCGCCGTGAAGTGCAAACTCCCACCATAGCGAATGGTCATAATCGACATGCTTGTACGAGAAGAGCCCGAGCCAAATGGTTAGGCCGCTGATTGCGGCGACGCAGGCGAGCCAGGTCGTCGAGAAGGGACGCCCAATAAGCGCGGTGCTGCGGTAGAAGGCGGGGCTCGTCCACTGCAGTAGTCCGGCGATGACGAGGCAAGTGATCGCCTCCTCATAATCTATCCCCTTGGCCAGGGAGAACGCAGCTCCGGCCAGCAAAAGCGTCCTCGTCGCGACAAATGCGCCATCAAGACGGCGGTAAAGACCGGGAGCGAGCAGGATAAGGCCGGTTCCGGTGAGGCTGGCTGCGAGATGCGACGCTTCGATAAACGGTAGCGGAAGCAAAGCATGCAAGGCCTGAAGGCGCGCCGGAATACCGGGAGTGGAACCCGATAGCAGCAGGAACGCCCCGCCCAGCAAGTTCGCGGCACTCATCAGGAGCGGCGCCAAACCGCTTGCAACCACTCGGACACTCGCGAGCGTGCGCACAACGCGACGCTGCTTTCCCTCATGGATCGCAAAGATGACTATGCCCAGTGTTAGCGGCAACAGATAATAGACCATGCGGTAGGCGACCAGCGCGGCAAATAGCGTTGCCTTGTCCACGGGGACGACCGCCATTATCACCGCCTCAAATACGCCCAGCCCGCCTGGTACATGCGTGACCAACGTCGCGATGATCGCGAGCGCATAAGCAAATACGAATGTGGGCAAGAATGCCGGATCTGCCCCCGGAATGAGAATGAACAGCGCCGCACCGGCGGCCGCCAGATCAATGCTTGCAATACCGATCTGACCTACCGCTAGTCGGGCGCTCGGCAAGGGGAGTGACCATCCGAGGATGTTGAGCTGGCGGGGGCCGAACGCACAAAATAGCAGGATGGAAAGCGTGACAAATATCACAAGGTCACCGATCACCCGCGCCATGGCGAGATCGACTTCGAGCCCTGCTATGTCTATAGGTGTTTGGTTGATTGCCAGAGCACCGCCGGCGATCGCCATCACGCCCATCCAGAAAGTCGATCCCGCAATCGCGATGACCCGCGCCACATCAGCTCCAGCAAGTCCAGCCCGGGTGTAGATGCGATAGCGGGCTGATCCCCCCGTAATAGGGGCCAGGCCAAGGTTATGGCTCAGAGTGTAACTGACGAAGGAAGCAGTCGCCGCCGTTCGCCAAGGCAACGGACGATCGATAATCTGCAAGGCGAGATAGTCATAGAATGTCAGCGCCATATAACTGACAATGGTGAGCGCGATTGAAATCGCGATCTGCGGAAGAGCAATCGAATGAAAAGCCGCGCGGACATCAGCTAAACGGACGGTTTCGGTCAGGCGATGCAGTGCGGTGAACGCAATGAAAAGCAATATCCCGATCAATCCGAGCGAGACATAAGTACGATGCGCGCGAACCCAGCCCGCTATATCACGCATTGGGCACCTTCTCGATCCGTCTCCAGATCTGAGATTTGCAGATAAAGCGCCCAATCAGACAACCCCGTATCTTCAGTTCGCCAGGGTTCAATTCCATGAGGGTGGACGAGAAATGATATCCCATGTCCGGAACGTAGACTGATCCGGACCAGATTCCTCCACCCTTGAAGCGGTAATCTTCAAGCAATTCTGTCCCGATCAGCTCGTTGACCCCACTCTCCCTTGCGTCGGATTTTGCTTCCGCGGCTGCCCAGATGATCCAGCCGCAGAGCTTTCCGGCACATTCACCCGTTCTTACGGCAACGGTTCCTCGCGGATTAAGCCACACCCCGACGATCCCATTCTGGGCAAATGCCGGCATGCTCCATTCCATGAGCAAGGCGATCGTCAGCCCTGTGAGAATCCGCTTCATAATGGCAGCACCCTCCAAATCGGTCAGTGCGCATTGTGCCTGCGCGCATTTCCCGCGGATGGGCAGCGTCTAAATTATCGGTAATGTGATGAAGGCGGGCAAACCGGCCGCGCGCCACGCCCCTGAGCTAACCTGTTGCGAGGGCAATCAGTTCGGCGACAACGGTAAGAATGACTGGAGCAAAGGCGGACCATAATCGCCGTCTGGAGA
>Ga0157378_10001986_pt1 | contig 18311 bp, 14 predicted proteins | sample M65metaG_FD_115309 | JGI IMG/M metagenome (GOLD analysis project Ga0157378, IMG submission 115309) | Miscanthus rhizosphere microbial communities from Kellogg Biological Station, Michigan, USA - M6-5 metaG | ecosystem: Host-associated > Plants > Roots > Rhizosphere > Soil | place: USA: Michigan...
GGAGGAACAAAAGTATTGAGTGACCGCATAGCTGTTGAGGTAACCACCGCTCCCGGTGAAACCTTCCTGGATAAAATGATCGCATTAGTAGAGGGAGCCTCGAGGCAAAAGACTCCAAACGAAATTGCATTGACTATCTTATTGGCCACCTTCACAATGATCTTTACGATTGTGTGCGTCACATTGAAACCGTATTCAGATTATGCCAATACACCGATCACGATTGCTGCCTTCGTGTCTTTATTTGTTTGCCTGATACCAACAACAATTGGCGGTTTATTGTCTGCTATCGGGATTGCGGGCATGGACAGGGCGTTAAGAGCAAATGTGATCGCAAAAAGTGGTAAGGCAGTTGAAACTGCAGGTGATGTTGATGTACTCTTATTGGACAAGACGGGAACGATCACTATCGGCAATAGGAAGGCAACTAATTTCTATTCTATCGATGGTATTAGCGAAAATGAATTCATACGATATAGTGCATTGAGTTCATTGTCCGACGATACGCCGGAAGGAAAATCAATTGTAGAACTGGCGTCGCAAAAAGGGGTAAGTGCAAAAGCGGAAACGGGTTCACAGTTTATCAAATTCACAGCGGAAACCAGGAGCAGCGGGGTAAATACTCCCGGCGGGTTAAAGATTCGAAAAGGCGCTTTTGATGCTATCCGGGACATGGTAATCAAGAATGGTAACACAGTGCCTGCTGTAACAGCGGAAAAAGTAAAAAACATTGCTGCCAATGGAGGCACTCCTTTAGTGGTTGCAGTCAACAATGAGGTAAAAGGTGTTATTGAACTGCAGGATATTATCAAACCTGGAATACAGGAACGATTCAAACGCTTGCATAAAATGGGCGTAAAAACGGTGATGGTAACCGGCGATAATCCTCTCACCGCAAAATACATCGCCACTGTTGCCGGCGTGGATGATTTTATTGCGGAGGCAAGACCGGAAGATAAAATGAATTACATCCGCAAAGAGCAGGCGAATGGAAAATTGGTGGCCATGATGGGTGATGGTACAAATGATGCACCTGCATTGGCCCAGGCGGATGTAGGCGTATCAATGAACAGCGGTACTCAGGCAGCTAAAGAAGCAGGTAATATGGTGGACCTGGATAATGATCCCACCAAATTGATCGAGGTTGTTGAAATCGGGAAGCAATTATTAATAACCAGAGGAACGCTCACTACTTTTTCTATTGCGAATGATGTGGCGAAATATTTTGCAATTGTACCCGCCTTGTTTATCGCATCTATCCCAGCATTACAGGCATTGAACATAATGGCTCTGAAAAGCCCTGAATCAGCAATTCTTTCAGCGATTATTTTCAATGCGATCATTATCCCTTTGCTGATACCGCTTGCATTGAGAGGAGTTCAATACAGGCCATTGGGAGCATCGGCCTTACTGAGAAGGAACTTGCTGGTGTATGGCCTTGGTGGAATTGTAGTGCCGTTCATTGGAATTAAACTCATTGATCTTTTGTTGGGCGTATTCATGTAAAGTCTTAAATCGAATTGAAATGAAAAAGAATTTATTAATATCTCTGAAGCTGACACTGGTGATGCTCATTATATGTGCGGTGTTGTATCCGCTTTTGATCGCAGGTATTGGTAAAGCGACGCCTGGCGGAGGAAAAGGTAAAACCCTTTCAGTAAATGGAAGAGTTGTTGGGTATGAACTTATAGGACAAAAGTTTACTGAAGATAAATATTTCTGGGGGAGGCCTTCAGCCGTAGATTATAATCCTGCAGGTTCTGCAGGAAGCAATAAAGGTCCATCTAATCCGGATTACTTAAAAATGGTGCAGGACAGGATTGATACTTTTCTTGTTCATAACCCAGGTGTAAAAAAAGAAGAAATTCCCGCCGACCTCGTAACAGCTAGTGGCAGTGGTTTGGATCCCGATATTTCTCCTTCCTCAGCGTACGTACAGGTGAAACGGATTGCAGCTATCCGAAAGCTTCCAGAAGAAAAAGTGAAGTCCCTGGTTGATCAACACGTTGAAAAACCATTTCTGGGTCTCGCACCTGAAAAAGTGAATGTATTAAGACTGAATGTTGACCTGGATAAATTTTCTCAACAATGATAACGGGGATATTGAGAATCAGAAGGAACAAAAATGTGAAATGAAAACGAAAAGATTAGTAATAACAACAATTGCATTTATAAGCATCACGCATGTTGCAGCACAGGATTCATCAAAGACTTCGCTTGTGCTTAGTGGTTATGCGGAAGCCTATTATGCTTACGACTTCAATAAGCCCGTTGACAATAACCGGCCATACTTTTTATACAGCCATAATAGGCACAACGAATTCAATGTAAATCTTGCATTTTTTAAGGCAAGCTATAATGCAGACCGGATAAGAGGAAACGCCGCGGTAGGCGTAGGTACGTACATGAACGCAAACTATGCCGCGGAATCAGGTGTGCTCAAAAATATTTTTGAAGCGAATGCCGGCGTGAAATTGAGCAGTACCAGAAATCTGTGGCTAGATCTTGGAATTCTTCCTTCTCATATCGGCTTTGAATCTGCCATCAGCAAGGATTGCTGGACGCTGACAAGAAGCATAGTGTCTGAGAATACACCTTACTTCGAATCAGGCGCACGACTTACCTATACCAGCAACAGTGGAAAAATAACAGTGGCTGCGTTGGCTTTGAATGGATGGCAACGAATAACCAGGGTAAGTGGAAACTCCCTGATGAGTTGGGGAACGCAGATCTACTTGAAGCCTTCCGATAAATTAATTTTTAATTACAGCACTTTTCTCGGGACGGATAAGCCCGACAGTACTCGACTTTGGAGAATATACCATAACCTGTATGCAATAATCCAGTTCAATGAAAAGATAGGGATTACTGCAGGCTTTGATATCGGGACCGAACAGGTTAGCAAGGGAAGTAGTGAGGTGAACACCTGGTATGCCCCGGTAGGCATTCTAAGATTTACACCAAACGACAATTGGGCATTTGCAGTGAGAGGAGAATATTTTAATGACGAAAATGGTGTAATCATCACTACAGGCACTGTCAATGGATTTAAGACCTCTGGTTTTTCGTTCAACGTGGATCGTCGGATTACGGAACACTTCCTTTGTAGAATTGAATTCAGGAATTTTAATAGTAAGGATGAGATTTTCATAAAAGGAGACCAAGCGCAAAATACGAATGCGGCAATTACCACTTCATTTGCATTATCATTTTGATAGAAGAAATAAACGATAGAGAAAAAAGAGTTGAGCAGTTCTTAAAGCTTGCCCAGACACCCAGTCGTGGTAAGCTTAAGATTTATATCGGCATGAGCGCCGGGGTTGGGAAAACTTACCGAATGCTCCAGGAAGCGCACAGGCGTTTGGATAATGGAGAAAATATTCGCATTGCTTATATAGAAACGCATGGACGAAAAGAAACTGAAGCATTGATAGCGGGACTGCCTATCATTCCGCGACGGGACGTGTTCTACAAAGGAAAACGATTGGAAGAGCTGGACGTACAGGCTGTTTTATTGCTTCATCCTGATGTGGTAGTTGTTGATGAACTTGCTCATACCAATATTCCCGGCAGCAAAAATGAAAAAAGGTGGCAAGATGTATTGGATATCCTTGAGGCGGGAATCGATGTGATTTCTGCAATCAATATTCAACATATTGAAAGTATTAACGAGGAGGTGCAGCAAATTACAGGAGTTGATGTAAAGGAAAGGGTTCCCGATAGGATATTGCAAATAGCTGATGAAGTAGTGAATATTGACCTCACTGCCGACGAATTGATAACGAGATTAAAGGAGGGTAAAATATACAACCATGCAAAAGTGCAGCAGGCGCTTACCAATTTCTTTCAACCTGAGAAAATTCTGCAGCTTCGCGAACTTGCTTTGAAAGAAGTGGCCGGTCAGGTGGAAAGGAAAGTGGATTACCAGATTACTTCCAGACAATCGCCATTCCGTCATGAAAGATTCCTCGCATGCATTTCTTCCAATGCGGAAATTGCTCAACGCATCATTAGGAAGACAGCAAGACTGGCTTCCTATTACAATAGCCAGTGGTTTATACTGTATGTACAAACACCAAGAGAATCCACTGAAAAGATCCCGCTTGATAAGCAGCGTCACCTGATAAATAATTTCAAAAACGGGACTGAGTTGGGTGCTGAAATAATTCAGAAAAAAGATGCAAACATTGCAAAAGCAATTATGGAAACAATTGCTGAAAAACAGATCACAACCGTTTGCCTTGGAAAGCCGCACCTCAAATTATGGCAGGTGATATTGAGAACAAGTATCTTCAATCAATTGCTTAAAACTTTGTCAGAAAATGATGTTGATTTAGTCATTTTATCCTGATGCCTGGAAGTGTAAAAAATAAGATTCGTCTGGGGACCATTTTCCTATTTCTGCTTGTAGTTCTATCGGGTGGATTTAGTATTTATTACCTGGTCAAATTAAGGAACCAGTCCAAGAATATCCTTAAGGCAAACTATGAATCCATTCAATACGGTCACCAGATGCAGGCGGCACTGGACAGCATCGGGGATCATAAGAGGGCGTTCCTGGATACTTTCGAAACCCAACTTAGAAAACAGGAATCAAATATCACAGAACCCGGCGAAACCTCCGCTACGGCCGATCTGCGAAATGCCTTTGAGAATTTGAAAAAAGGGGATAGCTCAGCACAGAATATTGATCAAATCAATTATTACCTGCAGAGAATTCTCTTGCTGAATATGACAGCCATAAAAAATAAGAACGAAAAGGCCGAAACATCCGTGGAGAGTGGCCTTACATTACTGATCATAGTGGTGACGTTTATTTTTATCATCGGTTTGACATTTAGTTACAATTTCCCTTCAATCATAACCAATCCCATTCAAAAACTTACAAATGCCATTAGGGAAATCGGAAATAAGAATTACAATCACAGGATCCATATCGACTCAAAAGATGAATTCGGGGAATTGGCTAATGCTTTTAATGAGATGGCGGAGCGACTTCAATATTTTGAAAACAGCAACCTCAATAAACTCATTTTTGAAAAAAGCAGGGCAGAAGCAGTCATCAATAGTTTAAAGGACGCCAGTATTGGAATTGACAAGAATAATCGCGTTCTATTCGCCAACCAACAGGCGCTACAACTCCTTGGCCTAAAATCTGAGGAGGTGGTTGGACGGTCCACGGAGGAAGTCAGTAAAAGGAACGATCTTTTCAAATTCCTGAATGAGGCCGAAGGGAAGAATCCATTTAAAATAGTGTTGGATGGAAAGGAAAATTATTATGTGAAAGAGTCGATTGACGTATCGCAAGGCAACACTAGCAGCAAGGTGATCGTCCTTAAAAATATTACCTCATTCAAAGAACTTGATGTGGCAAAGACCGATTTTATTGCCACCATATCTCACGAATTAAAAACCCCTTTGGCGTCATCCGATTTTAGCCTGAAACTTTTGGAAGACAACCGGATTGGAAAAGAAGAGCAAAAGGAATTAATTCAGCAACTGAAAAATGACAATCAGCGCATGCTTCGTATCCTGAGCGAATTGTTGAACATGTCGCAGGTAGAGGCAGGAAAAATTCAATTGGATATCCAACCGGTGAGTGCCTATGCCATTGTTGAGAATTCAATTAATGCAGTCAATACTGCGGCAAGGGAAAAAGAATTGCACATTGAAAAGGAAATGCAGCCAGGGCTTCCGGAAATCCAGGCTGATCCTGAAAAAATTACCTGGGTGTTGAATAATTTCCTTACTAACGCGATAAGATACTCTCCTGCGGCCAGTGCAATTGTGGTGGATGTTCATAAAGTTGATAAACACATTTCCTTTTCTGTGTCGGATAAAGGGCAGGGTATTGATGAAATGTATCTCAACCGGATTTTTGAAAGATATTTCCAGATTCCCGGGCGGTCTGATAAAAAAGGTTCTGGCATTGGACTAGCCATTTGCAAGGAATTTATTGAGGCAATGGGCGGAAAAATATGGGTGAAAAGCAAGTTTGGCGAGGGCAGCAAGTTTGGATTTGATCTGGCCTTGCAATAGCTGTTAATTCATTTAATGCTTATGCTGATTCCAGGCTGGCTTGTTCTTTAACACCTTCTCATAAATGGGGCAACCCGGAACATGAGCGCCAGGCAAGTAGCCCGTGCTCAGGAGAAACTCGTTTACAATTTCACCACCTGTAAACTTGAATTCTTTTTTGAAGAGCTTCACCCATTCTTCTTTTGATTTAGGATGATGGTAATCCAGCCATTTCTTGAATGATCCGAATTCTTTTTGAATGGCCTTGATTCGTTTCGCATTTTCAATGGTGGCTTCAACTTTCAGCCGGTTGCGAATAATGCCCGCGTCATTCAATAGTTGTTCAACTTTTTTTGATTTATAGCTGGCTACTTTATCGATGTTGAAATTGTCAAACGCTTTATAGAAATTTTCCTTCTTATTTAAAATCGTGGTCCAGGAAAGACCGGCCTGGTTGATTTCGAGGATTAATCTTGCAAACAATTCGTTGTCGTCAAGAATGGGGAATCCATATTCCTTGTCGTGATAATGCACGTGCACATTCCCGCGTTCCATTTGCTTTACAACGTCGCAATAAGAAGATGGTTTGTCCATGCGCCGAAGGTATACACGAATTGCACGAATTACACTAATTCTAGCCCTTTTGAGGAGAGGAATTTTTCTTTATTCTATTCCTAGTGCATGATTGTATCGACTCTTTCACCTTCTGATGAACGCAAATGCATCCGCTTCTAAACTTTTCTTAATTCGTGTCATTCGTGCAATTCGTGTATCCAAGGAACGTAATCCGATTGCCGCAGGCAATCAATTCGCGCTGATTGCAATCGATTAAAGGCAAATTCCATTTTATAGATTGTCTTCCCTTCTCCTCTTAAATCCGTGCAATCCGTGTAATTCGTGTATAAAAAATGACCGTCCTTCAGGACGGTCTCAATCAAAATTCGTATCTCAAGTTTATTGCTGCGGCTTCGTAGTCTTCGGTGTTTCCTGCGGCATTTTTCTTGGTGGTGGAGGAGGCAAATTCTTTTCTATCTTGATCACCTGCCTGATGATATCTACTACCGGTGCACCAATACCTAGCCTCTGCGTATTTGAGTAGGCGGGCACAATCACCATGCTCGTTGGATCAAACACCAGGTAATGGCCAGCCGCTATCTTTGAAGAATCAATTGCATTGTCCGGAACATAAACCTGGATCTTCACGTTCTTGTAACCGCTCGGGAAATAGCGAACATAATATCCATCTTGCGTTTTGTACCACTGGTCTCTTTTAAAATCAGGACGACTGTACGTTGCAGGTTCGCGCAATACAGCTACCTGTTCATATACTTCATAAGAGCTGTTCCCGATTTCAAACAATCGCGCAATATCATTATTGGCACCGGTAATGCCACTGTACTTTACAACCTGCTTTACAACTCCCATCGTTCCACCTCTCAATTCATATATCTGCTTCGAGGTTAGTAACTCTCTTGCTGTAGATTGAACAGGGGAGGAGAGATTATCAAAATTCGATTTACTCACGACAGACCATAATAACAATTGTACATTTCTCTGATCGAGGTATGGCTTCCTTTGTGAATTGCGAAGAATGGCCTGGATGATTTCCTTGCGCTGGCCCGTGAGTGGTGCGCGGAAGTAGGCGTCGCCCGACCGTGGATCAGGTGTTCCAGGCTGCAAACAATAGCTTTTGAAATCCGCTTCGTAAAAGCCTTTCGACAATACAAAACCACCGTCTTCGGTTGCGGGAAGATCCATTAAAGGCTTTGGGTTTTGCACGCCAATCAATTCGTGTTGCACGAAATGGGACGTGTCTACATCATCGAAGCTAGACGTGATTGTTTCATGCCTGTTTTCCGGTTCTTTCGAAGCACTATTCTTTGAAGTGGAAGCGCAGGCGCTTAATAGGATGACAATGCAAACCTTTAAGAGTACATTTTTTGTCATAGGTACTTTTTTAAAATTCGTTGGACTAGGATGGCTAGGATAAAGAATAACAAAGAAGAGGAATCGTGTAATCCTTTCATCCTTTTGTTCCTAGTTATTCCTAGTCGGTAAGCAGTGTTTTCTCAATGCAGAAGAGCTGATACAAAATCTAAAATTATTCGCTCATTCGGAAGCCTCACAGGTGCAAACTCTTGTTAAGAAAATGGGGCTTGTTCTATTGCATTTTATTAACGAATAAAGTCCCAAAATGGTATGAGAAAGGTACAAGGCACAAGGTACAAGGCACAAGAAAGGCACAAGGTTTAAGGTTCAAGTTGGAAGGCGTATTGCTGCGTGCGGGAAGATTGTGGAGGTGGGATTATTTGACTGCTATTCCTGAAGAATTGCGTTGATAGAGAGGTTTTTTCTTATCAGGCTCTGTGATGGTGTTCGAAATAAAATCAGAATTTTTTACGTCGTCCAGCACGATTGCAGTACGGTAATCTTTTTTCGCGCAGCTTAAATTGGTATTTGAGAAATGAATATCATTTGCATGGCGGATAAAAATTCCCCATGCCGGCAACTCCTGAAACTTTGAAAACTCAGGATAAGACGCAGGCAATTCAGGAACGCTATCCAATTCGTTCAACATTACTTTCGCATATAGAGGATTGGCACCGCCGGGATGGTGGATGTCTATGTTTGTGAAAGAAACATTTTTGATAACAGATCCAGGTAAGCCTGCAATGACAATTGCAGGGGAGACATTGCGCGGCAAATCTTCAATGGGACCCTCATATTCATAACCGGAATCTGGTTTGCTAGACGGGATATCAATTGAAACATTGGTGATCGTTATATTTTCCAATCGTCCTTTTTTCCCACTTATTCTTTCTCCAATTCGCAAAAAAATTCCATTGCCTGTATGTATTGCTTTCAAACCATTTACTTCTACATTTTCAAGAAAGCCACCATCCACGGCTTCGAGTGCAACGGCTGATCGATAAGTATTGAATACCCTGTTATTGATGAGTCGGATATTTTTAAATCCTCCCAAAGACGCAGTGCCAAATTTGAATCCATTTGCGCTGGAGCGAAGCGTGCAATTGGTAACGGTAACATTCTGACAAACTTTTGTAGCATCATGCGACTTAAGACAAATGGCATCATCATCTGAATCGATATAGGAATTGCTGATCGATACGCTGTCACAATCCACGATGTCAATTCCGTCATTATTCCAAAAAGCGCGACTGTCCACCGTTATGCTGTCGATTCTTACATTCTTGCATTGATCATAAGTTTGCACCCATGCCGCCGCATTGCGAAGAATTATTCCAGAGATAGAAACATTTTTGCACGATCTGAAATAAACCAGCATTGGTCTTATCTCCACTTCCGGGCGATCATTTCGAAATGCATCTTTGACTAGGCCTTTATGCACCATAGCAGCAACATTCTTTGCTACCTGCCTTCCCTGTCCGTCAATCACACCTTTACCGGTAATAGAAATATTTTCCTGGTCGTGGCTCAACAATAGAGCAGTTAAACCCTTTCTTTCATAATCAGGAGGATTAGTTACTCCCAACAATACTGCACCTTCCAACAAATGCAGCGTAACATTCGATTTAAGATGCAATGATCCAGTAAGGAATCTTCCTACATCAAATACAAGCCGACCGCCACCTTGTTGATTGATATAATCAATTGCAAATTGAATGCTGCGCGTATTAAGTGTCACGCCATCGGAATAGATGCCAAATAAAGATGCGGGATAATCTTTTGCTGAAACCGATGAGGGCGGCAGAGTAACAATCGCTATGACGACAAGAAGTTTAGAAATTGAGTGCATACTTGAAAGGTACAGCTTGTTGGTAAACTACTTCTTACTGATGAGAACGTACGATAGCCCTTTTCTGCACGTATTTTTGTATTTAACTCCATCGCTCGCTGACCGCTCAATAAACTGATAAATTATGGAACAGTTAAATGATTTAATAGCTAAGTCGAAACTAGTTCGCAAGTGGTGTATGGTATCCACCACAGAGGCTGGTTCCGGACATCCTACTTCTTGTTTGTCCAGTGCGGATTTAACTACAGCGCTTTTCGACAGGTTCTTCACCTACGATATCGCAAATCCGCTCAATTTATACAATGACAGATTCGTCCTTTCCAAAGGACATGCTGCTCCTTTGTTATATACATTATTTGGGATGGCAGGTGCGTATCGTTTGGAGGAACTCAAAACGCTGCGCAAATTCGGTAGTCGGTTTGAAGGACATCCTACACCAAAATTTATTTATGCAGAAGCCGCGACTGGTTCGTTAGGGCAAGGACTGTCTGTTGGTGCCGGCCTGGCCCTCGCATCAAAGAGAGAAGGCTATCCCAATAAAGTTTTTGTATTGATTGGTGATGGCGAATTAGCGGAAGGTCAGAATTGGGAAGCAGCGAATTTTGCCGCACATGAAAAACTCGACAACCTCATTGCGATCTTGGATATAAATCGATTGGGGCAAAGTCAGGAAACCATGTTTGGTCATCACATCGAAGAATACGTAAATCGGTTTAAGGCTTTTGATTTTGAAGTGATAGCGATTGATGGTCATAATTATGAAGAAATAATCGCCGCATTTGAAAAGGCAACACAAAATTCCAACGGTAAGCCATTCGCAATTGTTGCGAAAACAATGAAGGGCCATGGAATCTCTTTCTTAGAAAATAAAGATGGATGGCACGGTAAAGCGTTGAAGAAAGAAGAGCTGGATAAAGCAATTAAGGAACTCGAACCCATTAATGATAACTTGAAGTTTGCATTAAAAAAGCCACAACAAACCAAGCTGCCGGAAAAAGATCCATCCGTTCGAAATGTTGACCTGGGTTTTGATAAGAATAAAGAATATGCTACTCGCGAAGTTTTTGGAGATGCCCTAGCAAAGTTGGGTCAGCACAATAAGGACATTTATGCTTTAGATGGAGACGTAATGAACTCAACCTTTACCGAGACATTTAAAAAAGATCATCCAGAGAGATTTGTGGAATCTTATATCGCCGAACAAAACATGGTTTGTGTTGGCACTGGACTTTCCAGGTTGGGGAAAATCCCGGTGGCCGCCACTTTTGGAGCTTTCTTAACGAGAGCTTATGATCAGATCAGGATGGCGAGAGTGTCCGATGCCAATATAAAGTTTGTTGGTTCGCATGTGGGTGTCAGTATTGGTGAGGATGTGCCTTCGCAAATGGCGTTAGAGGATATCGCGATGTTTGGCGCACTTCCGGATACAGTTGTATTGCAACCTTCAGATGCAACTTCTACCGCAAAATTGCTTCCCCATATGATCAATCATAAAGGCTTTGTGTATATGCGTACGCTTCGTCCCAAAACTCCGCTGTTGTACGATCAGCAGCAAACTTTTAATATCGGTGGTTCAAAAATGTTGAGGTTTTCCTCGTCCGACGAACTAACCGTTGTGGGAACAGGCATTACGGTTTTTGAAGCACTCAAAGCTGCGGATGATTTGAAAAAAGAAAACATCAACATTCGGGTAGTGGATTGTTATTCTATCAATCCAATTGATGCGGACACATTGAAGAATTGTTTGCAGGAAACAAAGAAGAAGATCCTCATCACAGTAGAGGATCATTTTGAACATGGGGGAATGGGTGATTTTGCAAGCGCTGCCATCTCAGGCATGGAAGGTCAGGTAATAAAAATGGCCGTCACAAAAATTTCTGAATCCGGAACAAAGGATGAATTATTGAAAGATGCTGGTATAAGTGCTGATAAGATTGTTGAGAAAGTAAAATCGCTGGTCAGGGTTATCGAGCCTGTGGCGTAAAATAAAAAAATCTCGCATATTGCGAGATTTAGTGGGAGCTACTGGAGTCGAACCAGTGACCCTCCCGACTTATAAGTCGGGATGCTCTAAACCAACTGAGCTAACCCTGACAAATAAAAAAATCTCGCATATTGCGAGATCTAGTGGGAGCTACTGGAGTCGAACCAGTGACCCTCTGCTTGTAAGGCAGATGCTCTAAACCAGCTGAGCTAAGCTCCCGGTTTTTTGATCGGGAGTGCAAAGATAAGGGCTATACTTTTTCGACAAAATTTATCTTCAAATAATCTCCTAAAATATTCTGCATTAGTGATATCTGAGTTTTTTTTGAGCTATGAGAAAAAGAGATAGCAGCTAATTCGCGCTCATCATATCTGCTGTCCTTCATTTCCCTAATCGGTACTCTTCATCACTTACTTTTTCCATCCACTCCACCACTTTTCCATTCAAGTTTTCCTGGATAGCAATGTGCGTCATGCCATTGGTTGCCGTGGCTCCGTGCCAATGCTTTTCGTTTGGCTCAAACCAGATCACATCGCCGGGATGAATTTCTTCTATGAACCCACCTTCACGTTGAACCCACCCACAACCAGCAGTAACAATCAGGGTTTGTCCAAGAGGATGTGTATGCCACGCGGTTCTTGCGCCAGGTTCAAATGTTACCGCTGCTGCGGCGGCCCGTCGTGCTTCGTTGGCAGCAAATAGAGAATCTATTCTCACCGATCCAGTAAACCAATCTTCTGGTCCTTTCACTGAAGGCTGGGTGCCGACTCTTGTAATTTGCATGTTGTTTTGTTTTAATCATTAGGAAATGAAATTCCTGTTAGGTCTTTGCACAACCTCAAAAATTTTTCTTGTAGCTGTACATCATCTGCCTCAGCATTATGAGATATTTCCTTTTGATGAAAAAAATAACGACCCGACACAGTGGCCTTCTTGTCGTTACTAACGGCAAGCCACACCTGTGTTTCGTAACCTTTGTGCAAATCATCCGGCGCGCCGCGTCCACCCATCTTGGTTGGAACCCAACCCGGATTAACGGCATTAGCCAATACATGTTTCCATTTTCTTGCCACTGCCATGCAAAGCATCAGTACCTGCAGCTTTGTATCTGAGTAAGTGATGCTATCGATGTTGGTTTTAATATTTTCGAGTTTTGCGCGGCCTCCTTCGTGCATACCTGAGCTTAGATAGATTAACCGTTTTGGTTTCTGTATCATGGACGTAAGGATATACGGTGCCAGTACATTCACGGCAAACATTTGTTTTGACGTAGTTTGGTAAACGCCAGCATTGTTAATCACTGCATCAAATGCACCCAACTTGTTTACATCAAGTGCAACGTTTTTGGTTTCGTCGATCTTGGACAAATCACCTATTAAAACATTTTCGGCCCCAGAATTCTTTTTAATTGCGTCGCGTGCCCGTTCTTCATTGCGGGCATGTAATACAACTTTATGTCCTTGCTGTATCAGCGATGTTGCCGCCAACTGTCCAAGACCGTCTGCTGAACCTGTTATGAATATTCTTGCCATTTCACGTAATTGGGTTTTGCGTTTCGCAGATGTACATCAAGATTTCTCTCAATAACCATACTACGTTAATCATTATTCGTTACTTTATGTACGAAAAATTCATTACTTATATACTCGGCAATGAGGATATGCCCCCGTTTATTGTCGTATTCAACCCCTTTGGAATGTAAATTTCTTCACCAAATTTGACCATTCAAATGAATCAACATGAAACGAATCATCCTTTTTATCGTATGTCTGCTTTTTGGGCTTATGTTTATTAACGCAGGCTTAGACAAATTTTTCCACTACATGCCCCAACCCAAAGAAATGCCTGAACCCATGGTGAAACAGTTTGGTGCGATCATGCAAATCGGTTGGCTGCTTCCGCTAATCGGCACCGCAGAGATACTGGGAGGACTATTGTTCATCTTTCCCAAAACGCGAGCATTAGGTGCGCTGATTATTTTCCCGGTAATGGTAGGAATTCTCTTAACCACTTTTAGTCTGCCTTTGGGCGGATCAGCAGCAATTCCGTTGGTTTTGGCTGCGATATTGATTTGGGTGATGATAGAAAACAGGCATAAGTACGCCCCGCTAGTGAGTTGAACATTAAGTTTATTATACGCAAGAGGAAGACTTTACACGAAAGTTCTTATTCCTGAGGCACTATATTCGTCCCTAAACTCTTTCGGCGTGCAGTGTTTTTTCTTTTTAAATGTGCGATTGAAATTGGATAGATTATTAAATCCGCAGTGATAGGCAATTTCACTGACGCTTTGCGTGGTATCTATCAACATTCGCGACGCATTGCCCAATCGAATTTCATTAAGCGTATCTACAAATGTTTTACCCGTTCTCAATTTAAAAAACCTGCTAAAGGCTACATCCGACATTGACGCAAGTTTCGCCATTTCCGACAAAGTGATTTCTTTGTCGAAGTTTTTGTTCAGGTGAGCCATCACTGATTCAATCCTTCTGCTGTTGTAAGAAATGCGCTCTGAACTTTGAAAAGAAAAGTCAGAAAGCATTCTCATGTTGCGGGAAGTGGAGAGGTCGTGCAGGATCGACATCAATTCTAACACGGAGTCAAATCCATGTTTCTGTGTAAGATCAAATAATCTCGGCATGATGGCGGCTACGGTTTCCCTGGAGAACAATATTCCTCTCAACGACCGTTCAAACATGTTGCGGATCTGGCTCATTTGGTTCCGCTGCAAGAATTTTTCATCGAAGAGGTCGCGGTGAAACTGTATGGTGATTTCTTTTATCTCCTTGCTTTTACACTTGTGCATGAACCAGGCGTGTTGAAGGTTTGGTCCAACCAACACGAGTTCTACATCATCGATCTCTTCGATATGATCGCCAATCACACGTTTGGCGCCTTTTGCATTCTGGATAAAATTCAGCTCGAACGCATCATGATGATGAAGTGGGAAATCGAATTTCTCCTTAAGCCTATAGCAGAGAGTGAAGCAGTCGCTTTGCATGAGAGGAACTATCTCTCGCATTAAGGGATCCCCCATATTGGCAGCCTTTCAGTAGTCAAATATATAAAAGTATGCATTGAGGTTAATAAAGTATCAAGAAATAAGTTGAGCCTGCCCGTCCACCGATCGGCCGAATCCTTTAGGGTTGCTGTATTTCGTACACAAACAAATTCTTGAATGTGCAAAAAAATATTCTATTTGGTGAAAAAAGTATCACCTTGCAATCGGTTGCATACTTATATTTGAACAAATAACTAATGCTATATGAGAAAATGCCTCTGGTGGAGGGTGCATCTTTCATTGCTGTTTGCACTCTTTTCGGTGCTTTGCTATGCACAGGAACGAAAAATTTCAGGACAAGTCACGGATGATAAGAACGCTCCACTGGTTGGAGCTACCGTTTCCGCAAAAGGATCATCCGCTGCCGTTACTACCGATGTGAATGGAAGATTCACGATTACGGTTGGACCAAATCAAAAAACTTTATCTATTACTTATGTAGGGATGCAGCCAAGAGAAGTCAGTATTGGAAAAGCTGATGTGCTCACGGTTTCTCTTGCTCCGGCTACAGCATCGATGAGCGATGTGGTAGTTGTTGGATATGGAAACGCGAAACGTGCGAACCTTACTGCCGCGCAGGTTTCGGTATCAGCAAAGGATATCGAGAAAACAGTGAATACAACTGTTGAACAAGCCATTCAGGGAAGGGCAGCGGGCGTGTATGTAACGCAGAACTCTGGCCAGCCCGGTGGTGGCATGTCAATAAATATTCGAGGCATTGGTTCACTCGGTCGCACACAACCATTATACGTGATCGATGGAGTGCAATTCCAGGTGAGTGAGGACGTGTCGTTTGGAACTTCGAGTACTTCAAATCCACTTTCAGGATTGAACCCTGCGGACATTGAGGATATACAAATTCTGCAAGGTCCTTCGGCAACGGCCATCTATGGTTCTCGTGGAACCAACGGTGTTATTATGATCACTACAAAAAGAGGAAGGGCTGGTGATGTCAAGATCAACTACCTCTTTCAGTATGGCGTTCAAACTCCACCCAAAAGTTTAGATGTCATGGACCTGAGCCAATATGCGCAAATGGTAGGAGAGTATCATTCCATTGCCGGTGGAACAACACCACCTGAATTCCTGGATCCAAAACTTCTTGGAATAGGAACAGATTGGCAAAATGAATTGTTTAATTCAGCTGCCATGCAGAAACATCAATTGGGCTTTAGTGGTGGCAACGACAAAACCACTTACTACATGTCCGGTGAATATATGGACCAGGATGGTGTGGCATTGGGATCTGGCTTTAAACGTTACTCATTCAGATTGAATTTGGATAACAAGCCGAGACAATGGGCCACGTTGGGAGTGAACCTTAGCTACAATCAAACTGATGAAAATCTTACGGCCACCAACTATGGTGACGCCGCCAGTCCACTCATCGCAAACGCATTGCGATTAACGCCTCAAATTCCGGTAAAGAATCTGAATGGTTCGTGGGGCGGAGCAGATCCTGTGAACGGCGCCAACCAGTTTACACTCGTTAATCCAATTGCATTAGCATCACTCATCACGAATAAGAATACGAAGCGGCAATTCCAGGGAGGATTGAATCTTGGAATCAACATTACTAAGGGACTTTCATTCAGAACAGGTTTCTATGGAAGTGTAGGAAATGGAATGGCTACTTATTATACCCCGACTTACAATATAGATCAGTGGCATAATAACCTGATCGCTTCTCTATCAAATGGCTCGTATCAAAGTTGGTATTGGAACTGGAATCAACAGTTAGAATACACGAAGCAAATTCAAAAGCACAATTTCTCCGTGATGTTCACTCACGAAGCGCAGGAATCGCAATACCAGGCGTTGTCTGCAGGTAGAACCGGCTTTCTTACGAATGATGTGTTTGATGTAAATGCTGGTGACTCAAAAACGGCAACCAACGGGGGAGGTACTTATCCATGGGCAATGGAATCCTACCTGGGAAGGTTGACTTATAATTATGATAACAGATATTTACTCACTGCAACTTATCGTCGTGACGGATCACCCAATTTTGGTGAAGATAAGCGCTGGGGTTCCTTCCCTTCAATTTCTGCAGCATGGAGAATTAAGAATGAGCAATTCTTCAATGTTGATGCCATCAGCGATTTGAAATTAAGATATGAATTTGGATACACTGGTAACCAGGGAACAGGTTCAGGCGTGTACGCTTCTATGAATAACTACGCCACGCAATGGGGAACTGGATTCCTGCCTGCAACATTTACCAACCCACTGCTTCAATGGGAAGAAACACAGACAAATAACGTTGGTTTGAATGCTGGCTTTATCAATAACCGGTTTACCGTTGAAGCTGACTATTACAGCAGAAAAACCAATAATCTTATCCTCAATGCAAATCTGCCATGGTATATGGGAACAAATGGCGTTGGATCAGTTGGCGCGCCACTCGTGAATACAGGCGATTTGGAAACTAAAGGATGGAGTCTAACATTTAACACCGTCAACATCGTCAACAAAGATTTTAAATGGGAGTCCAATCTGAACATTTCTCATTTCAAAACTATTGTTGACAAATTGTATCAGTCTTCACAGTTTATCTCGAGAACATCATGGTGGATGAATGGTTGGACTCAACGTTCATATGTTGGTCAACAACCATGGCTGTTCATGGGATACCAGGAAGAAGGTTTGTTCCAGTCGATAGACGAAATCCAAAAAAGTGCAGTACCTGTTGATCAGTCTGGCAACCGGGTTCCGGTTAGTGCATCAAATGGATTGTGGGTAGGAGATGTGAAGTATAGGGATATTAACGGTGATGGAAAAATTGATCAAAACGATCAAACCATTATCGGTAATCCATGGCCGAAATTAACCGGTGGCTTTACAAATACATTTAACTACAAAGGCATTGAACTAAGCATTCTTATTATCGGTAGTTATGGAAATGATGTTTACAATTACATCGCTGCTGATGCAAGTAATCCAAATAACATTAACCTCAGTAGGAATTTAATGGTGAGGGCACTTGAGTACGCGAAGATCACGACTGATGGAAGCGGAAATCCGAAACTGGCAAATCCAGAAACTAGGGTGCCGCGAATTTCCAACAATACCATTTCTGCTGACAACAACTTCTCAAAAATCACCGACAGATTTCTTGAAGATGGATCTTACCTGAGGCTAAAGAACATTTCGGTTTCTTATTCAATTCCTGATAGATATCTCAGATATACTAAAGGAGTGATCAAAGGGTTCAAGTTGACGTTCAGTGCGCAAAACATTGCGACATGGACTAGCTATAAAGGTTATGATCCCGAAGTTGGCGCATATGTAGGCACTGGTTCTGCTGGTAATAACCAGGCGATCGGAATCGACTTCGGCCGATATCCAATTACACCAATGTATATCGGAACCCTCAGTGTTAATTTCTAAACTTGATTGTATGAAAATTTTTAATCGCACATATTCCTTAATGGTTGTTTTGGTTCTAGCATCCATTTTCATCAGCTGTA
>Ga0157378_10001987_pt1 | contig 18289 bp, 15 predicted proteins | sample M65metaG_FD_115309 | JGI IMG/M metagenome (GOLD analysis project Ga0157378, IMG submission 115309) | Miscanthus rhizosphere microbial communities from Kellogg Biological Station, Michigan, USA - M6-5 metaG | ecosystem: Host-associated > Plants > Roots > Rhizosphere > Soil | place: USA: Michigan...
GTTTCCATGGGCTCTTGTGCCAATGCCAGGGGTGTTCGCGGAGCCTGATTACGACGTCGTGGACATGGTCCACCTTCCATCTGGAACCGTGAATCTCAACTGTGTCCTTGTTTGTGCCCATGGTTCTCTGGCGCAACCCGAATGTGTTGTAGGGGCCCAAAAAGAAAATTGGTCCGGATGCGATTTGAGTGCGCAATTTAGCAGGGTCTGCGTGCAATTGTCGCAGCAACTGGCCGGCGAAAGATTGTCCCTCCAGCAATAGCCCCAGCAGCAAATGCTCGCTTCCGATGCGCTTGTCACTGCCAATACCAGCCTCATGGGAAGCGTATTCAAGAACGCGCTTTGAGTCTTCACTTAGTGGCAAGTTTTGAGACGTCGAAATCGGGGCGCGTCGTGGACTGTGGGCGTCAATCTGTTTGCGGATAGCTTTTGAATTCAAGGTCGGGAGCCACACTTTAATGCGGGCCGAGTCGCACCGGAGGAGTCCAAGCAGAAGATGTTCCACTTCGATCGACGGAGAACCGAACTGGCTGGCCTCGTAGCGGGCAAAGAGGATTACCCGCCGGGCACTTTCCGTATATCGCTCAAACATTGCCTACTCCGCGGCGACTTTGCGGCTGCTGCGCTTCCAATACAGATAGGCCGGTACCCCAATCATCACGATCACCGCGCCCCAGAAGGCTTCCACGGGACGGGTCACGATGGTATTGATGGTCCAGGCTCCGCCGATCACTACGTAAATCGCAGGCAGCCAGGGGTAACCCGTGCAGCGATAGGGACGCGCGATCTCCGGACGCTTCCAGCGCAGAAGGAACATGCCAACCACAGTCATGGTGTAAGAGAGCACCATACCGAACATCACATAGGTATAAAGCTGGTCGTATTTACCGCTGACGGTCAGAATCGCTCCCCAAACTCCCTGGCCGATCAGGCTTAAGGCGGGGGTTCTCCACTTGGGATGGACTTCCGCCATGCGCTTGAAGAAGACGCCATCGCGAGCCATGGCGAAATACACGCGCGCTCCGGAAAGCGTGCAACTTGCCATCGCCCCAAAACACGAAAGCGCGATCATCCCCGAAAGCCACATGGCCGCATGGGGTGAAAACAGCGCCACGGCCGCGGCATGGGCGATGGTTTCATGCTTCGCGATCTCTGTGAGAGGCATGGCGTAGACATAGGTAAGGTTCATCGCCATGTAGATTCCGGCCACCGCGAGAACGCCGATCACCATGGCGCGCGGTACGTTGCGTCGCGGATCTTTAACTTCTCCGGAAACCCAGGTGATGTAGACCCAGCCGTCATAGGCCCAGAAAACGGCAATTAACGCGACGCCGAAGGCGGAGAGAAGTTGTCCCGAGGTCAGCCCCAAACTCACCCCGCCCGTAGCGGTGGCCGTGAAGTTGTGCCAATTTCCTTTGCCGATGGCGAGGCCAAGCACTACGAATGCCGCCATGGCCGCGAACTTTGCCCAGGTAGCGGCGTTCTGTAGAACAGCACCGCGCCGCAATCCGATCACATTGATCCAGGTAACAACTGCAATGGAGACCAGAGCAAAGACGTGGGCGCGGGTGAGAACGATGCCGCCTACAGATAGCACCACGTGTTGCTGGGAAAGGGCCGGGAAGATATTTCCCAGATACGCCGACGAGGCCACCGACAGTGCTGCAATGGTTCCGCCGTTAGCCACAAAGAAGAGCATCCATCCATAGAGAAACGCCACCAGGTCGCCGTAGGCTTCGCGCAGATAGACGTATTGGCCTCCGGAGTCGGGGAACATGGCTCCCAACTCGGCAAAGGCGAAGCAGGCGCACAGCGAGATCAAACCGCCCAATACCCAGACCAGAAGAAACAGAACAGGATGCGGCAGCGGGCCGGCGATATCTTTCGCGGTCAGGAATATAGATGAGCCGATAATTCCCCCAACCAGCAGGAGCACCGAGTCCAGCAGCGAGAGACCTCGGACCAGGGTCGGTTGGGCGTCGGTTTTTACGCTTGGTTCGGAAGTCGCAGGCAGGCCCATGAGTTATCCCATTCCCAGTTCGTCAGCGGATTCCAGCGGAGTGCCGCAGCGGCGGCAAATAACGGCGGAGCAGTCGCCGCAGGTGAGCGGATCGGTCACTACCTGAGCGCAGCGTGGGCAGTAAAGGCTCTCGGATTCAGGCCTGGCTGGCGGCTCCGGCATGAGGTAGGAACTTTAGCATGAGGGGCGGTAGGGGGTGCAACCGGCGTGGGATTTCACACGCGGTCACCGAGGCACGGCGAAAATCACCTTCTTTCTTCTCCTTGTTCCGTGATTCCGTGGTGAAATCCAGGCGTTAGAATCAAAATGAGGAATGCATGCCTGACAATATTTCCGATCAGAACCTGCAACAGGAGTTCAACCGCTGGGCGCAAGCCGGTGAAGGCGAGAAGATGCGCAACCATCATCTCGATATCACCGAGAAAACCGTTCGTCTGATGGATCTCCACCCCGGAGAACGGGTACTGGACCTGGGATGCGGGTCGGGCTGGGCCACGCGGATGCTGGCGCGACTGGTAGGGGACGGGCCGCAGGGATTCGGCCAGGTAGTCGGACTCGATATCTCTGACGAGATGATCCGGCAGGCGCGCGCGGATTCAAGGGAGTTTGAAAACATTCTCTACGTCTGGGGATCGGCACAGCAGATTCCCTGGGAAGAAAATTTCTTCGACAAGGTATTGTCGGTGGAGTCGTTCTATTACTATGCCGACCAGGACCGCGCGTTGTCAGAACTCTTTCGGGTATTGGCCCCGCATGGACGGTTGTTCATCCTGATCAATTTGTACAAAGATAATCCCTACTCCTTGCAGTGGGTTGATAAGCTGAACGTGCCAGTGCATGTGCGTTCAGCCGCGGAGTATGTCGAATTATTGAAGAGGCACGCGTTCGAGAATGTGGAGTGGCGGCAGATCCCTGACGACACGCCTACTCCGGATGACTATAAGACGAAGTCGTTCAACAGTCTCGACGATCTGAAGGCTTTCAAGCGGAACGGGGCTCTGCTGTTGATGGCGTCAAAACCGGATTTGCGTACGCCGGCGCCGGGTTACACGATTTATTGATCGTTCCTCCGGCACCCTTCGGATCTTTTTATTGGTTTAGCCGGTTGTATTTTTTCAAGATCTCGCGCATGCGGTCGTGCGGCAAACCAATCACTTTGTGATTGTCGATTCCAGTCATGGTCGGTGAGGCCACCATCGCGTTGATCACAGCTTCCTCTGTGGCCTGAACTGTGGCCAGAAAGATCGGATCGAGCGAATCATTGGGCAGCATTTCGACGGAATGAACTTTCTTCGAACTCACGGACCCTCCGTTGGCGGTCGAGAACGCGATAAAAATGTCGCCGGAACCATCTCCTGAATAGCTGCCGTTGCGTCCCAATCCTAACGCCACCCGGCGAGCCACCCGTTTCAGTTGTGTCGGAATCAATGGCGCATCGGTGGCCACCACTACGATGATTGAGCCTGTGTCGTCCTCGCGGATTGTGCCATCGGGGATTTCTTTTCCCACCGGAACCCCGGCAACACGCAACTGGTCGCGCTGTCCGTAGTTGCACTGCACCAGTACGCCGACGGTGTAGCCGCCTTCTTTGGCGGAGAGCACTCGCGACGAGGTGCCAATCCCGCCTTTGAATTCATTGCAGACCATCCCTGTGCCGCCACCAACGCTTCCTTCTTCCACCGGTCCGCTATGGGCCGTGTCGAGCGCCTGAATAGCGTGCTCGGGCTTCACGTGGAATCCATTGATGTCGTTGAGGTAGCCGTCCCAGGTCTCGGCAACGACCGGCAAAGACCACCAGTAGCCTTCCATGTCCGGCTTACCGCGCTTGACCTTCCAGGCGATAACGGCGTCGCGTACCACGCCAACGCTGTGGGTATTGGTGATCATCACCGGCCCATCGAGGAGGCCCGAATCTTCCACCCAGGTGGTTCCGGTCATTTCGCCGTTGCCGTTCAAGGTGAACCATCCGGCAAAGACGGGTGATTGAGAATTCTTGCCGCGCGGCAGGACGGCGGTCACTCCAGTACGCACCGGCCCAACTCCAACTTTGAGCGGGCCGTCCCCGGAAATCAAGGTGGTGTGGCCCACCTCCACACCTTTCACGTCGGTGATAGCGTTGTTGGAGCCGGGAGTACCATCGAAAGGAACGCCGAGGTCGCGGGCCCGTTGCTTGGTTTGGGAGATTGCGTCAAGAGTCTGTAGAAAAACGAAGAAAATCAGGACTGCAAAGCGGATTTTCCGCATCCAAGTCCTCCGTATGGTTTCGTGGCAGTATAACAACGGAATTATCGCCGGGAGGAAATGATGGAGAATTGGAAGACGGCACTGGTGGCAGGATCGGTGGCGACAGGGTTATTTCTATTATTGAAAGGCAAGCATACCGCGGGCCTGGTCGTGGCCGGAATCGGTGCAGCGACATTGGCTGCGGAGTATCCCGAAAAGTTTGCGGAAGTGCGCGACAACGCCGAACATTACATGACGCGCGGCATTACCTTTCTTGACGTCGCCACCCGCGTCGGCCGGAGAATCTCGGATGTCACCGAAGGGCGGACAGGCGAGCGCTGGTTCCAACAACTGCTGGAAGAGGTCTAGCGTGAGATTGGTGAATTCCTGAAAAATACGAATGACCTCCGAAGCGAAACAGAGAATTCAAATTATCCTGGCCGTCGCGATTGCGGTCAGCGCCGCGCGGGCGGGATACATCGTCTACCAGCGGCGCTCCGCAGCTAAACAGGAAGAGACGGCGAAGCAAGCCACTCCGCTTAGGGCCGACTATTACGTCACCCCCAAAAAGTTGCGGCCCTACGATCTGAAAAGTGCGCGGCAGTTGACCGAGCAGCCAGTGTGGGTCAAGGAAGGTTACCGCTACACCTACTATCCTTTTGATCCGGCGCGAAAAAAGTCGGACTTTTCAAATGCTGCAGGACTACTGCTTCCACTCGAAAAGTTAACTGTCAAAAACGTAGTGCTCGATACCTCACCCGGCTCGCCGGACCAGCGCCAGGTCATGGTTGTCTTTGAAAAAGATGGTAAGAGCTATGCCTTTCCCATCGGGTCAACCAAGGCAGGAGAGTTTCAGATTTACTCCGACGAAATGTTGTTCATTCAGGATCCGCACGATCTTTATAAGCATTGGCCGGCCGATGTATGGAGCGCGATTGATAATCATCAGGTGAAACCGGGCATGAATGAGCTTCAGGCCGACTTCGCCATCGGCATAGGAATGCCCGACAAATCGAGCGACTCGTCGGTAAGAACACTGCATTACCCAAACGGCGGCAATCCCCTGATCGTCGTCTTCCGCAATGACAAAGCGGCCGAAATCACTCCCGGTTCTTAACTTACTTTACCACCGGAGAGGAATCGGTGGCTGCCTTGTCTTCCTCGGTGTGAATGATGCCATCCTCTTCCGCATAAAATGAGCGGTGTTGTGCATCCAGCTCTTTGGGAGTCATGGTTAGCTGAAAGCCGTCTTTCTTTGAGCGGAACCCCACCTTGTAGTCACCGCGATCAGTTGCCGCCATTCGCTTGGTAAATGATCCGGTATGTACTAACGAGTTCAAGGAATCGGCGAACTTGCCGTATTTTTTATTGTACTGCTTTTGGGCCCGCAAGACTGTGCGCATGTAACCCAATGCCTGAGCTTCTGAAACCGAGCGTGCCGGGTCGCCGGGGAACTTCGGCTGATACGGCGCCTGCGCGACGGCCAGAGTTGCAACTACAACGCATAGAACCATTAATTGCACGATCTTGCTCTGCAATCTCATTGAACTTTCCCCATTCGTTCGCCCCAATATCATGTTACCCCCGTAATTGCCGATGTATTACGAAGCATTCCATCCGAGAACAATTGTGCTTATTCTATTCAAGCAGAACCCAGGTGACGATCCTATGAAAGCAGCGCCGGCCAAGAAACCTCTCATTCGCATTGCCGTGGTTGAGAGCGACCCACTTCGTTTTGTAGGGTTCAGGGCCCTTTTCGATTCAGAATCAGATTTCGAATTAATTTCTTCCAGTCTTCCTGACATCAGCACTCTACAGAGTATCGATTTGGTATTGCTGGGAAATCGCAGCGGCCAGAATTTGTTTGACCTGATGGCCAGCCTGAAAGCTTCCCGTCCTGACCTTCGCATCATTGTAACTGGCTCCGGCATGGACGAAGAGACCATCCTGAAAGCTATCGCCTCAGGCGCCAAAGGATACGTCGACGAAGCCGCCTCGCCCAAGGAATTTGTCCAAGCCATTCGCATTGTTAACTCCGGTTCGGTCTGGGCTCCGCGCCGCGTGCTCTCGATGTTCATCGAGCGCGTCAGTTCAGCTCCTGGACGCATCTTCCCAGCAGGCCGCGTGACCTTTACCGACCGCGAAAAGGAAGTCCTAGAGATGCTGGTAGCAGGGCGTTCCAACAAAGAGATCGGCTCCGCGCTGGGCATTGAAGAGCGCACCGTCAAAGCTCACGTTGCCAAGCTGATGCGCAAGGTGGGAGTTCAGAACCGCATTGCGCTCTCCGTACACGCCATCACCCATTCACTAGTAACGGCAAAGTAGTTTTTTCAACATAAAGCGCTCTTCCTGCAGCTTTCGCTTCTGCGCGCACGTGACAATCCCTACCTCTACGGGTGTATTCTTGTGGCCGTCTGACGAGTTAAAGCTCGCCACAAGGAGATATCGCTTTGCTATTCAAAAGAGCTCTGCTTGCTCTGATTCCGCTTTCCTTCTTCCTGGTGCACGCCCAAGCGCAAACTGGCCCTGCGCAGGTGCCCACCGAGCCTGACCATTTCGACCTGAGCCTGATCGATAGAGGCATCGATCCCTGTGTCGACTTCTACCAGTACTCGTGCAAGAAGTGGATCGCTGCCAATCCCATTCCCTCCGACCAGTCATCATGGTCCCACGGTTCCAAACTCGCGTTGTGGAACCAGGGAGTGCTACGCGACACGCTGGAAAAGGCGTCGGCAGAGAACCCCAATCGCAGCGCGGTCGAACAGAAGATTGGCGACTACTACGCGTCGTGCATGGACGAGGGCGCGATCGACGCCAAAGGCGTCAAAGCGATTGAGTCAGAACTCGCTCGTATTAGTGCGCTGAAAGATAAGAAGCAGTTAGCGGAAGAGGTCGCACACCTGCACCAGATTACATTCGCGCTGTTACCCGGAAGCAATTCAGGGGCGCAGACACCACTATTCGGATTTGGACAAGGGCAGGACCTGGATGATGCTTCGAAGGTTGTTGCATCCGCGGACCAGGGCGGCTTAGGTCTTCCCGATCGTGACTACTACCTGAAAGACGACGCCAAGTCGATTGAGACCCGGCAGCAGTATGTGGTGCATCTGCAGAAGGTTTTCGAGCTATTGGGAGAGGACCCCACCAAGGCCGCCGCCGATGCCAAGGTGGTGATGGACATGGAAACTCAACTGGCGAAAAGTTCCATGGATATCGTCAAGCGACGGGATCCCGCCAACCTCAACCACAAGATGACGCCTGCAGAGTTGCGGGCGTTGACGCCGAACTTCTCCTGGGACGACTACCTCAGCGGGATAGGTGCTCCCGCCACGGTGCATTATCTGGTCTACACGCCCGATTTCTTCAAGGGCGTGAACGGACTGGTCACCAGCGCTCCGCTCGATCAGTGGAAGACTTATCTCAAGTGGCAACTGGTTTTTAATTCTTCATCCATGCTTCCCACTGCGTTTGCCGATGAACATTTCGATTTTTACGGACGAAAGTTGACCGGACAGAAGGTGCAGCGCCCGCGCTGGCGGCGCTGCGTTCAGGCAGTAGACCGTGACCTGGGCGAGGCTCTGGGTCAAGCTTATGTTGATCGCACCTTCGGCGCGGATGGCAAGCAGCGCATGTTGAAGATGGTGAATGCGCTGGAAGAGTCGATGGGGCAAGATATCGACCAATTGGATTGGATGACGCCTGCCACTAAGAAAGAGGCGTTGGCCAAGCTGCATAAGATCGAGGACAAAATCGGCTACCCGGATCATTGGCGCGATTATTCCAGTGTGAAAATTGTTCGCGGCGATGCGTTGGGCAACGCATACCGCAGCAGCGAATTTGAATTTCGCCGCCAACTGGCGAAGATCGGCAAACCGGTGGATCGCGGCGAGTGGGGCATGACTCCGCCTACGGTAAACGCGTACTACGATCCGCAACTCAACACGGTGAATTTTCCCGCCGGATTTTTGCAGCCTCCTTTTTTCGACAAGACCGTGGGGGACGAAATCAACTATGGCGCGGTGGGCGCGGTCATTGGACACGAACTGACCCATGGCTTCGACGATGAAGGTCGCCAGTTCGATCCCAATGGCAACCTGCGCGATTGGTGGACTGCCGAGGATGGAAAGGAATTCGATCAACGCGCCAAATGCGTCGCTGATGAATATTCAGGTTTCGAAGCTACTCCCGGAACCAAACTCAATGGCAAGCTGACATTGGGCGAAAACACCGCCGACAATGGTGGCGTTCGAATTGCCCTGAAGGCTTTGCAGAACACTGATCCTGCCGCGGCGAAAGGCGAACCCGGCCCCGACGGATTGACCCCGCAACAGAAATTCTTTTTAGCGTACGGGCAGACGTGGTGCTCTACCTGGACGCCTGAGCTTTTGCGTCTGATCGCTCAATCGAATCCGCATTCTCCGCCGGAATTCCGGGTCAACGGAGTGGTGTCAAATATGCCGGAGTTCCAAAAGGCCTTTGGCTGCAAAAAGGGCCAACCCATGGTGCGGGAGAATGCCTGCCACGTGTGGTGAGGTGGGGTAATGGGGGGCACCAGAGACGGGTTACTTTAGGACACTGGCCTCAGTAATCTTGTCGCTTTTCAGGGGGTGAAGCATACTCATTTCACCTACCACAGAACCTGGGAGACGGGGTTGGACATGGAGATTTAGGGTCACCATGGACAGCCCCGATTTTTTTGCTTGATACGCAAGAAAGCCCCCCGGACACCTTCAGCTCCGAATCACTTCTCACTTGCTTTCCATTTCGACCAAAGGGAGAGACTACTTCGCTTGCATCGGTCGGAACGACAGGGGTGGGCAGTTGGGGGACGTCCTGAGAAGCAAGCAGAGTGGTGCCGCTCCCTGACGTTTTCATTCCTTGTTCCTGCCAATATCCACAGATAACCATTTTCCCAAAGCCGGAATCCTTTAGAATCATACGGTTGCTAATCCAGATCCGAACAAATTGAGGAATCGATGAAGAAGCTCCTGTTTCTTTGCCTGGCTATCTCTCTGTCCACCATGGCTTTAGCTGCTGACGAGGAAAGTGATAGCAAAGCAGTTGACCGCATAAAGGCGGCCAGCGACGTTCTCAACGAGATTCAAGGCGCCCCTGACCAAGGCATTCCGGAAGAAGTACTGGGCTCGGCTGAGTGCGTCGCCGTGGTCCCATCCATGCTAAAGGGCGGTTTCATCGTCGGCGCCCGCTATGGACGCGGCGTGGCCAGTTGCCGCACACCTAAAGGCTGGAGTGCGCCCGCCTTTATGGTTGTGGAAGGTGGAAGCTTTGGGCTGCAGATCGGGGGCCAGGCGGTGGATCTGGTGATGCTGATTATGAATCAGGACGGCATGAAGAATCTGCTTTCGAGCAAGTTCAAGCTGGGTGCTGACGCCAGCGTCGCCGCCGGACCGGTAGGCCGACATGCTGCAGCCGATACCGACTGGAAGCTGCGGGCCCAGGTGCTGAGCTACTCGCGTGCGCGTGGGGTGTTCGCCGGCCTGGAGTTGAGCGGCGCCGCCATCAAGCAGGACAAGGACAGCACACGCGACTTCTATGGCCGCATGGTACCTTTCCGGACCTCATTGCAGGGAACGGTTGATGCTCCGGCCGGGGCCTATCCATTTCTACAAACACTGTCGAAGTGGGCAAAGGTTGCAGCTAAGTAGGACTAGGTATGAGGTAGGGACGGGCGGCTCGCCCGTCCCAGTTTGACAGTGGCACCGCCGGGGCGATACCTTCGCCACGCTTCCTCCCAATGCGTCAGCGACTCGAGTACGCATTAGTCTGGTTAATCGTAAAGTTCCTGGGCAGTTTGCCACGGCCTTTGGCGCGAGCGGCCGCCATCTCCCTGGCCTGGACTATCTACCTCGTGCATGTGCGCCTGCGGCGCGTCGGGCTGCGTAACCTACAACTTGCTTTTCCTGAAATGTCCCGTCGCGAACGGGCGCGAATTCTTCGCCAAGAGTTCACTTCGCTGGGGCGGCAACTGGCCGAGCTCTGCCTTTTTCCCACTTACACTCGCGAGAACGTGGGGAAGGTAGTGATTTATGAAGGTTTTGAGAATTTCCAGACAGCGCTTGATCGCGGCAAGGGAGTTTTATTCTTAACCGCCCACCTGGGAGCATGGGAACTCTCGGCCTTTGCCCATTCCCTGCACGGCCATCCCCTGCATGTGGTCATGCGGCCCATGGACAATGCGCTGCTCGACCAGATGATTCGCACCTACCGCACCATGCATGGCAATAAGACCGTCGACAAAGATGATTTCGTTCGCGGGCTGATTGGCGCGATGCGGGCGGGAGAGACTGTGGGGATTTTAATGGACACCAATATGACCCCGCCGCAGGGAATATTCGTGGACTTCTTCGGCATTCCGGCATGCACGGCGAGTGGCATGGCCCGGATTGCTTTGCGTACGGATGCGGCGGTAGTCCCTGGATTTACGGTGTGGGATCCGATTCTGCGTAAATACCGACTGAAGTTCGATCCAGCCGTGGAGCTGATTCGCACCGGGAACGACGAGGCGGATATCATAGCCAATACCGCTCTATTCACCAAAATCATTGAGGACTACGTTCTTAAATATCCCGGGCAGTGGCTGTGGGTGCACCGCCGCTGGAAGACTCGGCCGGAAGGACAGCCGCGGCTCTACTAACTGAACCAGTCACTGCGGTAGGCGATCCACCACGCGAGGAAGACGATTGGAACAGTGGCGATCAGCGACCACCAGATCGGTAACATAAAATCTGCCACCAGACCGAGCACGACGAAGACGATCCAAAAGAGCTTCTTCTCCATGATTGGATTCTAGCCCCGGCTTTCCTTTCCCTGGTTAAACGTATAAAAAGGGGATCATGAAGCGCTCGTTGCGAGAGATTGCTGAAGCGGTGCAAGCCCGGGTGGTTGGAGATTCCAGTGTCGGACTGTCCGGAATCTCGAGCATCGACTCGGCCTCACCGGGAACATTGGTTTTTGTAGAGGACGAGAAGAACCTTCGCCGCGCACTTGCGTCGCCCGCGTCCGCAGTTGTCGCGGGAGAATTTGCTACGTCGGTGAACGCCGACAAGCCGGTGCTCATTGCGCGTCAGCCCCGTCTGGTCTTTGCCCTGGCTGCTGAGCTCCTGAATCCTCCGCATCAACCGGGACTGGGCGCTCATCCGAGTGCGGTGGTTCACCTGTCTGCCCGGCTGGGGAAGGATGTCTCGATCGCGGAACGCGTGATCCTCAGCGAAGGCGTCAAGGTGGGAGACAGAAGCCATATTGGTGCGAATAGCGTGGTTGGCGCCAATGTCGCAATTGGAAAGCAATGCACCATCTATCCCAATGTGACGATCTATCCTGGGGTCCAGATCGGTGACCGGGTAATCATTCATTCCGGTGTGGTGTTAGGCAGCGATGGCTTCGGATACGTGCGCGATAAGGAAACTGGACGCTACCATAAGTTCCCGCAGGTCGGGCGGTTGGTGATCGAAGACGACGTAGAAATTGGGGCGAACACGACCATCGACCGAGGTGCACTGGAGGAGACCCACATCGGGCGAGGATCGAAGATCGACAATCTGGTGCATATCGGCCACAACGTACGAATTGGGGAAGACGTGGTGGTAGCCGCCCAGACTGGCTTTTCGGGAAGTATCGTGGTGGAAAAGAACGTTGTGATCGGTGGCCAGGTGGGCATCGGTGAGCATGCGCGCATCGAAGAAGGTGTGATGCTGGGTGGACAAAGTGGCGTCCTTCCTAACAAAGTCATGCGGGGGAAAGGAGTTGCCTTCTGGGGAACTCCGGCCCGTCCGGTGCGCGGATATCTAAAGGAACTCGCCGCGCTGGCTCGCCTGGCGCGCAAAGAGTGAATTCATGGCTTTGGTAGTCATCGGCGGGCACTCCCGCAACGTAGGCAAGACCAGCGTAGTGGCGGGAATCATAGCGGCTCTGCGTGAGTATCAGTGGACCGCGATGAAGATCACCCAGTATGGCCACGGTATCTGTGCCAAGAACGGCAAGCAGTGCCACTGCGCCAGCGCCGACCACTCCTGGGAGATTTCCGAAGAGCGAGATGCTTCGGGAAGATCCGATACCTCGCGCTTCCTGGCTGCAGGAGCTGCTCACGTCTATTGGGTAAGAACTCAGCAAGGTCGGTTGTATGACGCCATGCCTTCGATTCGTCGCCGCCTTGAAGAAGTGAGGAACGTAATTCTCGAATCCAATAGCGTTCTAGGATTCGTGCGACCCGATCTGTATCTCTCCGTCCTCGATCCCTCGACTGCTGACTTCAAAGTCTCCGCGCAGAAGTATCTTGATCAGGCAGATGCCGTCATTCTGCATGAATCTTCGAAGAGAGCTGTGTGGAATGGGATTTCTCTGGAATCCATGGCAGGAAAGCCCACATTTCGAATCCAGCCCCCAAAGTACCTAACTCCCGAAATGGTCGAGTTCCTACGCAGCAAACTGGGAACTGAGAACTAAGAAATTCGCGGTTTCCTCGCGTTTTAAGAATCAGTGTTTTGACTCGTACGTTCGCCGTACTACTTATGAGGGGGATTCGCGTCATCTATCGGGACTATTTCTTCAGTCGCGTCGGAACGCCCGACCGGGCGAGTAGTAACTGTGGCCCCAGACTTGCGGAGTTCTTCGAGAATGCGATCGCGTTCTGGGCCAGAATAGTCGCGGGCGAAACGGGTGAGCGCCTCGGTCAGCAGGTCGTGATGATGCAACTTATCCATGCCGGGCTCCTGGGTGATGTTGAGCCACAGACGGTGGACCAGGTGCACATCTTCGGTCTTCATCGTGGGGGTGTGCGGCCCGATACGGAAGGTATCCACTTTTTGGTTGGGATGGACAATCTGCAACACGAACTGCTTCTTGGGCTCTTCAGTTGCTTCCCAGGCACGACCTAATTCAAATGCCTGCTCCTGTGCGGTCATCTTGCTGGAAAGACCGGAAACGACCGCGGCTGAATCGAGGTTGATTGCGGTCTGTACAATGGCGGACCACACGTCGCGGGCCGGCACAACCAGCAGGGAGATGTGTTTTCCAAAGCCTTCCGCAATCGAGACAGCCTTTGTAAACAGGTGCTGCTCGTAGTCACTGAAGATTTGCTCGGTTGCCAGGTCGTAGGCGGCAGTTCCAAACTGGCTGACGCGGGCCGACATCACTACAATGTCCTGATCTTTGGTGTCGGTCCTCTCCAGCACCCATTTCAGATGCGTCAGGGTGTTGTAGTCGCGGATAGTGACCAGCACGTTGCCGGCGCGGATGCCAAGCCCGCTGCGCTCCACCCGGTCACTGTGGAGTAACTGGAAATGCTCCTTCATTTCCTGTTGCGCCAGGGCATGTTTCTTACGGTTTACTTTTTCGGAAACGGTGAAGATCAGGAAAAATGCGGCTGCAAAAGAAACGCCCGCCACCGTGGCAATCGACTTGGTGAACAGGTTCACGATTGCAGTTGAAAACAATACGAGGAATACCGAGGCCAGCCCCAAAGGAATTTCGCGGCCGGCAATTGTGATGTTGGGCGGAACCTTCCAGCCGCGCTCACCCTTGTATTTGAAGCGCAACACCAGCATAGCCAGACTGTTGAAGGTGAAACTCCAGATCACGCCAAAGGCGTAGGCTTCGCCCAATAGATAGACATTGCCGTGGCTGGCCAGAATGGTGAAGATCTGGAAAAAAACCACTAGGTTGATGATCCGGTATGTGGTGCCGAAGCGCGGGTGTGGCTGGCGAAACCAGTCGGTAAGTACTCCATCTTCCGAAACCCGGTTCAACACTCCATTCGATCCAATGATGGCGGTGTTCACTGCGCCCGACAGAATCAGGAATCCAACTACCACCACGAAAGCGCGGAATATCAGCTTCAAGACCTGCGGGCCCCATAAATACATGGCCAAGCCGGCAATCAGGTTGTCCTTATACACCGGAATCCGGACGGAGTCCGGGATAATCATCACGAAAAGAAGCGCCGTTAGCCCGGTAAATACGAAGCTGTAGATCGCGATGATAATCGCGGCACGCTTTAGGTTCTTGAGCTTGGGATGGGCGAGTTCACGGTTCACCTGAGCAAGCGACTCTTCGCCGCTCATGGCCAGAACGGAGTGGCCGAAGGCTATCAGGATTCCGAACAGTCCGAACTTTCGGGCTAGATCGGACGCTAAGTCTGTATGTTTTAGAAAGCCGAGGGATTCGGCACTGAACTTCAAGTGCTCGGGAGTCGGCAGGGGCACCGTTTGATAGCCCTGCTTCAAAAGCGTGATCGCCGACCAGGTAAGCAAGATCACAACCATCACGGTGGTGATCTGCATTACCTTCAGAGCTTTTTCGCTGGACTCCGTAATCCCCTTGGTGTTCTCCCACCAGAAGTAGACCGTAACGGCAAGGGCAAAGACAACCGAGGTCCAGTTAACATCGACGTGAGGAGTACCGCCAAACATGCTGTGGACGGCGCGAGGGATCCAGCCATGTGCGTCGGCAGTGATGAATATATCGTTTATAAGCCCAGCGATGTACTGCCCGGCCGACACGCCAGAGATCGGTCCCGTAAGGATGTAATCGAACATCAGCGCCGAGACGCTGACCTTTGCCAGGGTGCCGCCCAGTGCTTCTTTTACGACGCGGTAGACGCCTCCCCGGACGAACATGGAACAGCTCTCCACGTAGACCGCGCGCACGGTGAACGAGAAGAGCATGACCGCAAGGATGAACCAGGGAGCGGATTTCCCAATGGCCTGTTCGGCGATGCCGGCAGCATAAAAGGCCGATGACCCGAGATCGTTTAGCACAATAGCGGCGGCTCGCCAGTATGAAATAAAGGTGAGCATGACCGAAGTGGCCACGACAATGCGTACGCGGTTAGAAGCAGAATTTCCGGGTTGCAGGGGAGATGACATTCGAAGAATGGCGAATCAGGGCTGCGGAATAGCCTCCGCACCTTGCGCTAGATCACCATGTTTGCCGGCGCCGAGAACCTCCCACCGTTGGGTTCCGACGAATACTGAAGAGTTGTAAGTGCGCATCGTTGGAGTCGCCAAGCCCCGCATTCCAGCAGCAATGTTATCCGATAATGCCAGTTTGCGCATAGCCTGAAAAATATGCGATTGCTCCAATCTCAACTTTAGATGGCCCGGTCGCTGGGTTTGTTATTCTCTCAAAGTGTTAGGGATACATAAATCCGCATGGCTGCTGGTAGTTCTGTCTGCCGGCCTACAGATTGTGATATTCCCATTGCCCGATTTGTATTTCCTGTGCTGGTTCGCGGTTGCTCCTTTGTTGCTGGCTCTGTTACACGCTCGCGCGCCGGAGACGCTGCAGCTTGAGGAAGGCATCAAGCTTATCCCCGCCAAACCCTTACAGGCGTTTTTGCTGGCCTATGGGTGCGGGATTGCCTGGTATGCGGGCACCTGCTATTGGATCATGCCCACCATGCAGAAATTCGGCGGGCTAGGTCTGTTTTCGGCACTTGGAATTCTGATTCTCTTCTGTCTGTACATGGGGCTTTACTTCGGACCTTTCGGACTTATCGTTAGCTTGTTGGCAGGACGCGACCAATATAGCCGCCGAGCTCTCTTGCTGGCTCCTGCGGCTTGGGTCGCGGCGGAACTGCTGCGGGCCCGCGTTTCGGGTTTTCCCTGGGGGCTGCTAGGCATCACGCAAGTGGATAACATTCCGCTGGCACGAATCGCTCGTGTCACCGGGGTTTACGGATTATCTTTTGAAATCATGGTGGTGAATACCGCCATGGCTGCGGCATTTTTGGTTCGCCGCCAGCAGCGCAGGCGACTGGCGCTTGTAACTTTGATCGCAGCTGGCGTTTTGCAGATTGGCAGGCTGCTTCACCCTGCGCCCTTTCCTACGGACCATTCTGCGCTTCTGGTGCAGCAGAACATTCCAATCCTGGAAGGCGCGGATTGGACCAAGGAATACTTTGAAGGCACACTGCGCGACCTGACGACGATTAGTCTGGCCCCGATGCAGTCGGGGCCACATCCTGATCTGGTGGTCTGGCCGGAGTCGCCCGCGCCGTTTTACACCACCGATCCGACATTTCGCGACACCATCAGCAATGTGGCCCGGCTGGACTATTCTTGGGTGCTGACCGGTGGCCTCGGAGTGGATAATGCTAGCCACGGCGGACGCTCAGGCAGCGAGGTGCATAACTCCGCGGCATTGGTCGGGCCGGATGGCAGCTGGATGTCGCGCTACGACAAAGTACATCTGGTGCCGTTCGGAGAATATGTTCCGTTCCGCCGATTGTTCTCCTTTGCCTCAGGACTCACGGAGCAGGTGGGCGACTTCACGCCTGGCACTTCGCGTGCGCCGCTCCAGGCGGGAGACACGAAGCTCGGGGTGTTTGTCTGTTACGAGTCGGTCTTTCCCAACGACATCCGGCAGTTCGCAAACAATGGCGCCCAGGTATTCGTCAATGTTTCTAACGACGGATGGTACGGAGACAGCGGGGCTTACGCCCAGCACTTAAAGCAAGCCCGGATGCGGGCGGTCGAAAACTCGCGCTGGTTTCTTCGCGACACTAACACCGGCGTGACGGCTGCCATCGATCCCTACGGGCGAATCGTCGCCCAAATTCCGCGCAAGGTCCGGAGCGTCCTGGTCGCGCCTTATGCGCTTTCGAATGTAATCACGCCCTACACGGCGTACGGCGACTGGTTCGGATATCTGTGTGCGATAATTTGTGTGGCGGCGCTGTTCATGCGCCTCCCATTTCTCTCGAGGTCGAAGCAATAATATGGACGAAGAATTAGAGCGCGAATACGCCCTTCTGCAGAACAAAGTCCGCGACCTCCGGGAGTATCTTTGACGCTGGTAAGCTGCGCCTCCAATTAGCCGAAGTAGAAAAACAAGCGGCCGACCCAAATCTGTGGTCGAACCCGCAAAAATCTCAGACCGTAATGCGCGAGAAAAAGCGCCTTGAGGATATGCTCTCCACTGAGGCGGACCTCGGGCGCCGCAGCGACGATATAGTCGCCTACTTTGATCTGGCTCGCGAAGGCGAAAGCGTCGATGCCGATCTTCGCCGCGAAATAGATTCGCTGCGCGAGCTGGTCGACCGGCTCGAGACTGAAACTCTTCTCTCGGGCGAGAATGACGCCCGCAATGCCATTGTGACGATCCACCCCGGCGCAGGGGGCACCGAGTCACAAGACTGGGGCGATATGCTGCTGCGAATGTATCTTCGCTGGGCCGAGCGGCAAGGCTTTGAGGCGGTTCTCAACGACTATCAGGCGGGCGAAGAAGCGGGCTTAAAGTCTGCAACCTTCAGCGTGAACGGCGACTACGCTTACGGAATGTTATTAGGCGAAATCGGAGTTCACCGCCTGGTGCGGATTTCTCCCTTCGACCAGGCCAAGCGTCGCCACACTTCGTTCGCCAGCGTCTACGTCTCGCCGGAAATTGACGACAGCATCGACATCGTCATCAAGCCGGAAGAAATCCGTACCGATACCTACCGTTCTAGCGGCAAGGGCGGACAGCACGTCAACACCACCGATTCCGCCGTGCGCATCACGCATATCCCAACCGGGCTCGTCGCGAGCTGCCAGAACGAGCGCTCCCAGCATAAGAACCGGGAACGCGCTATGAGCATGTTGCGCTCGAAGCTCTACGAACACGAGATGGAAAAGAAGCGCGAGGCCACGCGCAAAATTGAAGACTCAAAGCTGGAGATCAACTTCGGGTCGCAGATCCGTTCTTACGTCCTGCAACCGTACCGCGTGGTAAAAGACCATCGCACCAAGGTGGAAATAGGAGACGTGGATCGAGTTCTGGACGGCGACCTTCAGCCCTTTATCCGTGCCTACCTGGTGGCACGGCGGGGCGATAAATCGGGAATGGCCTAGACACTAATGAGGGTCATCTCAAGCGAAGCCAAGGAGCTTTGTGTTCGACTAAACATTAAAACCCTTGTCATCCCGAGCGAAGTCTAAGAACTCCTGGCGCTCCCCCTGCCGGGTCGGTAATTAGGGATATAAACTCGCTTACCGAAGGTTGCGAATTGCCATCACCAGTAGAACCAACCATGCTGCCCCCACTCCCAAA
>Ga0157378_10001988_pt1 | contig 18288 bp, 14 predicted proteins | sample M65metaG_FD_115309 | JGI IMG/M metagenome (GOLD analysis project Ga0157378, IMG submission 115309) | Miscanthus rhizosphere microbial communities from Kellogg Biological Station, Michigan, USA - M6-5 metaG | ecosystem: Host-associated > Plants > Roots > Rhizosphere > Soil | place: USA: Michigan...
CTCGAAGTCAATGTCGTCGTAACCGAACGCCTGCGCGATCTTGGAAAACAGACCTTCCGGCGACAGGACGAGCGCCGGAAAGGAGCGTTCGAGACGGAGCAGGACGACGTGGCGGTAATGGTTCGTGGTCGAGGAATTGCCCTTCGAGTCGGTGGAGCGCGTCTCGTAGTGGAAGTCGAACAGCGTGACCGGCCGATCTCGATGGGAGCCGGTCATGACATCGAACGCGTAGCGGTTCTCGCCCTCGTGCAGGCCGCGGAGATACTCATAATCACGCGCCAGCTGCCGATCCCGGGCCGGGGTGAAACTCAGCCCGAGCGCGGCCGCGGCGTTCGCGAGGGCTTCGGTGCGCTTCCGGTCGAGCCAGATCGCCACGAAAACAACGCCGATGAAAAGCCCGACGAAGAGCGCACCAAGCAGGATGGGGAAAAGGCTCTGCGTGGTCACGACGAGGACGGATCAGCTTTTGTCGAGGCTGTAACGGCCCGGGCCGATGAGCAACAGCGAGAGGAAGACAATGCCGAGTTCGATCGGCTGGGAAGCTCCGAAAAGCGTTCCGTCCGTTTTGTAAAGCATCGTCGCGGCCACCGCCATGGTGAATGCGAGAGCGCCGCATGCGGGACGGAAGAGCAGCCCGAGAATGAGGAGAATGCCGCCGCCGAACTCCGACAGCGCGGCGAGCAGGCCCCACATTTCCGGCGCAAAATGAATGCCGAGGTATTTCATCGCGCCGCCGATTTCCTTCCATCTCGCGGCGCCGGCCTGGAGTTTCGGCCAGCCGTGGACGAAGACGAACATTGCGCCAAGCCCGACGCGAAGGAGGAGAAGACCGAAGTCGCGGTATTTGGTCAGCCAGGTGAGAATCATCGTGCGGGCGAAACTGCCGGAACCCTCGGGCGAAATCGAGGAAGAACCGGACGATTGGTGATTGCGAAACGGCGGGCGGTTCCGCTTTGGTTGGGACATGGCGCCCGTCGCGTATCTCGGCCCCCTCGGCACATTCTCGCATCTCGTCGCGCGGAAGCGTTTTCGCTCCGACGACCGGCTGGTGGCCTGCCCGAGCATCGGCGCGATCTTCGAGTTCCTGCTCGGCGATCCCGCGGCGCTGGCAGTGGTGCCGGTGGAAAACTCCTCGGGCGGCACGATCTACGATACGGTCGATCTGCTGATCGAGAATGCCGGCGCGCTCTTCGTCACCGAGGAGATCGCCCTCGACGTGCGCATCGCTCTCCTTGGCCGGACCGGCTCGCCCGTACGGCGGATCTTTTCGCATTTCGTGCAACTCCAGCATCATCGCGATTGGCTGCGGACCCATTACCCCGAGGCAAAGATCGAGGCGGTGAGCAGCACCGCCGTCGCAGCGGAACGGGCGGCCGCAACGAAGGGCGGAGCGGCGCTTTCCGCACCGGGCGCGGCGGAACTCTACGGCCTCGACGTGCTCGCTCGGCCTTCGCTCGACGAAAAGATAAATATCACGCACTTCCTCGTCCTCTCGCACCGCGAGCGGCCGCCGGTTCGCCCGGAGGAAGCGCGCACCGCCCTCGCCGTTTCATTCGGGAACGAATGCGGCAGCCTTTACCGCTTCCTCGAGCCGTTCGCCAAGGCGGGGGTGAATATCAACCGGATCATTTCGCGTCCCTACCCCGGCCACGCCGACCGCGCGGTCTTCTTCATGGAAATCGACGGGGCTCCCGGCGTGCCGGCCTACGACGGCGTGATCGAGCGGGCTCGCAAACGCAGCCTCACCTTCGCGGAATTCGGCTCCTATCCCTGCGGACGGCGGTTCAAATCCTGACCCCGTCCGCGACGAGATGGCAAATTTGCCCCCTTACTGCAAAAAAGGCTGCACATCGCGCCAAAGGTGTGCTAGCCTCATCGCTCACGGTTATGCAAAGAAAAAGTGCGTTTTCTCGTCGGCTTCCCGATTTGGTGACGGAGGAGCTCGTCGCAGCCCTCACCAGCAAGTCCTCTTTTGAATTCAAGCAGCTCTTCGATGTGGTGCATGAGCGCCTCAAGGCGAGGAATGCCGCCAGCGGGGGCGAGGAAATGCTCCGCCTGCGCGCCTACGAGAAGCTCCAGAACCTCGTTTCGCGTGGCATGGTCAAGAAGACCGGCAAGAAATACAAGGGCCTCGCTTCTCTTTCCAAGGCATTGATTCCTCCGGCTCCGCTCCCGATGCCGGCCGCTGCGAGCAAGTAATTCCACGCTCCGCGATTGCGCGGCGCGACCGAAAGCGCTATACGCCCTGTCCATGATTCAGGACTACGTGCCCGTTTTGCTCCATGTGCTTGTCGCCGTGGGCTTCGCGACCGTCACTCTCGGCCTGAACATTCTGGTCGGCCGCCGGGGCCCCCGAAACTCGAACAAGGACGCCTCCTACGAGTGCGGCGTCATTCCCGAAGTCGGCAAACAGCCGCGCTTCAGCGTGAAGTTCTACCTCGTGGCGATGCTTTTCATCCTTTTCGACATCGAGATCGTGTTCATGTATCCGTGGGCGGTCGCGTTCACGGAGACGGTCAAGCAACACGGCCAGCTCATCCTTGGCAGCATGTTCGTTTTTGTGACGGTGCTCCTCTTCGGCTACATCTACGCCATCAAAAAAGGCGCGCTCGATTGGTCGCGCTAGGCGACAAAAAGTCCGGGTCTTCGCCGCTTCCATGATTCACCATCTCGTCCTGTTCAAGCTCAAGCCCGAGGTGGACGGCGAGAAGATCGAATGGATGATGCGGCAGACGCGCATCCAGCTCCTCAAGATTCCGGAAGTGCTCAACGTCAAATGCGGCAAGCCGGTGACGGCCCACGCAGAATGGCCGTTCTTCCTCTCGGTCGATGTCGAGAGCATGGAAAAGCTCGCGATCTACCGCGACGATCCGAACCACGTGAAATTCGTCGAAGAAGTCATCCGTCCCCACACGACGGCCCGCATGGGCATCGACTATGAGATGGATCCGGCCCGCGACGTCACGTATTCTTGAATTTTTCCGACCGCGAACGCGATCTCGTCGCGCGTGATGACAAACGGGGGCGTCAACGACAGCACGTTGCCCGCAGGCGAACCGGCGAGCAGCACGAGGCCGTCCTTCAAAGCCCCCATGATCACCTCGCCCGCCAGGGCCGCATCGGGCGATCCATCCGGTCGCAATAATTCCACGCCGCGCATGAGGCCAAGACCGCGCACCTCGCCAATCGCCGGCCCGCGCAGCCCCGCAAGCGCAGCGTCGAGCACGGCGGACGTCCCCGCAACCAATGCCGCGGTCTCCGGGCGGAGATGTTCCTTGATCGAGGCCAGCGCCATCGCGCATCCCATCGGATTGCCCAGATACGTGCTCGTATGCAACGCCTCGCCGGCGCTCACCGGCCAGGCGTCCATCACCTCGGCGCGCCCGACGCAGGCGGAAAGCGGGAAGCCCGACGTCAGCGCCTTGCCGAGGCAAATGAGATCGGGAATGACGCCCGAGTGCTCGCAGGCAAACAGGCGTCCCGTGCGGTGAAAGCCCGTGTAAATTTCGTCGAGGATGAGCAGCGTCCCGTGGGCGTCGCAGCATTCACGCACCATCGGTAGAAATCCGGTCGGAGGCACCACCTCGCCGCCGCGGCCCTGCACCGGCTCCACCAAAATTGCGCCGATGGATTGTTCGCGCAGCGTCGTCTCGATGCGGCCGCGCACCTCCTCGAGTGACGCCGCCTCGCCACTCGGATAGGGCAGTTGCACGCCGAAGCGCCCGAGCTGGGCCCGGAACGGTTCGCGAAAAAAGGGAATCCCGTTCGTCTCGAGCGCGCCATGGCCGAGGCCGTGGTAGCCGCCGGTGAATGAAAGCACCCCGGGGCGGCCCGTGCGCAGAAGCGCCGTTTTCAGCGCAGCCTCGACGGCTTCCGATCCCGAATTGGCAAGGGTCGTGCGCGCATTGCCGGCGCCCCACCGCTCGAACGTGATCGCGCTCAGCATGCGGCAAAGCTCCACCTTCTCGCGGGTGGGATGCACGTCGCCCATCGCGTGAATCAGCCGGTTCGCCTGCGCGTGCAGCGCCTCGACGACCGGTGGCGGGCCGTGGCCCAGGCTCGCGACGGCAAAGGCCGACGTGAGATCGAGAAAGCGATTCCCGTCCACGTCCCACACATTTGCACCTGCCGCCCGCTCCCAAAAAATCGGGAAATCCGCGCTCGTGAACGTGACGTTGCGTGACTCGTAGCGCCGCAACTCCGCCGCAAGCCGGAGCGACTCCGGCCCGGGAATGTCAGTGCGGAGTTCCGGGAACATCAGGCGGCCCGGGCGAGACCGAAGCGCACGAGCAACGAGCTGTAGAGCGCCTCGGTCGCGGCGGCGTTCGCGGCCCAGGAAAAGTCCGCGGCCATCGCGCGCTCGACGGCCGCATTCCAGGCCTCCGCATCGCGGCGCAGCGCGACGGCGCGCCGCACGGCATCGACCATCGCATCCGCCGTCGCCTCGTAGAAGGGCAACGCATAGCCGCCGGGCAGCGAGGGCGCGAGCGCCTGTAAGCCGCCGCAGGCAAGCGGCACGGGCAGGACGCCGTAACGCAGGGCGCGGAGCAGGATCCCGGCATCCGGCGCGATTGGAGCGCCCGCGACAAGCGCGTCGGATCCCGCAAAACCCAGGCGCAGCGTGCCTTCGTCGTAATCGGGCAACCATGTAAGCCGCCCAGCGTGTTTGCGCCGCGCAAATTCCATCGTCGCGAGGTGGGCCGACTCCACTTTTCCGAGCACCGCCAGTCGCGCCCCCGACTCAAAGATTCGGTCCAGCGCGGGCAGCAGAGCGGTGAGGCCATCGCCCGTCATCGCATCGGTCACGGCAAGGAGCTGCAGGCCGCCTGCGGTGAGCCCCGCGTGCGCGAGCCAGGCCTTTTGATTGGCGGATTTCGCGGCCGCCGTCTTGTAGCGCTTCGGCAGGGCCTTGTCGGTGGTGGGATTCCAGGCAACGATATCGAGTCCGTTGGTGATGCCCTCGAGCTTCATCGCCTGCTCGCGGAGAACGGGATCGAGTCCGCACCCGTAGGCCGGCGTCCGCGCCTCGTCCGCCAGCCGCGGACCATTGAGAATAACGCTATCGGCGAAGAGAATGCCCGCCTTCAGAAGATTCATGCTGCCGTAATACTCCAAACCGCGCGGCGAAAAATAGTCGCCGGGTAGATTGGTCAACCCGAAGTCGTAGCTCCAGAAGTTGCCCTGATATTCCAGCGAATGCGCCGAAAGCACGGTGCGGGCGCGCAACCGTTGATCGGCCGCGAAGACCGGCACGAGCGCGGCCTGCCAGTTGTGCGCGTGAATGATTTCGGGCGCGGGGTCCATGCGCTTCGCGAGTTCGACGACGCATTTCGAGAAAAAGATGAACCGGGCGGAGTTGTCCTGGTAGTCGCCCTCGGGCGTGCCGTAGAGGCCGGAGCGGTCGAAGAACTCGTCGCGCTCGATGAAAAAAATCTGCATGTCGCCGGCGGCGCGGAGCTCGCGGACCGCGCACGAATAGCGGGCCCCGCCAACCGGCACCGAGAATTTTGCGCCGGTGCGCCGGGCCTTCGCCGCGCCATTTTCCCGGACGGCCCGGTAATACGGCAGCACGACGCTCACCTCGTGGCCGCGGGCCAGCAAACCGCCCGCGAGGGCGCGCAAGGCGGCGGCAAATTCGCCCACGCCGGTGAAGGGCTCCAGTTCCGAAGCGGCAAGGAGGATTTTCATGCGTAGGAAATTTGTAGTCGGGTTCGCGGGACGACGCCAGCCCGCGCGTGCGGATTGCAAAACGAAGCGGGTTTCTGATTGCAATCCCGCCGCCGCCAACTATTTTCTCAAGGCCTCAAAACGGAAGGGTGGCTGAGCCCGGTCGAAGGCACTCGACTCGAAATCGAGCGTGGCAGCGATGTCACCGTGGGTTCGAATCCCACCCCTTCCGCCATTTCCAAGATATCTTCTTGGAAATCAAGCAAGCCTCTGTAAATCAACAGATTGCTGTCGGCGATCAGTGAATTTGCGAGAAGCCTGCTCGTGGAATCTGCGAGAAATGATCGGTGAATTTGCGAGTCACAGAGACAGAGCGGCTTTTCGGCACTGAGGCGACTCGCAGATCCAGTGACCAAATGGTCGGGAATGGATTATTTCGCATACCGATATCGCAGTTTTACTCACGGAATCTGCGATGATCGTGATCATCAAATCTGCGAGCGATTGAAGTAAGCACCTACGAGTCCAGAACACGGCCAGCGGCCGCTTACTCCCAGCAGTTCCCGTCCATGCCGATCAGCTTGGAGAGAAGAGACATTTCCGCCACTGCCGCATCTTCGGAAATACCGTGCGTGAGCATGGCGTTGAAATGGTCGTGAAGAATCGTCTGAGTTTCGAGAGTTGGGAAATGAACGCAAACGGTGCCCGAGGTATCGACTGCCACGCGCAAATTCGGGAGGAGCGCCAGAATCAGCTCGCGCGAGAATTCACTTCCGCCGCCGAGAACGTAAAATGGAATGCCTGGCAATCGGAGCGCCAAGGCAGCCGCAAAGCTACGGAATGAAGCATCTGCGCACGGTGCGGGATGACACTCTGGAATGTGGAGGCGCATGGAGCCAGGCTCGCGGGTCGCTTGGAACAGAGCGGTGACGGCTTGCGCGACAATTTCGGGGCGCCCGCATCGCCCCACTACCATTTCTTCACGGGGTGTAAACGCGTGCGGGTAGCGCGCATGCCAACAGTCATTTCTGAAGCATCGATTCGCGCTACGCAGCGCGGCTGGATTCCAAAAAGAAAGACCGCTTCCAAACGTCATCGATTGAGGCCGCCGTAATCGACAATGGTTGCTGGATGTCCTCGAGGTGGCAGGCGAACTGAGCTAAACGACGGAAATTTCCTTCGGATATTTTTGTGAGACGGGTGGCGGCCTCAATGCCGATTTCGTCGCCGGCAGCAACCATATCGACCAGCGGTTGCATCACCGCAGCCATGTCCCCGATCACAGCCGCAACGGAGCCGACGTCGAGTGGACGGATACGACCACGAAACGAAACGCAGGTCGACGAGATATCCTTGAAGAGCGAAATCTGACCACCATTTTGCCGGACGCCAAGCAACACTCCGACGCCAGCCCCAAGATCGGAACAATTCGAGGCCATGGTCATGACGGCATCGATGAAGTCCCCGGGGGCGAGGTCTGCCCGATCCACGACAATGAGCCCCACGTTGGCCGTGCGGATCTTGGCCGACATGAGATGCGTGAGATGGCTCGCGCAGTGGAGCCTCCAATCGGCAGGCATGTCTGCGCCCAGAACTTGCGAGGCGAGATGCTGAAGCAGCTTGAGATAATCAGGTTCGCGGCAGGTCGTAAAAAACAACACGCGGCGTGTGTCGCGCTTCGTCCAGAGATTGCAGATATTTCGGCAGATCGTCGTGGTGCCGCATCCTTCCTCTCCATAAATCGTCGCTGCGTGGCCGTGGACAAGAGCTTCCAAGGCGTGCCCGCTGATCTTCTCGATATACGGAAGAATGATGATGTCACGCATGGTCGGGCTGATGGTGTTCATGGCTTGAGAGACTATTGGTTCGTTGAGATCGACGTTTTATGGATGCTTGGAAGAACGATTTTCGCAGACTTCGAGGGGGATTCGGTCACCTCGGGCCGCGGCAATGTCATGTCGTGGGCCGTTCCCGGCGTGTGGTCCGCCATGTTCCGTTTTCCCGATCGACGGACGACGTGCACCATTTCCCGAAGCGCTTCGACCGATTCCGCCCGGGGACACGGCTAAAAGCCCGCCGGTTTGCCCATTGTGCAAACAGAGGACACCACGGATTGCGGGTTGCTGCTCCGGAAACTTGGCGCGCATCTTGACGGTGTAGGCGGGAATATTGGCTCCAGAGCAAGGAAGAGCACGGTGGCGGTGCCGGGGCCTGGCAGGGCGGAACGGACGCGTTGTGCGCGCACGTCACGATCAAGCGAATAGCTGGAAAATGCGGCGCGTCGGTCTGCGAGCAGCGTGTCGGGCTCGAGCAAAACTTCGGTCTCAGAATGGGTGAGCAGCAGCGTGTGCATGGTTCGCGCGCCTAGAATAGCGGAGATGAATTCGACCTCAAAGCGCGGGACAGAAGGGTGATGTCAAGGCTGGGAAACTATCGACCGTGGCAATGTCATTCCGGCGACGTGACGTTTATTTTATGTGGTGGGCGAACGTGTCGAAACGTGTAAGTTTCGGCGGCGAAAGCGAGGAAAGGTCTTATGGAATCCGAATCCAAGCCATCGACGCCCGAGCCGCCACCGGAGGCTGAATCCCCGAAGTCGCCGGAAAAATCAGCCGCCGCTCCCACTGCCCCGCGCCGGAAATGGTTCCTGCCCGCAGCGATTGTAGCCGGGGTGGTTCTGCTGATCGTTGCCGTTCCGAAAATCTTCCACGCATTGCATACGGTTTCCACCGACGACGCCTACGTGAACAGCTACGTGACGTTTGTCGCGCCGCGCGTCGCGGGGCAGGTGGAAAAGGTGCTCGTCGAAGACAACAACCGCGTCAAAAAAGGTGACGTGCTCGTACAACTCGATCCCGAGCCCTACCGCGTGAAGGTCGCGATCTCCCAAGCCTCCGTGAATGCCGCGCAATCGAACCTTACCGTGGCCCAGGCCGAGGTCCGCGGAATGATGGCGAAGGCGCGCAGCCTGCGGTTCAAGCTCGAGCACGCGATCGAGGACGTGGACAACCAGCTCGCTACGCTCCGCCAGCGCGTCGCGACGTGGGAACAGAGCAAGGCGACGCTCGCGCTCGCGCAGTCGGAATTCGATCGCGCGGAAAAACTCCGCGCAAAAAAGGTCACGAGCGAGGAGGAATACGACCAGAAGCTCGAGGCGATCGACGTCGCAAAGGCGCAGGTCACGCAGGCACTGGAAAACGTTTACCAGCAGCGGGTCGCGCTTGGCCTGCCGTTGATGCCGCCGTCCGGTGCGAACCTTGCCGACGCGCCCGCGGATCTTGACCAGACATTTTCCTCGGTGCGACAGGCGCTGGCGGAATTGATCCAGGCCGTAGCGGAGCTCGGCGTCGTTAACTCATCCTTCAATCTCACGCCGAAGGAGGCGGTTGCGGAATTTTATCGTCGCGATCCGAGCGGCAACATCGACAAAATCTACGCGCAGATCATCACGACGGCGCCCGGAGTGAAGCAAGCCCAGGCGGCCGTCGAGGAAGCGCAACGCAATCTCGATCAGGCCAAGCTCGACCTGCGCTACTGCACGATCACCGCGGAGATCGATGGCGTAATCACGCGACGGAACGTCAATCCCGGCAACAACGTCCAAGTCGGCCAGAGCCTCATGGCGATTCGATCTCTCGACGATGTCTGGGTGGACGCGAATTTCAAGGAGACGCAACTGAAGAACCTGCGCATCGGCCAGCACGTGGAGATCGAAACCGACATGTATGGCGGCCGGCATAAGTTCGAGGGCCGCGTCTCTGGATTTACAAATGGCACCGGATCCACGCTTGCGCTGCTGCCGCCGCAAAACGCGACCGGCAATTTCGTGAAGGTGGTGCAGCGCCTGCCGGTGCGCATCGATCTCGTGCATTACGATCCGGAAACCTTTCCGCTCTTCATTGGGCTCTCCGTCACCCCGGAGGTCGACGTGAAGGCCGAACCGGCCGGCCCGAACGCCGGAAAATTCCTGCAGGTGCGCCCGTGAACGCCACCCTCCAACCGCGGGTTTTCAACCCGTGGCTCGTCGCGGCCGCAGTGGTCGTGCCGACGTTCATGGAGGTGCTCGATACGACGATCGCGAACGTTGCCCTGCGCCACATTGCCGGCGGGCTTTCCGCCGCCGAGAGCGACAGCGAATGGGTCATCACGAGTTACCTCGCTGCGAACGCGATCGTTCTCCCGATCAGCGGATGGCTGTCGGCGCATCTGGGGCGGCGAAATTATTTCCTACTCTCCATCGCTCTCTTCACACTGGCGTCCGTGCTGTGTGGAATCGCCTTGAGCCTGCCCGCGCTCATCGCCTTTCGGGTGCTGCAAGGGCTCGCCGGCGGTGGCCTCCAGCCGAGCAGCCAGGGCATCCTGCTCGACACATTTCCCGTCGAAAAGCAGGGCGCTGCCCAGACACTCTTCGGCATTGCCGCGCTGATAGCTCCGGTCGTCGGACCAACTCTCGGCGGCTGGCTCACCGACGAGACATCGTGGCGCTGGATTTTTTTGATCAACTTTCCCATTGGCCTGCTTGCGTTCGGTGCGGCCTTCGCCCTGGTGCAGGATCCGGCTTATTTGCGCGAGGAACGCGCGGCGTTGAAAAGGCAGCCGTTCCGCTTCGACACGATCGGCCTGGGCCTGCTCGTGGTGGCAGTCGCGTCTTGGGAACTCCTGCTCAGCAAGGGCCAGGAGTGGGACTGGCTCGGCGATCCTTTTGGCCGCATCCATGTCATCGTCGCACTGTTTGTGCTTGGGATCGGCGGCTTCATTTTTTGGGAAACCCGCGCGGCGCAACCGATCGTGAATTTCAAGCCGCTCCGCGACCGCAGTTTCCTCATCGCCTGCCCAATCATCTTCTGCTCCTTCGGAATTCTCCTCGGCTCGAGCACGTTGCTGCCCGCGCTGCTGGAATCGCTCTTCGGCTACGACGCGCTTCACGCGGGACTGGTGCTTTCCCCGTCGGGATTCTTCGCGGTTGCGGCGGTGATCATCGGCGGGCGGATGATTGGCAGGGGGCTCGACGCGCGTTGGCTCATAGGCCCGGGTCTGCTCATCGTCGCGGCGGGTAGTTGGTGGATGTCGCGGATGAACCTCGACATCTCACCGGGACAGGTGATCGGGCCGCGCATCGTGCTCATCATCGGACTGAGCTTCATCTTCGCGCCGCTCAACGTCGCGGCGTTTCTCTACATTCCCCGCCAGTTGCGTGGCGCCGCGGTCGGCATCTTCGCTCTGCTACGCAACGAGGGCGGCAGCTTTGGCACATCTTTCGGCAAGACGATCACCGAGCGCCGCGAGCAATTTCACTCCCTGCGGCTGAACGAAAATCTCGATCCACTTAACCCGGCGCTCACCACGTTTCTCGATCAGACCCAGACCGACGTTGCCCGGCAGCTTGGCGACCCCGTTGCCGCAAAACAAATCGCGCTGCAAGCTCTCGGCAATTTGCGCGATCACCAAGCGCTGGCTCTTTCCTACTTCGACGCCTTTTTGATTTTTGCCATTACCGGATTCGGCCTCGCGTTCGTCGTGCCGTGGATGAAGCGCTCAGTCGCCTCGAAAGGCGCGCACACGGCGGCGGAATAGCGGCAAGGGCAGTGCTGGCCGGGGTCAGGCGATATTCGTCTCGACGGCAATGTTGCCCTGCGTCGCCTTGGAATAACCTACGAGGAGGGACAGGACCGGGTTTGAAGCGTTATTTAAAAATCGAGATGGATGGCTCGATTCTATCCCTCCACCCGGTCGTTAGTCGTAAGTGCGAAGCACCCGATGCACGCCTTTAAGCGTCATGCTTCCTTCCCCAACGGCCGCGCCGCAGCGTTTGACGGAGCCCGATCTCACGTCTCCTGCGGCAAAAATCCCCGGGCGGCTTGTTTCCAAGGCATCGGGCGCCCGCTTGGCATTCAACCATGCCGGCGCGTCGGCAACTGCCGGGCCGGTTTTCACGAATCCCTTTTCGTCGCGAAGAATTTCCGGAGGCAGCCAATCCGTGCAGGGCTTGGCTCCGATCATCGAAAACACCGCACACGTTTGCACGACGCGACGTTCGCCGGTTTTCATATTTTCGAGCTCCACGGCCTCCAGACGCAGACCGCCGGTCATTTTTCGAATCTCCGTGTTGCCGAGAATTTCGATATTCTCCTTTGTCTCCACGCGCCGCGAAAGGTAGCTCGACATGGTCTTCGAAAGATCCTCGCGGCGAATGACCAGGATCACATTCTGCGCGTGCTCGGAAAGAAACATGGCTGCCTGGCCCGCCGAGTTCCCTCCTCCGGCGACGATGACCGTCGAGCCGCCGCAGAGCTGTGCCTCCATGGCGGTCGCCGCATAGTAGACCCCCATGCCCTCGAATCGTTCGCGTCCCTCTGCCTCGATGCGATTGTAGTCTGCGCCCGTGGAGACGAGCACACATTTGGCCCGCAACGTTGCGGCGCAGCCCTCGATCCGAATCTCCGCGCCGGGTTCGTCCCCGGCGAAAGTCATCGAAAGTGCCCGTGATGGCGTCGCGAACTTCGCGCCGAAGCGGTGAGCCTGGAGCTGCGCCCGGTAGGTCAACTCGCCGCCGCTGATGCCGGTAGGAAAGCCAAAAAAGTTTTCGATGAGCGAAGACTTCCCGGCCTGGCCGCCCGGCGCGTAGCTCTCGAGCACGACGGTTTTCAGACCTTCCGATGCCGCGTAGACGGCCGCCGCCAGCCCCGCCGGTCCCGCCCCGACGATCGCAAGATCGCATCGAATTTCGCTTTCGCCGTCATACGCAAGCGGCCTGAGCAACCCTGCAACCTGCGCGACCTCCCGCAATGATGGCCGGCATAGCGGTGAGCCGTCACTCGCGATCAAAGTCGGGAGATCGCCGTTCGCCAGTCGCAACCGCTCGGAAAGCGCGCGACCTTCGTCGCTCGTAACTTCGATCACGCGATGAGGCATGTGATTCTTGTCGAGGAAATCGTGAATTCGGAGCGCCTCGCGGCATTCAGGCTCCGCAACGACGCGGAGGCCGGTAAATTCCCGGTCCCGCTGCAACCGCTCCCGGCGCATCATGAAAGCCTGCACGATCGGTTCCCCGACGCCCGGTAACTCCGCCAGCGCACGCCGCAAGTGCGCCGCCGGAATTTCGAGGACGAGGGATTCCTCCGCCTTACCGCGCACGGTCGCGATCGAGGACGTGCCATTGAGCATTGCCACATCGCCGACGAAATCGCGCGGCCCACAGGTTGCCAGCGGATACTCCTCGCCGTCCCGGGGCTCGAAGGCTTCGAGTTCGCCATCCAAAACCACCGACATGGGAAGGTCGCGTTGTCCCGCCTGGAAAACCAGCTCGCCACGGCGCACCGTGCGACGCGTTCCCAGTGGCTCCAGCAACGCCATCTGGCGATCGCTCAGCTTCGGAAAGGCGATGCTCTGCGTGTCGCGATAGAATTGCTCGTCATTATCCTCGTCGTTCATAAATGGGATGGTTTGCATTTGGGCTGCCTCGCCGCTCACGGTGGCGCAATCCATCGAGGAAACTTTTGGCGACTTCGGCTTTTTTATTTTCTTAATCCATATTGCGGCGATTTGAGAACGCAACAGCACGAGTTTTGACCAAGTCCGAATATTTTTCTAATCAACTCTCCATTAGTTGTTTACGAAAACGCAAACAGGAACACCGCGAGTCTATATTGAGCAGGAGATAGAATCGTGGGAACGCAACGTTTCCCCAAAAACGTTGTATAGGGGAAGTTTTGGTGAAGAGGCTGACTCGATGCCGGGGAATGTAACCTGTCGGAATGTTCCTAAAAATTGTGTCGTCACGACCCGGAGAAACGGCCAAATTTTTTGCCCGTGAAACCGATTCCGGGAACCCTGCAGGAGGGCGGGGCCTCGTTTCAAACGACGCATTGGACTCTCGTTTTGAACGCCGGACAGAGCGAAGGGACGGAATCCGCGCAAAAGGCGCTCGACACTTTTTGCGAAGCCTATTGGCCACCGCTGTATGCATTTTTGCGGCACCGCCGCCATGCCTCCGCCGACGCGCAGGATCTCGTGCAGGCATTTTTCGCCCAGCTACTCCGCCAGAATACCCTGGCTCGCGCAGATCGGGAAAGGGGCAAGCTCCGCACCTTCCTGCTCACGTCGCTGCAGAATTTTTTGATTAACGAACATGACCGCGCAAGCGCGCTCAAGCGCGGCGGCGACCGGCAGATCTTGTCTTTCGACGAATCGCTGTCGGAAGCGGAGGCCGCCATGAATGCCACGGCTCATCTGGACGACATGAGCTGCTACGACCTCGCGTGGGCGACGCATATCGTGACGCGGGCGTGGCGGAATTTGCGCGAGGTGTTGGCCGAGGAAGGCAAAGCTCAGTGGCTCGATGAATTGAAGCCCTTCCTCGCGGGCGGCGCGGCGCCGCTGCCGAATCAAGAGGAAATCGCGGCCCGCATGGGTGTGCCAGTCGCCACGCTCCGCACCTGGATTTCTCGCCTGCGCCAGCGTTACCGCGATGCCCTTCGCGCCGAGGTGGCGGCCACGGTGTCCGATCCCGCGGAGGTCGATGAGGAAGTGCGGTATCTTTATCGGATCCTGATTTCCTGAGCGAATTCACTTCGAAGCCGCCAATAAAATGACGACGCCTGAGGACAATTCGATTGGCGAAGTCGCCAGGGAGTCCGATCTCGAGACCGTTGGACTCTGCCAGACTTGCGGACAGGCGCTGACGCGGATCGGCCCGGACGGAGAATGCCTGCGCTGCCTGCTCAGCCTCGCCTTCCTGCCGGATGAAGAGTCGCCCGCAAATGGGCGGCGGGATGCGCTGAAGTATGCGCATTTCGAAGTCGAGGTCGGCGAGGACGGGCATCCCGTCGAGCTCGGCGCCGGAGCGATGGCGGTGACCTATCGGGCGCGCGACACAATCCTGCACTGCGTCGTCGCGCTCAAGGTAATCAACCGACAGATCGCGAATAATCCCGAGGTGCGGACGCGATTTCTGCGCGAAGCCCGCGCTGCGGCGCAACTCCATCATCCGAACGTCGCTCGGGTCACGCATTACGGAGAGCGGGACGGCGAATGCTTCTACGCCATGGAGTTCATCGACGGGGAGACGCTGGAGGAGCGGGTGCGGCGCGAGGGGCCGATGTCGCTTGAGCTGGCGCTCGAAATCACCATCCAGGCGGCCCGCGCACTGGCCGCCGCGGAAGCGTGCGGCGTCGTGCACCGCGACATCAAACCCTCGAATCTCATGCTCGCTTCGCGCCAGGGCGAATCGGACGCGAGCGATGCGCTCGTCGTCAAGATGATCGACTTTGGAGTGGCGAAGGTGCCGGAGGCCGGCGCCGATCAAACGCGCGCCGACTTCATCGGCACTCCCAGCTTTGCCAGCCCGGAGCAGTTTGCCAATGCCGGGCGAAGCCACGTCGATACACGTTCCGACATTTACTCGCTGGGCATCACCTTGTGGTATCTGCTCGCCGGCCGGACGCCTTTTGTGGGACGCACGCTCGAGGAGATTCGGACGAAGCGTTCCGAAGAGCCGCCGTGGGAGCAGCTCAAGACATTGGGCATTCCGATGTCGGTGACGGGACTCTTGAAATCGATGCTGGCGGTCGATCCTGCCGGCCGCCCTCAATCCGCGCGAGAGCTGCTCGCCGCCGTCCAGCAATGCTGCAAGGGGAAGCGGGAAGAGCTCGCGAAGTCGGAAGCGGACGCGCGCCGCGAGGAGGGATTCTGGATTGCGGTGCTGCCGTTCAAATTCAGCGGCGCCCCGGAGATTGCGGCGTTCGCGGAAGGCCTGACCGAGGAGATCGTAACCGGCCTGTCGCGCTTTCCTTATCTCCGGGTGATCGCGCGGAATTCCACCGCGCGCTATCTCGCCGAATCCGTCGCCGCGCGCAGGGTCGGAAACGAACTCGGCGCGCGCTACGTCATCGAGGGAAGTCTGCGCCAGACGGGCGGCAAGGTGCGATTCGGCGCGCGGCTGGTGGATACCGACTCCGAAGAGCACTTGTGGGCGGAGACTTTCGAACGCGAATGGCGGAATGAGGACATCTTCGAACTGCAGGACGAAATCACCGATCGCATCGTCGCCCCGGTTGGCGATGTTTACGGCGTGCTGGCTCGCGCGATCACTGCGGGCATCGCCGCAAGACCGCCGGAAACGTTGAGGCCGCATGAAGCTGTCTGGAGGTTCTTTTTCGCCGAGCAGCGCGGCAGCGCCGAGGAACACTTGCTCGCGCGAATTGCCCTCGAGCGTGCGGTCGAGATACAGCCCGGTTACGCCGATGCATGGGCAGCGCTGGCGATCCTGCTTCTCGACGAATATCGACACGTCTTCAATCCACGGCCCGATTCCCTGGAGCGCGCCCTGCTCGCTGCTAAACGTGCGCTCGACCAGGATGCGGCCAGTCAAATGGCGAACCACGCCTTTGCCGTGACGCGTTATTTCAACGGCGATCTCGAAGCCTTTCGCGCGGCGGGTGAACGGGCATTGGCCTTGAATCCACGCTGCAGCTACACGATGGCGTATCTCGGCCGACTCTACTGCTACTCGGGCGAGTGGGATCGCGGGATTCAATTGACGAAGAGGGCGATCGCCCTCAGCCCGCACCATCCCGGCTGGTTTCACTTGGGCATTTTTCTCAACGAGTATCGGCAGCGGCGCTACGCGGAAGCGCTTGCGGTCCTTCAAAGGATGAACATGCCGGACTATTGGGTCCTCCATTTCGTGACGGCAATCACACACGCGCAGCTCGGGAATCGCCGGGAGGCGCAAGCCGAAGTCGCGCGCACTCTCGAATTGAGCCCCGAGTTCACGCAGTTCTTCGGTGGAAAGCATTTGCGGAAGTGGTTTCCCAATCAGCCAGACTTGGTGGACCATGTTTTGGAAGGAGCGAGGCTGGCGGGCTTTCGCATTCTGGAAGAAGAGCCGCGAGCGGCAATGTCTCGCATGATCTCGCGGCCGGCGGAGTTCACCGAGCAGCGACCAGGCTCGTCGGAGCCCCCTTCGATTTTCCCCGTCAAACGCCATTCCGTAGGGCGCCAGAAAGAACTCGCGGAGATGGGTCGCGCCTTCGAGTCGGCCGTGGCTGGCCAGGCATTGCTCCTGTGCGTGACCGGCGAGCCCGGCATCGGCAAGACGACGTTGGTCGAAGACTTTCTCGGTGAGCTGGCGATCGCCGGTCGCCCGTGTGCTCTGGCGCGCCGACGCTGTTCGGGGCGTCTTGCCGGGACCGAGGCCTATCTCCCGTTTCTGGAGGCTTTCGAGAACTTGCTCCAAGGCGACGAGCGCGAAGCGGCGGCCCGGGCGATGAAGGCGTGCGCTCCGAACTGGTATGCGCAAGTCGCACCATCGGCCGCCGAAGACTCCACCCTGGCCCGGGTGCTCGCCGAGTCGAAAGCGGCCACACAGGAACGCCTGAAGCGCGAGCTGGGCGCCTTTCTCCAGGAGTTGTCGCGCCTGCGGCCTTTGATCCTGTTCTTCGACGATCTGCATTGGGCGGACGCCTCGACCGTCGATCTGCTCGCCTACCTCGGCGGCAAGTGCGCGGGAATGCGGGTCTTGCTGGTGTTGACCTACCGCCCGACAGACATGGCGGTGGGCAGGCATCCCTTCGGACCGGTCAAGCTGGACTTACAGACGCGCGGCGTTGCTCGCGAGCTGGCGCTGGAGTTCCTGACCCGGCCGGATCTCGATCGCTATCTCGCCCTCGAGTTCCCCGGAAATTGTTTTCCCGAGGAGTTCGCGACCCTCGTTCACGCCCGGACGGAAGGCAGTCCGCTGTTCATGGCCGACCTCTTGCGTTACCTGCGCGACCGGCAGGTGCTGACGTTGGAGGAGGGCCGCTGGACGTTGAAGGAATCGCTCCCGGACCTTCAACGCGATCTGCCGGAATCGGTCCGCGGCATGATCCAGCGAAAGATCGGTCAACTCGACGAAGACGACCGCCGCTTACTGGTGGCAGCCAGCGTGCAGGGCTACGAGTTTGACGCCGCGGTCGTTGCCCGGGTGCTCGAGCAGGATGCGGCGGAGGTGGAGGAGCGGCTTGACGAACTGGACCTCGTCCATGCCTTCGTGCGGATGGTGCGGGAGCAGGAGTTCCCCGACCGGACGCTGACGCCGCGCTACCGCTTCGTCCACGTGCTTTATCAAAACGCTCTCTATGCGTCACTGCGGCCGACGCGGCGTGCATTGCTCAGCGCCGCGGTGGCGCAGGCGCTGCTCGAATATTACGGAGAGAAAAGCGGGGACGTGGCCGCCGAACTGGCCCTGCTCCTGGAGGCGGCCCGGGACTTCGCGCAGGCCGCGGATTTTTTCCTGATAGCGGCCCGGAACGCGGCCCGCGTGTTCGCCAATCAAGAGGCCGTAGTGCTCGCGCGCCGCGGAATCGAACTACTGGCCTCCCTGCCGGACACTCCCGAGCGCGCACGCAAGGAGCTCGCCCTCCAAATCACCCTGGGCCCGGCCCTATTTGCCACCAAGGACTGGACGGCGTCCGACGTCGAGATGGCCTACACCCGCGCGCAATTTCTGTGTCGTGAGTTGGGAGAATCGCCGGACCTCTTCCCGGCGATGTGGGGACTGTTCCTCTTCCGCGTCGCGCGCGGGGAGATCCAGACGGCACTGAATCTGGGCGGTCAACTGCTTGGCCTGGCCCAACGCGA
>Ga0157378_10001989_pt1 | contig 18269 bp, 13 predicted proteins | sample M65metaG_FD_115309 | JGI IMG/M metagenome (GOLD analysis project Ga0157378, IMG submission 115309) | Miscanthus rhizosphere microbial communities from Kellogg Biological Station, Michigan, USA - M6-5 metaG | ecosystem: Host-associated > Plants > Roots > Rhizosphere > Soil | place: USA: Michigan...
AGTAAATACATCTATTACGTCGGCGAGGGAACAGAACAGATTGAAGAGCTTTTGCGCAAGCGCTTTCCGCGGCTACGGATTGGCCGCATCGATCGCGACACGAAAGCACGCCGGCGGGAATTTGAAAGGACGCTCCTGGATTTCGGCAAAGGCGAGATCGATCTGCTCGTCGGAACGCAGATGCTGGCTAAAGGTCATGACTTTCACAACGTTACTTTGGTCGGTGTCATCTCGGTCGATGCGGGACTTGCGATGCCCGATTTTCGCGCGGCCGAGCGAACCTTTCAGCTTATTACGCAAGTAGCCGGGCGGGCGGGCCGCGGTGACTTGCCCGGTCGCGTGCTGGTGCAGACGTATCATCCGAACCACTACGCGTTGCGGCACGCGATCGCCCAGGACTATCGAGGGTTCTACGATGAAGAAATTCGGCATCGGCGCAACCATGGTTATCCGCCTTTCGTCGCGTTAGCGTTATTGTTGGTGCGGCAGAAGGACGAGGCCAAAGCCAAACTAATCGCCCAGCAACTGAGAAATGCATTGACGGAAGCCAATCGCGATCATTCCTGCCGCATTCTGGGGCCGGCGCCGGCGCCTTTCGCTCGACTTCGTGGTGAATATCGAATTCAGCTACTGGTGAAATCACCCGGACGCAAACAGATGCGTGCGGTGATTGATCAAGCGCTCAAGAGTTTTGAAGAGAAGGGTGGAGATGCTCGCACGGTTACTCTGGAGGTTGATCCGGTGAATATGATGTGAGCGCGACTAAGATTCAACATTAATTAGTTGGCGAAGAAACGTGAGTGAAGAGAATGGCACAAATGAAGAGTTGACGCGCTATCTGTTGGGCGAGATGGCCGACGAGGAGCAGACGCAACTGGAGTCGCATTACTTTGCAGATGCGCAAAAGTTTGCTGAACTGTGCGCCTGGCGCGATAGCCTGATTGATCATTTTGTATCTGACGAACTTTCTCCGACGCTCCGCCAACGCTTTGAAGCGGCCATCGAAAATGCCTGGGCGATGAATGAACGCATCCGGTTTGTGGAAACATTGCAGGAAGCCATAGACGCTCGCCATGGTATAACCCGGCCGTCCAGGGTTGGTGTGTGGCAATCGTTCCGCGCGTTCTTAGCCCGCAATCGTTTCAACATTCTTGCGGCCGCTATAGTGACGCTGTTGGCAATCCTGGCATTGCTGATCGTTTCCCGCCTTTGATTCCAAAGAATCCCTGGCTTTCACACTGGACAATATTCGCACATATTCGGTAATATTCGTTTGCCGGGAGGGAGAACCCTGCGATGCCAATAACAGCACGACAAAAGCGAGTCCTGGATTACATTAAACATTACTTCGATCTGCATCAGGAAGCCCCGACGATTGCCGAGATTGGAAAACAATTCGGCATGACTTCGTCTGCGAGTGCGCATAACGTCGTCGCGATTCTCGAGCGTGAAGGATTTATCCGGCGAATCCCAAATGTCAGTCGCGGGATTCAGTTGACGAACGACAACGAGGCCCAGACGAAAAATGAAATTCCGTTGTTAGGCGTGGTTGCTGCCGGTAATCCGATTGAAGCAATTTTGAATTATGAAACTGTGTGTGTGCCGCGCGACATGATGCGCGAAGGGCGAATGTTTGCACTGCGCGTGCGCGGCGATTCGATGATTGATGAACAGATTCGCGACCACGATCTGATCGTGCTGCAATCGAAACAGACGGCCGAGAATGGACAGACGGTGGTGGCGTTGATTGATGGCAGCGACGCGACGGTGAAGAAGTTCTATGGCAACAAGCAGCAGGTGCGTCTGGAGCCGGCGAATCCGAATTATAAGCCGATAGTCGTGCGGCCACCGCAGCGCGTGCAGATTCAGGGGATCGTTGTGGGGGTGATTCGCAAGTATGTGTGAAGCTGGATAATCAGGAGGCAGGCGCGACACCCCGGATTACAGATTACAGATTCAAAATTCCAGATTCAAAATTCCAGATTAAGAACCCAGATTCAGAATGAAACCTGAAACCTGAAATTTGGAATCTGGAATCTGGAATTTGGAGATCTGGAATTTGAGAGCTGAGAACTGAGAGCTGAGAACTGAGAGCTGAGAACTGAGGACTGAGGACTAAAAACTATTTCTAACCCCTACACCCTAACCCCTACCCCCTGACAGAACGTGCGCGACTCGTTTCAGGTCCTCTATGAATTTGCGTCTTTCTTCGTGACGCGTTTCGTCATCAGGGGCGCGCAGGATCGAGGAGGGGTGCACGGTGGCCATGATGTAAGGAGCGAGAGTTGACTCGATGAACTGGCCGCGTTGCTTCGTGACTTTGAATTTGGGACCGAGCAAAGCTTGAGCGGCGGTGGCCCCGAGGCAGACGATGACCCTGGGTTTGACCAGGCTGATCTCGGCTTCGAGCCAGGGACGGCAGGCATTGATTTCGCCGGCATTTGGTTTTTTGTGAATGCGGCGCTTGCCGCGTGGCTCCCATTTGAAATGTTTGACGACGTTAGTGACGTAAGTTTGCGAGCGATCGATGCCGGCTTCGACTAGACAATCATCGAGCAGACGGCCCGCGGGACCGACGAAAGGTTTGCCGGAGAGATCTTCTTCGTTGCCGGGCTGTTCGCCGACAAAGACGACTTCGGCGCGCCGCGCGCCTTCGCCGAAGACGGTTTGCTTGCCGCGTTCCCAAAGATCACATGCCTGGCAATCCGCAGCGGCGTCGCGAAAGGCTTTGAGACTTTTTCGTTCGGGGAAAAAATCTGCCGCGGAAGTTTCCGGTTTGTCCTTGCTCATGAAATTTAATTTTGCTGCCTGACGACGAGTCATTGCAAACATGAACGCAGTCGCAAAAAAGGAAATCGAATCTCAGGTCGTCGATCGGTTGGGCCATGTCTTTGAGCGACACGAGAAACGGCCGCGGGAAATTTTGCAGAGCGGCATTGGCGAAATCGATCAAGTCCTGGGTGGTTTTCCTCGTGGCGCGATTACTGAGATCCACGGGACCGCGTCGTGCGGCCGGACGAGTTTGACGTTGGCGACTTTGGCTGCGGCAACGGCGAATGAAGAAACCTGCGCCCTGATTGATTGCAGCGACACGTTCGATCTTTTATCGGCGACCATGGCCGGCGTGAATTTCGATCATTTATTGTGGGTGCGTTGTAATAACAACCTCGAAAGGGCTTTTAAATCCACCGATCTTTTATTGCATGGCGGAGGCTTCGGTTTGGTCGCGCTCAGTCTGGCCGATATGCCGGTCGTGACTTTGCGCCGGATAATTTCTACCTGGTGGTTTCGGTTTCGCCGCGCGATTGAAGATACCCCGACCGTGCTGCTCGTCATGACGCCACTCGCCTGTGCACGCTCGTGCGCGATGATGGCGTTAGAACTTAAGAACGAAGGAGCGATGTGGCCGGCCACTTCTGCTTTCATTACTCCGGAAGAGAAGCTTGCGCCGATGCTAAGTGAGCCGTCCGCGAAACATCTGTCGTTGGTGATCGCAGATGAGGCGGATACGCATCGTTCTGGTTTACCCAGCCATGCCCATTTCTTAAAAGCCTCGACCATCCGCGTGAATCGTGAACGGCCCGTCGGATGGGCTAATCACATGATTCGATTTACTCCCGAAGTCGACTTGGGTGCTCGAATGGCTCTGCCACGCTGATGGGCGGCAAGTCTTCGACTTGCCGTTACGCGCGCATCTATTTGACGGTCTTTGACCCTGGAGGGTCGCAGACCTGGGGCAGGAAGAAGATTCGCCGCCGGCAAGTCACAGACTTGCCGCGCATCGGAGTGGCAAAGCCATAGACTATTAGCTTCCAGCAGGTTGAACCCAGCCCTTGACGATATTCGCTAATATTCGTTAATATTCGCCTAGCGACAAATCCCAGCGATTCCTGAGAATAAACGCTGATTTGCCGGTGAATATGTTTGCCTGCATTCACAGTCGAAGTGTCCCTAACGATAGCGCAATCAGTTCGGCGCTGGTCGACCTGGCGTTTACGTTTTCGCCACTGGTCGAGCAAACCAGCGCGGATACGGTCGTGTTTGATGTTGCCGGTCAGGACCTGTTGTTCGGGCAGATGGCCAATGAGCAGATGTCCAACATCGCAAAGGCAATCGCCCATCGCGCGCGGCAGGCGAAGGTGAAAGCCAGTGTTTCGATTGCCGTAAATCCCGATGCAGCCATTCATGCGGCCCGATTACTGTCCGAGATGACCATCATCAATGCGGGAGATGAGCTGAGGTGTCTGGGACCGCTTTCCATCAAGCAGCTTGATTGTTCATTGGCTGCCGTGGAGCAGCGTAAGGCTGAAGAAATTTACGAGACGTTTGCTCTCTGGGGTGTGCGGACGTTTCGCGATTTGGCGGAACTGCCATTAGCCGGCGTCGCGGAGAGGTTGGGCCAGGAAGGCGTGCGCTTACAAAAGCTGGCGCAAGGCCGGAGCGATCGTGCATTGAATCTGGTGCGACCGCCGATCGGTTTCGCACAGTCATTGGAATTAGAACACCCGATCAGCGAACTCGAGCCATTGTCATTTGTCTTCTCTCGTCTGTTGAATCAGCTTTGCGCCAACCTGAATGAGCACGCGCTGGCGACGAATGAATTGCGATTACAGTTGGTGTCAGAACCGGGAGCGGTAGCGACCGGATCAAGAGGAGTCATGCGTTTTGACCCGGTCGCTACCGCTCTCGGTTCTGACACGGAGCGCACCATCACTCTGCCGGTGCCGATGCGCAATCCCAAGACGCTTTTGAGATTGCTTTTATTCGACATCGAACGTGACCCCCCGCCGGCGCCGATAGTTGCGATCACTATTTGCGCTGAACCCGTAAAGCCGCGCGCGGCGCAGACCGGATTGTTTATTCCTTTGGCGCCCGAGCCGGAGAAACTGGAAATCACTCTGGCGCGCCTGGCGAAGTTGGTTGGCGCAGAGAATGTTGGGTCGCCGCAACTTTTGGATACGCACCGGCCTGACGCGTTTCGCGTGAATAAGTTTCGGGTGATTCAACGCCATCAGAAAAATAATTCGCGCTTCGGGCTGAATGCGAGGGGGGTGAGTACCCCAGCCGGGCTGCCCGGCTGGGGGCCCCGCGTGACTGCGCTCCCAGTGATGGGATTCAGGATTTTTCGGCCGGCTTGGGTCGCAGAGGTTCACACGTTGAAGGGACAGCCGACTCGCCTTGAGGCGCGGACAAGGTCAATCAAAATTTCAGGGAAAATTATTTGCGCTGCTGGTCCATGGCGAGGGTCAGGTGATTGGTGGCAGGCGGATGTTTGGGCGCGGGATGAATGGGACGTGGTGCTGATTGATGCGACAGCCGGCGGCGAAGTGCTTTGCCGGATTTATCGGGATTTGACGAATGAAAAGTGGTTCGTGGCCGGAATTTATGACTGAAGGCAGTGAGTAGTGAGTAGTGAGTAGTGAGTAGTGAGTAGTGAGTAGGAAGGGTATGCACGAAGATTTCAATAATCAATCACAACCAAGGCAACTGCCCACCGCCCACCGCCCATTGCCCACTCAGTATATTGAACTCCATGCGCGTTCGGCGTTCAGTTTCCTTCGTGGCGCAGCGACGCCGGAAGAATTGATTGCGGTGTGTTCGGAATTAAAGATGCCGGCCATGGCGCTGCTTGATAATGACGGAGTTTACGGCGCGGCGCGGTTTCATCTGGCGGCGAAGAAGTTAGAGATCAAAGCGCATATTGGGGCGGAAATTACGGTTTCAGGTTTCAAGTTTCAAGTTTCAAGTTCGAACAGTCAAAAGCAAAAACCGCAATCTCAAATTTCAAATTCAAAATTCCAGATTCAAAACTCAAAACTCAAAAGCCAAAACTCAAAAGCCAAAACTCAAAACTCAAAACTCAATTCAACGTTCACTCTCCCGCTCATCGTACGGAATCGCACGGGTTATCAAAATCTTTGCCGCTTGATCACGCTGATGAAGTTGCGTGTGCCGAAGCACGCCGTACCGGGGGAGTGCGCCGTGACCTTGAATGAATTGGCGGAGTACGCGAACGGATTGGTGTGCTTGACGGGCGATAGCGATGGGCCTTTGGCGAACGATTTTAACCACAGAGGACACAGAGAAGCTGAAAAAACAGCAGAGACACTCATTGACATCTTTGGTCGGGAGAATGTCTATGCCGAACTGCAGCGTCATTTTAATCGTGAAGAAGAAGCGCGCAATCAAGCGGTGATGGAGATCGCCCGCCGATTGAAACTGCCGCTGCTGGCGACCAATGGCGTGTGTTACGCCATGCGCGCGCAAAGGCAAGTGGCGGATGTCTTCACCTGCATTCGCAATCATGTGCGACTGGAGACTGCCGGGCGTTTGTTGTCGATCAATTCAGAACGGTTCGTGAAATCGCCGCAGGAAATGGCGGCGTTGTTTGCCGATTTACCGGAAGCAATAGCGAATACTGTCGAACTTTCCTCACGTCTTGAATTCACGCTGAAAGATTTGGGTTACGAGTTTCCGAAGTACCCGGTGCCGCCGGGCGAGACGATGACTTCGTTTCTGCGCAAACGAACCTTCGAAGGCGCGCGGGTGCGCTACGGGCGCAACGGCGCATATGCGCGCGCGGAGAAACAGATTGAGCATGAATTGAAGTTGATCGAGAAGTTAAAGCTCGAGGGATATTTCCTGATCGTTTGGGACATTGTTGAATTCTGCAAGCGGCAAAATATTTTGATTCAAGGCCGTGGATCGGCGGCGAACAGTGCGGTTTGTTATTCGCTTGGAATTACCGCGGTCGACCCGGTGGGCATGGAGCTTCTGTTTGAACGGTTCTTGTCCGAAGAGCGGGGCGAGTGGCCGGACATCGATCTCGATTTGCCGAGCGGCGATCAGCGCGAACGCGCGATTCAATATGTTTATGAGCGGTACGGGAAACTCGGCGCGGCGATGACGGCGAATGTGATCACTTATCGCGGTCGTTCGGCAGCGCGTGAAGTCGGCAAGGTGCTCGGCTTTGATGAAGAGACCCTGGGCCGTCTGTCAGGGCTGGTGCACACGTGGGAATGGAAAGATCCGAAGGACACGACTGTGCGTCAATTCAAGGATGCGGGACTGGACCTGCGCGACCGGCGCATCAAAAAGTTCTTTCAGCTTTATCAGGCAGTGCAGGATTTGCCGCGGCATCTGGGCCAGCATTCTGGTGGCATGGTGATTTGTCAGGGGCAATTGAATTCAGTCGTGCCGCTGGAGCCGGCGGCGATGCCTGGCCGCGTCGTCGTGCAATGGGACAAGGAAGATTGCGCAGATCTCGGCATTATCAAAGTCGATTTGCTGGGGCTCGGGATGATGGCTGTGCTGGAAGAGACGATTCAGATCATTCGCGATGATTATCAGGAGGAAGTCGATCTGGCCCATTTGCCGCCGGACGACCCGGCCGTCTATGCCGCGCTGCAACAGGCGGACACGATTGGCATGTTTCAGATTGAAAGTCGCGCGCAAATGTCCTGCCTGCCGCGTCTGCGTCCGCAAAGGTTTTACGACATCGTCGTGCAGGTGGCGATCATCCGGCCCGGGCCGATTGTCGGCAACATGGTCAATCCATATTTGGAGCGATGGCTGGGGCGTGCGCCGGTGAAGTATGCGCATCCGGATCTCGAACCGGTTTTAAAACGGACGTTGGGCGTGCCTCTGTTTCAGGAGCAACTGCTGAAGATGGCCATGACGTGCGCGGATTTCAGTGGCGGCGAGGCGGAAGAGTTGCGGCGGGCGATGGGCTTCAAACGATCTGAGCAGCGCATGAAAGAGATTGAAAAGAAGTTGCGCCGGGGGATGACGAGGAAGGGAATCAGCGGCAAAACTCAGGATGAGATTGTCGAGCAGATTGCTTCGTTTGCGCTTTATGGTTTTCCGGAATCGCATGCGGCCAGCTTTGCTTTGATTGCTTATGCCAGTGCGTATTTGAAGTGTCATTACCTGGCGGCGTTCACGGCGGCGACGCTGAATAATCAGCCGATGGGTTTTTATCAGCCGTTCACGATTATCAAGGATGCACAGCGGCATGGATTGAAGGTTTTGCCGGTGGATGTGACGCGATCTGACTGGGAGTGCACGGTCGAACGTCAGGGTGTAGGGGGTAGGGTGTTGGGTGTAGGGAACGAAGAGGTCAGAGGTCAGAGGTCAGAGGTCAGAGATCGGGAATCGCTGGAGCAAAAGCTTGAGGGGAGTAATCAAGTATTCCTGACGGTCGAACGTCAGGGTGTAGGGGGTAGGGTGTTGGGTGTGGGAAACAAAGAGATCAGAGATCAGAGGTCAGATGTCAGAGATCAGGAATCGCTGGAGCAAAAGCTTGAGGGGAGTAATCAAGTATTCCTGCCGCCGTCGTCCTGTAAGGACGAAATGTTTATAGTTACCGGCAATCATCAATTCTCCGCAGCCCCTTTAGGGGCGGAAGAATTTCGCTCCTACGGAGCTTCGGATCAATCTGTACAATCAGGTTCTATAAACATTCCGCCGCTCTGCGGCTCGGCGAAAAGCGATGTTGTATTGGATGTAAGATCGAGTTTCCTACACCCTACACTCCACCCCCTACCCCCTTTATTGCGTCTCGGCCTCCTCTGTGTGAAAGGCCTGCGCGAGGAAGCGGGACGCGCAATTGTACGTGCGCGAGCCGAGCGGCCATTTACGAGTCTTGATGATTTACATCGGCGCGTGCCGGAGTTAAGAAGAGATGAGTTGCGGAAATTGGCGGCGGTGGGGGCGTTGAATCGGATCGAGGGGGTAGGGCGTAGGGGGTTGGGTGAAGGGAGCGGAGAGGTCAGAGGTCAGAGGTCAGAGGTCAGAGGTCAGGAGGTAGCCGTCACAGGTTGGAGCTACGCCGGCACAGTTCATAACTCCGGCGTTGCAGCAGAGAAGTCCGGCGTTGCAGCTCAGAACTCGGGCGTTGAAGCTCGGAACTCGGGCGTTGAGGCTCAGAACTCGGTCGTTGAAGCTCAGAACTCGGTCGTTGAAGCTCGGAACTCGGGGGTTGAAGCTCGGAACTCGGGCGTTGAAGCTCAGAACTCGGTCGTTGAGGCTCGGAACTCGGGCGTTGCAGCTCGGAACTCGGGCGTTGAGGCTCAGAACTCGGGCGTTGAAGCTCAGAACTCGGTCGTTGCAGCTCGGAACTCGGTCGTTGCAGCCGAGGAATCGCACGAAGTAAGTGAGTTTCCTACTGAAATTCAATATTCGGCGCCTGAGAAACTACACCCTACCCCCTACCCCCAACCCCCTAACGCGCACCGTCGCGACGCGCTCTGGCAGGTCGAACGGGTCGCGCGCGATCCCGGTCCTTTGTATGAAAAGCTCGAGGAAGCTACCACGTCGCCGCTTCAGCCAATGACTTTGAATGAAAGATTGAATGCGGATTTGCGGGGCACGGGCATCACGATTGGCCGTCATCCGATGGCGCATCAGAGGGCCTGGCTCGATACGATGCAGGTGACGCCTGCGGGTAACCTGAAGAAGATGCGCAATGGCCTGTGGGTGAAGGTTGCCGGTTGGGTAATCGTACGTCAGCGACCGGGGACCGCGAAAGGATTTGTGTTTTTAAGCATGGAGGATGAGACAGGTATCGCCAACGTAATTGTCACGCCGCAGCTTTTCGAAACCAATCGCCTGGCGCTGGTCAATTATCCGTTTCTTTTAATCGAAGGAGTCTTGCAGCATCAGGACAATGTGGTGTCAGTGAAGGCGCGGCGGATTCAGCCTCTGGAGATGAAAATTGAGAGTCCCGGCTCGCATGATTTCCACTGAGTGTCAGCAGCGGCAATAACATACCTGGCAAATCATAAGCCCTCTCCCTTTGGGAGAAGGTTGGGTGAGGGCCTAGCGCGCAACCAGAAAACTCTTAAGTAAACCGCGAGACATGATTCGCATGCGAATCATATCTCGCAAACTGAGTCAGAAAGAAATTGGCACGCGCTAGGCCCTCATCCCCGACCCTTCTCCCAAAGGGAGAAGGGAGCAGACTTCACGAGATTCATCTTGATTACCCAAGCATGTCATTGCCACCGTGAGGGAGGGCAGCTCGCGTTAGGCGGGACTTAACCAGTGAAAGAGGTCGCTCGCGAAACTCGCCCTCCCTGACCGCCCCACCCAACCGGGCTGCCCGGCTGGGGACCCCGTGGTCGGGCGACTGACAAAAAAAGGCGGGCCGTAGCCCGCCTCTAACCATGCGACTTAGTGATTGAAGTTACGGCCGCTTTTTCGGCGGCGTCGAGGGTTTGTTGATTTTCTCAGGGGTGACGTTCGCCTGTTGCTTCATCGTGGCAATCAAGTCTTTGGCTTCGGACTTCAATTGACCGTCCGGAGCCTTGTCGACATATCGCTGCAAATAATTTGAAGCTTCCTGGTACTTGCCCTTGGTCTGATCATTATTCATCAGCGCGCCGATGTTGAAGAGCGCCTGCCCAACTCTTAAGAGCGCATCGGGATCGTCCGGCGTCTTCTCGAGAAGCTTCTGATACTGCGCGATCGCCTTTTCATAGCCGGCCTGATCGCCGGCGGTTTGGAAAAGGAGTTCCGCATAGTCTTTCTCTGACTTGGCCTTCTTTGCGACATCTGGTTCGACAGCTTCGTATTCCTCGAAAGCAGTGGCGGCCTCAGCACCTTTGGACTGATCGACCTTCATTGCAAACAGACGCATCGCCTCAGCGCGTGCGGCCAGCGCAAAGTACTTGTTGGTTTCCTTCTGCTTCTGTTCGGCTGGATCAGTGCCGGTGCCCTGCTTTTTGACCATCTCGACGGCTTTGTTCGCGGACTCGGCGGCGGCGGTAAAGTCGGCTTTGGCGGCATCGATGCCCGTTTGTTTGGCGGCATCGTCCTTCGAGGTGATGGCCGCGTTGTATTTTTCGACCGCGCGCGTGCGCAAGGCGACGGACTTATTGGTCAAAAGTGACGCCGCGCCCGGATGCTCTGGATCGGCTGCCAATCCGGAGTCATATTGCTTGATGGCCTCGTCGTAATTCTTCGCCATCAGCGCGGCGTTGCCGTTCTTGAAAGCGTCGCCGACGACCTTGTTGACGTTGGTGATCTTCTCGTTTTCTTTAGAGATCTTTTCGTTCTCTTTGGCGATTGCTTCGGCTTTGGCCTTTTCGGCCGCGCTCTCGCCGCTGCCGGGAGTATTGGCTGGAGCAGCACCCTTGCCCGCTGCAATGGCGTCAGCTTCGGTCAATCTCTTTCCGTCTCCCGGAGATAAGATGATTTCGAGGGGCTGATCCGCGCGAGCCTTGACGCCGCCGCGCGCCCATGGATTAGCACCCGGTGCGCTCACTGAAACGGTGTAAGTACCGACGAAAGGTAAACCGGCAAATACCCATCCGCCTTTGTTGTTCGTCTTGACGTGATAATCGGCTTTCATGTCAGTGCGCCAAACGTCGACCTGCGCGCCTGACACTGGTGTTGACTTGCCATCAGCGCCGACCATTTTGACAGACCCGCGCATCTGGTCCGTCTGCGCGGACACGAGAATGGCACTAAAGAGCAGAACTACTGTTACTACTAACGCATTAAGAACATGACGATGCATGGTTATTCCTCCAAAAGCTGGGGCACTCATTGGGCCAATTTTAAGATGCCGGGTGGTAACTGCAAGTTGCGTAATGAACCAGCTTAAAGTTAATCAGCCGCTGGCTGAGTGTCAAGCATACTTAATCGGATCGACGACGCCCGCTTCGGCAAATGCGCGCAAACGCAATGCACACGAATCGCAACGTCCACAGGCCGTCGTCTCCGCCTGATAACAGGACCAGGTCAAATTGAGCGGCGCGTTCAGCTCCAGACCCCGTTTGATAATCTCCGCCTTACGCAAATTGATTACTGGCGTCACAATTTCAATGTTGGTATTCGGCTTCGTGCCGACGTCGATAACCCGCTGAAAGCTTTCATAGAATTCAGGCCGGCAATCAGGATACCCTGACGAATCTTCAGCCACCGCTCCGATGTATATGCGACTAGCCCCGATAACTTCGGCCCAGCTGGTGGCAATTGCGAGGAAATGCGAATTGCGAAACGGCACGTAGCTGGTGGGAATGGCGCGTGAACTGAGATCCGCTTCAGCAACCTCGATCGCGCGATCAGTCAACGAGGATCCGCCGATTTGCGTGAGATATTCAATCGAAGCGTTCAGTTGTTTCGCGACCTCGTAATGGCTCGCCAGGTCCGCAAAAGCCTGGCGCTCGCGGGCTTCCGTGCGTTGCCCGTACGAGACGTGCAGGAAAGCGAGTTCCGCGTTTTCCTGCTTTGCGATGGCGGCGGTGACGCATGAATCCATGCCGCCTGAAACGAGGCAAACAGCCAGCGAGCTGCTCTCGCCGGGTTCGCTCTCAATGATTTCAGTGCTGCCGCCCATCTTGTTTGAGCCTTTCGCCCCTTTTATTTGCCATTTGATAGTTGAGATTTGTCATTTGGAATTTGGCAACATGGAGTCAGTACCATCCGCATGAGCGGATGGGTTAACGCGAAACTTGATCCCACCTGCTTACGCAGGTGGTACTGACCCATCACCACTTTGCTCAAGCCTGCAAATCTCAAATACCAATTATCAACCCTCAAATGCCAATTAATCCGTTCAGACTCCGTGCACGTCGGGTCCCCAAATGTATTTGTGTAATTGCAACTGCAGGCGCACTTTCAGCCCACTCTGAACGATCCAGTTGGCCAGCTCTTGCAAATCAATTTGCCCCCAGGCAGGGGAAATCAGGATTGCTTTGGTGCTCTCCTCAAGCCGATATTTTTTGATGATCCCGGTCGTGAATTCCCAGTCTGCCCGATCGACCACGACAAACTTCACTTCATCCAAACCAGGGCGCAGTCGCTCGAGATTCGCCCAATGATTTCTTTCAGCTTCGCCCGAAGCCGGACACTTAACATCGAGGATAATCCTGGCTCGCGAATCAACCGCATCCGTAGAAACATAGCCGCCGGTCTCGATCAGAACTTCGTATCCGGCATCGCACAGACGCTTAATCAGATCGAAGGCCTCGCGTTGGGCCAGGGGCTCGCCACCGGTGACTTCCACCAGCGGACAGCCAAACTCGCTCACCTTTTCCAGGATGGCGTCGACGGTGAAATGGTCGCCTCCGGTGAACGTATACTCACTGTCGCACCAGGTGCAGCGCATCGGACAGCCGGTGAGCCTGATAAAAGTACACGGCCGCCCGGCGTGCGTTGATTCTCCCTGAATTGAATGAAAAAGTTCTGTGACGCGCAGCACGCCAGCGATTTTAGATTTTAGATTTTAGATTGTCGATTTCGGGTGTGTCAGAACCGGGAGCGTTGTGTCAGAACCGGGAGCGGTAGCGACCGGATCAAGTGAATGCAGGACACATTTGGGGCGGGTGAAATCACTGGGACTCGGGTGATCCGGTCGCTACCGCTCCCGGTTCTGACACAACGCTCCGGGCGCTGACATTATTGCATGCAGCCGCTGGCCTTATTGGCTCATCCAAGCAGGCGGGAGTTGGCGAAAATTGGCCACGATTCCCTGATTGAAGCGTGATAGCATAATGACCGATTTGGAAACGCGTTCTTGAGCCTGACCCCGAAACAGATTGACGACTTGATGCTTGCGGGCGCGCGGCGGGCGCTGGCCCGCGCGGGCAACGCGCGCGCACTCGACGCCCAGTACCTGACGGGGCGATTGCGGGCAGTGACTGACAAGTACATTTTTAAGCACGATCCTGCCGCCGATGCTGCTGCGATCGATAGTTTCCTCGACGGGTTGCACGCGGACGCTCTCTGTCTGGTGTTGGCTTGTGAACGCGGCGATGACCACGCCTGGAACGATCTGTTCGAAGGGTTTGGAGCGACTGTGCGTTCGGCAGCCCGCTCGGCGAGTTCGAACGAGGCCATGGCCGATGATGTGGCGCAGTCCATCTGGGCCGAGCTGCACGGCCTTAAGTCGCGTGAAGATGGGAAACCCGGCGGCAAGCTCGCGTACTATTCCGGGGTCGGTTCTCTGGGCGGTTGGCTGCGTGCGGTCGTTGGACAATTGGCGATCGATCAGCACCGGCGACAGACGAAACTGGTTCAGGCTGAGGAAGATTCCGATCTCGATCGGATGGCGCTTGATGAAACGGACGGCAATGGCGACGGTACTTTTCAGCAGTCCGCGACGCCCGAGGATTTGCTGTCGATCAATTTGGCCTCAGCGGACGTCGAAAAGGCCCTCGCCCAGGCGCTGGCCGAACTGCCGGACGAGGATCGTTTGCTGATGAAGTTGTACTATTTCGATGGTTTGCGTCTGAAAGAGGCTGGGGCGGTTCTCGGCGTGCATGAAGCTACTGCAAGCCGGCGACTAACGCGAATTCACGGTGAAGTACGGCAGAAGGTTGAATCAACTCTGATGAAGGAGCATGGTTGGACGAAAGCGGAAGCGGCACGCTCTCTGTCAGAGGTCGCGGCACAGTTGCAGACCGACGTGGAACCAATGTTGCTCGCGCAGTCCGATTCAACCGTGCAGCGTTCGATGACCTGAAAAGGGTTCGCAAGATTTATGGATTTCATACGTTCAAGAAGTGGCAGTAATTGAAGGTTTTAAGCAGTGACACCCAACGACGGACAAATTGATCTTCTGATTCGGCGATTCGCGACGCGAGTTCCGGCGCCGGCCGATGGCGGTGCGCACCTCGATGCCGATGAGCTGAATGCCTTCGCTGAGGGCGCCTTACCGGCGGCGGCGCGGTCGCGCTATGTCTCGCATCTCGTCGAATGCGATCAGTGCCGCAGACACGTCTCGGATCTGGCGATTGCTTCCGGCGCTGTCGGTCGCGTCTCGGAAGAGTTGCCGGAACAGCGCAAAACCATAGGCTGGTGGGCGACGCTCGTTGGATTGTTTTCTTTGCCCGTGTTGCGTTACGCAGCGTTCGCAGCCGTTCTGGTCATTATTGCCGGAGTCGCCTTTGTTGCGCTTCGCCGTCGTCCCGTGGCACCCGAATTGGTGGCGTCAAATGAGCAGCGGCAAGAGCAGCCGGTGAGCGCTGTCAAGCCAGAGACCTATGCGGGCGACGCGCCGAATCGCGAAGGGACGGTCAAGACGAGCCAGCCACCGTCAGTCTCGCAGACACCGTTACCGGCTGGTGTAGCTTCGACGACAGATACCCTGCCGAAAGTCGATACAGCCAAACTGCCCGAAACGAAAGCGCTCGAGCCTTCAAAAGAAATAGCGGCCGCCGAAATGGACCCGATGAAGAAAGCCGAGACGGTCGTGCCCGTTCAACAACCGTCTTACGCTCCTGCGCCTCCAGGCCAATCGCAGAGTGGCGGCCGCTTTAGTCAAGGCCAGGTTCAGGGCGGCGCCGCGCAGTCGCTTGGCGCGCTCAAGACGCAGCAAGCGGATAAGTCTCAATCTGAAGAGCGTGAGCGTGATGCGACGAAGGACGCGCGGCTTGATGACGCGGCCCGGCAGCAGGCAAATCAGTCAGTGCTGGCACGACGCAGCGCCGATGAAAAGCAGAAGGGCGGCCCAAGTCGCAACATGGACAATGTGGCGATGAACCGCAGCGCGAATGAGATGCCGCGGACTGAGTCGCCGCGGAAATCTGACGGCGCGCCTGCCGACGAAGAAGCGCGGCAGACGCGTTCGGCCGGCGGCCGCAAGTTTGTGCGACAGGGGAACCGTTGGGTCGATCAGAAATTCAAATCGTCCATGTCGCTGAATAACATTTCGCGAGGTTCAGACGAATTTGCCGCGCTCGACAGCGGTCTGCGCTCGATTGCTCAACAAGTTGGCGGGGAAGTAATCATAGTCTGGAAGGGCAAGGCCTACCTCATTAAGTGAATCGTAAATCGTAAATAGCAGAAACTGTCTGCTGTTTCGTTTCGTATCCCAATCTGCCGACCGTTCTATTCACTATTCACGATTTACTATTCACCCTTTTATGTTCTGTCCATCTTGCGGCACTGAAAGCACCGGTCTTAATTACTGCAATCGTTGCGGCGCAAATCTCACCGCGCCCGCGGCTTCAGTCGAACTGGCGCCGATTAGTTTGACCAAGCCTATCTTGATCATCGGAATAGTCGTGGCGTTCATAACTCTCGGGGGCTTTGGCATGCTAATCTCCGGCGCGATTGAGATGGTGAAAAGTGGAGCAGGGCCCGTGACACCGGCTCTTCCAATTTTCGGCATGCCGACGATTCTCGTAATCGACATCTTGCTGCTTCGCCAATTGTCCAAGTTAATTAACGCCGCACTTGCGCCGGAGCGAAGACAAATCGTCAGCCCGCCGCCGCAGCTCTACGCGGATCCGCGGCTGTCGCGGCCGAGCACCGCTCGCCTTGAATCCGCCCCGAGCGTCACTGAAAACACAACCCGATTTTTCGACTCGTATCCGTCGGCCCCCACTTCGGAGCCCGTTCCAGTCAAGCGAACCGAATAGTTGGTTGCGAGCGATCTCGTAGCGAGTAGCACGGGCGTCTCGCTCGTGGGTCACGCGCAGGATGCGCGCGCCACCTCGAAGCGGTTAACGCCGAATCCGCGCGTTGCTCTCGCGATTACGAGTTGGTAGAGTCTGTCGCGCTCGCCAACGTTCATCTTCGAGGTCGCTACCTAATGCGCTCTGCTCAGATGTTGCTCCGTCGCTCGACCGCTTATTGCCTGCTGGCATTTCTGGTTTTCCAGTTGGGTCTTTCTTCGACAGCCGTGCAAGCACATGTTCGATTGAATGTCGTGCCGCAACGACAGAAGCCAGCCAAAGCTTCGCCGCGCACTCGCCCAGGCGCAGCTCCCGTAAATCCGCAAATCGTGAAGTTAGTCAAAGAAATCGATCCAAAGAATATCGAGAATACTATTCGCAAACTGGTGAGCTTTGGCACCCGCAACACACTCTCTGAGCAGGACAATCCGAATCGCGGCATTGGAGCAGCCCGCGACTGGCTCTATGGTGAATTTCAGAAAGCCGCCGCCGCGTCCGCAGGACGCATGACGGTTGAAAAGCAGACCTTCGAGCAACCGAAGAGTCAGCGCATTCCCCAGCCGACGAAGCTGACCAACATCGTCGCAACGCTGAAAGGCACGCAACGCGAATCAGCCGATCGAGTCTACGTCGTCAGTGGCCACTACGATTCGATGTGCCGCAGCGCGGTCGATGCCAAGTGCGACGCCCCCGGTGCTAACGACGATGCTTCCGGCACTGCTGCGGTGCTGGAGATGGCGCGCGTCATGGCCAAATACAAATTCGACGCCACGATCATTTTCATGACCGTACCGGGTGAAGAGCAGGGTTTGCTGGGAGCGACTCACTTCGCAGAAGAAGCCAGGAAGAGCAACATGAACATCGAAGCGATGTTCACCAACGACATCATCGGCAGCTCGCTTGGCGCCAATGGGATCCGCGACCCGCACACCGTTCGCGTCTTTTCCGAAGGCGTGCCGAATGATACGACTAACGCGGCCGCACCGCGCGGCATTGCTGCGAATGTGCTTGCGGCTCTGCGGGCCAACGGTGGCGAGAACGATTCGCAATCCCGTCAGCTTGCGCGCTACATCAAGGAAGTGAGCGAGCGCTATGTTCGAACGATGAGAGTCTGGATGATCTATCGTCGCGATCGCTTTGGCCGTGGTGGCGATCATCAGCCGTTTCTCGAACGCGGATACGCGGCCGTGCGGTTCACCGAGCCAAACGAGAACTTCAATCACCAGCATCAAAACGTGCGCGTCGAAAACGGAATTCAGTACGGAGACTTGCCGGAGTTTGACGATTTCAAATACATCGCTGACGTGGCGCGGGTGAACGCAGCGGCGCTGGCGGCGCTGGCTTCAGCGCCGGCGCGACCAAAGAATGCGGTTTTCCCGCCAGGTCAGGGCAGTGACACATCAATCAAGTGGGACGCGAACAAGGAGCCGGATATCGCCGGTTATGAGGTCGTCTGGCGCGATACAACTGAAGCGATGTGGACGCATTCACAATCTGTCGGTAACGTGCTGACCTTCACGGTGAAAGGCATGTCCAAGGACAACTACTTTTTTGGTGTGCGCGCGATTGATAAAGAGGGCAATAAGAGTCCAGTTACCTATCCTCGGCCATTGCCGCGACAGCCGCGAGCTAATCAAAGTACCGAGGAGCCGCCTCCGTAAATCTTCACCCTGAAGCAATTGATGATTCTCTCCTGGTATCGCCAGAACGCGACTGACTTTGGCATCGTCCGCGCGACCAGTTTATTCGCGCGCGTCGTCGGGCGCCGGGTATTCGTCAAGGTGTGTAACTCGTTGCTCCGTACGCGGGTTGAGTGTCCATGTTGCGGCTGGTCAGGAAATCGTTTCCTGGATTACAAGGAAA
>Ga0157378_10001990_pt1 | contig 18268 bp, 17 predicted proteins | sample M65metaG_FD_115309 | JGI IMG/M metagenome (GOLD analysis project Ga0157378, IMG submission 115309) | Miscanthus rhizosphere microbial communities from Kellogg Biological Station, Michigan, USA - M6-5 metaG | ecosystem: Host-associated > Plants > Roots > Rhizosphere > Soil | place: USA: Michigan...
AGCAATTTCGCCTGCACGATGTGGCTTTGCGGATCGTTCGGCTGTTTTTCCAGCAGCAACTTTGCATGCTCCTGCGCGGCGGGCAGTTGCTGGGTAGCGATGAGCAGGGTGGTGATGTCGGCTTGCGCGGCGTAGTTGTCAGGTTGTAGCTCGACCGTTCGGCTAAGCTCAAGAAAAGCGGGTGTCCAATCTCTTTGGTTCAGATAGGCACGCGCCAGTTGATAGTGTGCTTCGGCGAACTGCGGGTCGATTTGCACCGCGTTGGTGAACTGAATCGCCGCCGAGCGGAAGTCTCCCTGCGAAAAATACCGCTGACCGCTAGCCAGATATATCTGCTTGCGAACGTTGGGATCGCGCGAACAAGCCGCGAGCATTGCAGCCAGCAGAATACAAAGTATTGGTCGGGGGGATTTCACGGGAACTACTAGGATAAGCCAGGGATACACAGCCGAAAGTTACGCCCGTCACACCTTTGGGACGTAGAGAGCGCGTGCTCAATTCGCGAGGTAGCATCCGTAGCCGCGAAGCGGCGCTTCGCGGCTACGAATAAATTGGCGAGACGCTGCTTCAGCTGCGTCTCCCTCAACTAGTCGTTCGCCCCGAGATATCCTTCCTTCTCCAGATGCAGCACGATCTGCTGTGCTGCTTCCTCGGGACTCAAGCTTCCGGTGTCGATGACGACCTCAGCATCCTTGGGCTCTTCGTAGGGATCGGATATGCCAGTGAACTCCTTCACGATTCCCGCCCGGGCCTTGGCGTAGAGACCCTTGCGGTCGCGCTGTTCACAGACGTCGATCGAGGTCGCCACATGGACCAGGATAAATCCGCCTCCCGATTCAACCATGGCACGTACCGCCTTACGCGTAGCATCGTAAGGAGCGATCGGCGCGCAGATGGCAATACCGCCATTCTTGGAGATCTCCGACGCTACGTATCCGATGCGGCGGATGTTGATATCGCGGTGCTCTTTGGAGAATCCGAGCTCCGACGAAAGATGCTTGCGCACCAGGTCGCCGTCCAGAATCGTTACCGGACGCCCACCGATTTCCAGGAACTTGGTCATGAGGGCGTTGGCGATGGTCGACTTACCCGACCCCGAAAGCCCGGTAAAGAAGATGGTTACGCCTTGTTTGTGGCGAGGCGGGAAGCTGCGGCGCAACTCCTGCACCACTTCGGGGTAAGTAAACCAGGCAGGAATGTCCCGCCCTTCATTCAACCTCTGCCGTAGTTCCGTGCCGGAGATGTCCAGTACCCGCGCTCCCGGCTTAACTTCGTCGGTCGGCACGTAACGGTCTTCGTCTTCCAGATAGACCATCATGTTGAAGGGCACCATAGTCACGCCGATATCGGCCTCATTGTTTTTGAAAAGCTCCTGCGCTTGGTAAGGGCCGTAGAACGGCTTGCCGGTTTCGTCCTTGCCCGGGCCGGCATGGTCGCGTCCCACGATGAAGTGGGTGCAGCCATGGTTCTTGCGGATCAGCGCGTGCCAGATCGCCTCACGTGGTCCGCCCATGCGCATAGCCAAAGGAAGCAGGGCCAGCTTGACGGTCCCAGGCGGATACTTGGACAAGAGCAACTGGTAGCAGCGAACGCGAGTAAAGTAGTCGACATCGCCCGGCTTGGTCATGCCGACCGAGGGGTTCAGCAGCAGATTGGCCTCTACCGTCTTGGCAGCCCGCAGGGTCAACTCCTGGTGGGCACGATGCATTGGATTCCGGGTCTGGAAGGCCACCACGCGACGCCACCCGAGGCGGGCAAACTCCGCCCGCATTTCCGCCGGAGTCAGCCGCAATCCGCGGAAATCATAGTGCGAAGGTAGTTGTAAACCTTCAAGCTTGCCGCCGATATACCAGGGCCCTGACTGGTTCAACAGGTAGTTGACGCCCGGGTGGACCGCGCTGCTAGTGCCAAAAACGTCTTTGGCTTCGGCTGTGCGGTCCGGCTGCCAGATTTCTTCCACGGTCAACACTGCCAGCATGACGCCTTCTGGGTCGCGTAACGCAATCTTGCTTCCCGGCTTCACGCTCTTAGCAAACTCTTCTTTTACGTCCAAGGTAATGGGCATCGGCCAGAGGACGCCACTGCTCAGGCGCATATTCTTACAAACGCCTTCGTAATCGGCCTTGGTCATGAAACCGCGCAAGGGAGAAAAGCCGCCGTTCAACAAAAGCTCAAGATCACAAATCTGGCGGGCGGTCAGATCCCAGGAAGGCCATTCACGTGATTGGGCCTTCAATTCTGCGCTGCGATCGGGTGAGGCGACAAGGTTTACAAGCTCTCCGCCGTGCGGAGCGATGAGGTGGCTACTAGAAGCGGTCAAATCCTTAAACCTCCAGATTCTTAATTAGTATTAAATCTCAGAAAAGACTAGGCAAAATAGTCCTAAAGCTATGGAACCCCGGCGCCATAGGGGGAGAGGCAAACTACCTGGGCTTTGGGATGGAAACTCTACTTCCAAAGTGCCGCCCCCGCGGAGCGGCGATACATCGGCGATTTGCCATCAATTACGCGTCTATTGTAATGAAAATCTAGGCCAAAAGCCCGCTCATAATCGCGTGCCCGCCACCCAAATTCGATTTCGAGACTACTTCGTAGTCCGAAACTTAAGCGCCCGCTCGGTCACCGAATATTTCAGCAGGCACCACAAAGCCCAGACGCCGTCCTTCCAACCGATTTTTTTCCCTTCCTCGTAAGTTCGGCCCCAATATCCTATTCCGACCTCGTAGATCCGAAGCCGACGCTTGGCAATCTTAACCGTGATCTCGGGTTCGAATCCGAAACGGTCTTCTTTCAAGGGGATCGCTTGTATCACCTCCCGGCGGAAGGCCTTATAGCACGTCTCCATGTCACTTAGGTTGATATCTGTCAGGCAGTTAGAGATGAAAGTCAACGCCCGGTTCCCCAAAGAATGCCAAAAGAAAAGCACTCTGTGAGGACGGCTACCGAGGAATCTTGACCCATAAACCACATCTGCCTGGCCCTGGATCAATGGTTCCAAAAGAGTTGGGTAATCTGCTGGGTCATACTCCAGATCGGCGTCCTGGACGATCAGGAAGTCTCCTGTGGCCTCCTGAATGCCGCGTCGCAACGCTGCCCCTTTTCCCAAATTTCGAGGTTGCTGAAGCAGCCGGATTTGTGGATATTCCGCCTGCATTTCCTGCAGAAGACGCCCGGAACCGTCCGTTGAGCCGTCGTCAATGCAGAGTACCTCCAATTCCAGAGGTACACGAACTACCCTCTCGACGGCCTGCCGTAGAGTAGGAAGTTCGTTATATACCGGCATGACAACTGAGATCTTCATAACCTGCGCAAACGATTGCACAAGAGTATAGACGAGCAAACCAGCGTTGCTATTGGCTCTCGGGGCCCACCAAATCGGGTGTCAGCCAAAAGAGGACTTCTGAGGACTTAAGCTGCAACGATTTTCACATTGAGACCTGATCAGGATATGCGCTGGAATCGCTTTTTGTTCGCCCACCCGCATGGTCGTTCGGTATTAGAACTACTGAGAGGACCCGGTCTTCCTAGATTGGTATCAAAGTGTAATTAGTTCCAAACTGGGACAGCAAACAGGGAATTTTGTCCTAGGGTTTTCACCTTAACTTTCCAGAGGCTCCACATGTGGAAAGTTATTAAATCCAATGGGTTGTAGACAAGAACCACCCGAAGAAATTCGGCCCACACTGGATCCGGTAGTGACAATTGGAGCAGGGCTCGAATAGCTCCCCGCAGCGGTTACTTTGGTGCTTTGTTTTGTTGCCGTTGCGAGCCTCCGCAATTTAACTGTTTTGCGAAACCGTACCGAAAAAGAGCAGCCGACGTGCAGCTCGGAATTTGGCCTGTGCCTTGCTCTATCCACAACATCACCCTCTCCCTTGTGGAAATCTGACTCCGAATTCCCCCACGCAAATGGTCATAGCATGGCACGGTGAATGCTATGAAAAGTAGTAAGATCCCAGCAATTTGGTTTTGCGAGACGCTTTGAGTACCTCCACCACTCACAAAACAGGATCGCCCAACTTTGCTGGAGCAGTTAATTATTCAATTGGGGGTTGTAATGAACGACAAGCCGATTCGACTCGGACCTAGAGAGCAGCAAATTGCGGAACTGCTGCTCCAGGGCTGTGACAATGCGGAGATCGCGAAACAGCTCAAAATGGCGCGTAGAACGGTCAAGGCCCACTTCAATCGCCTCTTCTTACGTTTTGGCATTACCGGTGGAATCAAGCGGGTGAAATTAGCCACACTTTTATATCGGAGGCAGTTATGTTCGCAGACGAACGGTACGGAAAGCGCATCCCTAGTGAACGAGAACAGCGAGTTATTGAACTCGTCGCCCAAGGACTCAAGAACAGCGAAGTCGCTGATGCCATTGGAACCACGGAGCACGTTATTAAGAACTATCTCCGAGTCATCTATGACAAGCTCGGACTCTGGAACCGAGTCGAGTTGGCCCTCTGGTACGAAGCACGACGCCACGAAGAGCCAGTCCACGCCTGATCTCCTGGAGAGCTGGGAGCACAGTATTCTGGATCTGGAACACCAGGCCAGTCACTAAGAACTTCGCACCAAACTGAAAAGGCCCCGCATTTTGCGGGGCCTTTTGGTTTTCTTCCCAGTTGTTATTGGCATTCACCAGCATCGAAGCTTTGCAAACGGCTCGCCGCCTCAGCCTGGCCTTTTCGTGCTGCCACAGTCAGAAGAAGGCGAGCCTGATCACAACTCTTGGGCACGCCATCCCCTTTTGCATAAAGATCGGAGAGCAATAACACTGCCTTAGGATTCTCTTTGCTGACCGATTTCCACAGCCATCTCGCAGCCTCGGCGCTATTGCGCGATGCCGGAGAGAGATAACGCTGAGCCTGCGCCAGCTCCGCTCCTCCGCCCACCGGCCCACCCTCTACGGCGTTCGGCGCGGGAGTCACGGTGTCCCGGGAACGCTGGGTAGCAGAAGTCACCGCTCCGGCCGCCTCGGATCGCAATGCCACAGTCGTTCTTGGCTTGGTGGCTAATGTCTCGGACTTGGTGACCTTCGGGGTTGCAGCCTCTGGTGTGTTAGCCACATCTGACGCCGCAGGCTGAGGCGATTGCTCAGTCGTTGGCTGCTCGCTCGGTGACGTCGACGCCGAAGGCGAGAGACCGGGCATAATGCTCCAACCGTTGTACAGTCGATATCCGACAAAACCTGCCACGGCGAGGATCACCACTGCAACTGGAATTTTCCAGGTATTGCTCGGTTGCGATGCTCCTTGTGTCTTGTAACGCAGAAATTCAAGATCGCTCTCGTCCCTTTCAGGGGAATCTTCCCTGGGTTCAGCCATCAAGGAAGCAAAGGCGGTTTGCGATCTTTCAACCGGCTTTGGCTCAGCAAACTCCGGTTGCTGTCGCGCGCTTACTGCCACCTCAGGAAATGCAGGCGGTTCCGGAGGTTGCACTGGCTGCGGCGGCGTGGCAGGTGGCGGTTCGTTCAGGCTGGCAGTATCCGGTCGGGGAAGCTCCCTCGCCTGCAGCGGCGAACCGCAATGTCCGCAAAACCTTTGATCTGCAGCATTCAAATAGTGGCAAGCATTGCAGGTGACTTCCGGATCCCACTGCGCCCATTTGGTGGGTTTTTGCGCACGCCTCTCAAACACCGGTGTTGGGCCATTGTCGGTTTCCGTTTCCAGCTTTTTCAGTAGGTCCAGGACGTGCAGTTCGTTTTCTTCCGCGGGCAAATCGGTATCGCCCCACAAGTCGGCGCGCTCGATGCCGGAATTCGACGAAGCGCGTTGCGCGCGTCGGCGTTCAGGATCCGGGGGATTATCCCAAATGTTTGGCATGTGCTCTCCAGAGCAGTTTTTTAACCTGATAATTCCACTCTACATGAAATTAGATGTCAAACGGGAATGCTGTGAATGCCCGAAGGGCGCAGGAAACGGCTTAGTCGCAGGCTCTGCGGGCAGAAGGTTGAAACTGGTCCAGCTGGGCATCACGCTGCTTGGTGAATCGGCCCCCCTTGGTGTGTCCGAAGAGGTCCGCCCCTTCGCAGTAGTACAGCGCGGTATGAACGTCCACCCACACCTTAGCGTCAGGATTGCCGAGGTAGACAGGGGGCGCAGGAGCTTCAGCCAAACCCAGATTGACCAACATCTTGTCGACCATGCTGAGTTCGGTTTTGGGAGGCGCTTGCGGGTCCGCAGGTGCCGTTGCAGCCACAGGCTGTGGCGGCGCAGGCGGCTGCATGGCCCAGCCCACGATGACGGCAGCCAATAGGCCTACCGCCGCCGCCAGATAAAACATAGCCCGCTGTTCTCGCCACAAGTCGGAAATCCGTTTGCCAAAACCGGGGCCAACGTCAATCTCTTCCGCGTCCGCGGTCGCAGGAGCTGTAGTGGGTCCATCGGCAGCCGCAGTTAATTCAAGCCGATCGGCCCGCTCCCGCAGGTGAGCGGAGAAGTGAGCGTAAGGAGTTTCTTCAAACTCCGATTCTGGTTCGTCGGAGAGGCGCGACACCTCGTCCTCAACGTTGGACTCAACCCTACCGGTAAGCTGATATCGGTTGGAAGGTGCCTTTACATCTTCGTGAAGTGCCGGTTCAGATGACTCCTGCATGTCCCACAAAGACGGCCAAGACGAGGCCGGTGGACTGGCGGCCACTGGAGACTCCTCGTCCCGCATGGCGCCACAGAGACCGCAAAATGCTTCGTCCTGAACAAATTCGTGCCCGCAACTTCCGCACGTGGATTGAAAATATTGGCGTTTTGCAGGGGTCTTGGGAGGTAGATCCACCGCTGGGTATGTGAAGGGCCGCGGTTCGGTTAAATCGACACTGTGGGTCTTATGGGTAAGGCTGGATACGGCTCGATCGAACTCCTCATCATTATCATTCTCTTCGAAACGGTCAAGTTCCGGCTGCATCTGATCGAGCACAGAGCCAATCGCGTCTTCCTCGCTGCTGGCAAGGGCTTGCTTCCATCCCTGCTTTACCTTCCTCGCGAGAACTTCGCCGATAAGGCCTGACATCAACTGACAGGTGCGGAGATCATAGCTTTGAAAGGCATTCGGGCGTTTGAACCTGAGTTCGAGAACTCCGGCTATCTTGCCTTCCTGGCGGATGGGAATTGCCAGCAGTGATTCGACTCCCAGACCTTGCCGCAATGTCTGGTCAATTCGACCGTCGTTACGGGTTTCCGCCGACTGCAAAGCCTTGCCAGTGCGGAAGCACTCAGCCGCCAGAGAGTCAGTAATCAGAACTGGAAAGTTGGACTGCGATGCGGTTTCGCCAGTATCTGTCCGGTAGACCAGCTTGCCATTTTCCAGCACTCCAACCGCAACTCCATCGGCGCGGGTGATGGTGTGGGTGCGTTCGGCAATGAGCTCCACCGCCGTTTGCGAGTCGATGCGCTGGTCCTGAATCAGACGCTCGGTTTCGACAATTTCAGCGAGCGTGCGAGTATAAGCCGCGTCGGGATCGTTATTCGACTGCAGCTTGTCATTGTGCTCCTGCACAATGAATGCCGCTGCCAGCAGCTGCTGAAAAGAAGGCTGACTAGGCGCGGCTGGGTCCTGCACGATAGTGGCGTGGTCCTTCACAAAAAACACTTATCCCAAGAGTCGATCTACTAACATCCTGGGCACATTGTAATCCAATTAGAAAATCAGGAATGTGGCACGAAAGTGGAGGGTCAAAAGGCCTAAAGTCACGGCATTCAAAGGATTTTAACAATTTCCACGTTTTCCGCAGCCGGCAAGAACCAAACCCTTTTTCACTGCTTGCCGGCGGCTCCAAATACTGTAGCTTCCAACTGATCTGTGACCTGTGGATCCAGACTTTCAGTGACTAACACGGTGTCGCCGGCCACCTCGATCACGATCGGTCCTTCTTCCGTCAGAAACGTGTGAGTCCCGGAAAAACGCTCGATTTTATCGAGGTCTAACGGCTTGGCTCCGTCAACCGCCGCTTCCCGCACCCGCCGGTATCGTTTGGGAAGCGACTGCGCGTATATCGCGGCAAATTCCGAGGCCCACTCCGCGCTCGACCATCGCGAGGCATAGAACAGTCCTAAGGGAGCAGTTTCGTTGTCTTTGTTCTTTGCCGCGTAATAATACCCGCCGCGCCAGTGCGGATAGATCCGACGCGAGCTCTCGACCCCGGCATACTGATCAACCAGAATGGCGACGTCGAACTCTCCCATGGCACCGATATCAAAACGCTCATAGTTCTTGAAGATAGTTTTGAAGTCGGGCAACTTCATCGGCTCGATCCGCTCGCCGGACAGGTATGTCTCCGGCTCCATGATCTGGCGAGTACTGCGCGGAGGGTCCTTGAACACATCGACAAAAGCCTTCTGCTTGCCTTGTTTCAACAGGGCGGCTTCGAAGTCCAGACCGTAACGATAGGGGAACGTCAGCGCCTCTTTCAGGAAAATAGGAGCATTGTGAAACTCGATGGAATCGGCCGTGCCAACCAGCATTCCCTGCTTAAGGGCTTCTGCGACCTCTGGAGAATTCAACAATGACTTGTTCATCGGGGCCAGAGTGTAGTCAATTAACGTCACCATCGCTTGCCCTTCGACCACCGCCTGCCTGGCGGTGCTGATCTCGTCCTCTTCGATGTCGGTGGCGGTCGGATCCTTCTTGCTGGTAATGTCCTGATCTTTCATCCATTTTTCGAGGCCGAAGGACTGGTCTTGTAGGGCGTGGGTCAATTCGTGTGCCAATACTGGCTTCTGCTGCTCAACATCGACCCAATCCAGCAGATTCACGGTCCTGCTTTTCGGTTCGTAGAAACCGGCGACCTGTTCGCGAAGCAGTGCCACGAGAAACTTCTGCAGATCGAACTCCCTGGGCAGCAAGCCGAATTTCTTCAAAACCAACTCCGATCGACGCAGTCGCTGTGCGTCTTCGTCTTCCGACATATGTTTGGTGAGATAAGCTACAACCTCATCGCGGCTGATCAGCTTTCGTTTCACCTTCCGCTTAATAGGCAGGCCGGTATCGTCGCTGGAAAACTTGAGGATCTCATCGATCGAGTGGAAAAGTTCTCTCGCCTCCTGCGGAGTTACCCGGTGCTCTTCGGTAACACTGGCCGGGGGCTCGGTTCCGGGCGGAGGGGGCGCAGTCTGCGCGGCAGCGGCAGGCCGGTCTGCAGAGCTCTGCGCCTGAACCAACACGATCCCTGCCAACAGACAACTCAGTGCAATGCACAGCAGCCAGGTTTTACGGTCCGTTATCAATGGGCCCTCGGATGTGAGTTTATACTTTGTCGGATGACCGTGAATTTGTGGGATTCGGCCGAGCATGCCCTTGGTTACCTGCAACGGGCCGATTCCATTCCTCATCGAGTTGACGGAGAAAGAGCTCTGCTCGAATTCATTGCTCCAACCGCGAAACGCATTCTCGATCTCGGAACCGGCGATGGCCGACTGCTGGCGCTGGTCAAACTAAACCGTCCACAGGCAGAAGCAGTTGCGGTTGACTTCTCACCCACGATGATCGAGGCCGCTCGCGAACGTTTCAAAGCAGACCGCTCCGTAAGAGTTGTGCAGCACAATCTCGATCATCCATTGCCGCGACTTGGCAACTTCGATGCGGTGATCTCAAGTTTTGCCATTCATCATCTCATCCACGACCGCAAGCGGGCTCTTTATGAGGAGATTCTTGAGCTTCTTATTCCCGGTGGGGTGTTCTGCAATCTGGAGCACGTCGCTTCGCCAACCGCCCAACTACATCAAGATTTTCTGCAAACGCTTGGTGTTACACCCGAAACAGAAGATCCATCCAACAAGCTGCTGGATGTAGAAACCCAATTGACTTGGATGCGCGAGATCGGCTTTATTGACGTCGATTGCCACTGGAAGTGGCGTGAACTGGCGCTACTGGCGGGACGACGCGCCTAAGGCTCCGTGTGGCAGAATAACTCTCTCTAATGGCAACCAGAACCTCGCGAAGACCCGCTTCGTACGAATTTCGCAAAGCGCTGGAACACCTCAATTTGTCTGATCCGGTACTCGCCGCAGTGATTGCCAAGGTGGGCCCCTGCGGCATGGAGTTTGGGCCACCGGAGTTCCACAGCCTGGCGGAAGCCATCGTGTACCAGCAACTGAATGGCAAAGCCGCGGTGACAATTTTCAAACGCTTTGCCGCGCTCGCCGGCGACCCCCTAACTCCGGAAGGAATCTTAAAGCTCACCGATCAGCAAATGCGCTCGGCAGGACTTTCCAAACAAAAGACGTCATACCTGCAAGATATGTCAGAAAGGGCCCGCCGAGGAGACTTGGACTTCTCCCGCCTGCACGAATTTACCGACGAGGAGGTGATTGCCCACCTCACCCAGGTAAAAGGCGTCGGGGTGTGGACCGCCCACATGTTTCTGATGTTCACGCTGAAGCGCCCAAACGTGCTGCCCACCGGCGACTTCGGAATCCGCATGGCCATGAAAAAACTTTACCGGAAACGCAAGATGCCCACGCCGGAACAGATGGCAAAGATAGCCAAGGCCTGGGAACCGCACCGCAGTGTCGCCTGCTGGTATCTCTGGAGAAGCCTGGAAGCAAAACCGTGAGCCTCGGTAACTTCCGGGTTTCGCTTCTTCCTCCCTCGGTGTGATTAAATGAAGCCGTGACCGATGACGCCAAAATTCGGGTTTTGGTGGCGAAGCCAGGTTTGGACGGACACGACCGCGGCGCCAAGGTAATCGCCCGCGCGTTGCGGGATGCCGGTATGGAAGTGATTTACACGGGACTGCGGCAGACCCCGGAGATGATCGTCTCGGCTGCGCTGCAAGAAGATGTCCACGTTGTCGGCTTGTCGATTCTCTCCGGTGCCCACAACGCGATCGTTCCCCGCGTCATGGATTTGCTCAAGCAAAACAAAATGGACGATGTGCTGGTGGTAGTCGGTGGAATTATTCCGGATCAAGACATAGCGGCACTCAAGAAGGCCGGGGTTGGCGCCATTTTTCAGCCCGGAACCTCCATGGATGAAATAGTGAGCTACATCCGCGACAACGTTAAGCGCCACGATGTACCGGCCAGTAGTTAACTCCCAAGTTCCTTCCATGGAAAAACCCAATATTTCAAATTTGCGGCAACAGCTGCAGCGTACCGTCGGTCCCACCCCCTGGTATTGGAAGACGTTTTCCCCGTTCGTCTCCGAGGCCGGACAACGATTTGCCTGGACCCATCAAGGAAACGAAGGGCCGCTCGCCTACCTGATTTCGCTCGTCCTCGAGCAGGAACCGGACAAACCACGGCTGGCGCTGAATACCTACTGCCGGGCGTTTCCAGTTGCGACGGCCGATTTGGGGATCTGGTGCCCGGAGGGTCGTAGCATCCGTGTGATGTGCTTCGATCCCGACCAGCTCAAAGCCTTCGATTTTGCAGAAATCGCCGGATGGTTCAAGCAGTCCGCCGAGCGGGTTTACGCGGCGACCCCGCCGATGGCTGAATTCGAAATTCCCACCCACCTTCCAGAAGGTACGCACAAGATCGAAGTTCCACCTGAATTTCAATCGGTGCAGGAACTGATCGTGCCCACCAGTTACAAAACTGAAGGCGTCAATGATCCGGCATTCGCGCTTTATGTGGTTTATCCCCACGCTGGTCTGGTTGAGGTGCTGCCACAGCATTGGTTCACGGCGGCACAGTATGAAGTAGGACGGCAGTGGATTCCCCGGGCGGCGAGGGATCCCGAGTCCCACCGAATCTTTGGGGAATGCTTCGGGGTTGGCAGTTTCCTGCTGCAGGAAGATGGGAGACGTCTGGATGACTGGATGGAGAGAACCAATCCTTAAAGCGGTCGAGAAGCCCCAGCTACATAATATGATTGGAGGACTGCTCAATTCCCTGCGTCAGCACTGCCCGGGCGGACGATAGTTCGGCCTGCAAGCTATGGGCTTCCTTCTCGGAGAGTCGCAATAGGACGTGACTCTGACAGACCAAATAGTAAAAGCCATCGGAAGCCCGGCAAGCTGAAAAGGCGCTTTCGCCGGCAGAAGCGCCGGACGCATTTCCCTTCAAGACATCGCGCAGGCACTCCAGAGCGCAGCTGACCTCTCCCTGATCGAAGTGCAGTAGAAGAGCCCGGCTCCACCGCAGGCAGACATGCCCACAGGGACAAAAGGAACAGCGAATCGCGGTAGAATCTTGCGCCGAAAGAGAGTGGGGGTGGTCTGATTTATGCATTGCCTTACTTTCTTGTTGCAACCCGGTCGCAACAGGATAGAATTTAATCTACGTTGGCCTACCCTCTCTGTCAACGCGCCAGTTGAGATTCCGTCGCAACACGTTTGCGATTAGTTGCAACAGGAGAGCTTTTAATGCCCCTTCCCCAGACTGAAATCCCCGGCCGGCTGCAAGCCCAGCTTGCGCAAAGAGGTATCCGCATGACGCAGCAGCGCCGCGCCATTTTGTCGGTAATTGAGACCGCGCGCAAGCACCTCGACGCCAGCCAGATTTTGCGCAAGGCCCAGACCATCGACTCGTCGGTCGATCGCAGCACCGTCTACCGCACCCTGCACTTGCTGAAGCGCCAAGGCATGATCGACGAGTTGGATTTGATGCACATCAACGGCGAGGGTCATTACTACGAGCGCAAGTTGGGCCGCGACCACATCCACATGGCCTGTCTGCGCTGCGGCAAGATCACCGAATTTGTCAGCGAGATCTTTGAGTCGCTGAAAGAACAGATGGAACGCGACTGCCGCTTTCACATCGTGGTGGCCCGGCTGGAGATCGGCGGCTACTGCAACAACTGCCGCCACTAACAAGCGGCGTTGCACCTTTCTGCTTGAGTGGTATACGGTAAAACGGTTCCCAGCGCCTATTCTCCATCTATGTCAGACCGCAACGATCCGACGCCGCCGACTCCCTCTCCTGTTGTGGCAAGTCATGTCGACCCCACGAGCGCGCGCTTTGAGGCGAACATGCGGTTCCTGGCGGACATGGTTTCCCAGTTGCGAAATGAGGAGGAACACATTCGTGAGGGTGGCGGACCCAAAGCCATAGAGAACCAGCATTCCAAAAACCGGCTTACCGCCCGGGAAAGGATCGGTCTTTTGGTTGATCCCGGCACGTTTTTTGAGCTTGGTGCCTATGCCGCTTTCGGCATGTACGAAGAATGGGGAGGCGCGCCCTCTGCCGGCGTGATTACCGGTGTCGCCAGGGTGCATACCCGGCTGGTCATGATCATCGCCAACGACGCCACTGTGAAGGCAGGCGCGTTCTTTCCGATGACTTCCAAAAAAGTGATCCGGGCGCAGAACATCGCCTTAGAGAACCGGATACCAACGATCTACCTGGTGGATTCAGCCGGAGTATTCCTGCCCTTGCAGGAAGATGTCTTCCCTGACACCGACGATTTCGGGCGCGTGTTCCGCAACAACGCGGTGATGTCAGCCACGGGGATCCCGCAGATCGCGGCCATCATGGGGATGTGCGTCGCGGGAGGAGGCTATCTTCCGGTGATGTGTGATCACGTGTTGATGACCGATGGCAGCGGTCTGTTCCTGGCGGGTCCCGCACTGGTGCAGGCGGCGATCGGACAGAAGGTTTCCGCGGAAGAACTCGGCGGGGCGGCCATGCACTCGGCCATCAGTGGCACCGTCGACTTTCGTGAACCCAACGACGAAGCCTGCCTTAACCACATTCGCGGCATCGTGGAGAAATGGGGATACCGCCGCCAGTCTCCCTGGGACCGCCGCAAGCCGGTCGACCCAGCCCTTGCCGCCGAAGAGATTTACGGCATCTACGATTCCTCTCCCGGCAAGCCCTATGACATGAGGGAGATCATCGCCCGCGTGGTCGACGGCAGCCGCTTCGACGAATACAAGCCGGAATATGGCAAGACAATTCTTTGCGGCTACGCACGCATCGGCGGTTTCGCCGTAGGCATTGTGGCCAACCAGAAGCTGCACGCACAGCAGATTGATCACGAAGGGCACAAGAAGCTGGAGTTTGGCGGTGTGATCTACACCGAATCCGCAGAAAAGGCCGCCCGCTTCATTATGGACTGTAACCAGAACCTGATTCCGCTGGTCTTCCTGCATGACGTGAACGGATTCATGGTCGGGCGCGATGCCGAGTGGAGCGGGATTATCAAAGCCGGTGCCAAGATGGTGAATGCAGTTTCTAATTCCGTAGTGCCGAAGATCACAGTAATCATCGGTGGCTCCTTTGGCGCCGGACACTATGCCATGTGTGGCAAGGCTTATGATCCCAGATTCGTCTTTGCCTGGCCTACTGCCCGCTATGCGGTGATGAGCGGCGACTCGGCAGCTTCCACCTTGGTGGAAATCAAGATCAAACAGTTGGAGCGGAGCGGAAAGATCCTTACCGACGAGGACAAGAAGGAGTTGTTCGAGTCCGTAAAGCGGACCTACGACGAACAAACCGATCCCCGCTATGGCGCTGCGCGCCTGTGGATCGACAAGATAATTGATCCGGTTGAGACCAGAGAAGCAATTACCATGGCGCTAGAGGCTGCCGCCTTGAATCCGGATGTGGCCGACTTTAAGGTTGGTGTATTGCAGACGTAAGCTAAAGATGCCGAGCCCGGTAAAACTCGTAGAGTGTCCGCGCGATGCCTGGCAAGGCCTTAAAGGTCATATCCCCACCTATCTGAAAACCGACTACCTGAAAGCCTTGATCAGCGCTGGTTTCAAACACATTGATGCGGTGTCATTCGTCTCGCCCAGCGCCGTCCCTCAGATGGCAGACTCGGAAGAAGTGCTAAAAGAACTGGATCCACCCGAAGACGTAGACATCATCGGAATCGTGGTGAACGAGAAAGGTGCAGAGCGGGCGATCAACACCAACGCAGTCCGTACCCTCGGGTTCCCGTATTCGGTTTCGCCAACCTTCCTGCGCAACAACCAGCGGCAGACACTGGAAGAGGCCATCGACGAACTCGATAAGATCACCAACAAAGGTGACGAAGCTGGGCTGGAAACTGCCGTCTACATTTCCATGGCATTCGGCAATCCATATGGCGATCCCTGGAATATCGACGAGGTGGTTGACGCCGTCGACCTGCTGGAATCATCCGGCATAAAGACGATCTCGCTCGCCGATACCATTGGAATCGCCACCCCGGATTTGATCCAACGAGTACTGGCAGCGGTTCTAGCCAAGTACGGCTATCTGGAGATTGGGGTTCATCTCCACAGCCGTCCTGAGCAAGCCGAAGAAAAAGTCTCAGCGGCTTACGACGCGGGCTGCCGGCGATTTGATTCCGCTTTGGGGGGACTGGGCGGCTGTCCCTTTGCCCAGGATGCGCTGGTAGGAAATATCGCCACCGAAATTGTGATCGAGGCTTTGAAATCCCCCGGCGGACAATTGCCACCATTGCGTTCGTTAGACGCGCTTCTACGGGCTTCGGCTGAAATCGGCGCGCGATATTCCGCTACCCAGGCTGCTGACTGAATCCATGGAATACCAGACAATCCAACTGACCCGAGATGCCGGAATCGCAACCATCACCCTCAATCGGCCGGAGAAGCGCAACGCTATTAGCTTCCAGCTAGTGGCCGAATTGCTCTCGGCCTTAGATGAGATCGAACAATCGTCCGACAGCCAGGTCGCAATTCTCACTGGAACGGGTAAGGCATTCTGTGCCGGACTCGATCTTGAGGAACTGAAGTCGCTTCTGGGCAAAACGCACCAGCAGAATCTCGAAGACTCTGCGCGCATGGCGCACCTTTTCCGCCGCCTGTATGACTTCCCCAAGCCGACCATTGCAGCCGTTAACGGTGCTGCGGTCGCCGGGGGTACGGGACTGGCCACCATGTGTGACTTCACCTTCGCCATCCCTGATGCGAAATTTGGCTACACTGAGGTCAGGATCGGGTTCGTGCCCGCTATTGTGTCCTCCATGCTGGTCTGGCAGGTCGGCCACAAGGTCGCGCGCGATCTGTTAATGAGCGGGCGCATGTTTACTGCTTCGGAGGCGCACCGCTACGGACTGGTCAATGAAATGGTCGAACCGGAAAGACTGATGGAGCACGCGCGACAGGTGGCGGCAGAACTTTTGCAGAACAGTCCTTCATCGGTGCGTCTCACCAAGAAATTGATTAATGGTTTTCTTGCGCCGTATTTGGACTCCCAGATCAGCCAAGCCATCGAAGACAACGCGCGCATCCGTACCACCGAAGATTTTCGCGAAGGAGTTTCGTCATTTTTGGAGAAACGCAAGCCGCGCTGGAGCGGCAAATGAGCACCGAGGCTGTGCGCGAACCGGTAATCTGCGAGAGCAGATTGCGAGTGCGCTACGCTGAAACCGATCAGATGGGCGTGGTTTACCATGCCAACCACTTCATCTGGTTTGAAATTGGACGGGTCGAACTGTTGCGCCAGCTGGGGTTTTCTTATCGCGACATGGAAGAGCATGACGGATGCTTCATTGCCGTAGTCGATGCCCGCTGCCGCTACAAATTGCCGGCCCGTTACGATGATGAGATTATCGTTCGCACGCATCTGAAAAATGTCCGCGAGTCGGTGGTGCATTTCGGTTACGAACTGTTGCGGGCAGATGGCGCGTTCCTGGCGGAAGGCGAAACCACGCACGTCGTCACCAATTCGGAGATGAAAATGACTCCACTTCCAGCAAGATATCTGGATGCATTCCGCGCAGCAATGGGTAGGTAACCTGGATTGAAAGCACTACACATCAACGGACATGATCTGACGCTGGAAGCAGTCCGCGAAGTCGGGCTCAATCGCCAGACAGTGCTGCTCGCGGCAGACGCCAGAGAAGGAGTGCAGCGCGCCCGAGCTGTGGTCAACAAATTGGTGGAGAACAATACGCTCTCCTACGCCATCACTACCGGCGTCGGCAAGCTCAGCGACGTTCGCATTGCCGGCGATCAGATTCGCGAATTGCAGGTCAACCTGGTCCGATCACATTCAGTTGGCGTCGGCCAGGCACTTTCTGTTCCCGACACCCGCGCCATGATGTTGCTGCGCGCGAATTCTTTAAGCAAAGGCTTTTCCGGAGTCCGCGACGTCGTCATCGATACCCTCTGCGAAATGCTGAATCGTGGCGTCACTCCCATGGTGCCTTCGCAGGGCAGCGTCGGCGCCAGTGGCGACCTCGCGCCTCTGGCCCACCTGGCTTTGGCACTGATTGGAGAAGGCGAATGCCTGGATGAAAAAGGCAGCCGCATTCTAAGTTCTGACGCGCTACGCCGCGCTGAAATCAAACCGCTCACTCTGGAAGCCAAAGAGTCGATCTCTCTCATCAACGGTACCCAGGCCATGCTGGCCGTGGGCACGCTGGCCCTGCTGGCGGCGGAAAATTTGGTGAACACCGCGGACGTGATAGGCGGCCTAACCCTCGACGCCCTTCGTGGGACCGATGTCGCCTTCGACGAGCGTATCCACAAAGCCCGGCCCCACCGCGGTCAAATCACTACCGCCGCGAACCTGCGCAAGATGATCGAGGGTAGCGAGATTCGCCGTTCCCATGCCGATTGCGGCCGCGTACAAGACGCTTATTCGCTGCGCTGCATCCCCCAGGTCCATGGCGCAGTACGCGACACGCTCGAGCACTGCCGCAAAGTCTTAGAGATCGAAATCAACTCCGCCGTCGACAATCCGTTGGTCTTCGTCAAGAATCCTAGAGCGACCGATGGCGAGGGAGATGTGCTTTCAGGCGGCAACTTCCACGGCGAACCGCTGGCATTTGCTCTCGATTTTCTGGCCATCGCGTTAGCTGCCCTGGCAGGAATTTCAGAACGCCGCATCGAGCGATTGGTAAATCCGTCGCTGAACGAAGGTTTGCCGCCATTCCTGGCCTCGGGCGCGGGTTTGAACTCCGGCTTCATGATGCCGCAGGTGACGGCCGCCGCCTTGGTCAGCGAAAACAAAGTACTCGCTCATCCCGCGTCCGTCGATTCGATCACAACCTCCGGCAACAAAGAAGACTATGTTTCCATGGGTATGACGGCTGCCATTAAGCTAAAACGCGTCGTCGAAAATACTCTACAAGTGATGTCGATCGAAGCCATGGCATCTGCCCAGGCAATTGATTTTCTGGCTCCGTTGAAGACCTCCCCCCGTGGACAGGCCGCCCACTCCGCTATTCGAGAAGTCTGTCCCACAATGAACAAAGATCGCGTTATGTACCCAGACTTCGCCCGCATCGCGAAGCTAATCGAGAGCGGCAAGATATCAGCCGCGCTCGACTAAATCGTACTCATCCCCACTCCGCTCCGAGCGGAATTTGCGCGCGCGCAGCGCGAGCAAATGCAGTCGAGGGACCTTGCGCTCTCCCCGAGTACCTTATAATGATG
>Ga0157378_10001991_pt1 | contig 18253 bp, 14 predicted proteins | sample M65metaG_FD_115309 | JGI IMG/M metagenome (GOLD analysis project Ga0157378, IMG submission 115309) | Miscanthus rhizosphere microbial communities from Kellogg Biological Station, Michigan, USA - M6-5 metaG | ecosystem: Host-associated > Plants > Roots > Rhizosphere > Soil | place: USA: Michigan...
AACGGGTGCGTCAGCTGTGCACATCTCGGACTGTGCATTGGGAACGAAGAATTAGCTGAAACCAAACTCATTCGTCAACCAGGAGCTGCCGACCTTGATTGGCTTGACATGCTTGACGACTAACGGAAGGTCGCTCGTGGCTCCGAAACTCAATCGCCGGCGTGCCGTATTTGTGCTCTCCAAGATCGATGAGATCTTGTTTTGGGAGAAGGCAATGGACCGCGAACGGGATTCGAAGTTTGTCGAGCTGGGTCGCTATCTGTGTGAGGTTCGCGCCGGACAATACTGGAGGGTGGACAACGTACGATCGTTTGATGAATTCCTGGAGAGGAAGTTCCCGGAGTCTAGGCGCAAGGCTTACTACTTGATGGCGATCCACGAGCAGCTGCCCCGCATTCACAAGGTGGAGCTGCAGCAGGTGGGTTGGTCGAAGGCGACGGAACTGGCCAAGGTCGCGAAGAGGGACGGTCAGAGGTTCGATAGTGCAACCTGGTTGCACAAGGCTCGTGAAATGCCGAAGGAGGAATTCAAACGGGCGGTGTCAAAGCACCTGACTGGGAAGGAAACGGAGCCGTGGGAGATCCTGTATTTCAAGGCGTACAAGAGCCAGCTGCCCGTAATTGAACAGGCGCTAGAAACAGCTGGCCTGATGCTGGGAAGCGACAAATCGAGAGGCTACTGTCTGGAGATGATCTGTGCGGATTTTCTGGCGGGAGTGAGCCTGGAGGCGGGCAACCAAGAATCTCTATTACCTTGCCTCGTTCGGCTGGTGATTGGTCTTCCAATGCCGCAGCGAAAGCAACTCGTTGAAGAAGTGCAGGTGGCGCTTTGAAACGTATCCGCACAAAGCGACCACGCTTGATGCTTGAGCCTGAAGCTTATCGGCAGCTTTGTCGAGAAGTTCTAGAACGAGACGGCTGGCGTTGTCAATCGTGCGGGCGAATGGACGACCTTCAATTCCATCACATTCAGCCGCGCAGCCGGCTAGGTGATGACACTGATGGAAATTTGATCACCCTCTGCGCGTCATGCCATCAGCATGCCCATCGGCCAATATGCGATGCTCAGAAAAGGCTGTCGCGGGTGATTTGGTCCGAGTAATGATTTCTTAGCGCGGAAGCAGAAAGCTCCTATACCGGAATTCCAAAACCTAGTGTCAGAAGTCACCATGTCCGGTTCGTGAGCTCGCAAAGTACGGGGCGCAGAATCGAGGCGGCAGCAGCCAAGTTTTTGTCATCCAGGCGGTTGCTGCCGTTTTCGATTTTCAGATCTTCAGGCTCGTTAATTCCTATCTTGAATTAGCTGAAAATTCCACGGGTATGGTGCTGGTCTTCAATTATGGTTATCCTTAGTTGATAAGCTCGAGGATTGGCCGCGTTTCGACAAGGGATCAGCTGTGAAGAACGTGCAATTTGGAAGGATCGAGATTTTTACGGTTGGGCATTCCACGCGCACTTGGCGAGAGTTCCGTGATCTTCTGGGTGCGCACGGTATCAAGCGGGTAATCGATGTGCGGACCATTCCGAAATCGAGACACAGCCCCCAGTTCAACCGCTCGATTCTCTCAAAAAAATTAAGGGGCGCAGGAATCGGCTACGTGCATCTAGGAAAGCTTGGTGGCCTGCGCCACGCAGGTCGTGATTCGCCAAACATGGGCTGGCGCAATGCTTCATTTCGCGGATATGCCGACTATATGCAGACCCGGGATTTTGAGGCGGGACTGAAACGATTGATAAAATTGGCCAAGCAGAAGAGAAGCGTGCTCATGTGCGCGGAAGCGGTACCCTGGCGCTGCCATCGCTCACTCATAGCTGACGCTCTGACACTACGTGGCATTCGTGTCTTCCACATCATGAGCCTCAAACGCGCTCAACTCCATTCCCTAATTCCCTTCGCACGGGTCCGAGGCCTTCAGATCATCTATCCCGAAGAGTGAGCCAGGACCGCAAGAATCGGTTGGGATACAGCTCCTCAAAAAAGGTGTGGTACGTTTAAGGAGGCCCGGTCATTTGTTAGTCTCCATGAAAGAAAAGGAGGACCATTGGCTGGACTGCTCGTCTCAGTGAATGTTGGACTTCCCCAGGACATCACATGGGTTGGCAAGGCCGTTCACACCGGCGTCTGGAAAAGCCCAACGCGCGGGCGACTTATGGTCCGGCGCCTTAACATCGACGGTGACGGACAAGGAGACTTGGCAGGCCATGGCGGATTGAACCGGCCCGTCATGGTCTATCAGTTGGATTCCTACCAATTTTGGGAACGCGAACTCCGCCGCAATGATTTCTCCCACGGACAATTTGGAGAAAACTTTACGGTGGACGGGTTGTCGGACGCTGAAGTCTGTATCGGAGACCGTTTCCGGATCGGCAGCGCTCTTTTCGAGATTTCGCAACCGCGTGTCACCTGTTACCGTGTCGGCATCCGCATGAACGATCCGCAGATGGCGATGAAACTTGTCGCCCAACACCGGCCTGGCTTTTATTTTCGCGTGCTTGAAGAGGGCGAGGTTGGTGCCGGCGATGAGATTCTGAAGGTTGCAGATGGCCCGGAGCGCATGAGTGTGGCCGAAGTTGACGCCCTGCTGTATCTGCGTGGACATACGCGCGAGCAGTTGGATCGAGCGCTGCGCATCCCTGCGCTCAGCGAAGGCTGGAAAAGTTCCTTCAGAGCGCTGCTGCAACAAGAAGAGGCAAGCGGCGCTGCGACAGGAAATCCGGGGCTCGCACCACCCAGCGGTCCGCCACCTGCGTGGCATGGGTTTCGTCCGCTGAGAGTGTCCCGCATTGACCGTGAGAGTAGCAGCATCATTTCTCTAACGCTGGTAGCGGAACATGGTCCCACACTTGTTGCCGCACTGCCCGGACAGTCGGTTGTCTTACGCATGCAAGTCAGTCCTGGCGGTCCCAGGGTGCTGCGAAACTATTCACTCTCAGATTTGCCGAGTGCGGATCACTATCGTATCGGCGTCAAACAAGAAACGAACGGAGTCGCCAGCACATACCTGCATACACACGTGCGACCCGGCGATCTGATCGATGTGGCGGCGCCGCGAGGCAGTTTCACCTTGCAGCCCGGTATCAACCCGGTTGTTCTACTCAGCGCGGGTGTGGGAGCGACTCCGGTGCTGGCAATGCTGCACGCACTGGCACAGGAACCTTCGCAACGCGAAATATGGTGGCTGTTCGGCGCTCGCAGTCGCGCGGAGCATCCGTTTGCAGAGGAGACTCGCAGCTTGATTAAAGCTCTGCCTCGCGGCAAGAGTCACATTCGATACAGCCGCCCTGATCCACAAGACCGGCCAGGCGTTGACTTCGACGCGCAGGGGCGTCTCGGAATTGACGTGCTGGACACACTCGGCGCGCCACTAGATGCAGATTTCTATCTTTGCGGCCCGGACGGATTCATGAAGGATTTGATTACCGGATTTGCATCCCGGGGTGTTGCCAGCGATCATGTGCACATGGAGATTTTCGGTCCCGGTAAATCAATCACGCCCGGCATTGCCGATGCTCCTCGCCAGCCTCCGCACGCGCCAAAGGAATATACCGGATCAGGTCCGCGAGTCTCGTTCGCGCGTAGCGGTCTCCAAGTCTGTTGGGACCCGAAATTTTCGTCGCTCCTCGATTTTGCGGAAGCGTGTGACGTGCCGGTGCGCTGGTCATGCCGCACTGGAGTCTGCCATACGTGTGAAAGCGCTCTCATCTCCGGCCGCGTCACCTATCAGCCTGAACCTCTTGATCCACCCGCCCAGGGCAATATCTTGATCTGCTGCTCGCAACCTCAGAGCGACGTGGACATTGATTTGTAAGGCGTTGATTGGTGGGAGGACCAAATCTGCTGTGTCTTAGAAATTTAACGCCGCGCCAACCCTGTTATCCCCATCCAGGGCCATTTTACTTTTTCTGGTAGGAATTCCAATCGAGGGATTAACCAGGAATTTCGTGATGCGTTGGATCCTCTGTTGCAAGAGCGAATCGCTGAACGAGCGCATCGAGGAATACGATCGTCGAATCGAACAAATCGCCAAGGAAGTTCATCCCGAAGTGGGCACGGTTGAAACAGGTGAAAGGCGTCGGGGCGCTGATTGCGTTGACGTACGTTCTAACGCCGGACGATCCACGCCGATTTCATCGCAGCCGCGATATGGGCTGCTATCTGGGGACAGATAACAGTCTTCTTCCTTGCTGATGTGTAGTTGCGGTTCGCTCTGGCCTGGGTTCCTACCCTAAATAACGAACTGCCAGAACGGTAATATCATCGGACTGCCGCGCTGACCCGGCATACTCACGAATCTTGGAGAAGAGCGCCTGGACCAATTCCTGCAATGGTCGCATTCCGTTCTCGCGAAGGCATGTTTCCATCTGTTTCTCGCCGAAGAACTCCTCGGCGAGGTTCATGGCTTCGGTCACTCCATCCGTATAGAGCAATATTCCGTCACCTCGATTTAGGTGCACCCGTTGGGTTTCGAATCTCGTGTCGTCGAAGACTCCGAGGACCAGTCCGTTCGTGACCTCCAGAACGCGTGTACCCGCATCCGAAAAAAGAAAGGGCGGATTGTGACCTGCGCTGCTGAATTCCAACTCTCCGGTCTTTGTGTTCAGAATTCCATAAAAGAGAGTTACGAACATCGATGATTCGTTTTGCACGGCGAGCGCGCCGTTGACGTAAGTCAGGCAGTCTCCCGTAGACAACCCTTGTCTAGCAGTCGCGCGCAGCAGCGTCCGTGCCACCGCCATATAGATTGCCGCCGGAACGCCCTTGCCCGAAACATCGCCGATGACAATGGCGAGGTGGTCCTGATCGAGCAGGAAAAAATCGTAGAAGTCGCCGCCGACTTCCTTGGCAGGCGTTATCTCTGCGAAGAGATCGAAATCTTTCCGATTCGGAAAAGCCGGAAACTTGGCCGGCAGTATGGACATCTGAATTCGAGCCGCGACACCCAACTCTTGCTGGATCGAAAGTAGCTGCTGACGCACGTGCTGGGCTGTTTTTATGGCTTCGATGGTCTGCTGCGTCTTGTTGATGGTAGTTTCAAGATCCTGAAAATCAATCGGCTTGGTTACAAAGTCGAAGGCGCCGCGGTTCATAGCGGCGCGGATATTTTTCATGTCGCCGTAGGCCGATACCATCACGGCTTTCAACCCTCGGTTCAACTCTTCCAACTTTGAGAGCAGGGTCAGCCCGTCCATCACCGGCATATTGATGTCGCTCAATACCATTTCGATACTCGAGTCTTGCCCAAGCTTCTCGAGCGCCTGCTTGCCGTCTTGGGCAAACGTCAACTCGTAGCGCCCATCACGGACATACTGACGGAACTTCTGCCGTATCAGCAATTCCAGGTCGGGCTCGTCATCAACGATCAGGATTTTGTAGGCCACTGCGATACCTCCTTGGCTGCAGCAGCAGTTTTTGGGAGCCGGATAATAAACGCGGCGTATTCGCCTGGTTCAGTCTCCACGCGAATCTCTCCCTGGTGACCGCGAACAACAGTTTCATAGCTCAGCGAAAGGCCCAGACCGGTCCCTTCGCCTGGCGGCTTAGTGGTAAAAAAAGGATTGAAGATTTTGTCGGTGATCGTCTTGGCTATGCCCATTCCATTGTCCTCGATCCGGATTTCACAAACATCTACAAGGTTTCGGCTGCTGACTCGAAGCGTGGGTGAGAAACCATCGCCCAGATTCCTGGCCTTCTGACACGCAGAATAGCAGGCGTTATTCACGATGTTGAGAAAAACGCGGCTGATATCCTGAGGGATCGCCTCAATCATTCCAATCGAGTCGTCATAGTCGCGTTCGATGGAGATATTAAATGAAGAATCTTTCGCGCGGAGCCCATGATATGCAAGCTTCACAGATTCGTCCAGCAGGGCGTTGACATCCGTGGGCCGCAGTTCTCCCGGAGTGCCGCGGGAATACAGCAGCATGCTTTGCACGATGCTATCGGCGCGCTTGCCATGCTCATTAATCTTGCTCATGTTCTGTTCCAGCATCGTGAGGAGTTCCCCTGTTGAGCCGGATGCGATGGCGTCTTTCAGTTCGCCGCGCAACTCGCTTATCAAATCGAGAGAGAGGGCAGAAAAATTATTCACGAAATTCAAAGGATTCTTGATTTCGTGCGCAATCCCCGCCGTGAGCCCCCCCAACGACGCCATTTTTTCCTGGGTGATGATCCGCTGTTGCGCCGCACGCAGGTTCTCCATCGCCGTTTCCAGTTCGCTATTCTTTTCCGTGATCATCTTCGTTCGGTCCGCGACCTTCTGCTCCAACGTCAGGTTATGCTGTTCCAGCTCCGCGCGCGACCTCTCGAGTTGCGTTACGTAATCGCGCAGCGTCCTTTGCATTTTCAGATACGACCTTGTAAGTTGACCCACTTCGTCGCTCGACGTATTCGAAATGGACTCAACCTCCTGCTGGGTCGGAGGCGTCGAGGTAAACCCCTGCTCGGCGAGCGTGCCGGCGTGATCGGCAAGGGCAAGCAACGGGCGCGAAATTCGTTGCACCACGATGAACGCCAACACAACGTTCAGCAGAAGAACGCCTGCGAGGAGGGCGAGAATCTCTTCGATGCTGGTCCAGATGCGCTGCGTAATAACATGGCGATTCATGCCAACGTGGACGACTCCAGCGCGGCCCCCCAGTATCGGCGAGGAAACGTCCATCAGCTCTCCCGATTCGCGTACTTTCTGCGCGCGTGCCGACTGATCTTCGCGTGCAATGCGCTGCAGTTCCGCGGGCACAGCGGGAACGAAGGTGTGAACAACGATATCGCCCGTTGGATCAGTGACGAACACATAGCTCACACCCTCGGCTTGCGCGAACTGATCAATCAGCGCCTGCAGGGAAGATAGGTCGCGGTTCACGACCACCTCGGCAGCGGAATTCCCAATATTCTGAGCGATGGCAAGACCCGACGAACGGAACTGCGCCGACAGGTTACGGGATAGGCTCCAACCGGCGATGCCAGAAGCAGCCAGTGCGACAATTCCGAACAGAAGCACTTGGACAAACAGGACCTTGCGGAAGAGCTTCGAGGTTTTCACCGCCGCCAGACCTCCCAGCTCGTCAGCGGCACGAATTGGTCGTTCTCGACTGTTGTGAAGTAGACGTGGTTCATTGCCTGATGCCGGGTTGGATTAAACGACACAGGTTCGCGCAGCCCGATGTCAAAGTTTATCCCGCTTTCGGCGGCGCGGCGGATCTGGTCGCGGGTAGGCCTATCGCCGGCGCGGCGTAGCACCTCGACAAGAAGCTTCGCATTCAGGAAACCTTCGAAGCTCACAAAGCTCAAGCCATCAGAATCCGTGCCCAGGTTCGTCGCAGACATCAACTGCCTTGGCTCGTACTTTTGCATCAACTTGCGGTATTCGGCTACGGCAGGAATTGACGTGTCTCCATAACTGGGCACCACTTGAGTATTCAGCAGATTGGTGGTGTAATTTTTGCCGTTTTTCTTTCCAATCTGGATCAGAATGTTAAGCAGGCTGTTGCTCCCAACAAATGAAAGGTTGGCGATGGGGGCTTCCAATCCCTGGTCGCGCGCATCGCGAATGAATGCGGCCACCGCGGCGTAGGAACCTACTGAGATGATGGCATCCGGATTCGCAGCCTTCAGGATGTCAACCTGCTCTTTCATACTGCCCTCGGAACCGGTGCCCCGACGGTAAGTCGCCTCAGCCACAATCTTCAGCCCTTGTTCCATCAACGCACGCCGGGCCGCTTCCCATCCGCTGCGCCCGTAGGCATCCACCTGATAAAACAGGGCGATGCGCCTGCGCCCGACGGAGAGGAAGCTTTTCACCATTCCTTCTACCTCTTCCCGGTAGGAAGCACGCAGATTGAAAACGAAGTCGGAATAGGGCGGAATCCGCGGTGGCTCGGCCCCGGTGAACGGAAAGAACATAATGACATTGTTGGCGGAGTACAGTTTCAAGAGTGGCAGTACTTGCGCGACGGTGGGAGTGCCCACATAGTTGAGCAGCAGCGAAACCTTATCAGTTTCGATTAGTTTAACCGTGTTCTCCACAGCTGCAGCCGGTTGGTAGCCGTCGTCATAAATCTTCAGCTCGATACGATGTCCGTTGACGCCGCCTTTCTCGTTCACATACGTGACGTAAGCGGCAGAGCCACGATTGAGCTCAGTACCCAGAGAGCCTGACTGGCCCTGCAATGCTGCGGAAACACCGACCACAATGTCTCCCCTGTCGTCGGTCTGAGGTCGTGGGGACGCGGCGAGTACGGTCGCGATGGCTCCGAGGCAGGCTGCCAGAATTAGCGGCACCTCCAGTATACGAAGCACCGCCGCTTCTGTCCGAGATCCTATCATTGGTATCTCCCAAAAAGCGCCAGGTCGTTCATCCGTATATCGGCAATCCCGTTACAAACGCGCAGCCAGCGAATTCAGCACATGAATCGTGCCACGACCCGTATGGAAAAGTCTGCTGGTTCGACGAATTGTCCAGTATCGACCACTATGCTGGAATTATCAGGCGAGGGCAACAGTCGAATGCCGGACCGAGAATCGCTATTTCATCCGGCGAGTCGAATTACTGGTCGATTCTCAGGTAGCAGCACCTGCTGAATTGAGGACGCCCAACTGGCACCGAGCGAAGAATCGCTCAACAAAGAGTGCGGATGGAAAGATGGCGACAGAGGCGGCCCGGCTCGAACAAATTCAAATCCCTGGTACGAAAAAGAAAAACCGTCTTGACACGAACCGGCCTTCTCATGGAAGACTTGAAGATTACCAGCGCGGCTATCGTTGGAGTTCTAGATCAACAGCCGAGGGCAAAATGTCAGGGCTTAATTGGAATTGGCGGCAAGGGACCCCACGGAAAGATGTCCCATTCCGGTTGTGCTTCATTCGGTGCCACCGTTGTGGAAAGCAGCGAGTCGGTTCGTCTAAAACCCGACGGCGTAAGATTCAAATTGTCCTCGAATGTCACTAGCCACACTTTGTGATCAGACGCCACGGCAATCGAGTCGAGAATTTCTACCACCGTTGCATTTGTAAACGTCAAGTCGAGCTTCGGCTCGGAGGTACTACTAAGAATGCTTCCCCCATACCCTCTATGTGGGTCGCGCGAAATTCGCTGATTCAGTTGCATCCAAAGCGCGACCTTAGCACCATTTGCAATGCCCTTGGTCGCAAACTCTGAAATCCGAAGGTATAAGAAATTCTGACCTAAAGGAATCTCCTTGGTGGCTACATGTAAGACACCATTAAGGATAACGACCTCATAGTTCGGCTCACTACCGGCGATGGCTTCAATCATTTCGAGTACCGTCGCGTTCTTAAATTCAATTGAGCGTTTCTTCTGACTGCCCTCGGTCTTAAGCCATGAAATTCCCATCGGGATGCTAAAGGCACTGGCTACTTGGCCTAAGGATTCCACAAACGTGCCATCGACATGGCCTTCAGAGATACGGCGACTGAGGGATTGATCCAGTGTGCTTGGATTATCGGACTGCGCGAGACAGATTGCCGGACAGCTAACCCACGCTGCTACGAGGAATAGTCCGAATTTGCGCCCAAAAGACCGTATTGGAGTGGTGGTCAGCAAAGGGCATTCTATCTCAATTTCAGCCGTACCTAGGGATTGTCGGCTTCAGCCCACATTCCGATAAACCCGGTGGTCTCAAATGGGTCAGTGCAACACTTTCTTGCAGTCTATCTGCCGGCGTCTGAAATCCCAAAGTTTTTCGGGGACGCTGATTTAAGCGCAGCGCCACCTCGTCGAGCTCGGCTTGTGAATACACGGACAAGTCTGTTCTTTTAGGAAAGTATTACCGGAACAAGCCGTTCGTATTTTCGTTCGAGCCGCGCTGCCAGGGACTCTGCGGACCACAGGAGTACACTTGCACTTCAACAGATCAGAAGGGTGTTGCATCGACCGGTTGAGCGTCGTCGGCAATTCGATAAGCTCGCAACTCTAGTGTCAATTCGGCGAGGGCTCCTCCACATAGGACACTACGAGGAAGTCAATTGGACCCATTTGTGGTTCCAATCGGAGACCGTTTTGATCTCTTAGGGCTTCTTGAAACGTCGGTCCTGTGATGTCTCGGTGGGAGTTCGCGTCCAGCGGCGAGGAAGAAACGAGCTGAGGTGTAAACTCGATGGAAACGTCGAACATTCCAGTGAGGCCCGTCTTATCCAAGACCGGGCGGTCGATGTCACCGCCTTGCCCTATCGAGCCTGCAATCAGTTCCATGGACACATTGCGTGCCCCTGAACGCACGCGACCCGGTCTGCTGGGAGGCATGCGAAGAATCCCGCCACACGTTGCTGGGAACCGGGTGTCTCGCAATTGCGGTGGGGCCGTCGGCGCAGGACTAGGGACCGCAGGGGTCGTCGCGCAGGGTGAGTCGTCCGAATGTCTTTGAAGTAGGGGACCCAATTTTCCGGGCTGGTCCACAACCAACGCGAGGACGGGAACCTGTCGGGTTTCATAGTGAACTAGGAGGTGGAAACGATCGGCGAGCACGGCTTGTATCATGAGGCGCATTTGATCCTTGGTGGGATTTCCTTGAGCCGTTCCCTGAATGTCAAACCTGTCGGTGATAGCCCACTTCGGCAATTGGGAAAGTAACGACTGCTCCTGATTGTCAGTGATTTTGTATGCGAAGGCGATGTACGTAATCAGCGGGAAATTCGTCGCTCTGAAAGACCCTCCGTTGGGGACGTAGACATCGCCGGGACCTAACGGGAAGTTTGAACCCACCGCGTACGGCGGCGCCGTCGTGTTCTGCCTGACAGTTACGACGTCGAACGCCATCTTGCCCCCTGCCACTGTCTGCCAATAAGGCGCTGGTGGGTTGGGTGCTTGGGCGGCCAGGTGTAGCGCGCACGTTGTGGACGTAATTGCCAGTAAAACGGATTTCAAAAAAAGTTTTCGTGCATAACCCGCACGCTTGAAGTGGGTTCGCATAGACCGTTCCAGCTCTGAGAATCCAGCCTTGGGACTTGGGTTTAGCGAACTATACGCCTGAAACTACCATTAGTCACGTTATCAGCTACTAAACTAGATAAGTAAGACTAATTCTAGGGCCTGGAAAGTCGCCGCTGGTAAGCAGTCGCGCCGGCAATCGTTGCCTCGCTGACCCTAGTTGCGGCTGTTCTGAATCTCGATCAGCTCGTGTTGCTGGAAACCGCGCTCACCATCGGTTTGTTAGCACTTCCCCCGATGCCTTGCTGTAGCGCCGGGTCAATCCTAGATCATCTCGGACACTAAAATAAAGGTCATTCTGGTAACAGTGGTAACAGTTGAACGGGCAATTGATCGACGTCAACCTACAAGGGGTCGGCTTTATCCAGACGCTAAGGGGCACTTGGCAAACTTGCTTGTCGTAGTACGACTCGCGCTGGATCTCCGAAATCGGCAACGATCAAAAATCTCCTCGCAGATGATTCGCTGTTGTCGGAGCCGATGCGAGCGAGTTCTTTCAGCGGTCCAACCGCCTGGACGATTGCACCGCCATCGGGATTTGCCTTGAATGTTGCCAACGGTTCAAGAGTTCCGTACGGGGAATGATTGGCTTGCGCGATATACACTCGATACTGAGCGCCAGCTGTCAGTCCTCTCATGGCAATCTCGACTAGATCGAGCAGACCTAATGAATTGACGGCAGCCGACGCCTGTGCTTCCGGCAATGCTGCTGTCGCAGCCTCCAAACGCAAGTGTGAGGCATTGGCCGCTTCACCGAGCGGAACGAGATTATCGGTACCGGCACCCGAGACAACTGCGTTCGGAACATAAACGAGAGCCTGCGCCGTCTGCCCAATCGGAATGTTCGCGATCACCTTGTCGGTCAAAGTGTCGATCGCTACGACGTGGCTGCCATTTTCAAGAGCGACGTAAACCCGCGTTCCATCACCAGACGGCCAAATGCCATGTGGCAAATCCCCCACCGGAATGGTGGCCACCAGTGTCGGACTCGAGCCACGGCGATAGACCTTCACTTCGTTTGTGCCGCCCAATGTTACGTAGGCAAATTTGCCGTTGCGATTGTTCGCAAAATTCACGTGGTTAGTGATCGGCCCTGTGTCCAGAAGCGCCAACTGCGCGAAAGGAGGTTTGGCCGTGAACACCTGCACTTTGCCAACGTCCTTCAACGTGATCCAGACTTCGTCGTTTTCCGGGCTTACAGCGATGTTCGGGCAAAAAGGACTGGCTTGCGGAATCCGCTTGACGATTTTGTGAGAGGCACGAGCAACGATTGTGAGTTCGGGAGTGAAACTTGAGCACACAAAGGCATATTTGTCGTCGGTTCCGAACATGGTCATGCCAGGGCCGTTGGCCATTCTGACGCGGCGAAGTTCCTTCATCTGATTTGGGTCAATCACAGAAACGTAATCTTCACCTCGGACCGTTACCCATAGTTCCCGCCCGTCCGCGGTAAAAAACGCTTCGTGTGGAGAACGGCCGATGTAGACAGTTCCTTTCACTTTGTTGGTGGCTGTGTCAATTAAAGTCACAGCATTCGAAGCGATCGATACCACCGCCAATGTCCTGGAGTCCGGAGAATAGCCAAGGCCGTGAACAAGAAGTTGTCCCTGATAAAGCGGAGACAATGCACCGGGAATGGGTTGCCCCAAACGGATCACGCCCAGCAATTTGTTGCTGGAGGGATCAATCACCGAGACGGTGTTTGAGGTCTGGTCTGCCGTGTAAACTCGGTCCTTGGTCGAGATCGCAGCATTGGGCCGTCCCCACGGAGCCTGCTGCGCAACCGCGTAGTCAAGTGGAGTTAACGCTGCCACGAGATACACAATCTGGATACCTACGCCGAGACGAAATTTCATATTATTGCTCCTTCTGCGAGTCGGTGGTCTGCGCCTCTTTTGACTGCGTCCGCTGACGGCCCAACCAGAGCTTCATCAACTGAATTTCGGATTCCTGGTCAGTGATAATTTCCTGAGCCAGCCGGCGCATCTGAGGATCATTTCCATGAAGCAATTCCGCCTTTGCCATCTCGACCGCGGCTTCGTGGTGAGGCAGCATCAAGTTCACGAAATCCTCGTCGTCGTTGCCCGTTGCTTTGGCGGTCTCCATGGCTGCGTGCATTGTCTGCACACTCTTCATCAGTTCCGCCCAGTTTGGATCTTGCATCGTCGTAGTGGTATTGCCCGTGGTCTTATGGCGGACCTGGTTCCTCACCGCGAGCGCGCTTGCCGGAATGATGATTACGACTAGCAGTAAGCGTAATTTAAGAGGCATGTTAGCGTTCTCCGTGCCGCGTGTTGCCTGAAAGCGGGTCCGGAAAACATTTCTTTTGATGCACCATGGGTCGACCCCCTCGATCGTCGTCTAAGCAACCTAGCTACTGCGAGGCAGGAACGCACACTCGCTGTGCGTGGACGAAATCAACAGAGCGAATCTCACTGGTCAACTTGACCGGCTCGGTCCCAGCTTTCTTTTGAGGTTTAGCGAGGAATGTCAGCAGGAACTGATTCGCCAGCTGCCGGTTCAACCGATTGAGATATGGAGCGAACGCCACAGGAGCCTGCGGACCCAACAAATAGTAAGACTCGCCGCCCGTCATCTCGGAAAGTTCAGAAAGATAATTCTGTCCCCAGTAACTTCGGTAGTAGCTATGCCCAAAATGACCAGCGCCGGGCGTGTAGATCGAATACACGAGGACGCCTCCGCACTGAGCGTCCTGCACGGCAGTATCCGTATAAGGGTTGGGAAAAGAACCCATATAAACACTATCGATACCAGACGTGATGGCGAGTATCTCGCGCCTAGGAATGGCGTCGTTCGAAGGCCACCGCTTGATGAAGTCGGATATAGAGAGATATGGGCTAGCGTCCACACTTGAGAAGCCTTGTGCAAGCCGCAACGACTTCGCCGCCGCCGTGTGATCCTGAATAAAATTTTGCGCTAAGGCGACGGTGCCGTTATGCATATAACCAACGGCAATCAGTGTGGTAGGCGCCTGCTGTCCGACGAAGGTCCGGATATCATTTAGTTGGGTGCCCAAGCTGAGCCCGGCACCATCGTCAATGAGAATTGCCAATGCCAGTCCCGCGCGGTTTCCTTTTGCCGGAACCCAATTGGTGACGGGCTGGCGATCATGTCCCTGGTAAACCATCATGTCCTGTTGCGTGATCGTCGGTACCTCGTCTCCATGCTTTGGCTCGACACCTACAATCATGCTCACGGGAACGCCTTGCCCTGCTGCCGCATGCTGAGCGACTGCCCGCGGACCGACGAACGAAAGAACTAGCGCGAGAAATGTTAGGGTAACAAAATGTCGAGTAGCCATGAGCGTCACCTCCATTGGTGTAGTTACCTCGACTGCCTTGTATGCCGTTCTCACTTGCCTACTACCAGATGTTGATAATCGAATCGCGAACTTTAGAAGTCAGTCCACCAGGCCTACACAGGCTTACGCCGATGTATAACCGTTAACGTCGATCACAGCTTTGGCAAAAGCCTCAGGGGCTTCCTGAGGTAAGTTGTGCCCGATGCCACCTTTGAGTGTCCGGTGCTGGTATTTGCCAGCAAACTTGCTCGCATAGGCAGCGGGTTCCGGGTGTGGCGCCCCATTCGCGTCACCCTCAAGGGTGATAGCCGGCACGGCGATGATTGGTCCTTCGGCGAGCCGCTTTTCGAGGTCGTTATATTTCGACTCGCCTTCCGCCAGCCCGAGACGCCAGCGATAGTTGTGGATAACGACGCCGACGTGGTCCGGATTTTCGAACGACACCGCACTGCGATCGAATGTGGCATCATCGAACTTCCACTTCGGTGACGCCGTTTGCCAAATTAGCTTCGCAAAATCGTGGGTGTATTTCTCATACCCCTCGCGGCCGCGCTCGGTTGCAAAATAATATTGGTACCACCATTGCAGTTCAGCGTTTGGCGGCAAAGGCGTCTTGCCGGATTCCTGGCTGCCGATGAGATAACCGCTCACGGAGACGATACCCCTACAGCGCTCGGGCCAGAGCGCCGCTATGATGTCGGCCGTTCGCGCGCCCCAATCAAAACCGGCGATGATTGGCTTCTGTATTTTGAGTGCGTCCATTAGAGCGACGATGTCCACAGCAACTGCAGAAGGCTGACCGTTGCGGAACGTCCCACTGGAAAGAAAGCGCGTTGCGCCGTAGCCGCGCAGATGCGGGACTATTACGCGGTAGCCAGCCGATTCCAAAATGGGCGCGACCTCGACGAAGCTGTGAATGTCATAGGGCCAACCGTGCAGAAGAATTACCGGGGGACCATTGGCGGGGCCGGATTCAGCGTAGCTAATATTCAGCAAGCCTGCATCGACCTGTTTCAGGGGGCCGAACGACGCGTTCGTCCCTCCCTTACGCGATGTCGAGCCTGCCGACGCGGTTTGACCGGCTTGGGCATTCACAGAACCGAAAATTCCAAGCTGGGCGGCGGCAATTGTCATGGCCGCAGTGCCGACAAAACGGCGGCGATTCTCGTTGATTTCTTCGGAAGTGTTGCTCGCACTTATCCTTGGATCTCTTTGCTTCGATTTGATCTCGCTCATTTCGCCATCTCCTTGCTTTGATTTCCGCACACTATTTCTCGTTGTTGCTAAATTCCGCGCTGCGCTGCGTCCGCTGCCGTGGCAAGTTCGCTCAGAAATGAGAAAAATGCCGGCGACTGCCCGATGAATAGCCCCATGGCGGTTAGGAACTTGAGAGCTCCCGTCGCGGCGCCCGTAGTGTTCGTCGGACGGATTACTGAACATGCCGGTAAGCTGGTGCTGATAAATGGACAGGGTTCCGGCATGATCAGGTTGGTTTGGAACATTTGCCTGACTGCGGAGCCTCTTGCTCCTGTGTTGGGGTCCACGCCTCGGTTGAGGTCAGGGAATGTCAAACCATTGGTCGGGTCAGTGAGCGGTGGCGCGTTGCCAGCCGTTGCTGACATGGTTTGAAAATGCATGCTCTCAATCGGTCCCATGCTGATAAGGAGTCGCAGCACTTCTACGCTTGTAGCTCTTTGTGCCAGCGCCATGCGCAAACTACCGCCGCCTTGTTCCACGGTCGGGATCTGGAAGGCCGCGGTGTTTGCAATTGCTTGAATGTGTTCGTGAGGGAACAGGTCGGAGTTGTCTCTTGGAATCGCCGTGAACTGCCCGTTGTGCAGATCCGGGACCGCCTGCTCGAATGCGGTTGGATTGACGTCAGGATTGTTAGTGCCGCTGCGATAACGCGTCCACCAACTGGTGTCCACCGTTAGCTGCATCAGGTTCGTAAGCCGCAACTTTCCGCTGGATCCTCTCCCGATGCTTCCCTGCAAGGTCCGGAAGGGTTCCATATCAACGGCTTCGGCCCCCTTGGACACCAAGTACGCATTTATAAAGTTCTGGTGGCTCATCTCGTCGTCGGTGATGTCATGAATGTATTGAGAGAAATTGGGATCGATTCTCCTGAGTTTTTCGGCGTAGATTCGATTGTCACTTCCGCCGGGAACTTCGTTGTCCTGGATTCCACCTAGTTCGTTATATTGGGTGTAAAAATCAGCTTCGAGTGCTTCTCCGGCGGCGAGAAATCGCAGGATGTCGACATCACCTGCGGTGAGGTTGCTGCTTGATTGCGCCAATGCTTTTGTGCCGTGCCCTAGCAAGCCGGTGCCCACGGTTGCAGCAGCGGCTGTTAGTCCAGTTTTCAGAAAGCTGCGGCGATTTTGCGGCCCGCGGATCTCGCTCAGATTTCCATTCATGATGATCCTCCTTTGGTGACTCGTCTTGACTTTCAGTTATTTCGCATGCGAGTGATCGCACAGCCGCGAGTAAGCCACACACCGAAGTTCGTGTCTATTCGACGAAGGTACGATCCGTACCAAGGTATTGGTTGACCATTTGCGACCGATGCTGGTACATCCTTCTTGTTGATCGCGATTGGAGCGGTTGCCACGGCCCGTGTCGCACGAAGCTTGACCCTCCAATGCCCAGTGCGGGGATTAAAACCTTGATTGACTTTCCCGAGAAGAGAGATATAGCCGCGCAAAGTGAGGCGGAGAAACGGCTGCTCGAAAGCGAAGCAGCCCTTCAGAAAGCGTTGGAGGAAATCAAAAAATCGGAGAACAAACTACGTCAGGTGATCGACACGATCCCCGCACTGGCTTGGTGCAATCTCCCGGACGGTTCGAACGAGTTTTTAAACAGAAGGTGGCACGAATATACTGGTCTTTCCCCCGAAGAATCGCACGGCTGGGGCTGGCAAGTTGCATTCCATCCAGAGGACTTGCCGCCCTTGATGAAAAGATGGCGAGAAATGCTGAGTTCGGGAGAATCGGGCGAGATAGAGGCTCGTCTTCGCCGCTATGACGGGGTCTATCGGTGGTTTCTCATTCGCGCAGAACCGTTGCAGGATGAAACTCGCAAGATCGTTCGATGGTACGGCACTAGTACTGACATCGAGGACCGCAAGCGGGCGGAGGAAGCTCTGCAGGCAAGCGAGCACAATGCGCGCTTGCTCGTGGACAGCATCCCTGCTCTCGTTGTTCGGATGACGGCGGCTGGCGAAGTCGAAGCCGTAAATCGGCAACTTCTGGAGTATTCCGGCAAGAGCCTGGAGGACATAAGGAGGTGGACGACGAGCGGGGTTGTTCATCCCGAAGATCTTGCCCGCGCAATCGAAATTGCCAGCCACTCGTTCGCCACTGGCGATCCATACGAGATGGAGGTTCGAATCCGGCGTTTCGATGGCGTATTTCGTTGGTTTGAGGCCCGCGGGCTCGCCGCACGAGACGCCGAGGGGGAAGTTATTCACTGGTACGCCCTTCACACCGACATCGACGATCGAAAAAGGGTAGAGGAAGCCCTGCGTGCTAGCGAGTTCAATGCCCGCATGATCATGGATAGTATTCCGGGCCTTGCCGAAAGGGTGTCGCCCACCGGCGAGGCCGAAGTCGTCAATCGGCCCCTTTTGGAGTATTTCGGAAAGGATTTGGAAGAGCTAAGAAACTGGCGGTACACCGACGCGATTTATCCCGACGATCTTCCTCTCGCAATCGAAACCTTTAACAATTCAATTCCTACTGGCCGTCCGTTTGATTTCGAGCTTCGCCTCCGGCGCTTCGACGGCGTATATCGCTGGTTTCAGTCCCGCGGGCTCCCGCTGCGCGACCCGGAAGGGCGGATTCTCCACTGGTATGTTCTTGTAACGGATATCGACGATCTCAAGCGCACGCATGAACAATTGCGCCTCAGCGAAGCATTCCTGGTTGAGGGCCAACGCCTCAGCCGCACGGGCACTTTCTCTTGGAGAGTGGAAACGGGCGAAATCAGGT
>Ga0157378_10001992_pt1 | contig 18250 bp, 17 predicted proteins | sample M65metaG_FD_115309 | JGI IMG/M metagenome (GOLD analysis project Ga0157378, IMG submission 115309) | Miscanthus rhizosphere microbial communities from Kellogg Biological Station, Michigan, USA - M6-5 metaG | ecosystem: Host-associated > Plants > Roots > Rhizosphere > Soil | place: USA: Michigan...
CGGCATGTCGCTGATCGCCGCTACGTCCTAACGGACTATTAACCTCGCTGGGTCAGAAAGCGGTCATGTCCGACGCGCCTGACCGGGATCAGAAAACCGAAGCCCCAACGGGCAAGCGTCTCCGCGAGGCCGCGGAGCGGGGCGACGTCCTTCAATCCAAGGAACTGAACACCGCTTTTTCCATCTTCGCGGGCGCGGCCTGGATCGTGCTGGCAGGCCCGTGGATGGTGGGCGCATGCGGAAAAATGCTCGAGCAAGGCCTGACCTTCGGCGCGGGCGACATAAATGATTTCAATCCGTCGCGCGCGATCCTGAGCCTGCTTGCCGTCGTCGCCGTGCCGCTTATGCTATTATTCGTCTGCAGCGCTGCCGCCGCGATCGGTGCGCCGGCCCTTACCGGCTCGTTGGGATTCCGCGCGGGCGCGATGTCATTCAAGCCCAACAAGCTGAATCCGCTCAACGGCATCCAGCGCATCTTCGGCCCGCAAGGGCTGGTCGAATTCGGCAAGGCATTCCTGAAGGTCTTGCTTCTAGGCAGTATCGCGTTTGTCGCGCTGCGCAGCCGCTGGGCCGAGATCATGGGCCTTGGCCGCCAGGACGTGGTCGCGGCTCTCGGAGAGGTGGGGCACATCTTCCGCTTCACTGTCCTGGTGATGGCAGTCGCGTTGGGCGCGCTCGCGGGTATCGACCTGCCGATCCAGATCATTCGCCGCAACGCCCGCCTGCGTATGACCAAGCAGGAGATCAAAGACGAGCATAAGGAAAATGAAGGCTCGCCCGAAATGAAGGGCCATATTAAAGGCAAGCAACGCCAGCTGCTCAACGCGTCCGCGCGCAAGGCGGTCAAGGAAGCGACCGTCATCCTCACCAACCCGACCCACTTCGCGGTGGCTTTGCGTTATCGTCCGGGCTTCGATGCGGCCCCGATCGTGCTCGCGAAGGGTGCGGACGAAACCGCCGCGGCGATCCGCGAGCTTGCCAGCGACGTGGCCGTGCCGATCCTGTCCTATCCGCAGCTCACCCGCGCCATCTATTTCACGTCGCGTCCGGGCGAGATCATCCGCGAAGACCTTTATATCGCGGTCGCGACGATACTCGCCTTCGTCTTCAACCTCGATCGCGCCATGGCCGAAGGCGTCAGCCAGCCGGTGGTGGATGTGCCGCCCGAGGCCCGCTTCGACGAAAATGGCAAGGCAACGATCCATTAACCATGAGCGCCGGGTCCGGAGCGCTTAATCCGCCCCCTTTCCAGCCGTTACTCCTGACGGAGCCGATGCGATGACCACCACCTCTTCCACCACCTCGACGACGCCGGCTACGACCACGTCGACGAACCAGAGCGCCGGCAGCTCGATCCTGACCGCGCTCGGCGCGGGATCGGGGATCGATACCGCGTCGCTTGTGACCAACCTGGTGTCTGCGTCCTTCGCCACCAAAGAGAGCGCGCTGCAGACCAAGACCAGTGCGAACACCGCCAAGATCAGCTCGCTCGGTACGCTCACCAGCGGCATCGACTCGTTCGCGAGCGCGCTTCAGAACCTCGTCGCCGGCGGCAGTCTGAAATCGCAGCCCTCGACCTCGGACAGCGCGATCGTGACCGCGACCGCGCAGAGCGGGACCAATATCGCCGGCCTGTCCTCGCAGATCGAAGTGCGGCAGCTCGCGACCGCGCAATCGATCGTTTCGGGCTACATAACCGACCCGAGCGTCGGCGGCACGGGCAGCCTGACACTCTCCGTCGGTACCGGCGCCGGTGCACACAGCTTCAATATCGCAATCGGTTCCGACCATTCTCTCGCCGGCGTCGCTGCGGCAATCAACGCGGCCAATACGGGTGCGACGCCGAGCGGCGTCACGGCAAGCGTCATCACCGATTCGAACGGTTCGCGCCTGGTGGTGAAGGGTGCGACCGGCGCCGCCAATGCATTCTCGCTCACCACGAACGGCGATGCGGACGCGGATCTGACGCGCTTCGCCTCGACCGGCACGGGCGCGACGATGACGCTGGCGCAGCCCGCGCAAGACGCGATCATCCGCATGGACGGGGTCGACACGACCCACAGCACCAACACGGTCAGCGATCTCATCCCCGGCGTGACGCTCAACCTGGTTTCGGCCAAGGTGGGCACGATCGTCTCGTTGGGCGTGACCCGCCCGACCGACGCGATCACGCAGGCGGTCAATGATTATGTGGCGGCTTACAACACGCTGAGGGGCGAGATCGACAGCGCGATGGCGCCGGCCAGCTCCGACGGCACCACGCAGGCGGGTGCGCTCCATGGCAACAGCGCGATCGGTCAGATGAAGACGATGCTGCAACGCGTCACGTCGACCGCGCTCAGCTCTTACGCCACCGGCCCGAAGACCCTGGCGGAGATCGGCGTCTCGACGGCCCAGGATGGCACGCTTTCGGTCAATGCCACCAAGCTCGCGACGTCGCTTTCGACCTATCCCGATGCGGTCGAGGCGATGTTCAACCCGAGCCAGCGAAGCGACAACCCGCTGATCAAGATCACCAGTGCGATGGGTGCGACCAAGCCGGGCACCTATACACTGACCAACATCGTTGCCGGCAGCCCGCCGTCGGGCAAGGTCGACGGCGTTGCCTTTCTGCCGAGCGGGGACGATCCGAACGGGCTGGTTGCCTCGGTCACATCGGATGCGCAGGGCCTCAAAATCCAGCCGCAGGCCAATGTCGCAAGTGCGACCATCACGGTCGATCCCGGCCTGTCGGGCATTTTGCAGGGCATCCGCGATTCGCTGCGCGCGAACGGCGGCATCCTCGACGCGCTCAGCACGTCATTCGCCACGGAGAAAACTGGCATCGCCACCGCCAGGACGAAAATGACCAGCGATGAATCCAACTACTCGGATCAGCTGACCAAGCAGTTCTCGGCGATGCAAACCGCGGTCGCGAACTACAAATCGATTCAAGCCTATATGACCCAGCAAATCGCAGCGTGGAGTAAGACGAACTAATGTTTGGAGCACCCTCCCGTTATTCCGCGCCGGGCGCGCGTTATCGTGACATCGAGGTAGCCGCCCGCGTCGAGGGCGCGACGCCGCACGGCCTGATCCTGATCATGTTCGACGAACTGCTGAAGGGAATCGACACGCTGCAGGTGCTCGAGACCGCGCGCGAGACCGCGCGCCGCAACGCTACGCATGCGCGCGTCATCTCGCTTTTGCACGGGCTCGAAACCTCGCTGGATTACAAGCGCGGCGGGGAAATTGCCGACAATCTCGGCCGCATCTACCGCGAGGCGCGCCGCCTGCTAGGTCCGACGCCCGGAATGGAGCGCCGCACCGCGCTGGTCCAGGCGCGCGAGATGCTCACCACCGTATCCAGCGCGTGGGAAGCGATCGGGTCCGAGGTTAACGCGAATCTAACCTAGCCCCGTAACGATTTGGAAAGGCTGTGGGGCGCAATCTTCGCCTCTGTTAATGCGCAAAGGGTCCAGTGATGCCGCTCGCGAAACTCCGTCAGGATTATGTGCCGACGCCGTCCGCCGCGCCGGCCCCGCAACTCAGTGCCGAACTGGAGGGTCTCGCGGCAACGCCATCGCCCGCGCTCGCACTTCAGCAACACCTCGCCCAGCGCGCGATTGTGGCACCCGCTGCCGACGTCGCAAAATGGTCGCCGCGCCGCAGTCTGGCGCTGATCGTCTCGGCCTCCGCCGCCTTGTGGCTGGCGATCCTGATGGCGGGTGCGGAGGCGGCCAAGCTCGTCGCCTGATCCGACCAATTTTCGGTTCCCTGGCGCGCCGGCTTGCTTAAGGCAGGCCGGCGCTGCCGATTCTACTGCAGGTCGGCTTTGTCGAGATTGAGCTTGGCCGCTGGAATCACCTGCGGCTTCTCCCCTTTGCCCTGAAGCTTGGGCAGGAACTGCGCCGCGTCGCCCACCACGATCACGCTCGCCGGTGCGGGGTCGATCAGATCCCTGGATACGCTGCGCACCTGTTCCGCTGTCACCGCGTTGACCGAACTCGCATAACGCCCAATTTCGGCCGGGGGGACATTCTCCAATACCAGACCGGCCACATAGCCGGCCAGTCCGTCGGTGGTTTCGATTTGACGCCCGAAGCCGCCGACCAGCCCCGCTTTATGCGCGTCGAGTTCGGCGGGCGTGACCAGATCGGTACCCATCCGTGTCATCTCGCCGCGGATCAGGTCGATCACGTCGGGCACGGTTGGGTTCTTGGTGCTGGTCGACGCGGCCAGCGGCCCGGGCGACCGCCGTGCCTGGAACGAGGCTCCGGCACCGTAAGCGAGACCGCGCTTGATACGGATTTCCTGGTTGAGCCGCGCGCTATAGCCGCCGCCCAGCGCATCCTGCGCAACCAGCATCGGATAATAACGCGCGTCGTTGCGCGCGATGGTGACGCGCCCGACGACCACCGACGCCTGGGGCGTCTGCGGCAGATCGACCACGACCATGCGCGGCGCCGAGACCGCGCCCGCGGACGGCAGCGGCGAAGGCGGGGTTGCGGGCCTGGTCCAGCCGGCGAACAGGGTTCCCACCATCTTTTCCGCCTGATCGGGCGTGATATCGCCCGCCAGAACCAGCGTGGTCGCATCCGGCCGCCAGAAGGCATGATAGCCGGCGACGACGTCGCTTTGCCGGATCGCCCGAAGCGAGGTCGGCGTCCCGTCGGAGGGTCGGCCATAAGGACCATCGCCATAGATCGCACGCGAGGCGACCATCGAGGCGAGTTGCTGCGGTTCGCTGTAGGAAACCTTGAGGCTGTCGAGCGCCTGGCGCCGCTCGCGCTCCAGCTCTTCCGGGGCGAAGGCGGGATGCATCGCAACGTCGGCATAGACCTTCATCGCGGGCGCAAGTTCGTCGGACTTCACGGTCAACGTCAGGAACATGCCGTCGCGCACCGCATCGCCGCCGATCGCTCCGCCCAAAGTTTCAACCTGGTTCACGATCTGGGTTGCCGAAAGCGTCGTGGTCCCCTTGGTGAGCAGATCGGCGGTAAGCTCGGCCAACCCAGCCCGGCCCGCCGGATCGGTCGAAGAGCCGCCGTTCGCGACCATGTAAGCCGTCACGATCGGCAGTTCGTGGCGCTCGATCACCATCAGGCCCATGCCGTTGGCAAGACGGCGCTCGACCGGCACGGGCAGCACAGGCGTGATCGGCGCTCCCGGGGCGGGCGGCTGGACGCGTTCCGCTTCCGACGCGGCGACCACCACCGGCACGCTGGCCGGCGCGACCAACTGCGTGGTGGCAACCGTCGCGGCGACCGGAACCGACTCCATCGGCGCGCCGTCGGCGGCGGGCAGATAGGCGATCGTCACGGCGCGATCGTCCGCCAGCAGCCGGCGCGCGACGCGCTGGACATCGGCGGCAGTGACCGTCTCGATCGTCGCGAGGCGCTTGTCGGTCGCATGCGGATCGCGCTCGATAATCACGTCGGAAGCGAGCGTGGTCGCGCGGCCTTCGGCCGTCTCGCGCTGCTTGAGCGAGGCGGTGAGTATCTGATTCTTCGCGCGAACCAGTTCCTCGGGATTCACGCCTTGATCGCGAACCAGGCCGATCTGCTGGCGAAGCGCGGTCTCGACCGCCTTGGGATCCTTGCCGCCGGCGACGATGCCATAGACCGAGAACATGCCCGCGCCCTTGCGCATGTCGGCGGACACTCCGGTCTCAGCCGCGATCTGGTCACGATAGACGAGCGATTGATACAGGCGCGCGCTCTCTCCGCCCGACAAGATATTCTCGAGCACGTTGATCACGGCATGATCCGGATCGGTCGCCGGCGGCAGCTGCCAGCTCAGCACAACCGCCGGCAGAGGGGTGTTGGGCGCGTGCAGCACGTAGCGGCGGCCCACGCCGCGCGCTGGCTCGGCGGCAAAATTACGGGGAATGGACCAGGACGGACGCTCCACCCGCCCGAAATATTTGTCCACCCACTGATCCAGCTGCGCGGGATCGAAATTGCCCGCTACGACCAGCACGGCATTGTCGGGCCGATAATATAAAGCGTGGAACGCGCGGACATCGTCCACGGTGGCGGCATCGAGATCGGCAATGCTGCCGATCGGCGAGCGGGCGTAGGAGCTGGTCGTGTAGCTCGCCGCAGGCACGTCGAGCCGGAACAGGCTGTCATAGGGCCGCGCCGCGTCGCCGCGCAGTTCCTCCTTCACGACGTCGCGTTCGGCGAGAAAGGTCGGCTGATCGATCACAAGCGCGCCCATCCGCTCGGCTTCGGCCCAGATCAGCCGTTCGAGATGGTTGGCGGGCGCGACCTCGTGATATTCGGTGAAGTCGTCGTCGGTCGACGCATTGTTGTTGCCGCCGACATCCTCGGTCAGCCGGTCGATCGTCTCCGCCGGCATGTTGCGCGTGGCCTTGAACATGAGGTGTTCGAACAGATGCGCGAAGCCTGATCGCCCCCTTGGGTCGTCGCGGCCGCCGACATCGTACCAGACCTGAACCGAGACGCTGGTCGCGCCCTTGTCGGGAAGCGCGAAGACGCGCAGCCCGTTAGGGAGCGTGCGCTCGGTGAAACTGATCGGCGCGATCGTGGCGGGCGCGGCAAGGACAGGAGTGGCGACGGCGAGCGCTGCGGCAAGGGCAACGAGGGATACGAGACGCATGAAGGCTCCGCGAAAGTGGCGGAACTTGGTGCGCCCAAGCCGCCGCTAAGGAAAGCCCCTTCGCCGTCAGCGACACTGAGACTCTATCGAAACGCGCGGAAGAGCGCGTTTCGGAAGCGGCTCCGGCCCACACCCCCACCTGGCCTCCCATACTATAGCTTGACCGGAAGGCTGGGTGGGGGTGCGGGCCGGAGCCGCCAGGCGCCGAAGGCGCATCGACAAAACAACCACCTAGCGGGGATAATCGTCCGCGAGATCGCTGAATTTGGTGATCCGGCTTTCGAACTTGAGCCTGACCTTGCCGGTCGCGCCATGGCGCTGCTTGGCGATGATGAGCTCGGAAATGCCGTAAGCCCGCTCCATCTCGCGCATCCATTCGTCATGCGCCTCGAAAACCTTCACGTCATCGCCATCGGCCGGCTTCTTGGGTTCGCGCGACTGGACGTAATATTCGTCGCGATAGATGAAAAGCACCATATCGGCGTCCTGCTCGATCGAGCCCGACTCACGGAGGTCCGAAAGCTGCGGGCGTTTGTCCTCGCGCTGCTCGACCGCACGGCTAAGCTGCGAGAGCGCGATCACCGGTAGATTGAGTTCCTTGGCGAGTTGCTTGAGGCCGCGGCTGATTTCCGAGATTTCCTGCACGCGGTTCTGCTCGCCGCCACCGCTTTTGCCGCCGCCAGAGAGCAGCTGCAGATAGTCGACAATGATCATGCCGAGGCCACGCTGACGCTTGAGACGGCGTGCGCGGGTGCGCAGCGCCGCAATCGTGAGCGCAGGCGTATCGTCGATATAAAGCGGCAGATTCTGCAGATCGGCCGATGCGCGGGCAAGATTGCGGAACTCCTGCTGGCTGATCTTGCCCATACGCAGATCCTGGGAGCTGATGCCCGATTGCTCGGCCAGGATACGCGTCGCCAGCTGATCGGCCGACATTTCGAGGTTGAAGATCGCCACCGGCGCGCCGACCGACTTGGCCGGATCGATCCCGTCCTCCATGTCGCGCACGTAACGGGACGCGGCATTGAAGGCGATATTGGTGGCGAGCGAACTCTTGCCCATGCCCGGACGCCCCGCGAGGATGACGAGATCGGAAGGATGCATGCCGCCGAGCTTGGCGTTGATGCTCTCAAGCCCTGTGGTGATGCCCGAGACGTGGCCACCCGAATTGAGCGCGCGCTCGGCCATTTCGACCGCAAGCTTCGTCGCCTGGGCGAAGGTCTTTACGCCGCCCTGCTCGCCACCCTCTTCCGCGACACGGTATAAGGCGACTTCGGCCTGCTCGATCTGCCCCTTGGGATCGACCGACTCGGACGTATCGATCGCCTTCTCGACCATCTCGCGCCCGACACCGATCAGGGCGCGCAGCAACGCCAGATCATAGACCTGCGTCGCAAAGTCGCGCGCGCCGATCAGCGCGGCGCCCGAACCGGTCAGCTGCGCGAGATAGGCAGCGCCCCCCAATTCCTTGAGCTCGGCATCGCCCTCGAACATCGGCCGCAACGTGACAGGATTGGCGATCATGTTGCGATCGACCAATTTGAGGATGGCCTCGTAGATGCGGCCATGCGCAGGTTCGAAGAAATGGTCGGACCGCAGCTTGAGCTGGACGTCCTCCGCCAGCCGATTGTCGATCATCAGCGCGCCGAGCAAGGCCGCCTCCGCCTCGACGTTATGAGGCAAGGCCGGCGGGCCGCCTTCGGGCGGTTGCATCGGGACAAGTCTGATCGGTTCGGCCATGCGGGCAGCAATGATGCAAAACGCACCAGCCCGCCATGATTCTTAGGCCTGTGGATTACGGGGAAGACGCGCATCACTTTTTGCCAAGGCTGGATCGCTTCGATAAGCCGGAGCCGATGGCCGACCTGCGCATCATTGCGATCGAACTGGATGACGAGACCTTCCCGACGCACGCAATCGCGGCGGACCGGGAACGCCAGGTTGCGATCCATGATCTGCTCGTGGACAACAGCTTCGAGCCCCGCCGGCCGATGGAACGGGGCTTTGACGGCCCCTACCGCGTCAAGCTGCGCGTCGAGGAAGGACGGCTTGCAATCGACATCGCCGACGCTGCAGGAACGCTGCTCGAAACGATCAAGCTGGGGCTCACGCGCTTCCGGCGGCCGATCAAGGACTATTTCGCGATCTGCGAAAGCTATTTCCGCGCGCTGGGCGAGCAGCAGAATCCCGCCCAGATCGAGACGATCGACATGGCCAGGCGCGGCATCCACAATGGTGGGGCAGAGCTTTTGATCGAATGTCTGGAAAATAAGGTGGCAGTGGATTTCGAGACTGCGCGGCGGCTCTTTACCTTGATAGCGGCACTCCATCTCCGTGGCTGAGGTCGCGATGGAGGACGTCGCCGGCCGCGTGCTGATCGACCATGCGCTGGAGGCGGCGAAGAATGCGCACGCGCCTTATTCCAAGTTCGGGGTAGGCGCGGCGTTGCTGCTGGAGGACGGCACGATCATCCCCGGCACCAATTTCGAGAATGCCAGCTACGGCCTGTCGCTCTGTGCCGAGACGGTCGCGCTGGCGGCGGCCAATGTCGCGGGGCGGCTGAAGGACGTTGTCGCGATCGGAATCGTGGGCGGCACGATCGCCAATGGCGCGATCGAGGGCGACACGCCGATCTACCCCTGCGGTCGCTGCCGCCAGGTACTGAACGAAGCGGCCGACATGGGGAGACGCGACATCGTCATCTATTGCGCCTCGGCCGATGGCGCCGTGATGCGGCGCCACCTGCTGTCCGAATTGCTACCGCACGCATTCGGGCCAGGCGACCTCGGCATAGGCTGAGGACGGATTGCGGCGCGTACATGTTTGACGGAGTTGGAATGTCGAACGTCTATTTCATAACGGGCGCCTCAAGCGGATTCGGGGCGGCGCTGGCACATGCGGTGTTGCGGCGCGGGGACTGCGCGGTCCTGACCGCGCGGCGCGCTGGCGCGCTACAGGCGATCGCCGCTGAATATGGCGAACGTGCACTGGCAGTGCCGCTCGATGTGACCGACGCACGCCAGCGCGCTCAGGCGATCGAACAGGCGCTGGAGCATTTCGGTCGGATTGACGTGCTCGCCAATATTGCAGGACGCGGCTCGCTCGGCGCGGCGGAGGAATTCTCGCCCGAACAATTGCGTGCGCAGATGGAGGTCAATTTCTTCGCTGCCGCCGAACTCACGCGTGACCTGCTGCCGACCTTCCGAGCGCAGCGCAGCGGCACGATCGTCCAGTTGACCAGCATCGGCGGATCCTATTCAGCCGGAGGCTTCAGTGCCTATTGCGCCTCCAAATTCGCGCTCGAAGGCTGGAGCGAGGCGCTGCGCGACGAGGTCGCACCGCTAGGCATGAAGGTGATCCTGGTCGAACCCGGCGCCTTCCGCACCGAATTTGCCGGCGACACGAATATGCGCCCCGACCAGCGGATCGAGGCCTATCGCCCCCTGATCGCGCCGGTGGAAGCCTATCTCTATGATGGCAGCGGCAGCCAGCCCGGCGATCCCGCCAGGGCCGCCGACGTGATGATCGCCGCGATCGAAAGCGCGAGCCCGCCGCTGCGGCTGGTGCTCGGAGCGGACGCTTTTGCCGCCTGGGACGGCAAGATTGCAGCGGTGAGCGCCGAGCTGGCGGCATGGCGCGATCGGGGATCGGCCACTGCATTCCCGGATAGCGAGACCAAACCCATCGCCGGACTCTGAAGCCGGCTTCGACACCGCATCTTAACGGCTGGCGGTGCATGCGCGCACCGATGCGTAAGGCTGAACGCCCCTCCTTTGTCTCGACGCGCATGGCGAACCTCTCACCCGGCGCGGCCCTGGCCGTGCTGCTGGCGCTGCTGCTGTTGATCGGCATCGGCCTGGCGCTGCCGCCGACCGCCAGCCCGGCCGGATCGCCCAATGGAGGCGATGCGTCGCTCTACCGCCAGATCACTGCACGCGTCGCCAAAGGCGAGGATTATTACCAGGCCGCCGCGGTGGAGCATCGCGCGAGCGGCTATCCGATGAAGCCCTTCACCGCAGTGCGGCCGCCAACCCTGACCCGGGCCATGGCTGCGATCGGACCGACCGCCGCCGACCTGCTGCTCCGCCTGCTCGCCATCGCCGCAGCGGCAGCGACGGTGATCCGGCTGGCGCCGCAAATGCGCGCCCCTTTCCGCGAAACCGCGATCGTGCTGAGCGCCGCATCGGCCGGCGCCTTCGTTCAGTCAGGAATGTGGGTCTGGCATGAAGTCTGGGCCGGTCTGCTGATCACGCTGGCGCTTGCCTGCCGCACCGACCGGCATTGGGTCGCGAGCATCGCGTTCGGGCTGCTGGCCGCGCTGATCCGCGAGCTCGCTTTCCCCTTCCTGATCGTCATGGCAGGCGCGGCCTGGCTTACCGGAAGTCGGCGTGAGGCCGCGGGCTGGACCGGTGCGGCGCTGGGCGTGCTGATCCTATTGGCGATCCATTGGTCGAGAATCGTCCAGATCGCATTGCCCGGCGACGTCACCTCGCCGGGCTGGCTGGCACTTGGCGGATGGCGCTTCGACCTCACGCTGGCGCGCCAATCCTTGCTGCTTTTTGCTCTGCCCGGCTGGATAGCGGCGGTGGCGACGCCGCTCGCCCTGCTTGGCTGGTGCGCCCGATCAGGCGGCTATGCCGCGCGTACGACCGCTCTGCTGACCGTCTGGCTCGGCGCCTACCTGCTGCTTGGCCGCCCTGACAATGGCTATTGGGGTTTCCTGTTCGCGCCGATCCTGCCGATCGGGTTCGCTTTCGCGCCGGCGGCGCTAGCCGACCTGTTCAGAGCAGTGCATGCGGGGCGCCCGATACCGGCGCCCTCCCCGGCTTAACGCGCCGCCGCCTGCTCCCTGGCGAGGTCTCTCTCGAAATCGCGGCGCGAATTCGCGACGAGTTTGGGCAGGGCCGTCCGATCGATGAAGACATCGGGCCTGTCGTCGGAACGCCGCGCCGCCCGGCCCTGGACATCCGCCAGTTCGGGATGCCCCGGCAGCACCACGTCGGCCTTCATCGCGCCCAGGAGCGCGAAGCTGCGGCGAAAGTCAGCGACGATGTCGGGGTAGCCCTTGTTGCCGACCAGCCGGTTACCGCCTGTCGTGATGCTGCAGGGAAAGACCACTGCAAGCGTGCGGCCATGATCTTTCGCCGTCATGCTCCAGCTCGTGCAGCCCGCGGTATGGCCCGGCGTGAAGATGGCCTTCATCGCGATCGGCCCCACACGGACGATTTCACCGTCGTGGAGCAGCCCGTCCACCTTTACCGGCGGAAAATCGAGCAGATCATTACTGTTCTCGAGGCTGTTATGCCCCGTCTCGAGAACTGCCTTGTCGCGGGGGTTAGCGAGAAAGATCGCGCCGCTGTCGGCTTTCAGCTGCGCCAGCGCGCCCGCATGATCGAAATGCGCGTGATTGTTCAGCAGCACCTTGACCTCGCGAATCTTGAAACCGAGCCTGGCGATATTGCGCTCGACCATCGCCCCATTCTCGGCCTCGGTGCCGTCGAGCAGGATGTCGCCCTTGGGCGAGACGATAAGGTAGGCGGCGATACCCTTGCTGCCGACATAATAGATGTTGCCGACGATATGGAACGGCGCGGTCGGTTCGTGCCAGGAAGCGGGCCAGTCGGTGGCCGATGCGGAGGCCGCATATCCCAGCGCCAGCGTGATCGCGAGCATCGCCTTCATATCGCTCCCCTTGCCCTTGGCCGCCTTTCCGGCAAAACGCTGTTTCCCTTTCACTCTCAGTGAGCGCCCATGTCCATCCTGTCCGACCGTTGGATCCGCGAACAGGCGCAGAAGACCGCCATGATCGAGCCGTTCGTCGAGGCGCAACGGCGCGACGGCTGCATCAGTTATGGCCTCTCCTCCTACGGCTATGACGCGCGCGTTTCGGACGAGTTCAAGATTTTCACCAATGTCGACAATGCGATCGTCGATCCCAAGGACTTCGCGCATAACAGCTTCGTCGACCGCAAGACCGACGTCTGCATCATTCCCCCAACAGCTTCGCGCTGGCCCGCACGGTCGAATATTTCCGCGTGCCGCGCGACGTGCTCGTCATCTGCCTCGGCAAGTCGACCTATGCACGCTGCGGCATCATCGTGAACGTGACCCCGCTCGAACCGGGCTGGGAAGGCCATGTCACGCTCGAATTCTCGAACACCACGCCGCTGCCAGCGAAGATCTACGCCAATGAAGGCGCGTGCCAGTTCCTGTTCCTGAAGGGCAACGAGCCGTGCGAGGTCAGCTATGCCGACCGCGCGGGCAAATATATGTCTCAGACGGGCGTCACCTTGCCCAAGCTTTGAAGGCCACACGAATGACCCATCGCGGACTGCGCATTATTCTTCTGATCGGCGTAGCCGCCGGCGCTGGCGCCGCGAGCCAATATAAGGGCTATCTTGAAACCCCGGTCGACATCACCACGATCGTCCCGGATGCGCCGCAGAAAGGCGATGTGCGCTACGAGGCCGACCGCAAGGTCTTCCGCGCGACGCGCGTGATGCTGAACACGCCGCGCGGGCGTCTCGCGACCAGCGACGTCCCTTCCTCGGTCACCGAAGTGATGAAGGATTTCAGCTGCGCGACAGGCGTCAAATTGTCGCCCGAGACCACGCCCGCCACCTATCGGCTGCTCGCCAACGCCAATGCCGACACCGCGAACGCCAACAATCTCGCCAAGGATCATTGGAAAAGGCTGCGCCCGTTCCTGATCGACAAGGGACCGATCTGTGATTCGAAGGAAGAGCTGGCCAAGAGCTACGATTACCCCTCGGGCCACAGCACACGCGGCTGGACCTTCGGCCTCGCTTTGTCCGACGTCGAGCCCGACCGTGCGACCCCGATCCAGGTGCGGGCCCGCTCCTACGGGGAAAGCCGCATTGTCTGCGGCGCGCATAATATGAGCGCAGTCGAAGCGGGCCGCCTCGGCGCAACCGTGACAATGCAGAGCGTGCGCCAGACCGCCGCTTATCAAGCCGACCTTGAAGCCGCGCGCGCCGAATTGAAGGCCGCGCGCGCTAACTCCGCGCTCGCACCCGATGCCGGCGCATGTTCCGCCGAAGCGGCGCTGATCGCCAAGTCGGTGTTAGTCAATGTCAGGCCCTAAAGTCGGTTCTGCCTGCGATATCGAAGAATTGTGGGAAGCGGACGCTTCGATCTTGAGCGAAACGGCGGGACTTGGCCACGGAGAACTGATACTCGTTTAGGATAACCTTGCCCTCGCGCGCAGGGCGGTTCGCGGTCCGTTGCGTCGTGTTTCACGTAGTCGAGGGGGAGACAGGCAATGGCGAAGCCAGTAAAGTTCGCGCACGTGGTCTACATGACGCGGCGCTACGACGAGATGATCGCGTGGTATCGCGACGTTTTCGAAGCAGAGGTCGTCTACGAAAACCCCGCGCTTGCGTTCCTTACTTACGACGATGAGCATCATCGGTTCGCGTTCGCCAATCTCGACCTCCTCAAACCGGGCGGCACCTCTCGCGACGACAGGGGTGAGATTGGCGTCAACCACGTCGCCTACACCTACGAAAGCGTCGGTGATCTGCTCAATACCTACAAGCGGCTGAAGCAAGCCGGACTGCAGCCTTATTGGCCGGTCCATCACGGAACGACGCTATCGCTCTATTATGCCGATCCCGACGGCAACAGGATGGAGTTCCAGGTCGACTGCGGGACGGTTGAGGAGGCAACGGCACTGATGCGGACGCCTGCCTACGCTGCCAATCCGGTCGGCGTGTCCTATGATCCCGACGCGCTCCTCGCGAGGTTTGAAGCCGGGGAGCAGGAAAACACTTTGTTGGCGATGCCCGCCGGACCGCCCTCGCCGATCCCGACTGCGCACGGCATGACCTGACCCGGCCGGGATGTGCGCCGCGCGCCGTCAATGGGAGAGTCGCACCGGTCGTCGATGTCCGCGGATCGGCGGAAAGCCGACCGAGCGCTCATCGATCTGCCGCGCTCTATCCGCGCCCCATCACACTGATCGGCGTGAAACAACCAAGGATCAGCCGCGTCGCGTCGAACGGTATCTCCCCCGCATCGTCGAGAACTCCGTCCGCATGCATCCGGTCTTCCGCCTTCGCGAGGCTCTCTTTGTCGGGCCATACCTGCCAGGTGAAGACGATCTTCTCGCCCGGCTTGGCCGCAACCGCGCGACGAAAGTCGGTCTGTTTGCCGTCGGGGACGAAATCCTCCCAGGATTCGACGATCTCCAGGCAGCCGTAGCGCTTGAAGACCGCGGCGCTCCGCTCCGCCCAATCGCGATAGGCCTCCTTCTTCTCTTCCGGCACTGCGAGCACGAGTCCGCAAATGTACATGACCAACCTCCATAGGGCTGACGCGCACGCTTACTTGCCGGACGATCAATCCCGGTTGGGGATCAAGGCCTTCAGGATCGGGTGGACCCAATCCTGCTTCTTCATGTCATAGACGATGAAGTCGCCGTCGAACTGCCAATAAGCCCAGGCAAAGCCGTGCCGCTCGGCCGAGCGAGCGACCGTTTTGGTCCAGGCAACGCGCGATGCCATGTCGCCACCCTCGCGCGCACCGAATTCGCCGAGCAGGATCGGGCGATCATGTGCCTTCGACCATTCCGCGACAGAATCGAAATCGCTGTCGATCTTCGCGCGCTCCTCTGCGGTGCAGCAGGTCACGCCCGAGACGTGCGTAAATTCCGGAACCCAACTCGCGCCCTGATGGGTGAAGCGCATCGGATCGTAATAATGGAAGGTCACGACGATGTGCCGGTCCTTCTCCGGCAGTTCCAGCGTGTCGAGCTGGCGGAAATTGTTCCACTGGGTCGGCCCGATCACCAGATTGCGCGTCGGATTGTCACCGCGCACGACCGCGATCAGCTCGGCTAGCAGGCTATTCCAGTGCGCGGCATCCAGCGCGCCATGCGGCTCGTTCAAAAGCTCGAACAGGACATTGTCGCCCTGCTTGCGCAGATGGTTGCCGACTTGCTTCCAGAAGGCGACCAGCTTGTCGTGACAGGCGCCGACATCGCCGCTGCATTTTTCGAAATCATGCTCGTCGATGAGCACGTTGAGCCCGGCATGCGTCGCGCCGTTGACCGCCCAGTCGAGCGTATCGAACCACTTTTGCGGCAGCCGGTTGTGCGCATCCATATGATCGAACGCCTGGAGCACGATGCGCACGGTCGAGAAGCCGGCCTGGCGGATCTTGTAGAAATGGTAAGTCTTGAACCGCCCATTCTTGAAATCCTTCCAGAGCGGATCGTAGCCGATGATATTGACACCGCGGTCGAGCCGGCGCTGCGCATCCCAGGCGGAAGCTCCGGGCTTGGCCGTCATCGCCGTCCCCGCCGCCAGCGCAGCCAGGGCCAATGCGCACGCCCCCTTCCAGATCGCCCGCATCCCCGTCTCCTATTTTCGCTTGTTGCTATGTCTAATGTTCGTCGGCCGCCCGCGTCGAGGGGTCATGCGGTCGGTGCGCTTGCGTTGCGGCGAACGGAGTGAAGGCTCGGCCCCCTCCACCTCGAACCGGAGCGCGCCCGAGATCGGATTGGCTTCGGCCAGCCGCAGTTTGAGCTTCATGCCGGGCGTGTAGCGGGTAGCCGTTTCCTCGCCCTCCAGCGCCTGGGACGCTTCGTCGTAGCGGAAATATTCGCGGCCCAGCGTGGATACCGGTACCAGCCCGTCCCCGCCGAGCCCTTCCACCGTCGCGAAGAAACCGAACGGCTGGACGCCGGTGATGCGCGTATCGACCAATTCGCCGATCTTGGTCGAGAGGTAGGCTGCGACATAGCGATCGAGCGTCTCGCGCTCTGCCTCCATCGCGCGGCGTTCGGCGGCGCTAATCGCTTCGCCGATGCGGCCGAAGGCGGATTCGTCCTCGGCGGGCAGCCTGGTCTGGCCGACCGCGGGCCCGAGGTTCCAGGCCCCGACCAGCGAGCGATGGACCAGCAAATCGGCATAACGCCGGATCGGGCTGGTGAAATGCGCATAGCTACCGAGCGCAAGTCCGAAATGCCCGGCATTGGCCGGCCCGTAATAAGCCTGGGTCTGCGTACGCAGCACCTGCTCCATGATCTGCGGGCGCTCGTCGCGTTCGCCGACCCGTTCGAGCAGATGGTTGAACGTCTCGGGCTTTATCACCTGGCCGAGCGCGAAGCTGATCCCGAACGTGTCGAGATAGTCCTTGAGTGCGGTCAATTTCTCGCGGCTCGGGGGCTCATGGATCCGGTACATGACCAGTGCCTTCTTCGCCTCCAGCGCCTTGGCGGCGGCGACATTGGCGGCGATCATATAATCCTCGATCAGGCGATGCGCGTCGAGCCGCTCACGCGCGGCGACCGATACGATCCGACCTTTCTCGTCGAGAACGACGCGGCGTTCGGGCAGATCCAGCTCCAGCGGGGCGCGTTTGTCGCGCGCCTTGGCAAGCGCCTTCCAGCAGGCCCAAAGCGGCCTAAGCGCGGTTTCCAGCAAGACGGTCGCCTCGGCGGAGGCCGCAGCAGGCTTGGCGTCAGCATCGGCCTTCTTGGCTCCAGAGGCCGCAGCCTCCGCCGGGGTAACGGAATCCATCGCCGCCTGGGCGTCCTCATAGGCTAAGTTTGCCGCCACCCGGATAACCGATCTGGTGAATTTCCAGCTTTTGAGCGTGCCGTCCGCGGAGATAACGAGATGGCAGACTAAGGCGGCGCGGTCGGCACCTTCCTTGAGCGAGCAGATATCGGCCGACAATTCTTCGGGCAGCATCGGCACCACCCGGTCCGGGAAATAGACGCTGTTGCCGCGACGGCGGGCCTCGCGGTCAAGGTCGGATCCAGGACGCACATAAAAACTGACGTCCGCGATTGCCACGATCGCGAGAAAACCACCCGGATTGGCGGGGTCGAGGTCCTCGGCCGCCCAGACCGCATCGTCATGGTCGCGCGCGTCGGCCGGATCGATCGCGACGATCGGCAGATGGCGCAGATCCTCGCGTTCGTCGCCCAAGGGCAGTTTCGCGATCTTCACCGCCTCCGCGATCGTTTTCTCGGAGAAAATATCGGGGATGCCATGTTTGTGGATCGCGATCAGGCTGAAGCTGCGCGGCGCGAAGGGTTCGCCCAGCCGCTCGGTGACGCGCGCCGTGATGCGCGGCGGTCGTCCGGCTTTCTCGGCCAGCACCAGGTCGCCGACCTGCGCGTCGCCCGCATCCGATACCATCAACTCGCGCCGTTCGCGTTTGTCGACCGGCTTCAGCCACAGCTTGTCGCCCTCCTTGTGGAGCACGCCGAGCACCTGCTCTTCGCCGCGCGCAAGGCGCTTCATCGGGTGCGCGACCCACCCCTTTCCCGCTTCCTCGGTGCGGGCGAGGACGCGGTCGCCGACGGCAAGCGCAGCGCCGCGTTTGCCATGCTCGATCACGCGCAGCCGGATCGGCGGCGTCTCCGCATGCCAGATATCGGGGACCCCCACCGCCTGCCCGCTATCGTCGATGTCGACGATGCGCAGCACGGTCACCTTGGGCACACCGCCCATCTTGTGGAAGGCGCGCCCGGGCGCGCTGTCGATCAGGCCTTCGTCGGCCATGTCCTTGAGCAGAGCCTTGAGCTGGATCTTCTCATTGCCGTGCAGGCCAAAGGCGCGCGCAATCTCGCGCTTGCCCGCGGGCGTCGCGCTGCTGGCGATGAAGTCGAGGA
>Ga0157378_10001993_pt1 | contig 18249 bp, 14 predicted proteins | sample M65metaG_FD_115309 | JGI IMG/M metagenome (GOLD analysis project Ga0157378, IMG submission 115309) | Miscanthus rhizosphere microbial communities from Kellogg Biological Station, Michigan, USA - M6-5 metaG | ecosystem: Host-associated > Plants > Roots > Rhizosphere > Soil | place: USA: Michigan...
CGACCACGCCATCGCCGACTTCTCCGAGGCCATCCGGCTCTCTCCCCGCTACGCCTTCGCCTACTTTCATCGGGCCTACTGCTGGCAGCAAAAACGCGCCTACCGCAAAGTTTACCTCGACCTCACTCGCGCCCTGGAAATTTACCCCGACTACACCGCCGTCGCCAATGGCCTCGCCTGGTTCCTCGCCACCTGTCCTGACCCCATCTTCCGCGATGGCGCGCAAGCCGTCCGCTACGCCGAGCAAGCCTGCCGCGATACCCACTGGAAAAACCCCACCTACCTCGACACCCTCGCTGCTGCCTACGCCGAGCACGGCGACTGGGACAAAGCCGTCTGGTGGCAGGAACACACTCTCGCCACCACGAAGACCCCCGACGACATGGCCCGCCTCCGCCTCACCCGCTACCGCCACCACCAAGCCTACACCGAGTAGGCGGGCAATTTACCGCCCCTCGGCCACCTCGCGCGCGAAATACGTGAGGATCATATCCGCACCGGCTCGCTTGATCGCGAGCAACGACTCGTCACGCGTGCGACGGTAGTCCAGCCAGCCGAGCTGGGCGGCAGCGTGGATTTGCGCGTATTCGCCGGAGACTTGATAAGCCGCCAGCGGCAGCGTCGTCGCCTCGCGCACGGCGCGGATCACGTCGAGGTAGGGGCCGGCGGGCTTCACCATCACGATGTCCGCGCCCTCGGCTTCGTCGAGCGCCACCTCGAGGGCGGCCTCGCGGACGTTCGCGGGGTCCATCTGGTAGCCGCGCTTGTCCAGCGGCGTCGCGCCCGTCTTGCTGCCAACCGCGTCGCGGAACGGGCCGTAGAACGCCGAGGCGAATTTCACCGCATACGAGAGAATCAGCGTCCGCTCGCAGCCGGCGGCGTCGAGCGCCGCGCGGATCGCGCCGATGCGGCCGTCCATCATGTCCGACGGCGCCACGATGTCCGCACCGCTTTGCGCCTCGCGCACCGCGAGTCGGGCGAGCTGCGCGACGGTCTCGTCGTTCGCCACGCTCGCGCCGTCGGCGGCGAGGATGCCGTCGTGGCCGTGGTCGGTGTAGGGGTCCAGCGCCACGTCGGCAATGACGAGGAGGTCGGAGCAGGCATTTTTCACCGCGGCGACGGCGGCGTAGAGGACGTTGTCGTCGGCAAGGCCGCATTCGCCTCGCGGATCCTTCCGCTCCGCCGGCAGGCTGGGGAAGAGCGCCACCGCGCGAATCCCCGCCGCCGCACACCGTCCGCATTCCTCGACGAGCGAGGCGACGGAATGCCGCACGACGCCGGGCATGGAGCCGACAGGCACCGGCTCGCCCGCGTGGACGAAGAGCGGCTGGATCAAGTCGTCGGGCAACACGGTCGTCTCCCGCACGAGAGCGCGAATGGCGGCGGTGGAACGGTTGCGCCGGGGGCGGCGCGCCAGGTGCAAACTCATGCGCGATGAAATCGCCCCCGCGCGCGGCGGGGTCAAGCGCGCTCTTGCACCGCGCCCGCCGCCCGCTATTTTCCTCGCTTTACTCATGGACGTTCTCTTTGCCTCGGCCTTCCAGTCCATCTCGAATTTCTTCCTGCAGGGCGGCATTTTCATGGTGCCGCTGCTGTGCCTTTCCGTGCTGGCCGTGACGGTGATGCTGCTGCGCGGCTTCGCGCTGCGCGAGGCGAGCGTGATGCCCGCCGTGATCGGCGACGAGGTCCGCCGCCTTGAGCCTGGCGACGAACTCGGGCAGCTCACCGACCTCATCAGGGAGAATCCCGCGCCGCTCAGCCGCATCCTTCGCACCCTCGTTCAGCATCTTTCCTGGCCCCGCACGGACAACGCCGAGGCCGTGCAAACCCAGGCCCGCCACGAGACCGCCCGCCTCGAGAGCGGCCTCGTCGTGCTCGAGATCGCGACCGGCGTTGGTCCGCTCATCGGTCTGCTCGGCACGCTCTCCGGTCTCGTCGGCATGTTTGCAAACATCGGCACGGGCGATCCCATGGTCATCGCGCACGGCATCGCCGAGGCGCTGAACACCACCATCGTCGGCCTCTCCGTCGCGGTGCCCAGCCTCGTCGCGCATAATTATTTCATGCGCAAGATCGAGGTGATGTCCGTCGATATGGAGGCCGTCGCCGCCGAGTTGCTCGGCAAATGCTACCCGAACCCGGACCAGCAGCCCTCCATCGAGCGGGAATGAGATTCTACACGCGCAAACGGCGCCCGCCGGTCATCAACATCGTGTCGCTCCTCGACATCGTGGTGATCCTCCTCATCTTTTTCATCGCCACCTCGACGTTCAAAAAGGCCCAGCCCCAGCTCGAGATCAACCTCCCCGAGTCGAAGACCGCCGCCGCCTCGGCCGCCGCGAAGAGCGAGCCAATCCTGCTCTCCGTCAAGAGCGCGGACCAAATCACCCTCGACGACAAACCCGTCGCCCTGGCCGACCTCGGCGCCGCCTTGCAGGCCGCGCGCACGAAAGCTCCCGAGCGTCCCGTCGCGATGCAGGCTGACACGAAGGCCCCCTTCGGCGTCGTCGTAAAAGTCCTCGACGCCCTCAAAAAAGCCGGCGTCAAAAACATCCCCGCCTTCACGCAACCGGAAGCGGCGGAGCAAGCTCCGCCGAGTCCATAGTTGAGAATCGAACGGAGTGAGATGGCCTTTCACAACTTTCTTCCCTTAAAAAAGGCAATTGATGGTTGAGAGTCCGTCGGCCGCCTGCGGCGGGACTTTCTCAAATCGAAAATCGAAAATCGAAAATCCAAAATGGTTTTGCCCATCGTTGAATACGGCCATCCCGCCCTCCGCTCGAAAGGCCGCCGCATCGAACGCATCGACGCGCGCATCCACAAGCTCGCCGACGACATGATCGACACGATGAACGACGCCAACGGCGTCGGTCTCGCCGCCCAGCAGGTCGGCCTGCCGATCCAGCTCTGCGTGATCGACGTGCTCGACGCCGAGGAGCCCGGCGCAATGGTCGTCGCGGGCGAGACCGTTCCGCTTGAGGACTACATGCCGCTCGTCCTCGTGAATCCCGACGTGGAAACCTCCGGCCCGATCGAGTCCGTCAAGGAAGGCTGCCTCAGCTTCCCCGGAATGCAGGGAATGATCCCGCGCCCTACCGACGTGACGGTGAAGGCGACCACGCTCGAGGGCGAACCGCTCGAGTTCCGGGCCACCGGCCTCCTCGCCCGCGCCGTGCAGCACGAGCACGTCCACCTCCACGGAATCCTCTTCATCGACCGCATGGAACCCGCCGACCGCGAAGCGACCGCATCCGTCGTCGAAAAACTGCTGCGCCGAAACTCGATCTGATCCGCCACAGCGGACCGGCCAGCCCCCTCCGCGTTTCCCCATGCGCCGCCCGCTCCCCGCCTTCCTTCTTTTCGTCGCGGCGTATCTCACCGTGCTCGGGTGGGGCTGGCTCGGGCAAACCGGCACCGCCGGCGAGCTCGCCGGCCACGCCGCGAAGATCGAGGCCATCCTGCGTCTGCTGCGCACGGGCGATTTCGCGTGGTTCTCCGATTATCTCACCGGTTCGCCCAGCGCGACACTGCTCAGCTTCGCGCTCGCGATTCCCGTCTACGCGCCCGGCCTGCTGCTCGCGCCCACGCCCGAGATCGGAATGAAGGCCACCGGCCTTGCACTGCTCGCCCTCGGCGGCATCGCGGCATTTTTCTTCGGCCGCCGTCTCGCGCGCGACGGCTGGTCGGGCTTCGCCATCGGCTGCGCCTACCTGCTCGCGCCACAAGTCTTACTGCGCCTCGGCTGGCAGGAGCACATGACGATCGTCGTCGCGATCCCGCTCGTCCCGCTCACGTTCCTCGCCCTGCTGCGCGTTGCCGAGCGCGGCGCGCCGCTCGACGCGCTGTTCCTCGCCGTCAGCTTCTCCGCCACGTTGCTCGCGTGGAGCAAGATGGGCGCAACCCTCGTCCTCCCCCTCGGCCTCTTCGCGCTCTGGCTCTTCGTCGCCCGCCCGGAGTGCCGCGCGTCCCTGCTGCGCGGCGCGGGCTGGGCAATCCCCGGCATTCTGCTGCTCGGCGTGCTCCCGCTGCTGCCATTGCTGCGCGAGCGGGGATTCATGACCGTGTTCGAGCTCGACCCGTTCGCTGAGTGGCAGAGGGCCTACTCGATCAAAACCGCGACGGCGTGGTTCGACCGCGGCGGCGAACTCTTCCACGACCTCCCGCAGCAGCTCGGCATCGACCGCGGCGGCTACTACCTCGGCCTTGTGGGCTTCGCCGCCGTCGCGTTCACGATTTATCTCACGTGGACCCATCACCGCGACCGGCGCGAGATCGGCCTCATCCGCATCTTCCTCGCGCTCGCGCTCGCGATGTTCTGGATCTCCTTCGGCCCGCGCAACGTGCTCCAGGGCCACTTCGAATTCCTCGATCACGCCCAGGACTTCCCCGACCTCGGCATCCCGCTGCACTGGCTCGCGCTCGCCGCCCAGGGCGTGCTGATCTACTGGTGCCTGCCCGCGAGCCGTTGGCGGATGCGCCTCTTCGTCCCGCTGTTTGGCGTTTACCTGCTCCTGCCCGCCTTCCGCGTGCTGGAGTGGCTCCCGCTCTACACCGACCTGCGCGCGCCGGACTCGTTCTGGATTCTCAACGGCACCTTCGCCTGGTCGGTCGCCTCCGGGCTCGCGGTGGTCTTTGCGCTGCGAACCATCCCCGCGCCCCGGCTGCAACCGCTCCTCGCCGCCGCCGCACTGACCGCCGCTTGCGCGGATTTCGCGCCCTACTTCGCGTATTACTATAAGCGCGGCCTCGGCGCTGCGCTCTTCGCGGACTTCCACGCCGCCGAATCCAAATCGCGCGACGGCGCTGGTCGCGTGCTGCCCATCTCCGGCCGCTATTTCCCCCTCGATCTCCCGCTCGGCGCGAATCGTCCCGTCTCGACCGAGGCCCTCAACCACTACCTCACGCCGAAGGACACCGCCCGCCTGCAAGCCGCCGCACGTATCTCCGCAACGGACACGCTCGCGTATTTTCGTCTCAGCGGCATCTCGGATATCCTCGTGGAACGCCGCGATCCGGACATCTCGCCGGCCTTCCAGCAATGGTTTCGCACCATGCTGCCACTGAAATTCGAGAACGAGTCGTTCTTCGTGCTCACCAACGCCGGCGCCCTCTATCCCGGCTTCTTCGCGGAGGCCGCCGCGCCCGCCGAGATCGGCTACCCGGAATACGTCGATGCCGTCCGCCTCGCGCGGAATCATGCCATTACCATCGTCAGCCCCGGCGTCGATCTTCCGCTCGACCACCTGCCCGGCATGCAAACCCTCGACGCCGCGAAAACCGCCACCGCACCCGATTTCACCCGCCTCGACTACGCCACGCCCCGCACCGCCAGCCATGCCACCTTCACCGCCCCGGGCAAAGCCGGTTGGGTGGTGCTCGACGAATCCTGGCACCCGGACTGGACCGCGACCGTCGATGGCGCGCCCTCCGCGGTCTATCGCGCCGCGGGAGGCTTCCCCGCCGTGCCCGTTCGCGAGACGAACCGCGTCGTCGACTTCCGCTTCACGCCGCCCGCGTGGTATGCCGCCTGCCTCGCCGCGTCGTCGCTCGGATGGCTGGCCGTGCTCGGCCTTTTCATCACAACCCCAATTTTCCCCGCCCCGCTCCGCCGTCGCCTCCGCGATCCCATCGAAGAATTTGTCGCCACCACCGCGGGCAACATCGTCCGCGCTCCAATCTCGCGACCCATCGCCCTCATTCCGACTTACAACGAAGCCGGCACGATCACAACGCTCCTCGACCGCATCCTTGAGGCCACACCCGGCATCGAGGCCCTCGTCATCGACGACGCCTCACCCGACGGCACCGCCGCGCAGGTCCGCGCCAATGCCGCCTACGGCTCCCGCGTTCACCTCCTCGAACGCGGCGGCAAACAGGGCCTCGGCTCCGCCTACCGCGCCGGCTTCCGCTGGGCCATCGACCGCGGCTGCGACGCCTGCATCGAGATCGACGCCGACTTCTCCCACGATCCCGCGGACATTCCGCATCTGCTCGCCGTCCTCGATGAAGGCACCGACGCCGCCATCGGCAGCCGCTACCTCGACGGCGTGCGCGTGATCAACTGGCCCGAGCACCGCCTCATCCTCAGCGCCGGCGCGTCCCGCTACGTGCGCGGCCTCACCGGCCTGCCACTCACCGACGCGACGAGCGGCTTCAAGGCGCTGCGCACCGCCGCGCTCGCGGGCATCGATTGGTCCCAGCTCCGCGCCGACGGCTACGGCTTCCAGATCGAACTCCACTGGCTGCTCTGGATCGGCGGCTATCGCCTCGTGGAAGTCCCCATCGTCTTCACCGAACGCCGCGTCGGCCAAACGAAAATGACCCTCGCCATCGCCGTCGAGGCCGCCACCCGCGTGCTCCAGCTCGCCTGGCGCAACCCCTCCCGTCGCCCGTCCCAATGAACGAGCCGACCTCGATCAAAGACCGTATCTTCCCACGCGGCGACTGGCTCTGCGGCGCACTCGCGGCGTTGATCGCGTTCGCCGTCTATGCGTGGACCACCGCGCCGAGCGTCACCCTGCTCGATTCCGGCGAATTCCTCACCGCCGCCCAACGCTTCGGCGTGCCGCACCCCACCGGCTACCCGCTCTGGACCTTCCTCGGCTGGTTGTTCCTGCTGATTCCTCTCGGCAACGCCGCCTGGCAACTCGCCCTCCTCAGCGGCATCTACGGCTCCCTCGCCGTCGGGCTCGCCGCCATGCTCATCCGCAGCACCGTCCGCTGGCTCGCGCCGGATCCCTCCCTGCGCCCACTCGCCACGATCTCCGCCCTCGCGCTCAGCCTCGCCTTCGCTTTCAGCCAATCAATGTGGTCGCAGGCCGTCATCGTCGAAGTTTACACGCTCCACGCCCTCCTCATCGGCCTCTACCTCACCAGCCTCTATGTCTGGCTACGCCGCCCGGAGAAAATCGCCCCGCTCTATTGGAGCATCTTCCTGCTCGGCCTCTCCTTCAGCAACCATCAGCTCGCCCTCGCCCTCGCCCCATTGCCGCTGCTCGTCGTCCTCCTCGTGCGACGCGATCTTTTCTGGGACCTCATTCTCGCCGCCGCCGTCACCGCGCTCATCGCCTACCTCGCCTTCGCCCTGCTCGCGAACGATACCGCCGTCATCAAGGCCGCCATCCGCCTCACCTATCTCGTGGGCACCGTTCTCGTCATCGCGCTCATCCTCATGCGCGGTCGCCTGCACTGGAAACTCATCGCCTTCGTTCCCATCCTCATCGCCGCCGGCCTGCTCCCCTACGCCTACTCGCCCCTCGCCTCGTCCACGAATCCCCCGATGAACTGGGGCTACACCCGCACGCCCGAGGGCTTTTTCGCCTCCTTCAATCGCTCGCAATACGCCGGCAGCCTCTCCCACCTCAGCCTCAAGGTTTTCAGCAAAACCCTCGGCGTCGCCAACGAACGCGACCTCGCCGCGCCCGATTCCGACGCAACCGCCCCCTCCCCGCTGAAGACCCTCCAGATCTGGTCCGCCTTCTTCTGGGAAAAAATCATCGCCAGCTTCACGCTCTTTGGCGTCCTCTTTTTCTTCGCCGCCTTCCTCGGGGCGCTGCGTGCGCCCCTGCCCGCCCGCGTCTGGATTTACCTCTCCCTCCTTGCCTTCTGCCTCGCGATGGGGCTCCAGCCCACGCTCGAGCACGCCACCATCGACAACGCCGGCTGGTGGGTGCAAATGCCCTACCACACCTACACGAATTTCATCTTCGCCCTCCTCGCCGGCATCGGCGCCTTCGTCACCTTCCGCGCCCTCGGTCAGCGCGCACCGCGCCTGCGTCCTCTCGCCTGGACTCTCCTCCTCCTGCCCATCTGGCCGCTCTGGCACAACTTCGCCGTCTGCAGCCAGCGCGGGCATTGGTTCGGCTGGCAGTTCGGCCACGACATGCTCGCTCCGCTTCCCAGGAACAGCGTCCTCTTCGGCGGCACGGACCCCGGCCGCTTCATCCCCACCTACCTCATCTTCGGCGAAAGCGCCCTCCCGACCGGCCGCCGCATCGATCCGAAATTCGACCGCCGCGACCTCTACCTCATCACGCAAAACGGCATCGCCGATCAATTCTACCTCCCCTACATCCGCGACCAATACACTGCCGACCGGCCTCCCGTGCGCAACGCCTTCGAGCGCTGGCTCGGCCGCGACCATACTTACCCGCAGCAGCCGCTCATCCTCCCAACCGCCCAGGAGGTCCATCTCCTCTCCGAAAAATCCGGCGAACAGTGGCAAAAAACGCACCCCGATGTCGGCGCGCAGGACCTCACCCAGGCCATGCACAGCGCCATCGCGCAATGGATCTTCGAGCACAACAAGGACCGCCATCCCTTCTACGTCGAAGAAAGTTTCTCCATGCCCTGGAGCTACGACTACGCCATCCCCGACGGCCTCATCTACCGCCTCAGCCCCACGAAGCTGAAAACGCTCCCCGCCGCCATCGTCCAAAAAGACTTCGCGTTCTGGACCGACACCATCACCCGCCTGAAGGCCGATCCCCGCTACGCCGACGACTACGACGCCCGCCGCTCCTTCTCCCACCTCCGCCTCGTCGGTGCCAAAATCTACTACCACTACAAAATGAAGCCCGAGGCCGAGCGCGCCTACCGCCAGGCCCTCGACCTCTGGCCCGCCCACGTCGAGCCCCTCATCGCCCTCGCCAGCCTCCTCTGGGAACGCCGCGCCTTCGACGAAGCCATCGACTTCTTCGACCGCGCCCTCGTCGAGGACCCCAACAACGCCGCCCTTCGCCGCTACCGCGCCCTCGCCGACGAACGCAAACAGACCCAGGTCGAAATCGATCGCACCCTCGCCGATTGGAAAAAAAATCCCACCGACCTCGCCGCGCTCCACCTCCTCGTCGAGCTGAACTCCCACATTGGCGCCAACGACGCCGTCGATGCCCTCCTCCGCGAGGCCATGCAAAAAACCGGCGCCACCCCCGAGTTCCTGGAATTCGCCACCCAGGTCTCCGAGGCCCGCAACGACTGGCCCTCCGCCGCCGACGTCGCCGCCCGCTGGACGGCCGCCAGCCCTCAATCCCCCGAGGCTTCCTACAGCCTCGCCCGCGCCCACCTCATGCTCGGCCATCAACCCGAGGCCATCCGTGCGCTCGGTCAGGCCATTAAACTCGGCGGCCTCGAATACCGCGAACGCGTCATCAGCGACCCCGTCTTCAAAAAACTCAAGGACTCCCCCGCGCTCGACGATCTCCTGCTCTCCGCCCCACCCGCGGCGAAGTAGCGCCACTTCACGAGAAATCCAAAGAAGGAAGTCACGGGCTAAGGAAGCAAGGAACGCAGGAAAACAAGCCGCTCAATCTTCCTGCCTTCCTGTTTTCCTTAGATATCAACTCCGGGAAGCGAATTCCCCGCCCCCAACTCCCGCTTTGACGCCCCTGCCCTGGACAGTTACACCGAAGCCGTCATGAAGTCCCCTCGCCCGCTTCTTCTGGTCGCGCTCGCGGCACTCTCGCTCCCCGGCTGCTCCGCGCTGGATGAAATGCTCACGGAGGAGCCCAGTTCCGGTCCCACCGTCGTTTACGTCCATCAGCCGAGCCACCCCGCCTACTACGATCCCTATTACAACCAGCCCAAATACATCGTCGCGCCGCAGTATTACACTGAGTCGAAGTCCAAAAAGACCAAGGGCAGCAAGGTCACCACGACGAAGACCATCCGCAACGAATACGGCCAGACCGTTTACAAGGAGAAGACGACCAAAACCAAAAAGAAGAAAAAGTAAGCCATGAAAAAGCATCTTCTCCCCGGCCTCCTCTGCGCTCTCACCCTCGGCAGCGCCGTCGCCTCCGATCTCGATTTTACCCTCGTCAACCAAACGAACCACAGCTTCGAAGCCGTTTACCTCACCGCCACCAGCAACAAGGACTGGGACGGCAACCTGCTCGCCGACGGCAAGCCCCTCGCCGCCCACGGTCAAATTCTCGTGCGCTTCAAGAGTGACGCCAAATCCCCCACCTGGGACCTCAACGTCGTGGACTCCGACGGCCTCGCCGTCGAGTTCAAGGCCCTCAAACTCCCCGGCGCCGACATCGTCACCCTAAAAACCGAAGACGGTAAAATCACCGCCGAGGTGCAGTAACGCCCTCCGCTCCCCACGGCGCTGTCACCACCCGGCGGCGTTTTCGAACTCGGCCGATTGGTCAATTGCCGACAGCTCGCTTTTGAACGGACGCACATTTAAATTCCGTCCGCAATGAAAGTTCCCCTCAGCTTTTGTATCTTGTTCGCGGTCATGGCCAGCCTCGCAGCGGCGGAGCCGCCCGTGCCGCGGCCCATCCTCGACGGCTTTACCGCCGATCCCGCGATCCGCGTCTTCGGCGACACGTATTACGTCTATCCGACTTCGGATAAACCGAATTGGATGACCACGGACTTCTCGGTCTGGTCGTCGAAAAACCTCATCGACTGGAAGAAGGAGCACATGGTCCTCGACGTGACGAAGGATCTCAAATGGGCCCACATCAAGGCCTGGGCGCCGGACTGCATCTTCCGCAACGGCACGTATTACTTTTATTTCTGCGCGGAGGGAAAAGTCGGCGTCGCCACGGCAAAGAGCCCGACCGGCCCGTTCGTGGACGCCCTCGGGAAACCGCTGCTCGACATCAGGACGAACAAACAAATCACCTCGAACACCATCGACCCGTATCCGTTCATCGACAGCGATGGGCAGGCCTACATTTTCTGGGGCAACAGCAGCGGCATCGCGAATGTCTGCAAGCTGCGGCCCGACATGATCGCGCTCGACGGCGTCCCGCATGAGATCGTCATCAAGGGCAAACGCGACGGCGAGACAATCGAGTTCCGCGAGGGCATCGTCGTCTTCAAGCGCAATGGCCGCTATTATTTCATGTGGTCCGTCGATGACGCGCGCAGCGACAACTATCGCGTGGCCTACGGCATCGCGAAGTCCCCCTTCGGCCCCGTGGAAATTCCCGAGCACTCGCTGGTGCTGCGCAAGAACGGCCTGGTAAAAGGCACCGGCCACCACAGCGTGGTGAACGTCCCCGGCACGGACCGCTGGTATCTCGTCTATCACCGTCACGCGATTCCCGGTGGCAGCGGTTACCAGCGCGAGACCTGCCTGGCGCGCATGGAGTTCGATCCCGATGGCTCCATCAAGCCCATCGATCCGATGGCGCCTGTCTTCCCCGCCGGTTCCGTCGGCGAGCCTGTCCCCTCCCCCAACCGATAAAATCATGACCTTTCCGCGCCTGCTGGCCTCCTGCACCGTGACCGCCGCTCTGCTGATGGCATCCTCCCTCCCCCTCCGGGCAGCCGAAGCAACGCATACGTTTCAAATCGGCAAGGACGACTTCCTGCTCGACGGGAAGCCGTTCGTCATTCGCTGCGGCGAAATGCATTTCGCCCGCATTCCGCCCGAGTATTGGCGGCATCGGTTGAAGATGGCGAAGGCGATGGGCCTGAACACGGTCTGCGCCTACCTGTTCTGGAATTTTCACGAATGGGAGGAGGGCAAGTTCGATTGGTCCGGCTGGCGCGATGTCGCGGAATTCTGCCACCTCGCCCAGGAGGAGGGCCTATGGGTGCTCGTGCGGCCCGGTCCGTATTCCTGCGCCGAGTGGGAAATGGGCGGCCTGCCGTGGTGGCTCGTCAAGAACGACAAGATCAAGCTCCGCACGACCGACCCCGCGTTCCTGAATCCCGCGATCCGCTACTTCCAGGAAGTCGCCCGTGAGCTGAAACCGCTGCAAATCACGCACGGCGGCCCCGTGATCATGGTCCAGGTCGAAAACGAATACGGCTCCTTCGGCAAGGACACGGCCTACATGGGCGCGCTGCGCAAGGCGCTGATCGATGGAGGAATCAACGTCCCGCTCTTCGCCTGCAATCCTCCCGGCGCCATCGCCAACGGCTACCGCAGCGACCTCTTCCAGGTCGTGAATTTCAAGCCCGGCGCGGCGAAGCGTTCGTTCGAGACGCTGCGCAAATTCCAGAAAACCGGCCCGTTGATGAACGGCGAGTTTTATCCCGCGTGGTTCGACATGTGGGGCATGCCGCATCGCACGACGGACGTGCGCAGCTTCATCGGCGACGTCGATTCCATGCTGACGAATCACCAATCGTTCAGCATTTACATGGCGCACGGCGGCACGTCATTCGGGCTCTGGGCCGGCGCCGATCGCCCGTTCCGGCCCGACACGTCGAGCTACGATTACGATGCCCCGATCAGCGAGGCCGGCGGGACAACGGAGTCGTTCGGCCAACTCCGCGAGCTCTTCGGCAAGCATCTGCTGCCCGGCGAAACGCTGCCGCCCGTGCCGCCGGCGAATCCCGTGATTGCAATTCCGCCCTTCAAGCTGACGGAGGTTGCGTCGCTCTCCGCGAACCTGCCCGCACCGAAACTGGAATCGGGCGCGCCGAAGACGATGGAATTCTACGGCCAGAGCCGCGGCGACATCATCTATCGCACGGAGCTGCCGGCCGGCCCCGAGGGCACGCTCTCGGCGGGTGAGGTGCATGATTTCGGGTGGGTGTTTCTCGACGGAAAGCCCGTCGGCGTGCTCGATCGCCGCAGCCGGCGTTTCCACGTAAAAATTCCCGCGCGCAGCAAATCCGCGCAGCTCGACATCCTCATCGAGGCGATGGGCCGCGTGAATTTCGGCCAGGAAATTTTCGACCGCAAGGGGCTGCACGCTCCGGTGCAATTCACTCCGGCCGGCGGCGCCGCCTCGGAGCTGAAGGGCTGGCAGGTCTTTTCGTTGCCGCTTGATGCCGCGGAACTCGCCGCGCTGAAGTTTGTGAAAGGCACGCCGGCGGGACCGGCATTCTGGCGCGGTTCGTTCGACCTCGCCGCGACCGGCGACACGTTCTTCGACGTGCGCGGCTGGGGCAAGGGCGTGCTCTGGGTGAACGGCCATTGCCTCGGCCGGTTCTGGAATATCGGCCCGACGCAGACGATGTATTGCCCCGGCCCGTGGCTTAAAAAGGACCGCAACGAAGTCGTTGTGCTCGACTTGCTTGGCCCCGCCAATCCAGAGCTCGCGGGCCTGACGAAACCAATCCTCGACCAGCTGCGGCCGGAACTGGATTTCGCCCGGCGCACGCGGGCCGCGGGAACGTTTTCCACGAACGGCGCCGCGCCGGCCGCGGAGGCGCAGCTCAAGTCCGACATCGTCTGGCAGGACGTGAAATTCCCGCGCCCCGAGAAAGGCCGCTACCTCTGCCTCGAGGCGGTCGATTCCCTGGACGGCAAGCCGGACGCCGCCGTGGCCGAGCTCGACGTGATGGACGCCCGCGGCGAGCCGCTCTCGAAGGAGCGCTGGAAGGTGCTGTGGGTGAGTAGCGAGGAGATCGCCGCCGAGTCCGGCGACGCCGAGAACGCCCTCGACGGTCAGCCGGCGACATTCTGGCATTCGCAATCCGCCGCGGCGAAGCCCGGCTACCCGCACCGCCTGGTGCTCGATCTCGGCACGCCGGTGGAAATCGGCGGCGTGCGCTATCTGCCGCGCGACGGCGCGGCCACGGATTCCGGCCGCATAAAGACCGCCCGCTTTTACGTGAGCGACCAGCCCTTCGGCCTCCAGGCGGCCCAGTAAGCCAGCCGCGTAGAAGCCCCTTGAAAAGAACTGGAATCCCGACCCCATGGTCTCCCTCGCCTCGCGCCGCTCGACGCCGCGCAAGGTGGCGACCACCGAAATCAAAGCCTACTCGAACTGCGCGGAGGTCGTGCTGACGGTGAACGGCCGATCGTTCGGCACCCAAGACCGGACGAAATCAAAATCGTCCACTGGCCGGGAGTGACGCTTCAGCCCGGCAAAAACACCATCGAAGTCACCGCGCGTTCCGGCGACGGAATCTTGACTGATTCTTGCGAATGGGTGCTCGAGGCGCCTCCGACGCTCGCAAAATAGCGAGGCGTTGACGCCGCGCCCGAAAGCGGACGATGCTCTTCCTCCCGCCACCACTGTTTGGCGAAGCCGCATCCCGAGTTTACCACCGACCATGAACAATCCACTCTTTGATCTCACCGGAGAAACCGCCGTCATCATCGGCGCAACCGGCGTCCTCGGCGGCGCCCTTGCGGAAGGCCTCTCGGCCGCGGGCGCCCGCGTGGCCGTGCTCGGCCGCAACCGCGAACGCGGCGAGGCCTGCGTGGCGCGCATCGCCGCCGCCGGAGGAACCGCGCAATTCTTTGCCGCCGACGCCATCGATGCCGCCAGCCTCGCCGAAGCCCACCGGCAGGTGGAAACCGCGCTCGGGGCCCCGACGATTCTCGTGAACGCCGCGGGCGGTAACGATCCCAAGGTCACCGTCACGGCGGAACGCCCGTTCGAGGCGATCACCGCGGACGACTGGCGCGCCGGCTTCGATCTGAACCTCGTGGGCGGCGCGTTGCTCCCCTGCCAGGAGTTTGGCCCCGCGATGACCCGGCGCGGCCGCGGCAGCATCATCAACGTCGCGAGCGTCTCCGCTCATCTGCCGCTCAGCCGCGTGGTCGCCTACTCCGCCGCCAAGGCCGCCGTGCTCAACCTCACGCAATTTCTCGCCCGCGAGTGGGCGCCAAACGGCGTGCGCGTGAACTCGCTGACGCCCGGCTTCTTCCCCGCCGAGCAAAATCGCCGACTCCTCTTCAACGAGGACGGCACGCCCACGCCCCGGGCGCAATCGATTCTCGGCCACACGCCAATGAACCGCTTCGGCGAATCCCGTGAGCTGATCGGCGCCGTCGTTTTTCTGGCCAGCGCGGCCGCGAGCGGCTTCGTCACCGGCATCGACCTGCGCGTCGATGGCGGCTTCCTCGCCCAGACAATCTAGGCGCGCCGGTTCCGGCCGGCCCGCCTGCCTCAGACTACTCCGGGTATCCGGGTCGGCTCCGTCTTCAATGGCTCGCAGGCCATTCGGCACAACCCGATGAACGTCTGCTCGTGCGGCCGCAATTCGCGATGTCCTTGATGAATAATGCCCCACGAGCGCTCGATCTTGAACCGGGGCGTCGGCAGGAAGGTCATCGACCCTTCCTCGATTTCCTTCGCGGCCACCCAGGGTGCCATCAAGGCAACCCCGTGTCCCAGCCGCGTGAGCTGCTTCATGATTTCCATGCTCGGGATCTCCACGTAGGAGCTCAAATGCAGCCCGCTACGCAGCAAAAAATCCTCCGTCTGCCGGAAGGTCACGCTGTTTCGCTGGTAGAGCAGCATATGCTCCCGGCCAATATCCGCCGCCGTCACCCGATCCTTTTTGGCCCACGGATGGATCGGCGAGAAGAACAGCCGCAACCGGTCGCTCATGAGCGGATGCGCCTTGAGGCCCTTCGGAAGATGGTTGGTCACCACGATTGCCAGATCGGAGCGCCCCTCCTCGATCTCTTCGATCGCCCGCGGCGTGTCCTCCAGCCTGACGACAATGGAAATATCGGGAAAGGACTCCCGATACTCGCGTAGAACCGAGGCCAGAATCGCGTGCGACATCGACGCGCTCAGCAACACGCTCAATTTTCCTCGCGATTCCGCGCGATTCGACATCGACTCCGCCGCCCGGTCGAGCCCGTCGAGCACCCGCAGAATCTGGCCGAGAAAGTGCCGGCCGTCCGGCGTGAGGTGTGTTGTTTTGCCCTTCCTGTAAATTAACTTACAGTCGAGTTGATCCTCGAGGCGCTTCATTCCGTGGCTGATGGCGGACTGCGTGAGATGGAGGATCGATGCAGTGCGGGTGTAACTGCCCACGCGGGCCAGCGTGGCAAACATCCGAAGCAACCGCACATCAAGGTCATGGGCCATGAATGAATTCTGTTCATTATTTTCACAAATAACAATCACGTTCTTCATGGAGGAATAAAAACGCCATGGCACCGCCCCTGCTCAATGCGGACCCATGCCTCGCATCCCAGCCGCAAAATCCACGAAGCTTCCCCCGGCGTTTTCCGCTCTGGGAAGGTTTCGCATCGGCTATGTCCCGCTGATCGACGCCGCACCTCTGCTGGTGGCGGACGCCCTCGGTTTTTTTTCCAAGGCAGGCCTGCAAGTGCGCCTCAGTCGCGAACTCGGCTGGGGGTCCATTCGCGAAAAGATCGTCTATGGCGAACTCGACGCCGCCCCCGCTCCGGGCGGCCTGCTGTTCTCCGTGCTTCTCGGCACCCACGCCCCCGCCTGCGCCGTCAGCACCGATCTCGCCCTCAACCTGCAGGGAAATGCGATTACCCTCTCGCGACGTCTCTGGGAAAAGGGCGTGCGCGACGCCCGGACTTTCCGACTCGTCGTCCGCAGCGAGGCCCCCCGGAAGCCCGCGCTCGCGGTTGTATCGCCCTTCTCCAGCCATCACATCCTCATGCGGGAATGGCTGCGCTCGACCGGGCTCGATCCCGATCGTGACGTGCGCATCACCGTGCTGCCCCCGCCCCTCGTCGCGGAAAACATGCGGGCCGGACAAATCGATGGATTCTGCGCCGGCGAGCCCTGGAATTCCGCCGCGGCGCTCACCGGCGAAGGCTGGGTAATCGCCACCAGCGCCACGCTGGCCCCCGGCCACGTGGAAAAGGTGTTCATGATCCGCAACGACTCGCGGGCCCGCCAGCCGGAGGCCTACTCTGCCCTGCGCAAGGCCCTGATCGACGCCTGCCGATATTGCGATCAACCGGAAAACCGCGAGACGCTCGTCGATTTGCTCGCCGATCACGAAATTTTTCAGCTCTCCAAGGAGGTGCTCCGCAACAGCCTCGTTGGCCCGTTCCACAACGGCATGGAGGCGATTGCCTCCGCCCGCCCCTTCATCTCGTTCTTCCGCGACGATGCGAACCACGCCTCCCGCGACCGCGCCGCTTGGTGTCTGAACGGCCTCGTCGAAGCGAACCTCGTCAAGCTCGACCCAAAGAGCCGCCAGCGTTGCCTCGACGCATTTCTCGATCCCGCGCCCTCCGTCCCCCTTTCGCCACCCCGTCGCTCGACCCGACTTCGTCCCGCCACCGCATAATCCAAACCAACCCATCCAGCATGACCAACCCCACCTCGCCGTCCCAACCGTCCGATTCGAATTCCGGTCTTAGCCGGCGCAAGTTCCTCACCACCACCGTGAAAGGCGTCGGCCTTACCGCCTTGTTCAGCGGCCTCCCGGCAGGCTGGATCGGCTCGGTCTTCGCCGCCGAAGATGCCCCCGAGGTCACCGACCTCAAGTTCGGCATGATCGCACTCACGGATTGCTCGCCGATCGTCATCGCCCACGAGAAAGGCCTCTTCAAGAAATACGGCATCAACTCCACGATCCTCAAAGGTGCCAGCTGGGCCGCGATTCGCGACTCGCTCACCAACGGCGACATTCAGGCCACCCACATGCTGCTCGGCATGCCCATCGCCTCCACCATGGGACTCGCCGGCGCGCCGAAAAAACCAATGGTCGTCCCTTGGTTGCTCAATCGCAACGGCCAGTCCATCAGCCTCAAAAAGTCTTTCATTGGCAAGGTGCAGGACGATCCGAAGGCCCTCAAGCCCATCGTCGATGCCGCGAAAGCGGCCGGAACGCCGATGACCTTTGCCATGACTTTCCCCCCCGGCACCCACGCCATGTGGCTCCGCTACTGGCTCGCCGCGGGCGGCATTCATCCCGGTGACGCTCAGGGCGGCGGCGGCGACATCGCCCTCGCCACCGTTCCGCCCCCCCAGATGGTCGCGAACATGAAGGTCGATAAGATGGACGGCTTCTGCGTCGGCGAGCCTTGGAACGCCCGCACGATTTCCGACGGCATCGGCTTCACCGCCATCAACTCGCAGGGCATCTGGAAGGATCACCCCGAAAAGGTCTGCGCCTTCACCGCGGAGTTCGCGGAGAAAAACCCGAAGACCGTCAAAGCCGTCCTCAAGGCCCTTCAGGAAGCCAGTGCCTGGCTCGACATCATGGAAAATCGCCCCGAACAAGCGAAGATCGTCAGCGCCGCGACCTACATCAACTGCCCGCCGGAGGTCATCCTCCCGCGCCTTCAGGGCAAATACGACATGGGCGACGGCCGCAAGTTCCGCGATCCGAACTACATGATCTTCAACTCGCGCAACTGCAACTACCCGCAGCCGAAATACGCCAAATGGTGGCTCACGCAGTTCCGCCGCTGGGGCTTCGTCTCCGGCGCGCCCGATTACGAGGCGGTCGCGGCACAAGTTATGCGTCCCGATCTCTACGAGGCCGCGATGAAAGAAATCGGCTACACCCACGGCGGGCACAGTGATGCCCCGGAGACGCTCTTCGACGGAGTCACGTTCGATCCGAAGGGTGATCTCGAGGCCTACGCCGCCG
>Ga0157378_10001997_pt1 | contig 18237 bp, 8 predicted proteins | sample M65metaG_FD_115309 | JGI IMG/M metagenome (GOLD analysis project Ga0157378, IMG submission 115309) | Miscanthus rhizosphere microbial communities from Kellogg Biological Station, Michigan, USA - M6-5 metaG | ecosystem: Host-associated > Plants > Roots > Rhizosphere > Soil | place: USA: Michigan...
CTGCGGTCAAAGCATCTCCTTCACCCTTAGTTGCCACAACAATTACGCTATCGTTTGCTTTGATATCAGCAGGAGTTGCGGCTTTACCTGCTTTTATGACCTTGGTGTTAGCGTCAATCGCAATCGTCTTTTCAACTTTTTTAGAATCAACGATTGTGACGGACGTGTCGGAAACCGCCGACACCTTACCGTCGACCGTTACCGTTTTAGCGGCCATTTCCTGCGCCGGCGCTAACGAGTTTTGTTGCTTTGACTGTGTAGACTGGCCAATAGCTATGGGAGCCGCCAACCCAACAATCGACAACAAACCGGTGGCAACCTTTAACGTTCTGGAGGTTTTGTGCATTAGTTTTCCCCTTCCTTGATCGTAAACAGAATCCCCATCGCTGCGTCCGTGATAAGGACAATGATGGCAGAGAAATTCTATGCGGTTGGGAGAGCCGAACGGTTACTGTGAATTTGCGTTCACCTTGCAATCTTGTGAGGACCCACCAGAAAAATTCATTTGTGAATTGTGGACGACCTCGGGATTAAGTTGACGACAATTCGATTGCAAGCTAACAGTCTTCAAAACGAAACATCATGATCAAATGCGATGGAGCTTTCGACGTTTGTTGCATGAGACCACTTCTAAAAGCACTGGTCGTTATTCTCGTCATGCCGCTCTACCTGTCGGCTCAGGACGACGACAGCTGGCCCTCGCTGAGTTATCTGCGGAACGACTACAAAGCGGTTCGTGTCGTCGCTCAGATTCGCATACAGCAAGCTGAGATCAGCGGACGTGTTGGTGGATATGAGAATTGGAAGATATCTGCCGTTGTGCTCGAGACGTTCAAGGGAAAACTTAAAAAAGGCTACGTAATCGATTATTTTCACGGAGCAGAAGCCGGCTTGAAACGTGGGTATTTCGATGGAGAGAAGATTGTGTTCCTTCTCTCTGAGCGTGACCCGAAGACGAAGGAGATTCGCTATTCGGTCTTGGAAAACTCGACTCTGCAATCCACTCCGGACCGCTTGAGCAAGCTAAGACTAATCAGAAGACAATCCTTACATTCCCGTGCACGCCACTCCTAACGGGGTGGAGTTCACGGGTTCGTCCTAATCTGTTTCCCACTGTGAAGCAATGGTGCAACTTCTTGTTATTTGAGCAAAGTTTTGACGGAATATCCCGATCCACGGAATCACACGAAACTTGATTTGGTGTTGTTTCGTGTGGGTTCGTGGATCGTGTCGCTTTGGTTGCGGCTCTGCCTCAGATACAAAACCAGGCCGCCCCGTCAAAATCTAGCATCACTTTAGACAGTCAGATAGAATCCGCCGCACGATTTCACATTAATGCTCGCACCAGGCACAAAACTGGGTCGTTACGAAATCCGCTCAAAGCTTGGCGAAGGCGGTATGGGCGAAGTGTATCTGGCCCTGGATACTGAGTTGAATCGAACTGTAGCTGTAAAGGTTCTTCACCAGGCAGTGGCTGTGAATGACCAACAGATGCGACGATTCATATATATCTAGAATCCCAGCATTCCAAAAATGAAACGTTGCCCCCACTGTCATCGCGTTGAGTCTGACGACGCTCTCATTTTCTGCCGCGTTGACGGCACGCCTTTGGTGAACGACTCCGCAGCTGGTCTGAAGCTGGGTTCAACACCGGTAGCGAGCGAAGTTGAAACCAGCATCCTGCGACACGACACGGATGCAGCAAGTATTCCGCCGACTGCTGCGACAACTGTGCTTGAGCTAAAGGAACCCGGTGGGCGAATTCATGAATCAGGCAAAGCAAGATGGCGCAAGTCTCTTTTTGTTGTGTTTGCCGTACCCATCATAGCCGGGCTCGTTCTTTTCAGATATGTCTACGAGTCCCGGAACAACAACACAACCATCGACTCAATCGCGGTCCTTCCCTTCCAAAACTCGAGCGGCGACTCAAACAGTGAATACCTGTCCGATGGAATCGCCGAAGCATTGATCAACAGCTTGACTGAGTTGCAGCAGTTGAAGGTCATCGCTCGCAGCACAGTGTTTCGCTATAAAGGCAAAGAAGTTGATCCGCAGGCAGTAGGGAGCGAGTTGAATGTGCGTGCGTTGTTAATGGGGCGAGTTCGTGAGACGGGCGACAATCTAAACGTTCAGGTCGACTTAGTCGATGCCAAGACAGGTGCGCAGCTCTGGGGCCACGAATACGACGGTAAAACTTCAGACGTCCTCTCGGTTAAGCAATCCATTGCGAGAGAAGTCACGGACAAGCTCAGACTGAGATTGTCTGGTGACGAGAAACACCAGCTCACAAAGCGGGACACCTCGAACTCTGAAAGTTTCCAGTGCTACTTGAGAGGTCGTTACTACTGGAACAAGAGATCCGCGGAAGGAATCAAGAAGGCGATTGAACAATTTCAAGAGGCGCTTGATCACGACCCCAACTACGCCCTGGGATATGTCGGGCTTGCTGACAGCTATTTAGCGCTGGAACTCTATGCCGGTCTTCCTGCGAGTGAAGTTGTACCCAAGGCAAGGGCCGCTGCTGATCGCGCACTGCAACTGGATGACTCGCTGTCCGAGGCACACGCGACGTCGGCATTTATCAATCAGAAGTTATGGCGCTGGCCGGAGGTTGAACAAGAATTAAAGCGAGCGATCAGCCTTAACCCCAACTACCCGACAGCGCATCATTGGTATGCGTATTATTTCTACATAACGCGCGACTTCGATGGAGCCACTAGTGAAATCAAACGGGCATATGAGCTTGATCCCCTCTCTTCTGTCATCAGCGAGAATGTCGCGCTTGTATACCTTTTGAAGAATGACCTTAAAGCAGCGATCGAGCAGTGTCTGCGAACGATTGAACTCGATCCAAACTTCGCAGATGTACATTACGTTCTGGGTTTCGCTTACCTGAAGGCGGGACGTATTGAAGAAGCGACCGCAGAGTTTCAGAAATCAGTCGACTTGTCAGGTCGAGCGAGTACATATTTGGGCAACCTGGGTTACTGCTACGCTGTGTCTGGGCGGCGAGAGGAAGCGCTAAAAATTCTTAAAGAGCTCGAAGCGCGATACGCTGAAGGCAAGTCTAGCGGACAGTTCTTAGCCGGAGTATATGCGGGCCTCGGCGAAAAAGATCACGCGTTTTCATGGCTCGAAAAAGACTTTCAGCAACGCAGCGGTCAGTTACCCACGATAGCATGGAGACTCCATTTTGATGGCCTGCGGAGCGACCCGAGTTACCAGGATCTCCTGCGTCGGATGGGCCTCAAGCCGTAGAACACATGATTGACAGCTGATGGATGATTCACCGCTAAAAGCCGGCGCGAGCATTTCTCATTATCGAATCCTCTCAAAACTTGGGGCCGGTGGAATGGGTGAGGTTTATCTGGCGCTCGATACGAAACTCAATCGTAAAGTCGCGCTGAAGATTCTCCCGGGAGAACTCTCCGCCAATGCTCAACGAATGCGGCGCTTCGTGCAGGAAGCGCAAGCGGCAGCCGCGCTCAACCACCCGAACATCGCACATGTCTACGAGATTGGCGAGGTTGAGCACATGCACTTCATCGCCATGGAGTTTATTGATGGCCAGACGCTGCGTGAATTGATTTACGAAAAGCGATTTGAACTAAACACACTCTTGCGGTACCTGCAACACGTGGCGGGAGGTTTGGCCAAAGCACATGCAGCCGGAATCGTGCATCGAGATCTAAAGCCCGACAACATTATGGTGACACGTGATGGGCACGCGAAGATCCTCGACTTCGGGTTGGCGAAACTTATCGAAGGACGCGGAGACCCGGCGACGGGGAGACGCGGAGAAGATGCCGTCACAGACGAAGCCAACACACTCATCGCCGTGTCACCGCATCACCGCGTCTCCGCATCAGACCATCCCGGCACTTCCCCCGGCATCATCATGGGTACTATCGGTTACATGTCACCGGAACAGGCACTCGGGAAAATCAATGAAATCGACGAACGCTCAGACATCTTCTCGTTTGGCTGCATTCTCTTTGAAGCGATCACCGGACGAAGAGCGTTCGATGGAGAAGATACTCTTGATTCACTTCACAAAATCGTGCATGCCCCGACGCCCCGGATCAAGGAATTCCGCGACGATGCTCCTGATGAACTTCAACGCATACTTCGCCGCTGCCTCGCAAAAGACGCCGACAAGCGCTACCAAACAATCAAAGACGTTGCGATTGAACTTAAAGAGTTGCGCGATGAATTGAAGCCGAAGGAAGTTGATACAGATGAGCGGCTACTCGATGACGACAGCAAAGCTTTTGCCGAGGCTCAGCCGACGCAGATTCTAAGTCCAGGCACAAATGAAAAACTAAGCGCCATTTCGACTCGCGAGTCAGCTGAGGTTTCACCTGGCTCACAGAAACAACGCAGAAAGGCACCAGTAATAGTTGGTGTCGTGGTCTCAGCAGTTTTGATCGCAGGAATTTATGCTCTTGTTTCGCACTTCCGCGCTGTCGGTGGCGGAGTTGTCATCAATTCAATTGCTGTCCTCCCATTCGCTAATCAGAGTGGTGACCCTGACACCGAATATCTTTCGGATGGCCTGACGGAAAGCATTACCAACAGCCTCTCCCAACTCTCTAATTTGAAAGTAATCCCAAGCACATCAGTTGCTCATTACAAGACAAAGGGCGTTGAAGCGATTGCGGCCGGCAAAGAGTTAGGAGTGCGCGCGATCTTAACCGGCAAAATCCTGCAACGTGGTGACAACCTGACCGTCAGTGCAGCACTCATTGATGTGCAGGACAACAAGCAGCTTTGGGGCGATCAATACACACGCAAAGTCGCGGACGCTCTTTCAGTACAGCAAGAAATCTCGCGCGAAATCTCCGAACGGCTGCGCACGAAACTGAGCAATGAAGATCAAAAGCAGTTGACCCGGCGGGATACAACTAACGCCGAAGCTTACGGGTTTTATTTGAAAGGTCGTTATTACTGGAACAAGCGAACAGCCGAGAACCTTCGCAAAGCGATGGAACAGTTTCAACTGGCAACTGATAAGGATCCGAATTACGCCCTCGCTTATGTAGGGCTCGCTGATTGTTACGTAGTTCTCGGGGATTACACCGGCACGCCTACGAGCGAGACAATTCCGCACGCTAAAGCATTTGCCGAGCGCGCGCTTCAACTCGATGCTTCACTTGCAGAAGGTCACGCCACGTTGGGTTTCGTTGCTCAAAATTTGTGGCAATGGCAAACGGCGGAAGAACATTTCAAACGCGCAATAAACTTGAATCCAAACTATGCCACAGCGCATCAATGGTACAGTCTCTCTCTCCTGGAGATGGGCCGTTTCGCGGAGGCCTTAACTGAGATAAAACACGCTCAAGAATTGGACCCGATTTCAGTAATCATCAGTAACAACGTCGCCAATGATTATCTCGCGCTCGGCGACCTGAACTCGTCAATGGAACAAAGCAAGAGATTGATTGATCTGGACCCGAATTATCCCCGGGGCCATGAAGCACTCGGATCTGCATATCTGAAACAGCATCGTTATCCGGAAGCCATCGCGGAACTACTGAAGGCAATAAACCTGTCACCGACAGATAGTGTGCTTCAGCGCGATCTGGGATTCACGTACGGCGTGTCAGGAAAACGCGCTGAAGCACTCAACATACTCAATCAACTTCAAGCTCTTTATGAAAAGCAGGAAGCCTTTGGTGCTGATGTAGCCGGAGTTTATGCCGGACTGGGAGACAAGGATAAAGCCTTTGAATGGCTTGAAAAGGACTACCAGGCTCGCAACGGTCGTTTGGCCCGAGTCAGATGGAACACTCCTTTCGACCCTCTCCGCAGTGATCCGCGTTACGCTGATTTGCTGCGGCGCATGGGTCTCGAGCCCTGATGTCCGATATGCTTTAGCTTGTCGGTTGTCCTGTATGCTTTAGTTTTTCTTGCAAACTCTCGTGCGACTTCAAGGTTGTGCATATAAATCAAACGTGTTTAGGTTTTTCTCTGTGCAATCTCTGTGTTCTCTATGCCTCTGTGGTTAGCTAATACAGCCTCCTCACCACAGAGGCACAAAGAACACAGAGACGGCACAGAGAAGAGTCTCCTACAGGCCTAGCAATCGATTAGACGGAACTTATCAGCCGGATTTCGCAAGACGCTCTTTAGCTTCTGGGCAAAACCCACTCGATATGTGGTGAACAACTCAGGATCGACAAGCTGAAGCTGATCGGACATAAATCGGAAATGTCTCTATCCGCCAACACCACACTCGCGCACTACACCATCATCTCCAAGATCGGCGAAGGCGGCATGGGCGAAGTCTATTTGGCCCAGGACACAAAACTCGATCGCAAGGTCGCACTCAAGATACTGCCGACAGATCTCGCCTCTCATCACGATCGTATGGAACGTTTTATGCGCGAAGCAAAATCAGCCGCCGCACTGAATCACCCCAACATCGCGCATATTTATGAAATCGGCGAACACGATGGAATCAGTTTCATCGCAATGGAGTTCATTGATGGTCGCACACTTCGCGAACTCATTCATGAACGCAAAACGGATCTGACCAAGCTGCTGCGCTACTTACAACATGCCGCAGAAGGTCTTGCCAAGGCTCACGCCACCGGTATCGTTCATCGTGATCTGAAACCCGACAACATCATGATTACGCGCGATGGCCACGTGAAAGTGTTGGACTTTGGGTTGGCGAAGCTTACTGAAGGACAGGGAGACGGTGAGACACGGGGACAAGGCGACGAAGGGGATACTCTGATCGCCCCACCACCCCGATTCCCCGCCTCTTCGACTTTCACTTCACCGGGCATGATCCTTGGTACTTCCGGCTACATGTCACCTGAGCAGGCCCAGGGAAAAACAAAAGAGGTCGATCATCGATCCGACATTTTTGCTTTCGGTTGCATTCTTTTTGAAGCCGCGACTGGGCACAAGGCGTTCAAGGGTGCTGATCTGGTTGACACGCTCAACAAAGTAATCCGCGAACCGGTGACACCAATCCTGGATTTGAATCCAGCAGCCCCAGCGGATTTGCAAAGAATTGTTCGTCGGTGTTTGGCGAAAGACGCCGACGACCGTTACCAAACAATCAAAGACGTGGCAATTGAACTCAAGGAAGTGCGGCAAGATATTAAGGATGCCGGTAGCAATACGCCGTTGGTGCCTTCCGCGCAGTTCGAAAAGGCGATGACAACTGCCGAGGATAAAACATTCCAAACATCCGAAGCATCCTCGCCTTCAACGCGAGCTTCGAGTGCTGAGTATGTCATCAGTGAAATCAAGCGATACCGAAAGAGCTTTGTCTTTTTGTTTGCGTTGTTGGTGGCAGGTGCGGTCGCACTTGCCTTCTGGTTTTTCATTTCCGGGAAGCAAAAGAAAATTGCCTCAAAGTTTCTATCGCCTCGTATCACGCAAATGACCTCGGGCGAGAGCACTATTCATGCAGCGATCTCTCCCGATGGTAAATACATGGCACACGTAGAAACCACCGTCGGCCAACAGTCACTCTGGGTTAAACAAGTAACTGCGGCCAACGACGTCCAGGTCGTCCCGCCGATGACAGGTGGTTACTACGGGGTTACTTTCTCGAACGACGGCACCGAGCTTTATTACGTTTTTGATGGTAACGGTACTCGCATTCTCTATCGCATACCTGTATTGGGAGGAACGCCAACCCAGTTACTAACCAATGTTGATGGCGCGGTTTCGTTCTCTCCGGACGGAAAGCAATTAGCATTCATTCGCGGCGATTATTCGAGCAAGGGTGAAAGCTCGCTCCTGATCGCAAACTCAGACGGAAGTGGCGAGCATACTTTAGTTGCGAAAAAGCCTCCGGAATCCTTTTCACCACTCTACTTCACAGGACCATCATGGGCACCTGACGGAAAACTGATCGCCGCATCGCTGATGAACTATGAAGGAGGTGCTCACGTTGACCTCATGATTTACAGGGTCAGCGATGGGCAAGGAACTAAGCTCAATCGTGAGCGATTCCCTTACATGGGTCGCGTTCAGTGGCTACCCGATTCTTCAGGCCTTCTGGTAATCGCCGGCGATCTGGGACGTAGACAGGTACCGATCCACTACATCTCTTATCCTGCTGGCGAGATGCGAGGCGTAACGGCCGATCTGAATGGCTATCGTGATCTTAGTTTGACCACTGATGGAAGCAAGTTGCTGACAGTGCAAATGAGCGCCCGATTTACTTTGTGGACCATGCCCACGAACGATTACCTGCATGTTACGCAGATTGCCGGGAGCCGGGTCGCTAATTCAAACGTAGCGTTCCTGCGAGATGGTGGATTGATATTTACTGCGACTGAGAATAGCTTGCCGGATATCTGGACGATGAATGTCGACGGATCCAATCGAAAGCGGCTGACTGAGAATGCCGGCGACAACTTTGATGCTTCGCTATCGCCTGATGGAAGGTACATAGTCTTTTCTTCGAGTCGCTCAGGCAACGCCAACATTTGGCGGATGGATAGCAACGGCACTAATCAGGTTCGTTTGACCAAAGGCTTTGCTGAGGACCTGCCAACTGTTTCGTCTGACGGTAAGTGGGTAGTTTATGAATCCAGCGATCCAGGCAATCCCGGTATTTGGAAAGTTTCTATTGACGGTGGTGAAGCGAGTCTAATCACGGACAAGGGGTATAACACTTCGGCCGTATCACCTGACGGCAAGTTGATAGCCAGTCTGTATTTTCCAGGTCCGGGCGAGACCCGGCAACAAATTGCGATATTTCCCTTCGAAGGTGGTGCGCCGATAAAGACCTTTGAAATTCAAAATACGATATCGACGACGGTACTGCCGTCGATTCGCTGGTCTGGTGATGGTCGCTCGATCCTTTATGTCTCTACCCTGAAGAGCGTTTCGAATATTTGGAGTCAACCCGTTGACGGCAGTACGCCAAAACAGATTACAGATTTCAAAGACAGCTTGATTGTCTCGTTCGACATCTCTGCGGACGGTAAACTGATGCTTTTGGCGCGGGGCGTACTAATCAGAAATGCCGTGCTGATAAGTGAATCACCGTAGACATCGGCTGTGCGATGTGCTTCAGCTTGTCGTTTTCAATCCAATGTAAACGAAATGTACACGAGGCGCCCTTCACGTTGTAGCTGAAGAGTAATCGGGGCACCTGCAGGAAGACTGCGTAACGTATTACGCAAGGCATCAAGAGTGTTCATCGGCTTGCCATTCATTGTGCGAATGACGTCACCGACTGCTAGAGGTACTTCGGTCGTTGCTCCAGCTGTGCGAGCAACGACGATGATTCCGTAAGGATCTCGTAACCCTTTAGCCATCGACGCAATTCGTTGATCGATTTCAACTCCGAGAATGCCGAGCGTGGCAACAAGGTTACGCTCAGCGTTGGCCATCGCAGAAACGTCATCAAGTTCACTCTTCAATTCAACGACCGGTACGCTGAGGTTCCTTTGGCTACCATCACGAAGCACGGTTAGCTGGGCATTCTCCGTCGAATCACGGAGACGAAAATAATAATTGACTGTTGGTAAGTTGTCGGCAGGTTGGCCATCAACCGATATCAGGATGTCGCCAGTTTTCACACCATTCGCTTCAGCTGGACTACCGGGCAAAACATCAGAGACGATTACTCCGTAATCGCGAGGCAAATTAAGACTGGCGGACATGATTGGCGTAATTGTTTGGATTCCTATGCCGATTTCCTGGCGTCGTAGCTGACCATATTGCCTGAGTTGCTTGAACACGGTCCGTGCCGTCGCACACGGAATGGCAAAGCCAAGCCCCTCGTTTCCACCGGACTGTGAAAGAATGAAGGTGTTAACGCCAACGACTTCTCCTTTAATGTTAACGAGTGGTCCACCTGAGTTTCCAGGATTGATAGCAGCATCTGTTTGAATGTAGATCAATGGAGAGTCAGGATCGGTTTGTCGCGCGACTGCTGAAACTATTCCGCGGGTGACTGTATTTCGCAGACCGCCAGGACTTCCGAAGGCAAACACCTGTTCACCCTGACGTACTTTTGTATAGGTGGCGAGTGGCAATGCAGGAAGCTTCGCTTCAACCTTGAGCACTGCAAGATCGATCTCGCTGGTGAGACCGACTATTCGGGCAGAGACTATGTTTGTCTTCGAAGACAATGCTGACGCCAGGCTGCCATTCGCGTCAGCAGGGGGAATGACCACCTGGATTCGTTGTGCACCGCTCACGACGTGTGCATTTGTCACGATGTAACCATCAGGATCGATGACGAAACCGGATCCGACCGAGCGCTGCGGGCCCACGACGATGCTGGTATTGCCTCGATCGGCCGATTCGCGTGGTCCGTAACTTGTGACAAGAATCTGTACCACGCTGGGCCAGACCTTTTTGACCAGCTCGTCTACCGATTCGTTCATACGCTCAAGTGGATCTTGGGATTGGGATGGTGCCGGGGAGTTATTGGTCCGCTGCGCCGCGCCTGGCGTAGCACTCACAAAGAACAGAAGGGCCGCAATCATTGCCACGAATTTTTGCCGAGTGTGCAAAGGCGGCTTTGTATGTTGTGATCTAATGATCTCTTTTTGAAGCACGTGCGAGGCCTCCTGTCGATTTTTTGGAAACAGCGATGGAATGACTATAGAAGTCCGATTGTAGCGGCTCGGATTGGGTGCGAGTTACTGTTACTTCTGACAGTATAGAATTGGTAGGATTTAGCTGCTCAAGAGCTCATTCGAAGAAACCTGGAAGACATACAGTTGATGCCCATCGAACAGATCCTGCTGGTCAAGACATCTACGATCACCTTGAGCGATTGATTGAGTGGTTAAAAGCAAAGCATTGTGAACTCTGCGAATTAACGACCTATTGAGAGTCGCCTGAAAGGCCTCGTTTGCGGTAATCTGGCAGACAACATATTGGCATTGCTCTGCTTCACTTACATCTGAAGATAAACTTTTAGAAAGGCCTGTGTATGGCTGATGAGAATGAACCCCCAGCAATCTCAGTTAACGTGCAATCAGCGGAACGCGAACTGAAGCTTGCGAATGAAGAATGGACTAGAGCTCTATCACAAAAGGATCGCGACGCGTTGGATGGGATCATGGCCGATGAGTTTGAGCTTGCCTATCCTTTTGAAGGTGACGACAAAGCGCAGTTCATCTCAGATGTGGTCAACGGTGTAGTGACAGTCGAATCGTTGACTCCCCACAGCGCGACTACGCGTGTTTCCGGTAACACAGGTTTGATCTTCGGAAGTGAAACCGCCAACTGGCGCTATCGCAACCGCGATCTCTCGGGCACTTACAGATTTCTTCGTGTCTATACTCGCCAGGACGGTCGATGGCGAATAGTTGCACTACATCTCTGCACGCACATTCAGCATTAAGGATCGGTACGGTCCATTACAGATAAGGCAAACCACTAGCGTATTCAAACGGATATCAAGCTCGGCGTTCCGAAAGCCACTCTCGCGGCTCGGCTTAGTCGAAGACTCAAATGTACCTATCCCCCGACACGACACTCGCACACTACCGGATCATTTCAAAGATTGGCGCTGGCGGCATGGGCGAGGTTTATCGCGCTCGTGACAACAGATTAGATCGCGAAGTTGCGATCAAACTCCTGCCATCAGAAGTCTCGAGCGACTCAGATCGCTTGCAGCGCTTTGAGCAGGAAGCACGCGCCACCTCGGCGCTCAATCATCCAAACATTCTCACCGTCTACGACATCGGCACACACGATGGTTCGCCTTACATCGTCGCGGAACTACTCGAAGGTGAAGAGCTTCGAGATCGTTTGGGCCAAGGTCACGTACCCTTGCGTAAAGCTATTGATTACGCGCAGCAGATTGTCAGCGGTCTCTCCGCGGCTCACGAAAAAGGAATAGTTCACCGTGATCTGAAACCGGAAAACTTGTTCATAACTAAAGATGATCGAGTCAAGATTCTCGACTTCGGATTAGCGAAACTTCGGGGCAACAGTGGCGACATCCAAGGTTCTGAGGACGCAACGCGCAAAGCCATCACGAATCCAGGTGTTGTGATGGGGACGGTTGGCTATATGTCGCCGGAACAAGTGCGTGGCCAACTCACGGATCATCGTTCTGACATCTTTTCGTTTGGTGTGATTCTGTTTGAAATGTTAACGGGAAAGCGTGCGTTTCATCGCGAGTCGGTTGTGGAAGTGATGCATGCGATTCTGAAAGACGATGTTCCAGAGCTCAATGGTGATGGGTCAAGGGCGACACCGGCGCTCGATAAACTGATGCGTCGCTGTCTCGAGAAGAAGCCTGAGCACCGGTTTCACTCAGCTCATGATTTGGGCTTCGCACTCGAAGCATTGGCTAGTCCAACGGGTTCATCTGGAAGTGGACTCGCAACCGTTGTGAGCGCAGCGAGTGCGGCAGTCGCTGAAACACCAAGATCAACATGGGGCAGTCGTCTACCGTGGATCGTGGCAGCATCGTTTGCTTTGTTGGCGGTTGCGGCTATTCTCTTTACTTATTTCAAGAGTTCTTCTGCGACTAATGCAACCACCGTAAGACTCTCATTCAACCCGCCACCAAACTTATCTTTCAACGACGGCCAACAAGATTCGGCTGTGATTTCTCCTGACGGTCAGAAGATCGCATTTAGCGCGACCTCTGCGGACGGCAAGAGCATGTTGTATGTTCGAAACCTTGATTCGCCAGACGCCACGCTCCTGCCAGGTTCAGATAATGCGTTGGAACCGTTCTGGTCGCCCGATAGTCGTTCGGTAGCGTTTGGCTCGAATGGAAAACTTAAGCGCTCCGATCTCGCAGGCGGTAATGCTCAAGTCCTATGTGATGCTGCCCGACTCACTGGTGGAACGTGGAGCAGTTCAGGTGTGATTCTGTTTGAGCCCGACTATCGTTTGCAGTTGCTGCAGGTTTCCGCACAGGGTGGAGAACCACAGGCATTGCCAATGAATGTACCGACTCGTCAGGACGAACGACAAATCAATCCGATGTTTCTATCAGACGGGCGCAAGTTTCTGTTTCGCAGGCAAACTGGGGCTGTACAGGCGGGTATTTGGGTAGGCTCACTTGACTCATCCGAAATAACTCAAGTTGTCGGAGAAGTTGGGCCAACGCCATTCGTATTCGCTCGACAGGGTTGGCTTCTCTATGTCCGCAACGACACACTGGTTGCTCAGGCCTTGGATTCCTCGAACAAATTGTCGGGCGAAGCAACACCGATTATCAGCGGTCAACGCAATGCGATGGGCAATGTCAGACGCTTCTCAGTTTCTGACAATGGAATATTGATTTGGCAAGGACAGTGGCAGAGAGATTACCAACTTGTTTGGTTTGATCGAGAAGGCAAACAAGTCGGAGCTGTTGATACACCGACAAAAGTTAGTGTGGGCCAGGATCCTCAAGTCTCGCCTGATGGGAAGCGAGTGCTGGTCAAAAAAGCTCCGAGTGATGGCGGTAATAACAACATCTGGGTCGAGGACCTGGAAAAAGGCACGACTCTCAGAATCACATCAACATTTGCTCAGATGCCCATTTGGTCGCCTGATGGAAACCGCATCGCGTACAACTGTGATGTCGGCATTTGCCTGAAGAACGCCAATGGTCTCGGAGAGGCGGAACAGATTTACGCCGGTACAAACTTCACTTCCCAGTGGTCGCCCGACGGACGCTACATTATTTTCTTAAGACGCGGCGTGAAAACGAGACTGGATATGTATGCGCTATCTATGACTGGCGAACACAAGGAAGCTTTGCTACTCAACTCTGCAGCTGACGAGCAGAACCCACAACTATCGCCAGATGGAAAGTGGCTTGCTTATAGCAACGACGAAACTGGGACTTACGAAATCTACGTTCAATCATTTACTGACGGTAAGCTGGGTTCAGACAGAAAACGCATTTCGACCGCGGGCGGAAAGTTTCCAGTATGGCGTCGAGACGGAACAGAGCTGCTTTTTGTTGCTCAAGATGGTCAGCTGATGGCGTCGACCGTGAAAACAACCGGAACCGAATTCGAATTCGTTACTCCCAAAGCTCTATTCAAAACGCGAATGCTGTCCTGGACATTAAATGTTCACGAAGTCGACATTTCTCCGGACGGTCAACGATTCCTGATTGGGACCGTGATCGGTGACACTAAGGCACCAGCACCGACTGTGCTCTTAAACTGGACCGCACTCGTCCGGAAGTGAAGTAGCAATCAGTGCTCGAACTCTTCGCTCCGGAGGGGCGAGATATTTATAGACCTGAACCACAAAACCTCTGGCGCCTTCGGCGAAGTTCTTTTTTATTAGCCGACAGCTATAAACATTTCACTCCCCCGGAGTGAAAGAACCGCTCGAACTGCAATTCCTGTGAAACGTTGCCCGACATGTAATCGCGTTGAAGTTGACGACACACTTGTTTTCTGCCGCGTTAATGGCGCAGAGTTAGTTAATGATTCTTCATCGCTCAACAGCGAAGCCGGAACGGTGCAGCGTAATGCCAAAATGAATTTGAAAGTACACGAATAAAGAGAACGGCAAACGTGCCCTTCGGGATTCAACCTCTTGCGGAAACAAGAAGTTGTCAATTTTCCACCGGCTAGTCTGACCCAACCGGACAGGTAATTACGTTTGATCTAATGGAGAGTCTGACTGAAAGAGTCGCTGGTGACATTTAACAAAGAGGAAGAGACCAATAAGTAAAGAACTTTCAGCCGATAGCACATTGTCGCATTACCGCATCATTTCCAAGCTCGGCGAAGGCGGTATGGGCGAGGTGTATCTGGCGCAGGACTCGAAGCTTGATCGGAAGGTGGCGCTGAAGATTCTGCCAGGGCAGCTTGCTGGCAACGAGGATCGAATGCGGCGGTTTACTCAGGAGGCGAAAGCTGCCGCGGCCCTTAATCATCCCAACATCGCGACGATCCATGAAATTGGTGAGAGCGATGGGGTGAATTTCATCGCCATGGAGTTTATCGATGGTGTGACGCTGCGCCAGAAGATTCATCAAGAGCAAAGCGATTTAAGAAAGCTCTTGCGACACCTTCAGCATGTCGCGGAAGGATTAGCGAAAGCTCATGCCGCAGGTATCGTTCATCGCGATTTGAAACCCGACAACGTAATGATCACCCGCGATGGTCACGCAAAGATTCTTGACTTCGGTCTCGCGAAATTGGTTGAGCACGCGCCCTTCCCCGGTGGCGATTCGAGTGAAGTAGTAACTGCGGTTATGCCGCAGCAGTCGACCCCGGGCACCGTCATGGGAACCATTGGCTATATGTCGCCCGAACAGGCGCAGGGCAAGACCAAACAAATCGATCAGCGTTCTGACATCTTCTCGTTCGGTTGCATTTTGTTCGAAGCGGCGACCGGCAAGAAACCTTTCGAGGGAGAGTCGGTTATCAAGTCACTGCACATGGTCGTATACGAACCGGCACCACCGATCGCCGATTTCAACCCATCTGCGCCGCCAGAGTTGCAGCGAATCGTGCGGCGGTGTCTCGCGAAGGACTCTGACGAGCGGTATCAATCGATCAAAGAAGTTGCGATCGAGTTAAAAGATCTGCGGCGTGAGATAGAAGGCGCCGGAGTTGATTCGACGGTACCGCCGTTGGCCCGAAGCAGAACAACAGCCGATCCAACTCGGAGCCAAAGCGGCAGTCTGCTAACTCGAACATCATCGTCGATTCAGACTCACGCCTCCAGCGCAGAATATGTCGTCACCGGAATAAGGCGCCACAAAGTCGTTGCTGGCATTGTGGCCCTGGCTCTAGTCGCGGGAGCCATCGGGCTCGGTCTGTTCTGGCGCGCTCGTAACAGCACTGCGGGAACCATCAACTCGATTGCCGTGATGCCGTTTCAGAACAGTAGCGCAGACGCGGACACTGAGTACCTGTCAGACGGCCTGGCGCAATCGCTGATTTATCAGCTCTCACAACTACCGAACTTGAAAGTCAGCCCTACGAGTTCAGTCTTTCATTACAAAGGCAAGGAAATAGACGCCCAAAAAATCGGCAATGAGCTCAGCGTAAGCGCGGTGATGACGGGACGTGTTGTGAAGCGAGGTGAGAATCTAACGATCAGCGTCGAACTGATCGATGTACATAACAATAAATTGCTGTGGGGCGAGCAGTACGAACGTAAGATGTCGGAATTGCTGACCACCCAACGGGAGATTGCCGGCGAGATCACGAACAAGCTGCAATTGAAATTGTCGGGTGAGAGCGAACAAAAGCTGGCGAAGAAATACACCGACAACAACGAAGCTTATCAGCTCTATTTGAAGGGCCTCTTCCATTTTGCGAACCGAACAAAGGAGGACATCCAGAAGTCGATCGAGTATTTTCAACAGGCCACCAAACTTGATCCCAATTTTGCGCAAGCTTACGTGGGCATCTCCCAGGCTTACTCACTTATGCCCTCCTATTCTTATCTCGGTGCCAAAGAAGCTTTTCCTCAAGCCAAAGCTGCCGCACAAAAAGCTTTGGAGATCGATCCATCGTTGGCTGACGGCCACGCGGCTTTAGCAACTATCTTTGCGGCTTACGATTGGAATTGGGCGGAGGCGGAGCGTGAATTCAAACGAGCAATAGAACTCAATCCTAACGTAGCGGATATCCATTATCGGTATGGCTTAATTTACCTGATTCCGGTGGGGCGCACTGATGAAGGAATTCGGGAAATAAAACGGGCATTGGAACTTGAACCACTCTCGATCGCCATGAATGCGAACCTTGCGGGAGCCTATATGTATGCGCGGCAAAACGACCGGGCACTTGAGCAAGCCAGGAAAACATATGATCTTGATCCAAACCACATTACCGCTCGCGTTTGGCTCGCAAATGTCTACGAAAGTCTCGGGATGTACAACGAGGCTCTTGCCCTTAGCGAACAGTCGTTGAAGAACCATATGTCGGACCAGTACTTTCTACTTTATTCAGGATATGCGTATGCGAAAACAGGCCGACGGGATAAGGCAGAGGAGGCGATACAGAAGTTACGTGATCTCGAAAAAACCGAGCCTGTCGACCCCTACGACTTTGCCACGATCTATGTGGGTTTGGGGGACAAAGATCACGCCGTTGTCGAACTGGAAAAAAGCTTTAACGAGCGCGGTTATTACGTTCCACTTCTGAATGTAGATCCATTGATGGATCCATTGCGTGACGATCCTCGCTTTGTAGATTTGCTCAAGCGCGTTGGAGTGTCGAAGTAATGCAAACCTCGATCGCAAAAGGGAGGTTCCGCTCCGAAGGAGCGAGATGTTTATAGATCGGAATCATAAACACCTCTGGCGCCTTCGGCGAAGTTTCTATTCATTAGACGACAGCTATAAACATCGCACTCCTCCGGAGTGAAGAAAGAACTGGTGAAGAAGCAAAGCCTTGAGTAATCCCCCTCCGCGAGTGACTCGAGGACTTTTGGAAGAAGCTCTAACGCGTATCGGACATTAAAACCAACAATGACCATATCCCCCAACACGACACTCGGACACTACAACATCACTTCAAAAATCGGTGCAGGTGGTATGGGCGAGGTTTATCTCGCTCGCGACACAAGACTTGATCGCGAAGTCGCTATCAAGATTGTGCTCGCTGATATTGCGAACGATGGAGATCGCTTGCAACGATTCGAGCAGGAGGCACGCGCAACTTCGGCTCTCAATCATCCTAATATTCTCACCGTTTACGACGTCGGCACTCACGATGGATCGCCTTATATCGTGGCTGAGCTGCTGGAGGGCGAAGAACTTCGTCAACGTTTGGATGAAGGGCCATTACCGCTTCGCAAAACAATCGATTACGCGCACCAGATCATCAGTGGACTTTCTGCCGCGCACGAGAAAGGTATCGTTCATCGCGATCTGAAACCTGAAAATCTGTTCATTACGAAAGATGATCGCGTGAAGATACTCGACTTCGGCATCGCGAAGCTGCGTGCGGCCAAACTCGAGGGAAGCAGTTTGGAGGACGCGACACGTAGGGCGATCACCAATCCCGGAGTGGTAATGGGAACCGTTGGTTATATGTCACCTGAACAGGTGCGCGGCCAATCGACTGACTACCGTTCAGACATCTTTTCGTTTGGCGCAATCCTGTACGAGATGATTACCGGACGACGTGCGTTTCGCCGCGAAACAATGGCCGAGACGATGTCGGCTATTCTCAAGGAAGAGCCGGACGAACCAACTGAATCCAACCCGAACATTAGCCCATCGCTTGAGCGGATCGTTCGACGGTGTCTGGAAAAGAAACCAGAACGTCGTTTTCAATCGACATCCGATCTTGGGTTTGCGCTCGAAGC
>Ga0157378_10001999_pt1 | contig 18236 bp, 14 predicted proteins | sample M65metaG_FD_115309 | JGI IMG/M metagenome (GOLD analysis project Ga0157378, IMG submission 115309) | Miscanthus rhizosphere microbial communities from Kellogg Biological Station, Michigan, USA - M6-5 metaG | ecosystem: Host-associated > Plants > Roots > Rhizosphere > Soil | place: USA: Michigan...
CCAGCTCCACAATTTCATAGTTTAATCTTTTCAACCCAGGCAAAATAGTGGCCTTATCACCAACCAGCAGGATATTCATTTTAACCGGATCGATATATCGCTTTGCCAGTGCATCAATGTCCTTTTTGCTGATGTTGGTCAGGATCGCATTTTGTTTGGTCACAAAATCTGCTGGAAGGTTGTATTCCTGGATACGACCGATAAACGCTGCTTTTTGTATGCCAGTTTCATAGTTGCGGGCATCGCTCTGCCCGATAGATTTTTTCATAAATGCTACCTCATCTTCTTTGATCCCGTTGGTTGAATAATCTGTAATTTCTTTCATCACTTCGTACAGGGCACTATCCGTAGCACCTGCTTTAATACCACTGCTGAAGGTGAAGGTGCCGGTATACTTGTCGCCGGCAAAGCCACTGCGGGCACCATAAGTCCAGCCCTTATCCTCACGCAGGTTTAAATTTACACGGCCATTAAAACCGCCGCCGAGTGCATAATTCGTTAAAGTAGCTTTGTAAAAATCACCGGTCGCATCATATTTGAGATCTGTTACGTATCCTACCCTGAATTCTGTTTGCGCAGCCTTTGGAATGTCTACCAGGTAAATCTTTGTCTTGTCCAGGGCCTTAGGTGCCGCCGGTACCGGTACACTGAATGATTTAACCGGCAATTTAGTAAGGAAAGATAATTGAGGAAGCACGTTTGCCTGTTTTACATCGCCTACTATTACCACTTTACCGTCTGCCGAACCAATATAGTTATCGTAGTAGGCCTGCATATCTTCAAATTTTATATTAGCGAGCGTTTCCGGTGTACCATCGTCCGGCAATCCAAGAATATTGTTTTCGCCGTATAAAAGTTTAGCGTATACTTCGGTAGCAACACCGGCGGGCTGGCTCTTACTGTTCTTCATCCGCTGTTCCAATTGCCGTTTTGTACGATTGAATGCATCCTCGTTAAATTTCGGATTCAACATTCTTTCTTCCAGTAACTGCAATGTTTTATCCAGGTTTTTTTTCAGGCACTGCACAGTAAATACAATAGCATCGTCTGTATTGTTTACCGTAATGCTGCTGCCCAGTTTCTCCAGTTCTGATGACATTTGTTCCGCCGTAAAATTTTTGCTGTCTTCATTCATCATGCTGGCAAACAAGTTTACCCATCCGGCTTTGGCCAGGCTATTGGCTTCCATAAAACGACCGCCTTTTAAAGCAATGCTTAATGTTACCGTAGGTATTTCATTGCTCTCCGTGCCAATCACTTTCATTTTATTTGGCAGGATTGCTGTCCAGAAAACAGGCGTCTTAATGACCGGGTTCGCACCACTGCCCGGTATTTTGCTGCGGTCAAAATTATCTTTCGCTTTCGTGTATTTCAGTGATGCATAACCGTAATCGGGCGCCTGGTAGTGTGATTGATCAACTGTATAATTGTCTGCTGCTGCTTTCAGGCTGTCCTGGCCTTTTGTAACAATACTCAGTATCACATGGTTCCTGGATTTTACATACTGGTTATATACGCGCATCACGTCTTCTTTGGTAACATTCCGGTACATTGCCAGCATTTTACCAATCATATTCGGATTGCCCGCGAATGTTTGAAACGCAGCCAGTTGACTCACTTTTCCGGCAACACTTGCCAAACCATTGATCGTTCTGCTTTCATAGCCGCTTTTAAACTTCTCTATATCATCATCTGTAATACCTCTTTTTTCGAATTCGCTGAAAGCCTGGTTTACCAATTGTTCCATTTCACCCAGTGATTTGCCGGGATAAGGTGTCACGGAGATGGTAAATTCGCCAGTCAGCTCGCTTTGGAAGCTGTTGGCGTTTGCCTGCAGAGCCTTTTGATTTTTTATCAGGAACTGGTACAGCACCGAATTGCGATTGCCAGCACCACCAGCACCACGGCCACCCCTGCCACCAAAACCACCGCCACCACCTAAAACATTTGCCAGACAGGCAAGTGCAGCAACATCAGGGTGATATTCGCGGACGGCGGGATATACCAATCTTAGTTGTGGTGCCCTTGCATAGTTATCAGTATAACTTACATACCGGTCCTTGTCCAGCACCACAGGCTCCGGTTTAACCAGTGTTACTTCGGGTCCGCGCGGAATGCCGCCGAAATATTTTTCAGCCAGTTTTACGATGTCGGCTGTTTTTACATCGCCGCCTACTGTCAACGTTGCATTGTTGGGGCCGTACCAGCGCAGAAAAAAGTTCTTTAAGTCGTTTACATTTACCCGGTTCAACTCTTCAATATACCCTATCGTTAACCACGAATAGGGATGACCGTAAGGATATAAATTTTTTGAGCTTACCTCAGCAGCCAAACCATAGGGCACGTTATCATAATTCTGGCCGCGTTCATTTTTGACCGTGGCGCGTTGTATTTCAAATTTCTGCTGTGTCACTGCATCCAGTAAAAAACCCATACGATCCGCTTCCAGCCACAACATCTTTTCAACCTGATTGCTCGGCACCGTCTCGTAATAGTTGGTGTGGTCGCGGTTGGTAGAACCGTTTAATGTGCCGCCGGATTCCGTTACCAGTTTAAAATGCTGTTCATCGGCTACGTGATCACTTCCCTGGAACATCATGTGTTCAAAAAAATGTGCGAAACCGGATTTGCCAATTTCTTCGCGCGCCGAACCCACATGATAGGTAACATCTACATGCACCACGGGATCGCTATGGTCTTCATGTACTATCACCGTCAAACCATTGGCCAGCACATATTTCTGATAGGGAATTACCAGTTCGTCACCAGTTTTGGTTACTGTTTCCACCAGTTTCGCCTGCGCATTAACAGTTGCAGAAACGCTGAAAAGCATTATTGCCTGCACAAAAATTAGTTTTCTCATAATGTAGTTTTAAAAGCGGTAATAACAAGATAGGTGTTTTGACGGCTAGGGCTTCGACCATTTATCATTTTGATTGGTCTTCAGGGTTCATCCCAATGCCTGCCAGATAAGCCCACCTATCATTTTGACGATACTGAAGTAAAATTCTTTTCTATCTTCATAAAAAAATTACCGCCATGAGGAACAATCACGAAATCGACTACAAAATTTACGGCGAAGAATTGCAGTTTGTTGAGATAGAACTGGATCCCAACGAGACCGCTATTGCTGAAAGCGGCGCATTTATGATGATGGATGATAATATAGTAATGCAAAGCATTTTTGGCGATGGCTCCCAGCAACAGGGTGGAGGTTTGCTGGATAAATTGTTTTCTGCCGGCAAACGCATACTGGTGGGTGAAAGCTTATTTATGACGGCTTTTACCAATGTGGGTGTGGGAAAAAGAAAGGTAAGCTTTGCGGCGCCCTATACTGGTAAAGTAATACCACTTGATTTGCAGCAACTCGGCGGCATGATCATAGCCCAGAAAGACGCTTTCCTTTGCGCGGCTAAAGGTGTAAGCGTAGGCATCGCCTTCCAGCGCAGACTGGGAACCGGCATATTCGGCGGCGAAGGTTTTATAATGGAAAAACTGGAAGGTGATGGAATGGCATTTGTGCATGCCGGTGGTTATGTGGTGGAGAAAACATTACAAGCTGGCGAATTGCTGCGCGTGGATACTGGTTGCGTAGTGGCCTATACGGGCGGTATTGATTTTGATATTGAACTGGTGCGCGGCGTGCGCAACTGGATATTTGGAGGCGAAGGTTTATTCTTTGCTGTGTTACGTGGACCGGGCAAGGTTTGGTTACAATCATTGCCCATCAGCCGGCTTGCCAGCAAGATCGTTTCTTACAGCCCGCAATTTGGCCGCAGAAAAGAAGAAGGCAGTATACTCGGAGGCCTGGGTAATTTGTTTGACGGGGATGGCTTTTAAAACGCGAATGCACCACTAATTTTTACGAATGACCGCTAAACTTCCGCAAAGCATTCAAGAATTAATTCTAACCAAGCATGGAGACGTAAAAAAAGAGCCCCTTTTTACGGGGGCTCTCTTCTATAAATTTTGTACTCATTTGTCGCCGCGGGATTAGCGGGCTATTCGTCACCATTCGCGGAAATTAGCGTCTTTAGTTCCGGCTGTTCAGTTTAGCAAGCAAACGCAATATTTCAAGGTACAACCACACAATGGTTACCAATAGGCCAAACGCACCGTACCATTCCATGTATTTGGGAGCGCCCATTGCCGCGCCTGTCTCAATCCGGTCGAAATCCAGTATCAGGTTTAATGAAGCAATGCCCACCACAACAACCGAAAACATAATACCAAATGTTCCACTTGAATGAATCAATGGCATATCTACATGGAACATACGCAATACGATTGCCAGCAGGTAAAAAACGGCAATACCTGCTGTCGCCATAATAACCACTGATTTGAATTTTTCAGTAGCCTTTATGATACGAAACCTGTATAATGCGAACATGGCTATCACCACGCCAAAAGTTAGACCAACCGCCTGCATGATGATACCTCCTGTGGCACCGGTGGCGGCATCCTTGAAAGCAAAATTATACACTGCCGAAACGCCTCCAATGAAAGCTCCTTCAAACAACGCATAGACAGGTGCGAGCACAGCAGCCCAAACAGGTTTAAAAATAAGTACCAGCGCTGTAATAAAACCGCCGATAAGACCAATCCACAACCAGGAAGTAACATCTTTTCCCTGGCTGAAAGCATTCCAGGTAATAGAAGCGGTGCCCATTACCAGTAAAAACAATAAGAAAAATTTGTTCAGGGTTCCCCTTTCAGTCATTACTTCTGCAGAATTTACCACTATACTTTGCTGAAAAGTCTTTTCACTAAACGCGGGATTCCCGGATTTAAAAATCGCCATAGTAATAAGTTTTTAGAACCTGCAATTTACAACATGATTTTTTTAGCAGGTAGTTAAAGTTTATTGTGTACAGCCACGAAAAAAAAATGGCATTTGATAAGGACCCGGCTTCCTCCTTATACCTTCCGCCATTTCAAACTATATTTGCGCGATGCAGTTTAAGGATGTCATAGGCCAGCAATATACCAAACAGCAACTGGCAGAATTGGTTCAGCACAACCGGTTAAGTCATGCCCTCTTATTTTTAGGAAAAGAAGGCAGCGGCGATTTGCTACTTGCACTAGCTTTTGCACAATACATTGTCTGCGACCGCGTGAACGGAAAAACAGCGGCACCATCCTTATTCGGTGAAGCTGCACTCCCGACTCAGGACTCCCGACTCCCAACTGACTCCTGTGGAGTCTGTCCTTCCTGCGGTAAGGCACAAAAATTTATTCATCCCGATATCCATTTTTCTTATCCCGTTATTCCAAGAAAAGCCGGCGACAAACCATTGAGTACAGATTATATCAGCGAATGGAGAGAGTTTATTCAACTATACCCCTACGGCAATGTGTTCGACTGGCTGCAGTTCATCGGTGCGGAAAACAAACAAGGTAATATTACTGTTCACGAATGCAATGATATCATCCACAAACTCAGCATGAAGAGTTTTGAAAGCGGCTACAAAATACTCATTATGTGGATGCCCGAATACCTGGGCAATGCCGGCAATAAATTATTAAAGCTGATAGAAGAGCCGCCACCCGATACCCTGTTCATCCTGGTGGCCGAAAACGAATCACAGATATTACCCACCATACTATCCCGTTGCCAACTGGTAAAAATACCGGCGTTGCCTGTGACTGATATAGCCATCGCATTGTCTGAAAGGGCCAATATAGCAGCGGAGCAGGCAAGGCAGGTGGCCAGCATCAGCGAAGGCAATTACCGCGAAGCCCTGCAGTTGACACAGCACGCGGAAGAAGACTGGCAGGATCTGTTGCGCGACTGGCTCAACGCCACCCTGAAGACCGGGCCCGCGGCGCAGGTAAAATGGATTGAAGAAATCAGCAAACTGGGCCGGGAAAAGCAAAAGCAGTTTCTCCGGTATTTCGGGCATTTGCTGGAGCAAAGCGTTCGTTTGAGAGCGATGGGTACCGACAGCATACAGGGTCAGAACATGCCCGAAAAAGAGCGCGATTTTGCGCTTCGTCTCAACAAACTGGCCGATATCAGCCAGCAGCAGGCCATTATTGAAGAGCTGGACCGGGCCGCCTACTATATTGAACGCAATGCACATGGCAAAATGTTGTTTCATGCCCTTACCATTAAACTCTATCATATCATTGCCAATAAATCATTACTTTTGGTTAATTGAGCTGAAAGGTGGATAACGTGTGAATGAATTTGCAGCGTGCGGTAGTTGAAATTCTTTTTGAATATCTGTTGCTGCTGCCCCAAATATTTTGGATGGTAAGAACCCCGGGGCAGTACTATATATTTTGATGTTTGCTGTAGACGGCTTCCGGTTTAAGATACTATACCGCCAGCAAATCAGTAGCCTGTATTGTAAAGGCGCAACAATGGTTTGGCAAGAATTTCTCCGCCGGTTATAGATCCCCTCCTTTCAATTTTATCATAGTTATTGCCTGCGTTTCTTCTATGCTGAACACCGCAGGGGATAGCATTTTCTTCATTCTTAATTCATTATGATATGGGCTGTGGATCTTGTGGCACCGGCAAACCCAATGGCTGCAAAAGCAATGGGGGTTGCAGTACAGGTGGATGTAACCGTTTAAATGTACACGATTGGCTGTCGAATCTTCCTTTTGCAGACCCGGAAAGTGCGTGCAAAGTAGTAGAAGTAAGTTTCAATAATGGCAGCCGGAAAGATTTTTTCAGGAACAATTCTTTGCAATATTTTGAAAAAGGCGAACTGGTAACCGTAGAAGGGGTAAGTGGTTTTGACGTAGGTGAAGTAAACCTTACCGGTGAAATGGTGCGGCTGCAGATAAAGAAAAAAGGCGGCGATGAGTTTAATCCTGAAATGAAAAAAATTCTTCGTCGGGCGGGTGATCGTGATATAGAAATCTGGAAACAAAACAAGGCGCGGGAAAAGGACGCCCTTATCAGGTCAAGGGCCATTTCGAAGCAGTTGAAACTGAATATGAAGCTGACGGAAGTGGAAATCCAGGCCGATGGCCGCAAAGCCACTTTTTTTTATATAGCCGATGATCGCGTCGATTTTCGTGAATTGATACGGGTGTTTGCCAGCGAGTTCAAAGTAAAGGTAGAAATGAGGCAGATCGGGGCCCGGCAGGAAGCAGCCAAGGTAGGTGGTATTGGCAGTTGTGGCCGCGAATTGTGCTGCAGCACCTGGCTCAGCGATTTTAAAAGTGTGAACACCACAGCTGCCCGCTACCAGAATCTGTCAATCAACCAGACTAAATTAAGCGGGCAGTGCGGACGGCTAAAATGCTGTCTTAATTATGAACTGGATACTTACCTGGATGCATTGCAGCATTTTCCCGATAATGCAGATACCCTGCAGGTAGTGCGTGGAAATGCCTTCCTCATCAAAAAAGACATTTTTAAAAACCTGATGTGGTATACGCTGTCCGACAGCAATAAACAGTACCCCGTTACCATTGAACGGGTACGTAAAATTAAACAACTGAATGCCCAGGGCGTAATACCCGACGAACTGGAAGCCGTAGACCTCAGCACCAACAAACCCAAGGAAAGCGAAAGTGGTTTCGTGGAATTGGTAGGCCAAATCAGTTTGAATACACTTGAAAAAGCCGACCGCGGCAGAAACAGGCAGCAGCAGGGGCCCCGTAGCAATAACCAGCAACGTGGTGGCGGGCAACAACAACCGCAACGGAATAATAACGCTCAACAAAGACCCGCTGCTGGCAATCCCAATCAGCCAGCGCAGCCAAGAAGCAATAATCCACAGCAACGTGGTGGTAACAATCCCCAGCAAAGGGGTGGCAATAACCCGCAACAGCGCGGCAATCAGCGGCCGCCCAACAGTGGCGCCCAGCAACCACCGCATGGAGATGGTAATACCGGGCCGCGTAAACCACCGGGACCGCCCATCAAAAAGAAGCCATAATTGCATTATATATTACCTTTTGCATATAAAAACCGTTCTAACTTTAAGAGCGGTTTTTTATTTGCAGGGATTCGAACTTCGCCAAAGCTAAAACAGGCATTAACGCACCAGCCTGGCAAAGTTTCATGTTCATCTTAATCATTGATAAAATGAAACGCTTTCTCATGAAGACATCCATGGTTATTAGCATACTGCTCCTGTTATGGTTGATCATGGCGCAGAGCTGTATGAAGTTCAGGATGAGCGACAGCGAAGCAAGAGAGAAATTTAAAGCGAAAGGCGTTGGTTTGGTTATCAATACCATTACCATTAATAACCGCCACCTGCATTATCTCGTTACCGGCAATGATACCCTGCCTACCATTGTATTTGTACATGGCACCCCCGGTAGCTGGGACGCTTTCCAGCAATATTTGTGGGATAAGGAGTTGTTGCAGAAGTTCAGGTTAGTGGCTATAGACAGACCCGGCTTTGGTCATAGCGATTACGGCAATCCTTTGAACCTGGCTCAGCAATCTGTTATCATCAGTCCGCTGTTTGACTATATAAAAAACGATAAACCTGTATACCTGGTGGGCCATTCGCTGGGTGGCCCCATGGTAGTAAAACTGGCCGCTGATAATCCTGGTCGCATAGCCGCACTGGTCTTACTGGCAGGTTCCAATGATCCTGCACAGGAAGCGCCCGAAAAATGGCGCCCCGTTTTATATAAAACGCCGCTCACTTATTTTGTACCAGGCGCCATGCGTCCATCCAATGAAGAATTATGGTATTTAAAAACAGACCTGGTCGACCTTAAAAATGATTTTCCAAAAATTACCTGCCCGGTATACATTGTTCACGGATTAAAAGACAATATGGTACCACCTGCGAATGTGGCCTACGATAAAAAGATGCTGGTGAATGCTGCTGCGATCCACGAACTGATCTTTCCCGATGCCAATCATTTTATTCCCTGGACCAGGTACCAGCCTATTAAGGAATTGTTGCTGAAATTGTATTGAGGATTGGCAGTTTGAAATTGGCCGCAGATGCCCAGCTTGATCGGCAACCCGTGTAAAAAAAAATCCGTGAATCTGCGACTCGTGTATAAATTGACCTTCCGGTACGAATCATTTTATACCATAGACGATACCAGCCAATTAAGCGGTTGTTGTTGAAAAATTGAGCCTTTAGTTCTGCGCGGCAATACAAACCATTCCTGACTCGCCACGCTGCCTGGATACAATTGTAACACAAGGAAAGATTTCGAATGATATAGATTGGATCAAAAAAAATTGTCGCAATTAACCCTTGCAATGTCGCATCCGCAACCTGTATAAGCTGCGGCTTTCTTTTATATTTGTAGTCTGAGCCGATGATATAGCAGAATACAAAAACAGTCTTGAACCGGTTACAATGCCCCGCTTAAAAAGAGATTGCTGAAGAAAATAAACCACGAAAAGCCGGTTGCGTTTAACGGTGTTAATTATTCATTACTAAACCAAACCAAAGTCATATGAGTATTCTACTTATTATTATCGGTGTTATAGCAGGCATAATAATTTTGCTGCTGATCATTGCTTTGTTTTCAAAAAAGGAATACAGCATTGTGCGGGAAATTACGATTGATCGGCCATTGCAACAGGTTTTTGAATACATCAAATTTCTGAAGAACCAGGATAACTACAGCGTCTGGAATAAACTGGATCCTGCCATGAAAAAAACATACACCGGTACAGATGGTACGGTTGGCTTTATGTATGCATGGGATAGCAACCATAAACAGGCAGGGAAGGGCGAGCAGTCCATCAAAGCAATCCGGGAAGGGGAAAAAATTGATATGGACCTGCATTTTATAAAACCTTTTGAAGGAAGAGCGGCAGCGTATATGGCTACATCGGCCGTTGCGCCGGGTCAAACAACAGTACGATGGGGCATAGACAGTAAGATGAATTATCCCATGAATATTATGCTGCTGTTTATGAATATGGACAATATGCTGGGCAAAGACCTGGCAGCCGGACTTGTAAACCTCAAAGCTATCATGGAAAATAAATAATCATATCCTTCACTTTTAAATTGATTAAAATGACCATCAATCCTTATCTAAATTTTCCCGGGACTACTGAAGCCGCCTTTAATTTTTATAAATCTGTTTTTGGCGGCGAGTTTACTGTTTTGCAGCGTTTCAAAGAAACACCCGACGGCGGCAAGATGAGCGCTGAACTGCAGAATCAAATCATGCATGTAGCGCTGCCGATAGCGAACGGCTATACGTTGATGGCAACCGATGCGCCTGCAGAGATGGGATTTTCGTTAAAGCAGGGAAACAATTTCTATATCGCAATCAGTCCTGACAGCCGCGAAGAAGCGGTTCGTTTGTTCAATGGCTTATCAGCCGGAGGCAAGATTGAAATGGAATTGCAGGATACGTTCTGGGGAGCGTACTATGGATCGTTTACTGATAAATTTGGTATCGGCTGGATGATTAATTATGCGAAACAATAACACCTGCCATGCTATCAAAGTTTTTAGCCATTAGCGCTTAGCTGTTAGCGGGATTGGGTAAACTAAAAAAAGCAACACATGAAAAAAATTAATATTTTCTATTGGATATGTACAATACTGCTTGCTCTTATGATGGCTTTTAGCGGGCTACAGGGCGTTATGCACAATCCGGATGGAGTTAAAATAATTGTAGATCACCTGGGATATCCCGCTTATTTTAATACCTATCTCGGCGTATTGAAATTAATTGGTGCAGTTGTCTTACTGATTCCTGGTTTTCCCCGATTGAAAGAATGGGTGTATGCTGCATTCACTTATGATATGGTGAGCGCCATCTATTCTTTTATGGCAGTGGGCGATCCGTTTGTTGCCTGGGCCCCCATTCTTATTTTCCTGGCACTGCTCGCCGGTTCTTATATATTCCATCATAAGCGGCTAAAAGCAGGTGTCGCCGGCTCCGTTAAATAGAGAGGTATGATAGAAGTGTTCAAAACAAATATCAGGCGGGTATCTGAGGCAAGAAAATTAATTGAACTGTTGCTCCAGCATCTTCCGGGTAGCCGGATAAATATTGACATGCACGATTGTGATAAGATACTTCGCATAGAAGCAGCGCATTTTGTGCCCGCCACTATCATGATGCTGGTAAAAGAACATGGTTTTGTGTGCAGCGTGCTGGAATAATATTAAAACTACCGTAGTTAAAAAAACTACGGTAGTTACAAGGAAAGGTAAAATGGTAATTATTTATAAGTGGTGGTAGCCGGATGAAAATTTTTCCAGGAATGCCAGAATTCCTGGTAGGCCTGCACGGTTTGCAGTTGTGTATCTTTCAGTATTCCCGCTGTACACAGCCCGTTCATGGTCCAGGAAGAATTTGTATTGGTGTCTCTCAGCGTATTTTGAGCTTTGTTCTTTTCGAAATGAAGTGTTTGCCCCCTTATCCTCCTGTTCCATACATGAAAGGAGGCTGAATCATTTTCCAATGCCAGCAGTACCGGCATGCCCGGTAATGAATCTTCAATGATTTGTTTTTGCACAAGCTCATTCCAGTCATAAGCTTTTGCTGCATGCAGATATACAACGCCCACCACCCATGATTTGGGTTGCCAGGAAGCAGAGTCTCTTTTCTCGAGCGAACCTTCAATGGTTCCTTTATTGTAACCGTCTAAGCCTTTGTATCGTTTTTTATAAGAAGTATCCGGTTCAAGAACGGTGGAATTTGGATACAGCCTCAGCCATGCTGCCAGTGTTAATTGTTGCGAAGGAATTTCAGCAAGTGACTGACCTTTTAGTGGACCGGCAATGGCCACACCGGTGGCCTGTTGCCACCAGCTTTTTGTAGTCGCATCTTCAAACATGGCATTGAAATGATCCATGCCTACCAGCCGGAAGGATTCCTGTTTTCCATTTACTATGGGATTAAATACCCGTCCCGTTCTGCAGACCGTGCAATAGGTAATAATGGCGGGCGTATTAGCGATAGTATCCCTTACCTGGTGGTGATACCCGATAATTTGTATGGGATATGCCTTCGCCTCGCCATTGATGGCTACGCCAATTACCAGTACTGTATCAGCACCATTTTCAGTGCCAGCAGCAAAATTCTTGTGTTTGGGCTGGTAAAACATTTTATCTGCCTCAAAACGAAAATTGAAGAAGTAAAAAATAATACCATAGATTACCAGCAGCAAGGCCAGCGCAATTCTCTTCCACCATTTGTTCTGCCGGAAAGATTGTATCAATGGCCAGCCAATCAATAACAACAGTACTATTCTTAACCAGCCAATATTTCGCCCCAGCCAATAGGCAAAGCCGATGGTATCTGCCTTTTGGCTGCCGGGGAATGGCATAATATAGTAGACCCTGAGAATCTCTGCAGCGAATAATAGTAAAAGACCTGCGATTAAAATGAAGCGCTTCATGGTAAATAGCGTTTGGTTATTTATTGTTCGGTTACGGGTAATGGAAATTTATCCCATACATCGTCACCTGTCCTGTCGATCGGCAATTGTGCCAGCAAATTGTAACGCCGCATATCAATCCAGCGATGGCCTTCGTAAAACAGGGAGAATCTTCTTTGTTTCAGCAATTCGGTAGTCAGTGCATCCGTTGCCAATGCTCCACTATAATTACTCAATCCATGCGTGGTTCTAATTTTATTAATTGCTTTTACGGCTTCCGTAAAATTATTTTTCTGGATATTGGCTTCTGCATAGATCAACACGAGTTCTTCATTCCGGATGATGGGAATCGTGCCGGTGCTTGAAGTATACACCCACACGTCCCTGTTGGACGACAAGCCGCTAAGTGATGCAGTTGAGCTGCGAAGCGTAGCTTTATTGATCCGGTCATCGCCCGCTTCGATATCACTTGCGTAAGATGGGTGCGCTACCCGTATTTCGCCAGTTTGGTTTTGAGGAATGAACGCGGGGTTCAGTTGATCGCCTGAGCCTGTTCCAAATACATGATTAACGCCTGTATTGAAATTTTTATCCATTCCATAAAATGACTCATTCAATGCGGTCAATGCAGCATCCCAGTTCTTTTGATAAATGGCTACCCTTGCGGCGAGCGCACGGTTAAACTGGAGAAAGCCCGCTGCATTATCAAAGCCTGCAAATCCTGCCAAAGGGAACACGATGGAAGCGGCGCCAAGATCTGTTTTAGCCGAATCCAGTAGCAAAGCAATTGCAGTAAGTGCATCTGTATAAGGAAGAACCGCGCCCAAATGATCCGGATCCGCAACATTTATCCTGATGCCATTTGTATAGGTAAGATTTAGATTCATGAGCAATTGGTGGGCTTTTATGGTCCTGGCAAAACCTGTATAGCCGCTTTTTTGCGCAGCACTGATGCTGGTTGAATTATTGGCTGCCTGTATAAGCACATTACAATTCTTTACCACCCGGTAGCGTGCGGCCCATGGGTTGGTAATATAGAAATTACTATTGCTTAAAGTTCCGTTGTTAGCTCCCAGCAGATCAGTAACATAACGTGGTTCTGACCCAGAAAACCGATAACCCTCACGGCCCAATGTACCCACGTCATCCAGGTAAAAAGCCAATGCATTGCGCATACCAGATTCGGTACCGCTTACCAGGTTATTTAATTGATCTTTTGTTGCATTGGAAAGAAAATCTTCTACCGTTGGACTGTTCAGGTTACCATAGTCTTTTTTGCAGGAACAAAAAAAGCAACTGCTGTAAACAAGCATCAGCATATATAGAATGATATTTTTTTTCATGTGTATACTTTTATAAAGATCTTTTGTAAATGTGTATAGTTATCAGAAATCAACTGTCAAATGAAAGTCAGCGCGTTTAACAGCAGGATAAGGGTCTACGTCTACGCCCGTCGAAAAGCCGGTTCCAAAATTGGATACTTCCGGATCGTAAGATTTGTATTTGGTGATGGTGAGAAAATTATTGAGGGATACACCAGCACGTACATTTTTGATGAACCTTACAGGTAATTTTGTAAATGAATAGTACAATCCAATTTCACGCAAACGCAGGTACCCTGAATTCTGCACAAATTCTTCTGCGGTGCTGCCCACTTTGGTGATGCGGTAAATCCCATCGGGCAAACCTGCTTTATTGGTTACTTTGTCAAAGTCAACACTGGTGCCACCGAAATCATTTTGCAAGGTTGTGAGGTTTACGTTTTGTCCACCCGCTTTCAGGTGCAGCAAAAAGCGAAGGCTCAACTTATTTCTCAGTGTTATTTCATTGTAAGTACTCATCTGGAAATTTGGCTCTGCATCGCCGAGCTTGCCAACACCTGCACCGTTTAATCCCAATAGTTGCGTTGCAGATTTTCCTTCCTGTATCTGGAAAGAACCCAGTACATATCCAAATGAAAATTGCGGAATAGAAGGAACGGTTAGTTTGGTTACCAGTGAACGGTTCAGCCAGAAATTAAGCGAAGTATTCCAACTGATGGTTTTCGTGGTAAGTGGCCTTGCACTCAATCCCAGTTCAACGCCCCGGTTACGGAGATTACCTGCGTTTACCCACTTATTGGTAAAACCGGATGAAGCTGGCAGTGCGCTTTGCATCAGGAAATCGTAGATATTCTTATTGTAATAGGTCAACTGAAAAGACAATTTGCCTTTAAAAACACTGAAATCAATTCCAGCTTCCAGTTCCGTTTGCCTTTCTGGTTTTATAGCGGGCGATCCTTCGGCGGTGCCCACAATAACACCCGGATTACCCGCAATATTCGATACAACCAGGGAAGTAAACTTACTGCCATATGCAGGCACATTATTAGCCTGTCCATAGGCCGCGCGCAACTTTACATTGTCAAAAAATCCTTCTTTCACAATGCCCATTTTAGTAAGGTTCCAGGAGATACCAGCTTTGGGATAAACATAATATTTACCTGGATCGCCATTGTTCGAGGAACGATCCAAACGTGCGCCGGCGGTGAGTAAAACAGACTCTGCAATACTGGCTTCTTCCTGGATGAAAATGCCATTGTTCTGGTAGCGGTTTCTGAACTGGGTGGGACTTAGGGCGCCTGCCTGGTCAACATTCGACTGGCCAGAGATGACTTGTGTGGCTACATTCAGCAGGTTATTATAGTTGCCGGTTTCCTGTGTAAGCCCCGCAGACGTAGTGAATGATAATTTGTCGGAAGCGGTAAAAACATTGACCAGCGAAAGAATATAATTGGTATTTAGATTTTTTGTAAAACCCTGTATGGAAGTGCCCTTGGCGATGGATTCAAACTGCAGGTTGCCGGGGAACAACGCATTACTTTCCGTATTATAAAAATCCAATCCACCCCTTGCAATAAACCGGGTGATACTGCTATTGCTTTTTTGCAATATGGCATCCAGGTTAATACCGGTAATAAAACGGTTAACGCTTTCATTGTTCCGCATGAGAGCGATCGTTTGCAAAGGATTGGATGCAGCGAATTTATTATTAGGATAATTGCCCTGCGCATCGGGATGCAATTCTGCAAAGGACGGCGTAGAAGATAGGGCAATACCAAATGATACGCCGGCATTGTCGTTGCCAGTTAAGCCTCTGTCGGCTGATGAATTGATATAGTTGGTGCTGATACCAACTTTTATGTTACTGTTGATGCGGTGATCCATATTCAACCGGACGCTGCTGTTGCGGTAACCTGTATTTTTTACAATGCCGCCTTCATCTTTCTGTGAGGCGGAAAAATAAAAGCTTGTTCTATCATTGCCGCCACTCATGCTTAATACCGTATTCCTCGCAAAACCGGTATTGCCAAATACTTCTTTTTCATAATCATAAATTTTGCCGGCCGTTTTTGCCGCAGTATACTGCTGGGCCAATGCAACCCCGGTAGCACTATCACTGGAAAGGCTGGCAGCGCGTTGTGCATTGAATTCCCTTACACCCAATAATTTTCTGGCTTTGATAAAACCAAGATCCTGTGAAACACTCACCTGGGTTGCGCCCTGTTTACCTTTTTTGGTAGTGATAATAACAACACCGCCTGCCGCTTTTGAACCATAGATGGCGGCTGCCGAAGCTCCTTTCAGAATTTCTATGTTTTCAATGTCTTCTGACCGGATGTCGGCAATACGGCTGGCAGCATTGTCCTGTGTAGACGTAGGCGCTCCGCCTGATGCCGCATTGCTGATAGCGTTTAGTCCTGTTGAAGTAGCCGTATTGTCTATGAACACGCCATCTACTACATACAACGGTTGGGTGTTGCCGAAAACAGATGTTACACCACGCAATTTGATGGATATGCCTCCTCCCGGTGCACCTGAATTGGCATTGATGTATGCGCCCGGGATTTTTCCTTCCAGCGCCGCGTCGAAGGTTTGGGCAGGTGCTACTCCATTTAACTCCCTCGCAGAAATCGTAGCCACCGCATTTGCCAGGTTGCGTCTTTTTACAGTGGTTGCCAGGCCGGTTACCACTACTTCGTCCAGCCCGGCGATATCTTCTTCAAGCGTTACTTTCAGTTCCGTTGCATTACCTGGGGTAATGGTTTGTGATTTAAATCCGATGGAACTGATAATTAAGGTTGTATTTCCGGAAACATTTAGCGTAAATTTTCCATCCGCATCGCTTACGGTTGATTGCGATGTCTTTTTCACCACGATGCTGGCACCGGGAACCGGGTTATTTTTTCCATCCGTTATTTTTCCGGTAATCATGTTTTGTTGTGCAAACAATATCCCGGGCAACAGCAGCACACTCATTATCGCTGCCGCAACTAGTAATAGTTTTCTCATTTCGCATTATTTTAATCTTGGTTAAAATGGGGTTTTGATATAATTTAATAGTCGTCAGGTTGGTTGGTGCGCAGAAAAAACATGATTTCCGTATCCATGTTCCGCTATCTGCCTGGCCCTTGGCGGATAAGTAGACAGATCGGAAGGTGTGGTCGCGGCCAGCCCATCTACATAACGGTTAAACATGCAGAACATCGCCGCTATCAATACCGTATCATGAATGTCTTTATCCGTGGCGCCGAACGCCTTTGCCGCCTCAATTTGGTCCGGCTGTACATGTTTGCCACCCTGCTGAACGCTGGCAGCAATAGAAAGTAATGATTTCAATTTATCGGAAACCGGCGCGCTTGTATAATCCCGTTTTACTTTATTCATCAGATCGCGGTCACCGTTTAAATAACAGACTGCTATTTCGCCATGCGACTGATGACAGTAAAAGCAATCATTCAAAAACGAAACATGTGCTGCTATTAATTCCCGTTCTGCCATGCTAAGGCCCTCATTGCTGCGCAATAATAAGTTTGCCAGCTCGCCCATCGGCGTTGCAGTTTCCGGGCTGAACGCCATCAGCGATCGTATGCCGGGAAGGCTTTTATCAACTTCTATGTATGCCATAAGCTTGTTTAATTTTTATACTTCGATTTATTTGTGTACGTTAATGCCAGCATAACCTTCTTCCGCGCGCATGGCTGCACGGTCTGCGTATACCTGCCTGTCGAGCGGCGCCCAGGTGTTTAAACCGTCTACATAGCGATTAAACATGCAGAAGGCAGCAGCAATTAAAACGGTATCGTGTATTTCCATGTCGGATGCACCAAGGCTTTTGGCATTGGCTACCTGTTCAGTAGTAACATATTTTCCGCCTTTCTGAACACTGCCAGCAATAGACAATAACGATTTTAGCTTATCAGTAATGGGGGCCGACTGGTAATCACGTTTGATATTGTCGATGGCAGACATATCACATTGATAATAGTGCCGGGCCATGGCGCCGTGCACCTGCTGGCAAAAAAAACAGTCGTTTAACGAAGAAACATACGCGCCGATCATTTCGCGGTCGCCGCGACTCAGTGTATTGTTCTCATCGTGCAATAAAATCTCCACGAGTTCATTCAATGGTTTGGCAGTTTCGGGCCTGAAGGCCATAGGCCCCCTGATGCCTGGTAGATCGTTCTTCAAATCGATGTATGCCATATTGCTTACTATTTAATTGGGTTAGGTAATACATATCCATTCTTCATGCGTTCGCCCATGGCCTCGTAAATGGCGGGGTCGGTTGGTGTAAAACTGGCAAGCCCGTCTACATACCGGTTAAACATGCAAAAGGCAGCAGCGATCAATACGGTGTCGTGTATCTCGCGATCGCCGGCACCCAGATTTCTTGCGGCAGCAATATCTTCCGGCAATACGTCTTTACCAGATGACTGTACTTTTCCCGCAATGACAAGCAAAGCTTTTAGTTTAGCGCTTATGTTAGATTGCCGCATGTTTTTTAACACATCATCCACGGTATTTTTTTCATCGCCATACAAACACCTGGCAGCCGCTGCATGGCTACTGCTGCAAAAAACACAGCTGTTGAGTTTCGACACATAGGCGGCGATCAGTTC
>Ga0157378_10002000_pt1 | contig 18229 bp, 17 predicted proteins | sample M65metaG_FD_115309 | JGI IMG/M metagenome (GOLD analysis project Ga0157378, IMG submission 115309) | Miscanthus rhizosphere microbial communities from Kellogg Biological Station, Michigan, USA - M6-5 metaG | ecosystem: Host-associated > Plants > Roots > Rhizosphere > Soil | place: USA: Michigan...
ATTTCGTTTATTTACCAGCGTGACTGGTTGGGGTTGTCTTCGCACGCGCCAAAAGAAACGGATCAGGGTGGTTGAGCATGCGGACCACTTGGCTGGTGGCAGCACTCTTGGCGGCTAGTCCTGCGATCTCGTACTTCAAATTCGACAGGCAAATCGGAACGACAGCTGTGAGCGGGCAACATTACGCGGCGGTGGAAGAGAATATCTGGCAACATGCACTTCCGAACCTGGACGATCTGCGCATCTATGCCGCGGGCAAAGAACTTCCTTACGTTGTTCGAACGATGCGGGGAAGCAAAGTGACCGAGCAAAAACCGGTCCGGATATTGCAGCCAGGTACTCTCGGCGGGAAGACGCAGTTCCTGCTGTATATGTCGGAAGCGCCCGAATATGACCGCATTACGTTGACGCTCAAAACAAAAAACTTTGTGGCTCATGCGCGCGTGGAGGGCCAGGACGATTCCCATGCCAGGCAATGGGCTGACTTGGCCACAACCACTCTTTTTGATCTATCTGATGAAAAGCTGGGACACAACGGCACTCTCCAGATTCCCGTCAGCACTTACAAATATTTGCGAGTCACGATTGACGGTCTCGTAAAACCTTCTGACATCCAGAGCGCCACGGCAGGAATCGAAAGGGCCCAGGAGGCGGTTTGGCGCGAGCTCAGCAGCGAGCCAAATCTGACGCAGGCAGAAAAAGACACGGTTCTTACATTCATGGTTCCGGAAAATGTTCCCGTGGATCGACTGATTCTTACCATCGATCCGGCGCAAGGAAATTTTCAGCGTGAAATAGAGCTGTTGAACGGCAAAGGTATGACGACAGGCACGGGCGAGATCGCTCGCATTCACCTGCAGCGCAACGGAGGAAAAATCGACCTCGAACAGCTCTGGCTTCCCGTGAACACAACCAGCCAGGGACAGTTGCGCGCCGTAATTCATAATCGAGACGACCTGCCTTTGAAAGTCACGAGTGCCCGCCTTCAGCAGTATGAACGTCGCGTGTATTTCGATTGCGACGCCGGAATATCGCCCGCGTTATATTACGGCGACGATAAGCTCAACGCGCCGATCTACGATTACGTCAGGCTTTTCCAGAGCGACGCACGTGCGGAGCACTTGTTGTTTGGCGCCGAAGCGGTCAATGCCGGCTACACCGGGCGTCCCGACGACCGGCCATGGTCGGAACGTCATCCGGCGGTTCTGTGGGCCGCGATTCTCGCGGCGGTGGCCGTCCTGGGTGGAATCGCCGTACGGTCGATTAAAAGCGCGGCAGCTTGAAGACATTTCAGCAAGAATTCTCGGCGAAATAAGGAGAAATTTTCGAGATGGGGATGCGACCGGAGTTCCCTCTGGCGTTGCTCGTAGCTGCACTGGGATTTTCTCCCGCTTCGCTCGCACAAGGAAACAACAGCAAGCAGCCTCATCGATCCTCGTCACCGTCGACCAAGACGCCCGCCAACCATCGCATTGTCGGAGTCTGGTACGCCCTGGACAGTGACTATGACACCGCGTCCTTTAGCAAAGGCGATCCGCCCATGACGCCCTGGGGTAGGGAACAGTTCAACGCGGCCAAACCGTCGCAAGGACCGAGGGGCGTCAAACTCTCCGAAACAACGGACAGGGTTTACAAGTGCTCTCCGCCGGGTATGCCGTACATCTACCTGCAACTTTTCCCCGTGCAAATCGTGGAGACACCGAAAGAGGTGATCGAGTTTTTCGAATATGACCATACCGTTCGCCACATCTTCACCGACGGCCGCAATCATCCGGCGGACGTGACGCCTTCCTACAACGGCCACTCCATCGGACACTGGGAGGGAGATACTCTCGTCGTGGACACGGTTGGCTTAAACGGAAAAATCTGGCTGGATCGCGTGGGCCATCCGGACAGCGATCAGATGCACATCGTCGAGCGCATTCATCGCGCGGACGAGAAGACGCTCCAAGTTGACTTCCAATTCGACGATCCAAAAAGCTACCCGAAGCCCTGGTCGGCGCAGATGCGTTTCCGCCTTCATCCTGATTGGGACATTCTCGAACACGTCTGTGAGGATAATCTCGCCTTTGAGAGCTTCGAGAAGTAGGTGGGTACGGACCGCCTCTGACTCGGGCGCCGCACGATCGAGCCGCGTTGCAACTCTCAACCGCGCATCATACTATCGGAACGTGTGGAGTGTTTGTGGGTCTATGAAGTCTCACGTGGCATTTGTACGGCGAGCCGCCGCGCTGTGTTCCGTTGCGTTCGCGATTTCGTTTGCGGGCCGCGCTCAGGGTGGTCCGCCGAAAACAAAATCTTCGGCGCGCATCCCTCCACGCGGTGTAGCCTCCCCTCGCGTTTCTTTAGATCCGAGATTTGTTGCCGGTCAGACCTTTCGCTACGAAATGGAATTTGAAACGACCACGAATACGTCGCGGTCCGGTCTGGCGTCGGATCCGCAGGGGCCGACCAGCCTGGTTGTAGATTGGAACGCAACGGTTCGTATGGAGATCCTTCCCGCGGATACGAGTATTCCTGGCGGAGTCCGGCTGCGAACCACCTACGAGAAGTCCGCTGCCAGCGTCCGCAGCGACACGTTTGATCCCGGCGCCGCCGATACGGAGGAAAGATATAGGAATCTGGAAGGCAAAGTGGTGGAGTTGACCCTCGACGCCGGTGGGAAACTGAAATATGTGGCGGGCATCGAAGGTATGGTCGACTCGGAAAAAGCCTCACAGTCCGCTCGGGACGGGGTCGCTCAACGCAGCGCCAGCGCAGGCGCCCCTCCGGGCGGAGTTGCCGTCGGCCAAAAGTGGATATCCGAACAGTCGGCTGATTCATTACCCATCGCGGGTTTGTTTTGGCGCACCGAATCCGAATATCTCCGCAATGAGCCCTGCCATCCCCCGAATCCTAACGTTCCCGAGGCGCCCGATCGAGCCAACTCTGCAGAAAGTTTACAGGCTTCGGCGGACTGCGCCGTGATTCTTGCAACCTTGAGCCTGGCGAGTCCAAAAGCGGTGCGCGATCCAACTCCGCCTGAATTTCGCAAAAACGGGGTGCAAACAGAGGGGAAGTGGAGTGGGTCAGCGCAAAGTTTGCTGTACGTATCGCTCGCCTCGGGGCTCGTTGTGAGCGTCACGCAGACGGGAAAAGAAGAAATGGACGTGAAGTTCATCTCCAACCACAACACTTCCATGCGCTATGCGGGAACCATCGCGTCCCGCTCGCATGTAGCCCTCCTTGCAGATGATTCGCACTTAAGATGAACTAAACTTCAGGAAACATATTTGCGATCGCCATGAAATTCTGCTGAAGGCGAGTTCCGTGAGTACCGGGACTGAGAAGTTGTATCGTTAGACGATACAAATGTCATGGTTTTTGGTGCCACAGGGAGTTCGCTTTCTCCTCGCTCTGCCGTGTGTCTCCGATAGTCGACAAGTTGGCACGCAAGCGGCTTAACAATGGTTACATCTCATTTTCCGGCAGTCCTGTGCCGGGTTTATCTATTTGATTTAATATGGGTTAAAGCCATTTTAATTTCAACTCTGACTTGGCAATCCGGTTGCATTAATAACCGCGCGGGGGCAATTAAATTCAGCGAAATTGGGGAGCCAGCAATGATTAAGTTTATGAAGCGGCTATGGAAGGAACAGACGGGGCAGGACCTGATCGAATATGCCTTGTTGCTGGTTCTTGTCGCCCTCGTAGCGGGCGCTACCGTCAGGTCACTCGGCGCCGGGGTAAAAAGCACATATTCAACGGCGGCAACCAGGGTGGCGACTACTACGAGCACCAACACTGGCGCAAACTCCGGCAACAATAATGGTAACAATAACAATAATAACAACAATAATAATAACAATGGCTTTGGAAACAATGGGAACAATAATGGGTTCGGGAACAACGGGAACAACGGCAACAACAACGGCGGCTTCGGCGGCTTCGGTGGTTTTGGCGGCTTCGGTGGCTTCGGTGGCTTCGGTGACGGCGACGGACGGTGAGCGAAGACCCGGCCGGCGGACGTACGAGTCATGCCCACGGAGATGACTCTGGCCCGCGTAATGTCTAACCGAGAGACGGAGCGGCAGGAAAACGGCGAAATGGTTTGGCCGTTGGGGCGCCATCGGTTGCCATCTGACCTCTACCGGACGCTATCTCTGATGACTTGAACGGCAAATGTACCAGTCGGGATGAGGAATTCTTGGCCTTCCCGAATCGATGTTCTAAACAAACTTTGGATCTCCCTCACCCGGAACGAATCCCATCTTTCCTCACAATTTTCCCGAAAATATTCCGATTTCCGTAGTTCTCGGCCGACTGGGCTATAATGACTAGTTTGGCGCGGCTCATCTTGAGCCCCATTTGGACCCGTAACGATGAACTTCAAGCTCATGAGCGACTACGAGCCTCGCGGTGACCAGCCGGACGCCATCGAGCAACTCACGCGCGGCATCGAGGCCGGCGAAAAGCATCAAGTATTACTGGGCGTCACCGGATCGGGAAAAACCTTCACCGCCGCCAAGGTGATCGAACGGGCCAACCGGCCTGTGCTGGTGCTCGCGCACAATAAGACGCTCGCCGCACAACTTTACAGCGAATTCAAGAGTTTCTTCCCCCAGAACGCTGTCGAATACTTCGTCAGCTATTACGATTTCTACCAGCCCGAAGCCTATATACCCGCATCGGACACCTACATCGAAAAAGAATCGACGATTAACGATGAACTGGACAAACTGCGCATGAGCGCGACGCGTTCGCTCTTTGAGCGCCGCGATGTCGTTGTGGTGGCATCGGTCTCGTGTATTTACGGCATCGGCTCGCCGGAAGCGTACTACGGCATGCTCTTGATGATCGAGAAAGGCCAGAGCACCAACCGCGAAGCGGTGCTTCGGAAGTTGGTTGAGATGCAGTACCAGCGCTCGGAAGACCTGCGTCGCGGGACATTTCGCGTCCGGGGAGATCGCTTGGAAATTTATCCGCCGTACGAAGACAACGGCTATGCGATCGAGCTATGGGGAGACCAGGTTGATGCCATGCGCCAGATCGATCCGCTTACGGGCGAAGTGCGTTCCGGCCAGAACGACTTGTCCCGGCTCACGATTTACCCGAAGTCCCACTACGTGATGCCGGCGGCGCAGAGAGAACGCGCGATCCGCACGATTCTCGAAGAACTCGATTGGTGGAAGCCGGAACTGGAGAAACAGGGAAAGTATGCCGAGGCGCAGCGCGTGTGGCAGCGCACCATGTTTGACATTGAGATGATGCGCACCATCGGCTATTGCCACGGCATCGAGAATTATTCGCGGCACATGTCCGGCCGCCTGCCGGGCGAAGCGCCACCCACTCTGCTGGATTATTTCCCGCAGGATTACCTGCTGTTCATCGACGAATCGCACCAGACCATTCCGCAGCTCCACGCCATGTATCACGGCGACCGTTCGCGCAAGCAGACGCTCGTGAACTACGGTTTCCGCATGCCTTCCGCGCTCGACAACCGACCGCTGAATTTTGAGGAATTCGAGCACCGCACGGGACAGGTGCTCTACGTTTCGGCGACGCCCGGTCCCTATGAACTGACGCGTTCGGCGGGCGTAATCGTCGAGCAGGTGATTCGCCCGACAGGCCTCGTCGATCCCGAGATCGAAATTCGTCCGGTCAAGGGCCAGGTGGACGATTTGCTAGAGGAAATTCGCAAGCGCGCCGAGCGCAATGAGCGGGTCCTGGTCACCACGCTGACCAAGCGCATGGCCGAAGACCTGGCCGAATATTTCACCGAAACCGGCGTGCGCTGCCGCTACATGCATTCGGAAATCGATACGCTGGAACGCGTGCGGATTCTGCGCGATCTGCGTCGCGGGGAATTTGACGTTTTAATCGGGATTAACCTGCTGCGTGAAGGACTGGACCTTCCCGAAGTTTCACTCGTGGCTATTCTTGATGCGGACAAGGAAGGATATCTGCGCAGCGCCACTGCGCTCATTCAGACCATTGGCCGCTGCGCGCGTCACGTTGAAGGCCGCGCTATTTTGTACGCCGACCGCATGACCGGTTCCATGGCCCAGGCCATCGACGAAACCAACCGCCGGCGCGCCAAACAGGTGGCCTACAATACAGAAAACGGGATCACGCCGATGTCCATTACCAAGTCCGTGGACATGAAGCTGGCCGCCATCGTGGAAGCTGACTACGTCACCGTGCCCGCCGAGGATTTCGCGGACGCGGAGATCACGAGCGAAGCAAAGCTGGGCGAAGTTCTCGCGCAGCTCGAGGTTCAGATGCGCGAAGCTGCCAAGAAATTCGAATTCGAACGCGCCGCAGCCCTGCGAGACCGTATCCGCACACTGAAACAGCGCGACCTCTCGGGATTCTTTTCCGCGGCGGCGGAGCCGACTGTTGCCGAATGATTCGCAGCGGTTTTGGTAGCACAGACTTCAGTCTGTGGGGTTTAGCATTACATGGCCTAAATTCCACAGACTGAAGTCTGTGCTACTAGCCACGTCACAGATCTCGTTCACCAAAGTGGTAGACGGCGACACCCAGCGCGATGCACAGATACGCGCAGGCGTAGCCGATCATCGCCGCGCTGGGGATGGAAATATCTGCGAATGGGGAGAATTGCAGCGAGCCGGACAGCGGCGACTCCATTTCAAACGCGGCACGACGCCACAGCGCTTCACTCGGCATAATCAGGCTCGAAATGATGCCGACCATTGCCAGCCGCGAACCTTCCGTAAATCCGCTCATTTGCTCCAGCCAGCCGCCCAAAAACGCCACGCCGAGCAAACCCAGAGTGATTACGCCGCTGGTTAGCGTGGAAAACCAGGTGCCAAACATGAACGTGACCGACAATGCCACGATGCATTCCAGAAAAACCAGGAGCGAGCCACGCACCGGATGTTGCGCCATTACGCCGCCGATCCAGTAGCCTTCGGCAATCGTGCCCCAGAACATCAGACCCACATACACGCCCGCCATCGCCACAAAGCCCAGCCATTTGCCGATCAGGATTTGCCATCGCGCCAGCGGTTTGGTGGCTATGGCGTGAATCGTTCCGGAAGTGATTTCACCGGAAATTGTGTCCACGGACGTAAGCGTGGTCATGACCACGGCCAGGAGATCGACGGTGTACAGGCCGATCATGAGCATGGCGCTGACAACCTGATAACGCAGGAATGGTGGAACGGCCGAATTGCGGAAATCGCCGACCTGGAAGTGCAGCCCGATGCCGAACACCAGAAGAAACGCCGCGCCCGCCAGCAGCGCCGTCCATAAAATTTTCTTGCGCGCCGCTTCCCGGAACGTGATGCCGGCCATGATCCATACGCCCATTAGAATCCCCGATCCTCTCCCATCACGCTGATGAACAACTCCTCGAGCGACAGACGTTGCGGCGTGAATTGATAAACCTCCGCACCCGCCTCAACGAGGTAACGCAGAAGTTCGGGAAGATTTCCACGGGATGCCGTCGTTAATGTCAGCCGCTCCTCATCGACCAGTGCGTCGACGCTCCAGCGGGAAAGGCCCGAGATGCATTGCGGGGAAAGTTTTTTGGCGCGCACTTCGACGCGAACAGCCTCTTCCTGCGGAGTGCGCATGTCGCGCATGGTGACGACCTGGCCCTCGCGGATAAATACGACCTGGTCGCAGGTAATTTCAATTTCACTGAGCAGATGCGAGTTCAAAAATACCGTTGCTCCGCGGTCGCGCTGTGCGCGAATGATGTCCCGCACCATGCGCCGCCCCAGGGGATCGAGGCCCGAAGTCGGCTCATCGAGAAAAATGATGTCGGGTTCATGAATCAAGGCCTGTGCAAGTCCAACACGCTGCAGCATTCCTTTTGAAAAATTCTGCAGGCGCTTATGGATGTGTGGGGTAAGTCCCACCAGATCGATCAGCGCGGGAACGCGTTCGGAAAGTTTGCCGGAGGGAACTCCGCAGAGACGTCCATGCAGCCGCAGCAATTCTGCCGGGGTGAGCCACTCGTAGAATCGAAAATTCTCCGGCAGGAAGCCGATTTTCCGGCGAACTTCCACGTTTCCCGACCGCACGCCGAGCACAAAGGATTCGCCGCTCGTGGGTGTGGCGAGGCCCAGAATCATTTTGATGGAAGTGCTTTTGCCCGCTCCGTTCGGCCCGAGAAAGCCGAAGATTTCGCCGCGAGGTACGCATAACGTCAAATCGCGCACCGCGACTTTGTCGCCGAAAACCTTGCGCAAATTCTGGGTGCGGACCGCGTAGCTATTCTGCTGCGACAGAGTCAGCTCCTGTTTATTTCAGCGAATCCGCCAGTTGCACTGCCTGGCTGGAGTCTCCGAACCCGGTCAGCGAATAAACGATTCCGTTCTTCGTCCAGATCAGCGCATAGCCCGGACCGCGTCGTCCAGCCATGCTCAGCAGAGTGCCATCCGTGCCGTTCACCTTCACCACTTGATAGGAGCGCAGGGAGCGAGGAACCGAGAGCGTGAGCGTTGCTTTCCAGTCGATGGTATGCAAAAAATCGCTGGCCTGCGCCGGCGTCATCCCCGCGGTTTCCAATCCAATTTGCGCCAGGCCCGCGACATCGAGACCGTTCGGCACGCTGACGATCGGATCGGGGCCTTCGCGCAGTCGCACGCAGTCGCTGAACTGTGTCGTTGTCGGTGACGGCCCAGTGATGTTGTCGGCGATGACTTTGCTGGCATCCTGCGGGCCGGGGCAAGTTCCATACTGCACTTGCACCGAGCGCGGAACTTCCACACCGACGGTCGCGCCGTCCACCGACTGCGGCAGGGCAATATCGGGATGGCCTGCCTCGGTGGCAATCGCTTGAAGCCGTGCGCGATCGACGGCGACGGCAATTTTGTGCGACCCTCCGACAACAATTTCAGGCGCATCTTTGCGGGCGCTCAGCAATCGCACGCCAAATCCCGCCATTTTGCTGGCAGCTTCCGGGTCGGACGCGGTATGGTCTTCTTCGTTGGTCTCCACTTTGACTTTGTCGGAAATCATCTGCGTGACCATCTGGTGCAGCGAAGGATTGGCATTCGCATCAACGTAAGGCGAAAAATCCGCGTTCACCGCCTGAACCTTCTGCATGCGCAGCGATTGTAAAGACTTGAATGCCGTGTTGCGGATCGCAGGAATGCTGAAAGTCCCGACGACGATCACCAATACAATTAGGATCAGCCAAACACGCCGTTGTGAAGAAGTGGCCGTAGTCATTGAGGTGCCTCCTTCGGTTTCGACAACGTTTGCCGAAACACACAAACTCGACGCCGTGAAATTAGCAAACGAACCTGAATTTTACATGAAAGGTTTATCTAGTCTGTATATCGCAGAAACCGTTATGGGGTCAGCGGAATATTGTAGCGCGGGCTTCAGCCTGTGGGAGTTGGTCCTTGTAAGTACTAACCCCGCAGGCTGAAGCCCGCGCCACGAAAACGTCAGACCATTCCTTTGCGCAGTTCCTCGAGGGGATAAAACGTGTCCCGCCATACCACTCCACCGCGCCATAGCGTCGCGATGGCCGAACGGCTGATCATCCAGCAAAACAGCAGCGCACCGAGCGGATGCGTCAGTCCATAAAGCGGAGAAGCGCTGGTAGACCAAATCATCCCGGTGTGAATCAAAACCGCGGCGCCTGCGGCAATTCCCGCAAACACGCGCGCCCATCCCGATGCGAATGCCAGGCCGAAAAACGGCAGAATGCTCATGGCTACCGAGAGCAACATGGCAGCAACGGCAAACAACGGATTGTAGTGGACCGCCGCAAACATATTCTTCGTCACGCCACGAATCACGTTGTGCACGCCGCTGTGCCAGCGCACGCTGACCATATCCTGTGCGACCGCTACGCCCGATCGGAATCCGGCCAGCTTCATCAACTTGCCGAGCTTCATGTCTTCGATCACATCCATGCGCAATCGAGCGTGCCCGCCGCTTTTTTCATAGGCCGCGCGCCGTACCATCTGAAAGGCCCCGATGCCCACATATCTCGCTGAGCGCGGATTGGAAGCGAGCCATGGTTCATTGCCAAAAACAAAGCCCAGTCCGAAATAGGAAATCGCGGCGGTTTCCCAGAAGCCGTGCATTTCTACCGACGTCAACAGCGTCAAATGATCCCACTGCTGCTGCGCTGCCATCGCAATCGCGCGTCGCAGCACGTCCGGCTTAAAATGAACATCCGCATCCGTAAACACCAGCCAGTCTCCGTGTGATTTTTCAAAACCAGCCACGAGCGCATGTGGTTTCCCCAGCCATCCCGGCGGCAGCGTATCGATATTGGCCACGATCAGATTTTGGCTGGAGCGGCTGATGTCACTCAGGATAGCGGGCGTCTGGTCCGCGGACCGGTCATTCACTGCGACCACTTCGAATCGCGGATAATCCTGCGCGAGCATCGTAGCTATTGCCGCGGGAAGTTTTTCCGCCTCATCGCGAGCCGCAAAAATGATGGAAATGAACGGGGCGTCCTGCGAGTCGATTGGGGTAACATCGGAGAGCCACGGCAGGCGGGCCATTCCTGCTCCCGCGCGGATTCCCTGAACTATCCATAGGAAAGCTATAGAACCAAATAGTACAATCCAGAAAGTATGCAAAATGAGATTGTCCGCTGGCCGTAAATGGCCGTCCTCAGAATGCTAACACAGCGAATGTCGGAGACCGTAGCCATCGTCGGCGCGGGGCGTGTGGGACGCGTCCTGGGGCGGCGCTTGCATGACCTGGGATGGCGCATTGGGGGCGTCACAGGCCGGTCAACCGCCACGGCGCGCGCGGCGGTGAAGGTGATCGGCGCAGGACAGCCGTTGGGCGGTCCGACACACCAGATCCTGAACTCCAGAGTTGTGCTGATCTGCACACCGGACAGCGCCATTGAAGGTGTAGCCAAGAATCTCGCTCATCTCGGCGGTAAGGAATGGGGCGGGAAAGTTGTAATGCATACCAGCGGCACTTTGGATTCCCGCGTGCTGTCGCCACTCGCGCGGATGGGCGCTGCCACCGGATCGCTGCATCCGATGCAAACCTTCTCCCACCAGAATTTTCCGGATCTGGCTAACTGCATTTTTGGTATCGAGGGAAGTCCCGCCGCAATGCAAGCTGCCAGGAAAATGATTCATCAAATGGGCGGAGTGGCGGTGCGCTTGTCGGGAGCAAACAAGGCGGCGTATCATGCGGCTGGGTCTTTTGCGTGCGTTTATGTGCTGGCGCTGATGGAAACGGCGACGCGCATTCTGATGGCTCAGGGTTTCAAGCGGCGGCAGGCGCTGCGCGCGCTGTTGCCGTTGACGCGCCAGACACTTGATAATTTTGAGCGTCTTGGTCCGCTGGCGGCATGGACGGGCCCTTTGTCACGGGGAGATTTTTCTACGATCGAACGCCATGTGCAGGCTCTGGCGGACTTGGAGCCGGAGTATCTGAAGGCTTACAAGACGCTGTCGTTCCTGACCGCTGACGTGCTTGCGGCGCACCCCGCCGCGATGCGCAAAGAACTCGGACGCATTTACGGCGCGGCCGCGGGCTTCAAAAAGAAATAGGATTCGCGGCGCGACGGACTAAAAACAGGACAGAACCGTAACGCCCTAATACCAGGTTTCTAATCGACAGGGGGATTCTTGACGCAACTGAATATTCCAATCGAAAGCACGACGCTGCCGAACGGCCTGCGCGTGGTCATTTCGCCGGATCGCACGGCGCCCGTAGCCACGGTCGGCGTCTATTACAACATTGGGTTTCGCATCGAACCGCGCGGTCGCAGCGGTTTCGCGCACCTGTTCGAGCACATGATGTTTCAGGGTTCGGCCAACGCCGGCAAAATGGTGCACATCAAGTTGATCAATTCCTCGGGCGGCGTTCTGAATGGTTCCACGCACTACGACGTAACGAATTATTACGAGTCGGTGCCGTCCAACGCGCTGGAACGCGTGCTGTGGCTCGAAGCCGACCGCATGCGCGCGCTGAAAGTCGATGACGAAAATTTGCGCAACCAGCGCGACGTGGTGAAAGAGGAAGTACGCGTTAACGTGCTCAATCAGCCTTACGGCGGATTTCCCTGGCTCGATCTTCCGCCGATTGCCTACCGCAACTGGTCAAACGCGCACAATTTTTACGGCGATTTTGATGACCTCGACGCCGCCACTTTGGATGACGTCCAGAAATTCTTCAAAACGTATTACGCGCCGTCGAATGCGGTCCTCCTGGTCCTCGGTGACGTCGATACCGACGAAGCAATCAAGCTTGCCGAGCGACATTTTGCTTCGATTCCTTCTGGCCCTCAGCCTCAACACGCCGACATTGACGAACCGCCGCAACTCGACGAGCGGCGCGGAGTGGTCGAGGAAAAATTCGGCACGCTTCCCGGCGTGGCCATTGGCCATCAGGCGCCACGACGCCTCACGCCGGAATGGTACGCCGCAGCTATGCTTGATCAGGCGCTGCATGGCGGTCGCGCCGGGCGCGTCTACCGCCGGCTGGTGCTTGAACAACAAATTGCCGTCGATGCCGAGGGCGGAATTCACTATCCGGTCGGCGATTTATTTGATTACAACGGGCCGACTCTGATGGTCACACGCATTCTGCATAAACCCGAATATTCCGTGGACCAGACCATCGCGGCGTACGACGAGATTCTTGATGAGATGAAAGAGAAGGGAATTACTGGCGACGAATTGGAGCCGATCAAGGTGAAATTCAGATCGAATTATTTTTCCATGCTCGAGGGCGGGCACGGCGCGTCGATTCCGAGATACGGACTCATGCACCTCCTCGCATGTTTTTCGCTGTTCGATAACGAACCGCAACTGGTCAACTCGATCCTTGACGGATTCATGGAAGTTCCGGCGGAAGCCGTGCAATCCATTGCGCAGAAGCTTTTCACGCGCCATAACCGCTCGATCGCCATTCGCCAGCCGGCGAAGAAAGGGGCGGTTTGATGGCTTCCGTGCCTCGTTCGGAAACACCTTCGACGATTCCCGCTCTCACGGCCGCACGCCCTGTCATCTGGCCCGCTCGCGTGCACAAAACCCTTTCGAACGGTCTGGAAATTGTGCTGGTGGAATCGCACACCATCCCAAAGTTCACGGGGGAGCTCTTTTTTCGCAGCGGCAATGCCGTAGTCGCCGCGCAGGCACCTGGCTTGGCTGACATGACCGCTACAGTGGCCCGTACAGGGACTACCAGGCGCACCAGTCGCGAGATTGAGGAAGACTTGAGGCGGATGGGCGCGGATCTCTCCTCGGGGGCTGGAGCAGACAATAGCGTGATTTCGTTCGAGGGACTGGTGGATTTTTCGAACGAATTGCTGGGCCTCGTCTCGGAGTTGGCTCAGCACGCTTCGTTCCCCATCGATGAATTCGAACGCGAGCGGCGGCAGCTGATTGAAGGATTGCGCATCGAACGCACCACGCCTGGCTTTCTGGCGAGCGAGCGCATGCGGCGTGTCCTCTTCGGCTCGCATCCTTACGGAACGATTTCGCCGACCGAGGAGCAGGTTGCGGGCTACACAGTTGAGCGATTGAAGGATTATTACCGCAGCTTCTACCGTCCGGGGAACGCGCTGCTGGTAATGGTAGGCGATTTCGCGCCGGAGAAAATGCTCGAGCGGATCGAAACGATTTTCGGCTCATGGGTAGACGTTCCAGTCGAGAAAGCGGCCGATCCGGATCTGCCGGACTTGCCTGGGCGCAGCGTTTATCTGGTGCATCTCCCTGGTTCCGTTCAAACGCAGCTTTCGGTTGCGAACCGGGCCATCACCCGCAAACACCCGGATTGGATGAAGCTTACGCTGGCGAATTCGATTTACGGCGGTGCATTCAATTCACGGCTGGTGATGAACATTCGCGAAGAGAAAGGCTATACGTACAGCCCGCGCAGCGGGGCCCATCCGCTCCGCCAGCATGGGTACTTCAGCATCGGGGCGGCTGTGCGCAACGACGTGGTCGCCGCGGCGCTCACCGAAATTTTTTATGAGATCGATCTCATGCGCTCGACCCCCGTCGGCGAAGCAGAACTGGACGATGCGCGCAGCTATATGACCGGAGTCTTTTCGCTGGGGCTCGCGACGCAGGATGGTCTGGCCGGGCAATTAGCAACGGCCACGCTCGAAAAGCTGCCGGATGATTATCTGGAAACGTATCGGGAGCGAATATTAAAACTAACATCGGCCGATGTGCTGGAGGCCGCGCAGAAATATTTCGATTCGGCGCATGCGCAGATTGTGATTGTCGGCGATCGCGAGCAGATTGAATCGCAGGCGGCTCAGTTCGGCGCGCCCGAAGTGTATGACGCGCAAGGCAATCGGATTTAGGATTTGAGTAGCACAGGCTTCAGCCTGTGGAGTTTAGTTTTTGCAAGGACTAAACCCCACAGGCTGAAGCCTGTGCTACCGGTGGCCCGACTCACATGCTCGCAAAACGTTTAACGATTACGGCCTCATTCGTAGCGCTTGTGCTGCTGTCGTATTGCGTCGCTGCGAACGCTCAGAAGCAACCGCCCTCGAGGCCAATCGATCTCAACCTGGCTAACGTAAAGGAACTTCAGGAACTGCCCGGGGTCGGGCAAGTCACGGCACAAAGAATTATCGACATGCGCCAGAAGAGCGGCCGATTCCACCGCGTCGAGGACCTACTTGCAGTCCGCGGGATCAGCCAAAAGAAGCTTGATGCGATGCGGCCCTACGTCACAATTTCCGCCCCTCCTCCGACTGCATCACCCGCGCCAAAGAGTGGTAGTCCCGCTGCAAAGAAGCCGTAGAATTACGGGTGGAATGGAATCACAGAATGGAAATCCCTCAGATTCGTGCGGCAACCAGAGCGGATTTGCCTCGCCTCACCGAAATTTACAACCACTACGTGGTCAATACACCGATTACCTTTGATCTTGATCAATATACCGTCGAGCGCCGCGCTACATGGTTCGAGCAATTCGCGCCGAGCGGCCGCTATCGCCTGCTGGTGGCTGAAGATGGCTCGGGAATACACGGCTACGCCGGGACGACCAGATTTCGCCTCAAAGCGGCCTACGACACAACCGTTGAAACTACGATTTACTGCGCGCCGGACGCGATCCACAAAGGCCTCGGCAGCAAGCTCTATGCCGCGCTGTTTGAAACACTGGCGGGCGAAGATATCAACCGAATCGTTGCGGGATATACGATGCCAAATCCGGCCTCCGCGGCGCTGCACGCGCGGTTCGGATTCAAGCCGGTGGGAATTTTCCACGAGAACGGACGAAAATTCGGGCGCTATTGGGATGTGGCGTGGCTGGAGCGGCCGTTGCGACTGAGTGAAACCACATAGACCCGGCGATTCAGCGAAGTTTTCGACAGCGGGCGACAAACGACGCCTTGCACGATGTCGACTGGGCATCTGGTAGCACAGACTTCAGTCTGTGGATTTCCAAATGATCCTGGCTGCCGCGCACAATTTCAGCGTCCGAATCGAACCCCCACAGCCTGAAGTCTGTGCTACTAAATCGTCTGATGAGTGCGTTTTTTCGATGACGCGGTGCGGAGAGGAACCTGTTCGGTAATGGTCAGGCCGTAACCTGCCAGCGCAACGACTTTTTTCGGGTGGTTGGTCAAAACGCGCAAGCTCTTCAATCCCAGGTCGATCAAAATCTGCGCGCCGATGCCGCTTTCATGCTGCAAAAGCCGTTGGCGCGCCACATCTACATCCAGTTGCCCGCGGGAGTGGTACAGAATGCGCGGGAGCGCGCCCGCAACAGAGGGAACCGCATCGATGCCGAAACCGCGACCCGTGTGATGAAGATAGACAAACACGCCGCGATTTTCCTCAACGATGGCTTCGAGCGAGCGCTCAATGATTTCATGGCAATCGCATTCCGTGGACGCGAAAACATCCCCCGTCAGGCAGTGAGAATGCACACGCACCAGGGGAGGCGCTCCCGCCACGTCTCCACGAACCAGAGCGATGTGCTGCTCGCGGTCCACGTCCGAGGCATACACGATCATGCGGAAGTCGCCGTAGCGCGTCGGCAGCGCGGTTTCCGCCACACGCCGAACGTAGCGCTCGTTGCGCATCCGGTAGCGAATGAGTTCGGCGACCGTCAATAGCTTCAGCCCATGCACCCGGCAGAATTCCGCGAGTTGCGGCAAACGCGCCATCGTACCGTCTTCGTTCATGATCTCGCAGATCACTCCGGCGGCAGTCATTCCGGCGATCCGCGCGAGATCGACGGACGCTTCGGTCTGTCCGGCGCGCACCAGCACGCCGCCATTTCGTGCGCGCAAAGGGAAAACATGACCGGGGCGCGCGAGATCCGCAGGACGTGTTGCCGAGTCAATCGCCGTAAGAATCGTGATAGCCCGATCAGCCGTGCTGATTCCGGTAGTGGTGCCGCGTCGCGCGTCAATCGATTCGGTGAAGGCCGTGCCGTAGTTCGAAGTATTTACGGGCGACATCAGTGGCAATCCCAGCTCGTCGCAGCGTTCTTCGGTCAGCGCCAGGCACACGAGACCGCGGCCGTGTTTGGCCATGAAATTTACGGCTTCAGGCGTAATTTTCTCTGCCGCCATGGTCAGGTCGCCCTCATTCTCGCGATCCTCGTCGTCAACCAGCACGATTTGCCGGCCCTGGCGGATCTCTTCGAGGGCTTCCTCAACCGTAGCAAATGGAATGGATTCGGCGGCCATAAGCGTTCTTTGAACTCCTCGCGCCCCTGATCTGTAGTTTGGGTGACTCGTTAAACTATACCGAATCCGGTATGGGGCGGCAAGCGAGCGCCCCGACGTCGAGGACCCATTTCCTGTTACGAAAAAGTTCCCATTTTATGCTCCGAAAACAGTCCCTTTGGGCTGTGTTGCCGAGTACCCTCGCACCAAAAAAAGGGCATCCCGAGCGGACCGGGATGCCCTTGAAATCGTGTTGCAATATCTAACCGGGTGCGTGCCGCTCGAGAATCGAGCTACGCTGATGCGGTTTTGCCGCCAGCCGGGGCGCGATACCCGGTACTCGCGGCCTTTCGCAGTGCCTCCAGGCCTTCGGCCACCTCCAACAGCGGTGTGGTCTTGACCGACTTGCAGGCGCCCCCCGCTGCCGCAGCTATGGCTAGGGCTGCAGCACTGACGGTGTCGGGAAGCTCGGAAACGATCGCGATGTCGAAGTCGCCGAACGCGAACCACGCGTTCACGATTCGTCCGCCAAGTTTTTCGAATACCGGCTTCAGCGCCTCAAAACGGTTTTGTGGATTTGAAATAAGTGACTGCCAGGCTTGCTCGGTATAGCTGACCTGCGTGAGAAAAAGCGGCATCTACGCCTCCCTCGATAAAAAGATTTTTGAGAAGGGAAATGGGCGGGAAATTAACCCGCAAATCACGCCGCCGAAGGACCCGGAGCGTCCTGTTCGGAGACTCTGATATGGACCTATACACCCCGGCTGTACACCTCGCAAGGCGTTTTTTCTCTGCCTCAATGGAAGCGAAACATTAGTGCGGGTTCAAGTGATCGGGCAAATCGTTCAAAGGTCCAAACCCCGAGGGCTTAACAGGCTGCGGAAAAGTGTCTGGTTGTGTCATTCTGAGCGAAGCAAAGAATCTCTCTTCGATTCGAGTATGAGATCACAAACAGAGAGAGAGTTTCTTCGCTTCGCTCAAGAATGACAGCGTTTGGAGTTTTTCCGCAGCCGTGAAGCCCGCATCACTAAAGTGCTATGCGCTCTGCGCGTTGAAACGATTCATTTCATCTGCCGAGGGGCCATACATGCCGGGGATTTCAACGTTATTCAGGCGCAGGTAGACGCCCAGCTGCGAACGATGATGGATCAGATGGCTCATGACCATGCTGCGCAGAACGGCGGAGCGGGGCATGGAGAAAATCTGGTTTCCCTTGTAGGTGAGCGTCCAGATTTTTGCGAGATCTTCGTCCGATGCTTTGGACAGCGCTTCGCGGGATTCGGCAACGTGTTTATCGAAGGCGTCGAGCAGTTCCTGCCGGGTCTTCGGCGAGAATGGTTTTTCGTCGCCCGTGAAGTCCATCCGCTCTACACTCATCGTGGCGGTGGCATACGATGGGATTTCGGCGGTGTGCGCGGCCAACTGGCCGAGGCTCATCGATTTTTCGTGAGGTTTGTAATCGAACTTGCCATCCGGGACCCGTTCCAGCATTTTTCGTGTATTGGCCATTTCCTGATCGAATTCCGGTAAAAGCGTTTGAGCGATAGGCATGATTTCCTCCTGAAGAGTTGAAGTGCGGGGGCGAGCGAGAGCATATCATCATTATAGAGGCGAATACAAGGCGAAGACAAAAGAGGC
>Ga0157378_10002001_pt1 | contig 18229 bp, 19 predicted proteins | sample M65metaG_FD_115309 | JGI IMG/M metagenome (GOLD analysis project Ga0157378, IMG submission 115309) | Miscanthus rhizosphere microbial communities from Kellogg Biological Station, Michigan, USA - M6-5 metaG | ecosystem: Host-associated > Plants > Roots > Rhizosphere > Soil | place: USA: Michigan...
CGAGCTCACGAATGACCTCTCGATACTGAGTGCGCTTAACTCCCCAATCGACTTCGTTCAAAATCCAGACGTCGGCATTCTTGAGAACCTCAATGTCATCAGGTATTCTCTTTAAATTCACCGCTCGTATCCGCTTACCACTTTCGGCGGCATGTTTACGTTCCTCTGCGACCTTCGACATAAAGCGGTCGGTGGCTTTGTCGCATTCCCATTTCATTGCCTCACCTAAAACGTCGGCGCCTGATGTCAAAGTTGATCTCTCTATTCACACGGTTAAGGATCCGAACGAATCCCATGGTCAGTAAAGAGCGGTCAGGCCAATGGAAAATATCGGCCCAGTCGTTTGCCCTATATAAAAGCCAAAGGTGCTATTGACAGGCGAGTGATACACATAGATCAACTGAGCGTTTAGCCGGATGTTACGTGTGTTCCAGGGATAATAGTTTGAGCCACCGATGAATTCTCTTGGGTGTCCAAAGTCGCCAAAGATATATGATGTTGCCCCGTAAAGTTCGAGTCTTTTGGGCACGACCATGTCAGCCAATTGAACATAGAAGCCAGAATTTCGAACCACCCGCACCGGTAACGTTCCATCCGCAACCAAATTGTCAAGCCTCCTACCGTAGCCCTCCCCTTGAAGCCAAAACCCGTGGTATTTCATTCCGGCGGCGACGGAAAGCATTTGGTACCGCGCCCTGTCTATCGTCACGCCATTGGCCAAGGCACCGTATCAAATATGTTGAGGCTGTCAGCAAGACGAAGGGTCGTGTTGGCCGCTGGAGTGCCGATCGGAGTCTGGCGGTCCTCTGGGCTGTAGGTGTAAGCCAGATTAAACCGAGTCGCAAGTTCCTCGTGCTGTTCGTAATCTCCGAAAGCCCCACGAGGGCCAAACTCACCTGTTGTTGGCAACCATGTCAGCGCAGCACCCGCGGAAAGACGCCGGCTGAGTCTAATGGCGGGCACGGCCAAATTGCTGAGATTGTTTCCGACCAGCCACCTGTACTGAAGCTTCGGAAGCAGGTTCCCTTCGGCAAAGACACCTTGTGAGAAAAAAGGCCGAAAGAACTCATCGGCCATAACCCGATCGTAAGAAGGCCAATATGGGTGAGAGCCTTGCATAGACTGTGTGCCGGGAAAGGCGTTCCATCCCAGGAACTTAGGGCTGAACAGCCATCCCTGTGAAAACAACATGACGCGATGGAACTGGAAGTCCTGACGAGGACTCACCTGTATTGGGCGGCCCAAGTGATCTGTGCCTGACTGGGTTGCTGGCAATTGGTTAAGATACCTTGCAACCACGTAACCGCTAAGGTTCAGCTCTCCATACTTACCTCTTCCAACTGTAAAACCGCGACCGGGATTGAATTCTCCAAAAATAATGGGGTTCCCCTCGGAGGGTTCCGGCATTCGCGTCTTGTCATCGCCGTTGCTCTGGCCCTGACTGGAAGACTGCCCAGTCTGTTCCGTCTCTTTGCCACCATTACTTTGAGCGGAAGAAGCGTTAGAAGCCTGTCCACTCCCATTTGTATCCTTCGCCACCTCAGGGTGCAGCACTTTGATCTGTTCCATCAGTTGGTGGTTCTGGATCTGTAATTGCTGAATCTCCTTTTCTAATCGCTGATTCTGCTCAATCAGTTGATTGAGAACTTGGACGGTATTCGAGGTGTCGCCCGTTGGACTTGGAATCGGATTAGGCTCTTGAGCAATAGCAACGTTGGAGAGCTCGATACTCAAGGCAGCGATACCCAAGGCTAAGGTAAATCGAATCTGTCCGTGGATCATCTGAAGCCATTTAACGGTGTAATAAGAGCACGACGCGATTCCCGCGATGGAGGTCGTACTTTTAGTTGATGCCTGTCGCGGTGAGACTAACAACTGTTATTTCTTCCAGTGAAATGTCGAGGCCTACGTGTTGTGAACGGCGGTTAGGAAGTTCCCATCGGGCATTGAAGACGACCCATCTTCGGCAAGCTGGGGCAATCATTCCCAGGACTCTTGTTCCACTGGCGAGAATGACAGGAGACGAAGGCTATCTTTGCCTACAACATTTCCTTTGAGTCCTATGGTGCGAGCACCGGAATTTGTTTCGAAACTACGGGACCAGGAACTGGAACGAGGAACTCTGATCAAAGCTTCCATGCATCATGGCCTTTGCGGAAATATTTGGTTTCGCGCGTTCAGCAAAAACCGTGAAGAGGCAGCGTTCAGTGTGCGCTGATTTGCGTGAGCACGCTCTATACCACTAACGAGCTGCTAATTGCAGGGATTTTGTTGCTGTCCCTGCTGGCGGCGACTGAAACGGGCCTCTACTTCGGCGACCGAGCTAAATCGAGAATCGATGAGAAGACCAAATCGCAAATCTCGCTCATTCAGGGCTCGGTGCTTGGGGTTCTCGGGCTCTTGCTCGGCTTTACCATCTCTATGGCTGTTTCACGTTTTGAGACTCGAAAGCAACTCGTTTTGGAAGAGGCAAACGCCATCGGTACGTCCTATCTCCGCACTGGATTGCTACCTGAACCAGATCGCAGCTATATCGCCGGACGACTACGCGACTATTTAGACCTCCGCCTGCAGTACTCCCGCGCTGGGAACGACGTATCCACACTAAAGAATGTCAATGCGGTGAGAGCCGCACGGGAACAGGTCGCGCGCCTACAGAACGATTTCTGGACTCGAGCAGTTTCGCGAGCTCAAAAAGATGCAAATCCCTACATAACGGGACTATTGTTGCAATCCTTGAACCAGGTGATTGATTTGGACGCAGCCCGCTGGATGGCCTTTAACAATCACGTGCCGGAAACGGTTGTTTATGTAAATGCCTTCGTTGCATTGTTGGCAACCACACTGGTCGGGTACTCTATCGGCCTCGTCGGCCGGCGGAATTTGTTTTCCGTCGCTCTGCTGTCCATTGCGATAACTGTCACGCTGGTTGTAATTATCGACCTGGATCGCGCTCGACAAGGGTTAATTGTCGTGACGCAACAACCCTTGATTGATTTGCAACAACAGTTGTCGAGCCATTAGCACGCGAACGCGATCTGGTGCTCGATCAAACTTTTTGCAACTTCGGCGGTGACGGGAAAGAAGCGCACGTGGAATCCGCGTGCTCGCAGCCAATCTGCCGCCGACCATTCATAGGTTCCCCCGAAGGTGACCGCCGCCGCCATCTCCTCGGCCGAAATGATGCCGCCACTCGCTGACAGCGCCACCGCAACACTGGCGGGTACGCAGGTCTGGTGCTTCTGGATAATCGGTCGAAATGGCAGCCGGATTCGCCTGCCTGCAGAGTGTTTTCTGGAGGTTTCGGAGACGTTGCCGATGAAAAGGGACGCGCAGCTTGGAACTCCATCGCTCAATTTCCGGGTGGTCATCTGCCAGTTCAGCGGCGTCAAGCTTGACACGCGCGAATGCCATCTCGGTGTCACGGTCCGCCAACGGGGCAAAGCGGGGCAAGTTATCGGCGAGTGCCCGGGCTCGCTCCAACCGTTGTCTCCGTTCCTCACCTTCGAGCGTCTCCGCAAGTGCGCATTGATGCCAGCTCGCCTCGACGACAACCTGGAAGGACTGGGATTTCTCGCTGGCATCCTCGAGTCGGTCAGCGGACTCCTCAACTCGCCCCAAGTGCAGCAAACTGGTGCCTAGGCTGCTGGCCGCGAAAGGGGCACCCGGATCTAAATTCCACGCCCGCTCGGCGCAGATAAGTGCGTCGGTCCAGCGGTCCTCCATGCCGAGAACAGTGGATTCGCAGGAAAGGATCCAGCTGTCATCTGGGAAAAGCCGGTGCGCGGCCGTGAGACACTCCTGTGCGCGTTCAAAATCACGTAGCGTGGCCCAAGTGTAGGCATAGGACGCGTACCACGCAGCCCGTAGTTCGGGATCATCCCCTCCAAGATCCGGTTGGGCGTTGAATGCTCTTAAGTCATCGAGCAGTCGTAACTTGGGTGACCGCAAGTGCCGGGAGAAGAACCGCACGAGCGGCTTCGTAGGATCGCGTTTGAGGGCTTCTCTTAGAAGCCATCTAGACAGGCGCACCCCGCCCAATCGGGCGGCTAACCTCCCGCCGATGACAAGCTCATCGAGCGAGAGGTCTTGAATGTTAGTGGATGGTTTCCACAGATCGGCAGTGAGCGAGTAGGCGTCGAGATACAAGTGACGACGATAGAGGTGTTGTAACTTGCTGAGTTGGCCTGCCGGAACTGCTCCAAACTCAGCTGACATTAGGAACCTCGCAAAAAACTCGATCGCACATAATGTGGCTAAAGGTTATTCATCTTATATGAAACCACCCACTCTCTCGAAAAATGTCCTTAGCCGGACCCGAGAGGCCGGGTGCGCGGAAAAAAGATGAAAATTCAGGCTCTTTCGCTGATAATTTAACGATTCGCGTCCGAGGCGATTTGGCCTGTGTCCGACGAAGATATCAAGCAACTGCTCGAAATGGTCCGCGATCTCACGGTGCGGATCCATCGGATCGAGCGCGTACTGCATTTGTCGCCGGAAGCGATTCCTTCCCCGCCACCGGCGGAGTCAGGTCTTCAGGCGACTCCTCCGGGTCGGGTTACAGCTGGAGAGGGTGCCCAGAGGGTTCCCCCACCAAGTCTTAGTTTTGCTCACTCCAGAAACTCTGAACCTGGGCTGCGTGAGGGTCTCGAAGCTCGCATCGGTTCCCACTGGTTGAACCGCATCGGCATCACCGCTGTGTTAGTCGGGGCCGCCTACTTTCTAAAGTTTGCATTTGACAATCAGTGGATAGGGCCAAGTGGTCGAATCGCCATTGGACTGATTTCAGGAATTGCTGTGGTGCTTTGGAGCGAGCGGTTCCGTACGAAAGGCTACCGGCTCTTCTCCTATGCCCTCAAGGCCGTCGGTGTCGGCGTGTTGTACCTATCATTGTGGGCGTCCTTTCAGGTCTATCACCTGATGCCGAATGGCGTTGTGTTTGCCTGCATGATTCTCGTGACCGCGGCAAGCTGTGCGCTGGCGCTCACCCAAGATGCTGAAATCCTTGCCGTGTATGCCATCGTTGGTGGCTTTTTGACTCCGGTGCTGTTGTCGACCGGGGTAAACCGTGAAATCGCGCTGTTTTCCTACGTTGTGCTGCTTGATCTTGGCATTCTCGCAGTCGTTGTATTCAAGCCATGGCGGCGGCTTTTGTGGCTTGGGTTTGCCGGCACACTGATCTTGTATCTTGCCTGGTATTTCGAATACTACGACCGCAAACAAATTGAGACGACGCTGATCTTTGCCTCGCTCTTTTTCGCCATCTTCGCGATCTCGCCGTTACTAATGCTTCGCCAGGAGCAAGGTGCCGGAACGATGCCGCTGGCTCTCGCTTTCATAAACGCGGTTACCTTCTTCCTGCAAGCCTACGCAATGATTTCTGAGATCAGCAAAACAGAGATGGCATGGTTCTCGCTCATGCTGGCCGCCGTGTACCTGGGGCTTAACGCCATCAGGTCGCGTTCGGATCAGGCGGCGGAGTCGAATCTCAAGCTGATGCATCTGGCGCTCGCCATCGGGTTGATCACAGTTGCCATCCCTATCCGGCTCGAATCGCACTGGATTACGATCGGCTGGTTCATTGAATCCGCCGTCTTGCTTTGGTTGGGGGGACGCATCAAGTCAGATCTGCTGAACGTGTTTGCCCTTACTGCGCTCGTGCTCGGCGTCCTAAGATTGCTGTTCTACGACAATTTTGCGCCGACAACTTTGATCTTCAATATGCGGATGGTGGTCTATGTTATTGCCATCGCGGTTCTCGGGTTTGTCGCCTATCAGTCTCGAACCAACCGGCACGAAGAAGCGAGGACGATTGCCGCCGTGGCGATCGTTGCCTTGAACGCCTTGGCGCTGGTCGCATTGAGTTACGAAATTCACGATTACTACAGTCGTCAAATCGCGAGCGGACTTCCCGCTCCCGCGTTCTGGGCACCGGAACATTGGTCGCAAATGCGGGCAGTCGAAATTGCGCGTGGCTTCACCTACTCCGCACTCTTCATGGCGTACGGGGCCATGCTAATGATCGTCGGCTTTTTGCGTAACTCCGCATTCGTGCGCTGGCAGGCGTTGGTGCTGATTGCCGCAACCATCGTCAAGGTATTTGTTTATGACGTGTCCCAACTGGACCGTGTTTATCGCATCCTGAGCTTTATTGTGCTCGGGATTCTATTGTTGGCGATATCCTTCGCTTATCAGCGCGATTGGCTCAAGCTTTCCCACAAAATAGCGGAGCAGCCTGGTTCATGAAGGTCCTCCTGCTGGCCGTTTCAACCGCAGTCATCGCCGCCGCGGTGTATGAGCCGGCAATTTCCTACTTCCATCAGACTCGATCACTCACGGTTACTGCTCCCGACAAGCAGAATTACGCGGTGTTAGACACGGATGTCTTTAAGCATGCGCGGCCCGACTTAGGCGATCTACGCATCCTGGACGGACAATCGCAGATCCCTTTTGTTCTCACCAGGGAGCGTGGTGGGACCAGTACACAGGAGACTCAGGCGAAGATTCTGAATCTAGGTTCGGTCGGCGATCGCACAGAGTTCGATCTTGATACGAACGGGTTTGCAGAATACGACCATGTTCGACTGCAACTTGATGCCAAAGACTTCGTCAATAACGCGCAGATCGAAGGGCGCCGCACCTTGAAAGATGCCTCCGGTACCAAGCTCGGAACCGGCACGCTGTATGACTTCAGCAAAGAAAATCTCGGCTCGAATTTCACGCTGAGATTTCCGTCGGCAAGTTTTTCCTATCTTCACGTACGCCTTGCGCCAGGAATTCGCGTTGATCAAGTCAGGGGGGCATACCTTTCGAGCTTCGCGGAGACGCAAGCCGTTTGGATCAACGCCGGTCAGTGTACCGCTGGCGCCTCTCAGCCCAAGCGCAGCCTCTATCAATGTTCAATTTTCGAGGGCATGCCGGTTGAGCGAATCACCTTCCATGTGCCACCGGCCACTGTGAACTTCAATCGAACGGTTGTTCTCTCGGATGCTGGCGGCAATGAATTTCAGCGCGGATCGATCAGCCGGGTGCGCGTGAATCGCGGAGGGCAATCTGTAACTTCCGAAGACCTTGATATCGACGTCTACGGGCAATCTACCAAGCAGATCACCGCTACCATCGAGAACGGCGATGATCCTGCGCTGCCGATTGAGCTCGTCCAGCCGCTCTCCGTCGAACGTCGTTTATATTTTGACCCTAAAGGAAAGAGTTCGTTACAGCTCTACTACGGAGACCCGAAACTCGAAGCCCCCAGCTACGACTACGGAAAAATCTTCCAGCAGGCGGCCGATGCGGTTGTGGCCGAGCTTGGCCCGGCGCAAGCGAATCCCCAGTTTACTGGCCGCCCTGACGACCGCCCTTGGTCAGAGCGCCACGGCTATGTGCTTTGGATAGCCATGGTGCTGGCGGTCATCGTTCTCGGTGGGTTGGCGCTTAGGGGCCTAAAGGGACCGGCTCCGCGCTGAAACCTAACTACGCTCGAGCCAACTCGCGCTCACTGCTCGGCTCGTACTCCACAATGTAACCGGCAACGGCGCTGGCCGCCACCGTGAGCGGACTGCCTAGATACATCTGCCCGGGCCCGCTGCGTCCGGGGAAGTTGCGATTCTGGGCACTGATCACAACTTGATCGGCCCGCGTGGAGACTCCAGGACCAGCATTGATGCAGGCTCCGCAGCTCGGCTCAATGATGTGCGCGCCCGCCTTCTGAAAGATTTCCAGATAGCCGCGCTGCCGGCAATACTCCCGCGTTTCCTGCGAGCCGAACTGAATATAGAACTCGACCGAGTCCGCAACCCGTTTGCCTTGATTGAGTGCTTCAGAGAGTACACGGGCATACATGTCCATATCCTCGTTCTTGCCAGCTGTGCAGGTGCCTCCGTAGGCAAGCTCAACTGGAACCGGAGTGTTCATGTCGCGGATGAACTTGCCGTTTCCCGGATCGCCGGGCGTGGCAATCATCGGCATAATTTCAGAGGCATCGAGTTCGATTACCTCCGCATATTGCGCATCCCGATCACTGTGCAATCCCTCGATCATTTGCTCAGCCTGCTCGTGAGACACGCCTCGCCGCTGAACCAAGAACTCGACTGCTTTTCCATCCGGTCGAACGATGCCGGTAAATCCGCCAATCTCGGCTGCCATGTTCGTCATGGTTGCCCGTTCATCGACGCTGAGTTCTTCGATGGCCTCTCCCGCGTACTCGATGACCTTCGCCAAGGCTTTTCCGCTGCGCACGTAGTCGAGGCTAAGAATCTTCAAAATGAAGTCTTTCGCAGTCACATTGGCTCGCCTTGTTCCCCGAATCAAGATCTTGGCCGACTCCGGCACCCGCACCCGAACATCCTTGGTGAGCCAGGAATTGAAAACGTCAGTCGTTCCGATTCCAAATGCGATACATCCAACCGCCCCGGAGTGCGGCGTGTGCGAATCAGAGCCAACCACCAACTGGCCGGGAAGAGCATAACTCTCGAGAACAACCGAGTGGCAGATGCCTTCCGATCCTTTGCGGTCGGTCAACTCACCATGCAAGCGAATGCCCTTGCGCTGGGCAAATTCGCCCTGCTTGAGCTTGAGCTGGGTCGCGAGATCAAGCAAACCCATCTTGCGCTTTTGCTCCGACAAGACTTCATCAAGGAATGTCAGGTGGTCGCGAAAAAACAAAACCGATGAAGGGTCATTCACCGGTGCGTCTTTACCGACAAGTTGATCGAAGAAAATTGCCGCCATCGGCGTAACGTACTCGTGACTGAAGCGTAAGTCCGTCCTAGCAAATCCAGCCTGTCCGGGTTTAACGGCCGGAACGCCAAGGTGTCCGTTTTTGCCAACCATATGTTTGGCAAAAATCTTCTCGGCGATCGTCATTGGCCGTGGTCTCGTCTCTATCGACGGTAACGACACCTTACCCTGCATGCGCGCGACATTGAAATGGAACAGGCCACCGTACTCGATGATTTGCCGCGAGATGTCATCTTCGCCCGCGGTAAAGACAGAGAGTGGAATCTCTTCCCCCGCGCGGATCCTATCGATCAAGGAGAAATCTGTAGACGTTAGCACACCGAGATTTTGGCAGTTCTGCCGGTAAATCCGTTCGATGTTCTCCGCGATCACTAGCTTGATCCCAGCGCACAGTTCCGCGTACGGCGACTGCTCCCGGCTGGACCCTTTGCCGCGCCTCTTACCGCTCACCGCGGCGACAAATCCTCCACGCTTTACATCTCCGCGTTCAATGGGTAGTTCAGTTCCGGCCTTCAGCCCGGTGTAGGGGAATTCGCCAAGGGTCTCATCGAAGAAAAAACAGATGTGGGCAGGGGTAATCTCGTCGGTCGAAATGTCATCGCGTAGCTTGGGATTGGCTTCGGGATTGTGCGTATCCCAAGGGAGGTCTTCCCCGGCAAGCTGTCGCTTAATCAGCTCAGGATCTTCGGTGAGAAAGAGAATTCGTCCTTCGAGCCGCACAGCAGGCGGCCGCTTTTCGACATTCCTCGTCAGGAGGGCGTCCATCGCGGGATCTCCTCGGCCCAACTAATATTTTACGCCGCTAACCGGTGGCGCGCTGGGACTGAGAGACCTCGAAACATCACCTCACCGCTGCGTGGTTTTTTCTCCGGGTAGCTTTCTTGTCTTTCTTCTTCTGAGTGAGCATTGGCGGCTTTCGAATGCGCCGGGGGCTAAAGGAAGAGAGCTGTTCTACTGTTTCGCGGCATACTCTCGTGGGTCGGGCAAATGCTCCAGCCCGCGTCCTTCAAAGATTGCCTGGAACTCGCGGATGAGTTCGTCCTGAATGACGCCATTCGATGCCAGCGTCTCCCGGCTGTTGAGTTCGAAAGGCCCGCCCTTGAAATTGCTCGCTACTCCTCCAGCCTCTTCGACAACCAACACTCCTGCGGCGGTATCCCAGGGATTCAGATTGAACTCCCAGAATCCGTCCATGCGTCCACAGGCCACATAGCAAAGGTCCAAAGCGGCGGATCCCGCTCGCCGCACGCCGTGACTCCGCAGCGTAATCTGGTGATAGAAGTAGATGTTGGGATTCTTATGCCGCTTGTGGCTGGGGAAGCCGGTGCCGACGAGCGATTCTTTTAGCAGTTTGGTTCGCGAAACATGAATCACCCGTTCGTTCAGCGTAGCGCCCTGACCCCGCTCGGCCGCAAACATCTCGTCGCGTGTGGGATCGTAGATGACTCCGGCGATCATTCGACCCTGGTGTTCGAGACCTAGAGACACGCAGAAAACGGGAAATCCATGCGCGAAATTGGTGGTGCCATCGAGCGGATCCACGTACCAGCGGTACTCGCTGCCGGTGTCGCGCAATCCTTCCTCCTCGCCGAGCACGTCATGCCCCGGCCAAGTCTCTCGAATGCGTTCGCGAATCAGGGCTTCCGATTTGCGATCGGCCGCGGTAACCAGGTCGGCTTCGCCTTTGTACTCGATGCGAATGTTCTTGTCGAAAAATTCCAATAACAATGTCCCAGCTTCGCGTGCGATGGCGGTCATCTTCGGGAGAAACTCTTGGGGACCCTGGTGGTTGGGATTCACTTGTGCTCGATCCGCGCGAGTTGCGCTGGTTTCAGTGTCGCAGATGCGGAGAGGAGAAGCAAAACCCAGCGATTTCGGATAAAGATGGTTAAGCTGCGCGGCTAAGGGGGAGAGGAGGCGAAAAAACGAACGACCGGACGCCGTTTTACGAAGCCGGAACCGAGATACAAACCGTCGTACCTTGAGGACCAGATTGGAGGTGGCAGGCTCCACCAAGATCGCGAAGGCGCTCGAAGATGCTGGCTAGACCCACCCCCAAGCCGGTTCCGGAACCGTTAAATTGGTTCACCCTCTTCAAGTCGATTCCTCTGCCGTCGTCCGCAATGGTCAAGGTCACAACGTTCTGTTCCCGGCCGGCACAAACCTGTGCGTGATTCGCGTGGGCATGGCGATGGATATTGATCAGGCATTCCTGCAGCGCCCTAAACACCACGAGCCGTGCCGGGTCGGAAAGCGTGTCTAGTGTTTCGAGATGAGAAAAGCGTACCTGTATACTGCTGCGCCGCGCGAAGTCTTGTACATACCACTCCGCCGCGGAGGCGAGCCCCGCATCTTCAATCAGCGGTGGATGCAAAAGGTTGGAAAGAGTACGCACCTCGTGAATACAGTGTTCTAGGAGTTCGTCGCATTTTCTCCAAAGGTTAGGATCCTGCGGAGACCGTTTCGCAAGGTCAAGATTCATTTTCAAACCGGCAAAATCTTGTCCCACTGAATCGTGGAGTTCGCGGGCTACGCGCCGCCGTTCAATGTCCTGCAGCTTTAGAACGTGAAGTGAAAGCTGCCGCAAAGCGGCCGTGCGATGTTGCACCATGGTTTCCAGTTCAGCTTGAGTGCTGCGCAGGTGTTCCTCAGCTCGCTTCCTGGCTTCTACTTCCTTGGCCAACGCTTCAGCACGTTGTTGCAGTTCGGCAATTTCGCGAGCCTGATGATCTTTGATCGAGCCCGAAAGGAAGCTTCCTGCCGGAACGACCGACGAATGATGGGCGCAGACACGCGCGAAAAGCTCGTGATCTTCTGCGCGAGAAAAGTATGAAAGCGGATACGCGCAGAGCAGCGAGATCGCGTTTGAATCGGTAAACTCAGTCCAGAGTTGCTCCAGCTGGATTGCCGCCTCACGCTTACCCTCAGCCAATAGCACTGCAACCATTTCGCCAAATGCAGCGACCCCAGCGTGAAAAGAGCCGTTTGCTCGCTGAGGCTGGAGAAATGATTTGATGGCGGGGAAAAATAGTTGCCGGTCAGGCATGCCATTACGCATGAACTTCGAAAGGGCTTCTGATGCTTCGATCAGGAAGCAGCGCTTTTTGATCGCTTCCGCGGGAACTCCGGCGAGCGCCAGCCGCTCGTAAATCTGTTGACGATGCTCGGCGGTTGTAAAGGCGAGCGCTAACCCGTCGCACACCAAAGAATCGGTCAGATGCTCGCTTACCGACGAAAGAAGATAACCCTCGTCGTTATAGAACTGAACACGATGTCGTGATGATCGGAAGCTGACACTCGGGGTATGACTGGTGACCGGGTTGAGTTCTCCGAGTTGCATACTTCTGTTCGGCCTGACAAGTTGAGGTCGCGGAACGTGCAAGTTTGAGATGCAACGGGGGGTGCGAACGTTTTCTCGTGGCTGGGTCTTCTAGACGGGCCTACTTCCGAAGCGTGGATTCAAGCTGTAAAGCTTCGCGATAGTGCTGCAAGGCCAAGTTCGCAACCCGAATTTCGGTCTCCAGGTCGTTGAGGTGTGCGTGTTCCTTGGTATTCATGAGCTGGATTCCAAGTTCCTGAATCCTGCGTTCAAGCTTTTCAATGTGATAACGCACGCTCAGTTCCATGCTGCGTTGTCCCTATTTCGGGTTTCACGAGGCGGCGCGCCTACAAGAGTTCAAGCATGTAAGATTTGAAACGCGTATTGTCGCTGTCCGAAACTAACCGCGTTCGACCGATAGACGCTGAAGAAATAGGGTGAGTTGCTCGGGAAACACTGTAGAAGCCTCGTAAGAGCAAGGGAGTAGATGCAACTAGGTAAATAACCGACGACGCGACTTGAACGACTCTGGTAGTCGCGCCAAGGCTTGAACCTGCTACTTTTGGTTAGAAAATTTCACCGAAGGTTTGCCGCTGAAAAAAGCTTGCCCCGCGCCCAGACTCTTGAGCCAAGCGAGCGCGCCGCATACCGCTGCGGATTGCGCGCCTCGAATACCACGCTTGCGGCGATGGGGCAGCGAATCAATCGAACACTACTGGTTTACGCCACCTTCCCGCGGCACGCTTCTGAGGGGGAATCTTGAACCGCGGCCCTGTCCCGAGCAGCACATCTTTCCATGTGGGTCGCTCTTCATCTTTTAGTTTGCGCCATTCGTCGACCGAAACGACGACCGCGGTATCAATTCCTCGACGGGTGACGATTTTGCGGTCCTTTTTCGAGAGTGTCATCTATCAGTTCGCAGAACCGCGCCTTAGCGTCCTTCAATTGCCATTTGGTCATAGACAACCCCGTAGGGTGCTGATAAGAGGCACACTATAAGTCTACTCATACGATTTTACTGCCCGTCCAATACAAACTTTAAAGCGCCAGGCGCTCGCGAATCAGTTGAACGAATTGCGTGCACCTGCAGGTTTCAAGTGAACGCAGCACTTCGACAATACTGCGAGGCTTTTTCAACTCTGCACCTTGCTGGTGAAGCTACCATCTCACTGTCAATATGGTAGAGGTCAATTAGGAATTCGTCTGGATGCTTCACCTCAATCCCGTGCGGCTTTATGCTTTCTCCTGGGAAGTCTTTGAGGTTGTAGGTGACTATGACCTCGCACGGTGCTTTTACGGCTGCGGCCAAAACATGGCGGTCTTTTTCGTGGTTTGTCATCACCGGAATCAATTCTTGGTAACTTGGTTCAACCCAAGCGTCGGGAAAGTGCGCACGTAGTTCGCCGACTAGATAGTCTGTCTGCTCCTGCGTGCGGCCTAACTTGTCTTGCAGCGTGCGGACAATTTCGTCGATGATCTCGTCCGTCCACCGTGCTAAGAACAGCCGCCGTTCGTACAGTCTTAACAAGGTGTCACGAACGGCGGCTTGAACCAAAACACAAGCATCCAGAATTGCCGGGAAATCAGAAATCATCTATTCCTCGGCAGGGATGAATTTGTCGTAGTCACCAAGTTCTTCTGATTTGCGTGCAATTCGAACAATCGCCTCACGACGCGCCTGTTCTCTCCGTTTGTTGTAATCGAGCAAGTCTTTCAACAGCACACGCCGGTGCGTTCCGGCGTAGTGAAACGGCAACTTGTGCGCTTCACACTCACGCACAAAGAACTGCCGCGAGACACCGAGAAGATCGGCCGCCGCCTGTGTGCTCAGTTCTTCCATCAACGGCAACAGTGCGACTGCTTTCCCCTCCTGCATTTTTTCGACAATTTGAACCAAAAGGTCGTGCACCGACGATGGCAAGTCGATCCTTGCTCCATCTGGGCCGATCAAGGCTGCCGTGCCTTCGTGCCGAAGGCTCCGATACAGCTTCGAGGCTTGCTCGATCTCTCCTTGATCGCGCGGCGCGATCTCAACCGCTCCAGCTGCGACTATCATGAGTCCCCCCTTCCTACTCCCCTATGGCAAATACAAAAAACTCAGCAATCGCTACAAACGCAACCAGTCGATTATCACGCCGCAACTTAATGGCTGTCAATAAATAATCGCTACAATCACAACTAAACCTAAACCAATTATATTCAGTAGTTTATCTTTGGCTTTCGAGCGCGGGATGCTAAGTGGTAGGCGCGGCAGGACTTGAACCTGCAACCCTCGGATTAGAAATCAAAATCCGGGAGTCTTATTTTGTGTAAGTTAAAGGAATTAGATCAGATATCGGCGAGGCCAGATGTGGTCAGGAGAGGTGAAATGCGGTCTGAATTGTCACAAACTGTCACAAGTTGTTCGCCGAGCGGTCGCAAGAACGTCTCCAGGACCTTTGGGCCGCATGTTGTGGAAATTCCTTAACCTGGATTCGTAGCAAAGACCTTCGAATCACTTGAATGGATTAACCACGGCGATTTCCAGGTTTCGAAAGTCGCGTTCATTACGCGTAGCTACCGTCAGTCCATAAATGCGAGCTGTGGCAGCGATCATGGCATCTTCGCGTATGGTGTCCGAACGTCTATGCATTAAGCGCGCATATTCGCGGAAGCAGGTTGCGTCCATGGGTAAAATTTCAGATGTACTTGCCAGTTGTGTGGCCCAAGCTTCAATTTCATTGGCTTTTGCAGAGTCTTGCTGGCGAGTAAGCTCAACTCCCTTCTGAATTTCACCGAAGGTCACCGCCGAAAAAAAAGCCTGCCCTACGTCCAGATTCTTGAGCCAAGCGAGCGCGCCCGCGTGCGCCTTCGGCTTGCGCGTCTCGGAGACCACGTTTGTGTCGATAAGGTAGCGAATCAAGCGAACACCACTGGTTTACGCCACTTTCCTGCGCCGCGCTTTGGAAGAGGAATCTCGAATCTCGGCCCTTTCCCGAGCAGCACATCTTTCCATGTGGGTCTCTCGTCATCTTTTAGTTTGCGCCACTCTTCGACCGAAACGACGACCGCTGTATCAATTCCGCGACGGGTGACAATTTGCGGTCCTTTTTCGAGCGTGTCATCGATCAGTTCGCTGAACCGCGCCTTGGCGTCCTGCAATTGCCATTTCGTCATTAACAATCCCCGCTAGTCTTTGGTGTTAGACAATCCATTATATGTCTAGTCAGATGTCTAGTCAATTCCAAATGCTGTTTGTTGCTCATGAGCAAAATGCCCCCAACCTCGCGGAATCAAGAGATGATCAACTAGTGCTTTTCAACGGATTAGTGGTAGGCGCGGCAGAAACCAAGCCCGACAAGGGCTTGCATTCTTCCGCATCCAATGACCCCTCTTCTTTGCTGGTGCCAAGTCTCCTACAGGTAGGGCCTTCTTCTTACTAGCCTTCTTCTTCGCCATCGCGCATACATGTTAAGGCGCGAGGAACTCGCGTCGCAAGGCTTCATTCAGCGTTTGGCAGCTGTGCTGAACGATACAAACATGCGCTGCAAGGCTTAGGTTGTGGTTTATGGATTCTGGTGCGACCCAGCGGTAACGGGCCCCATACGAGTTCGTTACTCGCGTGGTTTTCTATCGAACTCGATGCACGTATACTTCGGATCGCGCAACGTCAAACTAGAAAGGGGAGGACAAAATGAGACTCATTCTGTGCTTGCTTCTGCTATCACTTTCAACATTCGGCAGGGATGCAACGAAAATCAACCTAGTTTGCTTGAACGTTTCGGAACCAGAAGTGCGTCAATATCTCGAGCATTACTGCCGGAACTACACCTTAGTCAAAGACGTTAATCAATCTGATTATATGGTGACCGTGATGACAACAAATCACGATTTGCCATACCAAGCGTTAGCTATTGACCCAGTTGACCACGACTCCGTGGACATCGATCCTAGCTCCACCCTGCCTGGTGAGGTCAAAGAGATGTGCGGAGCGCTGCACCTTCTTCGCGAACAACAGCCTTAGCTTAGGAGACGCTCTGATGGAAAGGGGGAGGCGGTTCCCTAGAAGGACAAATGTTACAACCAGAATTTAATCTTTCGACGGCGACCGACGGTCGCGGAAACAATCCGCCAAAGTTTAAAGTCCAATAATAGGACTTTAACTCCAACTCTCGCCGACCTCGGAGTCACCAAACAGCAGTCGAGCGACTGGCAAAAGCTGGCTGCGAGCGCAGACGCAAAGAAAAAAGGGCAGAGCTGGTTTGCCCTGCCCGCTGCGCTCAGCACTAGGCCGCGTGTTTCATGGAGCGAGAAATCCCCGAAGACTGGAGCACAAGCGCAGACAAAAAGGAATTGCACCCCTCAGCCAAGTCCCTCAGCATCCTTACTCTGGTGAGGTGATCGAGCACGAGGAGTTTTCGATGGGACAAGACCGCGTTGATCTGCTCAGAGTGCGGACCGGAGTTTCAATACATACCAAATTCAGACTGGCTAAGAGGGATTACTCCCGGAATGCGAATCCCAAGCTAGGCTGCCGATGAACAGAAATTTGTCTGGCTACGCTCCCCATGTGATGGGATAATTTCAGCGCCGTTCGAGGGCCACATGAAAGCACGCACAGCGCTCCTAAGCAGCTTGCTCCTTATCCCATGTTCTCTTGCAGCTCAACCTACGTGTCGGCAAGCCTCGGCCACTGCAGTCGAGCACACTCGAGCATTCACCATTTATACGGTGTCCCTGCCCACACGCCCTCGACCGCTCGTTGCCAAAGCCTTCGTGCCTAATGCTGGCTCTCCGGGAGCGGCGTTCGTTTTCTCCCTGTCGACACTCGTCGGATCGGACGATCCTAGCGTTCGCGTGCAAATGATGCCGGTTGCTACTGAACTAGCCACCCAGGGGCGACCCACGATAGTGCTTCAACGCGAGCTAACGTGGCCCGAAGTTGCCAAAAGCGTTGGGCACCTTCAGGCAGAAGTTTTGTGTGCAGAACAATGGCTCGCTGCACACGCCATTGTTAGGCCAGACGACTGGGCATTCGTCGGGCCGCATGAAGACCTACCTACTTTCGAGCAATTACTTGCCGCGGGAGGCAGCTCCAGTATGACCTTCGCGTGGGGGTACCCCATCGCAGGTCCTGACGACTACGGGAACACGGAGCTCGTCATCCATGATAGATCTCTCCCAGTTGCGCGGCTGCTTGTTTTCAATCAGGTAATTGAGCCCCTTCCACTGATATGACCGGATTCAGACTGGCTAAAAGTGATTCTCCCCCGAAATGCGAAACCCGAGCTAGGCCGTCAATGAGCGTTATGGAGAGTTGCTGTTGAAAAACTCTTTCGGGCTAAAATCGCCAAAATAAAATTGCGTCAGAATGCGTTATAAGCGTTCTTCTCAAATTCTGAGACATTTCGTATGCCTCAATCTTCCCCGTTTTCGGCAGAGAAGGGACTTTTTCAACACCCACGAGATTTCTCACCAGTTGGCTCAATCTCGCGGGAACAGTAATGCCAAGTGCAATCGCAACCCTATGCCACTTTTTGAATATCCAATCGCGCTTTATTGCCGAATGATTTCGTGAACAGAACGCTGGCACAACCCCTCTGCTCCAATTCGATCAATATTGTGCTGGCGCGTTCCGATCCTAGCCGAGTCCGAACAAGTGCATAAATTTCTTGGCTGGTCAGTCCGTCGACATCATCCGTGACGAAACCTTCGGTTTTCACGATCCTGAACTTCTGTTCTTCTGATGCCGTCATAGTGGGTATTGTTCTAGATCACCGACTTGAACACAAAGGAACGATTGGCTGAATCAGGGGTGATCGCTCATTAGCTCTGCGTCGTACGAGATTGTCCTTCCGTCATTTGCCAGGATGATCTCATTTATCTTCGTCCTCATTTTGGACTCATTACCTTGCCGACCCGATTTTATCTCTGTCAACGTCAATTGGCTAGATTCCGCAATGGCGCAAGCTTGCGCTTTTCATTCGCTTTTTTGGGGGATTTTGAGTGTAACCGCGATTTTGCAACAAATTGCCGGGGGAGGCCTCTCCGAGTCAATGAGTGTAATGGGATTTATCGTCAACGACCCTGAAAACGGAAAGAACTAGCCCGAGGTCGTTTGTGCGTCCGCCCTATAATTGCGATCATGAAAAGACGAGATCTCGTTCAGCTCTGGGAAGAGCACACCAGACA
>Ga0157378_10002009_pt1 | contig 18202 bp, 19 predicted proteins | sample M65metaG_FD_115309 | JGI IMG/M metagenome (GOLD analysis project Ga0157378, IMG submission 115309) | Miscanthus rhizosphere microbial communities from Kellogg Biological Station, Michigan, USA - M6-5 metaG | ecosystem: Host-associated > Plants > Roots > Rhizosphere > Soil | place: USA: Michigan...
GTCGCGCTATCGATTGTCGCCGTAGGCTTGGCTTCAATTGGCGCCTTGGTTGCGAGCAGCGTCCGCGGGGTCAACTCAATTGAAGGTCGTTTGCCGCGGCTGGAAACGGCTCGCGCGATAATGGCTGCATTTCCCGACCGTGAGCAGCTCTCATCGGGGTTATTGACCGGAGAGACTGCTAACCATCCCTGGCGCATTGAGGTAATGCCGTTCGCAGCAAGTAACATTGGCTTGCCGCAGAGCGCCGAATGGATACCAAAAGCGATCGTTTTGACCATCTCCTCACCGACCGGCGCGCAAATGAACATCAGCACGATCAGCATCGAGCGGAGCGACCGCAAATGAGGAGGCGGCACCTACGTACACTTGATGGGGCGAGAGGCTTCACGCTGCTTGAAGCCTTGATCGCGACAGCGCTGATGGCATTCATACTGACGGCATTGGCCGCCCTTACGGCACAATGGATGCCGAACTGGAATCACGGTATTGCCCGCGTTCAGCGCAGCGAAGACATTGCACTAGGCCTCGCGCGACTTGCAACAGATCTTGCGGCGGCGGAGTACATCCCAGCCAGCCGAGAAACCCGGAGGCCGTTGTTCGATGGTGCAAATCGGTCCGTCATTTTTGTACGAACCGCTGTCGGTTTAAATTCAGGAGAAGGCCTCGAGATCGTTCGTATCGAAGAAATCAACAGTGACCGGGGCTGGCTTTTGGTACGGACGCGAGCGCCGTTCACACCTGGCATTGATCGCATGCAACCTGTTTTCACGGATCCAGTCGTGTTGCTGCGTGCGCCTTACAGGCTTTCGTTCTCATACGCAGGCATGGACCGAAATTGGCACGAAGAATGGCGTGACCAGACTCAATTGCCCAAGGCCATCAAGTTGAGCGTGCAGGACGCCGCGACGCAACGCACCCTTTCAATTTCTACAGCTCTGCTTGTCCGTGTAGATGCACCAATGGAGTGCAGTGTCGCAAAGTCACTCGCCGAGTGCCTTGCGTCGCGCACACGACCGTCAGAACCCGAAGCGAGCAATAAAACACGTTCCTAGATCATGATGAAATCGCCGAGAAACATTTTCAGAGCCCAAGGCCCGACATCGGAGGGATTCATAGTCGTGGTCGTTTTGTGGCTACTTGGCGCGTTGAGCGTTCTGGCGTCGATTTACTCCGTTTACGTCGTGAACTCGGCTGCTGCATTCGCGGTCCAAGATGAACAGCTTCGCGGCGAGGCTCTTTTTTCGGCCGCCCTCGAGCTCACTGCCTACAAACATTTGACGCAGCAAACGCACCCGACGAGCGGCCAGTTCAGTTTTCATTTTGGACAAGCGAATATCGCGGTCAAATTCCGACCCGAGACAGCGCGAATAGATCTTAATGCTGCGCCCAAACAGCTCTTGGCTGGGTTATTTCGTGCTCTCGGAGCGCGGCCGGACGATGCCGATACTTACGGTGAACGCATCGTGGCCTGGCGAACGGTTCAACCTAATGCGCAAGATTCGGAGGCTTCAGCCTATCGGGTGGCCGGTCTTGGCTATCAGCCGCGCGGAGCCAAGTTTCCCCACGCCAACGAACTGGCGCTTGTGCGCGACATTCCAAGCTCTCTGACCGAGCGTGCACTAAAGTTCGTGACGGTCTACAGCGGCCAGCCACAAGTGAACATTCTCGATGCTCCCACGGAAGTAATTGCAGCTTTGCCGGGAATGAGTCCAAACCAGATAAGCGCCTTCCTCCTGCAACGAGATGCCTCGCCACAAGACGCGAAATCCTTGTTGCCAGCGGAGGCCCAGCAGTTTGCAACTGTCGAGGGCGGCAAAGCGATCCGAGTATTAACCCGAATCGTTTTTGACAATGGCCGACAACAAAGCGCCGAAGCGGTGATTGTAATTACGGAAGACCGTGAGAGGCCTTTCGCGATTTTGTCGTGGCGTGATGACTCCATTGGAATGCTTGCGGATAGCCAACAATGAGCACAAAAGCCTCCGTGACTGTCGGTTTAATCGGCGAGGTCTTTTCGAGCTGGATTGACTCTGTCGCAACCCTGTTCGCCGGCCTTTCAGATCGGTTTTCTTCGCCGCATACTGTTCGGCTTGTCGAAGACCAAAGCGGTGAATTTGTCATCCAGGCAGACGGAACCCTTCCTGGGATAAACTCGGCAAGCAATCGAATCCGAGTGATCAATGGACAAATCGATGGTGGCGCCTCAACACAGACGCTCGCGGGAAGCCGCGTCGAACTTGTTTTGCACTCTGATCGATTTCTATTCCGGCCTATTGAGCTCCCCAAGCGCGCCGCTGAATTTATGTCCGGTGTCATCCGATCCCAGATCGACCGTTTGACACCCTGGAACGCAGAAGACGCTGCATATGGTTGGGATCAGGGGAGACAGACCGATACAGACAAGATGGTTGTCACGATCGCAGTGACCCCCCTCACCTCAATAAGACTCTACGTCGAGGCCATCACGAGGGTTGGCGTCCATTCGCTTGCAGTTTTCACTGGTCTACCCGACACCCATTCCAATGAGACTTTGGTCAAGGTGTGGGAACAGGGAGCGAGCGCTGCGAAGAATACGGCGCGATTCCGTCACGCTCTTGTTATTGCCCTTGCTGCGGCAGGAATTACGACCGCGGTTGCAATCGGTGCAAATGCGATCGTGACCACAAACCTCACAGGGCAGCAGGGTGAACTGGCACAACGGATTTCCGCAGCTCGGTCCGCCGCAGGCGCCCCACGCGCCGCAGCGTCAGGATTGGTGACAAAATCCGAGCGCGCTCTCGAGCAACGCAAGCATGATGCGCCATCTTCGGTGCTGATCCTAGAGACGCTGTCTAAGATATTGCCCGATCAGACCTACGTTACCGAGCTTAGACTCGAAGGCAACAAGGTGCGGCTGACCGGCGTGACCCGCGACGCCCCTTCGCTGATCGCGCTAATCGAGCAGTCGGGACATTTTGCGTGGGCAGCCTTTTTCGCCCCAACGACCCGGACTTCGTCGACGGCAGGTGATCGCTTTCATATCGAAGCTGTCGTTAAAACTGCGGGTCCATCCACATGACCGCAATCAGCAGCTATATTGAGCGCTCGCCGAAACTGGCAGGACTCTTGTTTCTCGCCGTGATCTTGACTGCTTGCCTAACCACGTTATCGACGGTCACCGACACTGTGGAGCAATATCGCGCTCGCGAAGCCTCCCTGGACATGCTTTCACGCTTGGAACTCGCGTCGCAACGCGGCGCAAACAAAGCGAGGCCTCCGGGTTCACCATTTTTCAAAGGACAAACATCGACGTTGGCAAGCGCCGCGCTGTTGCAACGAATTACGAGCATCATCAGCAAGGCCGGAGGCACTCTTGTCTCCACGGAAGTAATACAGGGCCCGCAATCCAAGGAAGGCTATCTGACAGCGATTGCGAATTGCGAACTTGAACAGGACGCCCTGCAAAGGGTGCTCTACGATATCGAGGCTAGTGTTCCCTTCCTGTTTGTCGATCAGTTGATCATTCAGATCCCCACCGGGCAAAATGAGAACGGGCCCTTGCGGATCACGCTTGCTGTGGCGGCACAATGGGCGGGAGGAGAATGATGTTTTCCCTCACCATTTCACGAAAATGGATTTTCGCTGGTTCAGTAGCGCTTATTGGTCTGGCAGGTGCCGCGTCAACACAGATCGGACCTGAGCGTGCATCTCAAACTCTCAATCAGGTAATCAAACTGGCCTCGTCTCTTACAGGAAGCCGCACAGATATTATCCCCACACCTAGGAGTGGATCTGAACAACGCTTCATCGACCGCGACAATTCTTTGTGGTCGGTTCCTCTGACTTCTCTTGCGGCGACGCGAGAACACCCCATTTTTACTCCCTCGCGTCGGCCGCGCCCGACTGCCGTGAAGGCCAATCCCTTACAGACGTCGCCGACACAGCCGCCGCTCATTCTGGTGGGTGCAATTGCTGGCGAAGCTGAGGGAATTGCAATCTTTCAAGATAAGACAACAAAGAACATTGTCCGGTTGAAACCGGGCGAAAGCCATGCCGGGTGGATCCTTCAAAATGTGAAGGCGCGCGAGGTAACTCTGCAGAATGAGCAGAGAGGCGCCATCCTTACGCTACCCACACCGTTAGCAAAATAAACTGCTGCTGCGGTCTCCAAGGCTTTGATAAGCCGCACCGCTCGACAGCTATTTTGTTGCGGCAGCCAGCCAACACGGTGAGTTGTCTCGGATTTGCTTCACGCCAGTCAATTTGCTGTCTAGAATTCGAAGTCAAAGAAAGCCTTTTCACAAGCGCTTTGAGCCGCCTCCGATGAAATGGGCGATAGTAGCCTCGATCTGCTTATGGCTCGCTCTGCCCATGATCGCCATGGGACAAGCGCAAATGACCGAACGTCAGGTCAAAGGAAAGCCGGACACGAATATCAATGCTGGGATTTTTACGAGTGTGAGGCCGGATTGCACGGCTGGCCCTTTGCCGGTGATCCGTCTCGTGACGCCCCCAGCCCATGGCAACGTCACCATGAAGGAAGGCCGGTTGCGAGCGACCAATCTCAAACAGTGCCTTGGCCTGGAGGTTCCCGCCTTCATTGCGATTTACCGGTCGGCCAAGGATTTCATCGGCGAGGATAATTTTATTCTCGAGGTGAAAGGCGTCGGTGGCAAAACTCAGATACAACGGATCACCGTTACGGTTAGCAGCGCGGGTGCCGGTCAGGGAATATAGCTCTTAATGCTTTGGATCTGTCGGCAATCATAAAACGCAAAGCTGCACTCGAACTCCGGTTTACGCCCTCCAGATTCACTCTGTTCCGCGATTTAGCCCTCATGTCTCTGTTCGCGCATTACTATGACACGAACGAAGCTAGGGCTGAGTATGAAGAAACTTTTTCTACGAGGTGCGGTGCTCGCCACGGCATTTGCAATGACATCGGCGCTCCCTACGGCGTCATCTGCCGCAACAGCCGATGTCGTCGAGTTTTCCGGCTATGCAGCCGGCACGATTATTGTGAAAACAAGTGAGCGCCGACTTTACTATGTACTCGACGAACATCATGCCCGGCGCTTTCCAGTCGGCGTGGGCAAAGAAGGCATGACGTGGACCGGTAAGGCGCGGATCGAAGCTAAATTCATACGTCCTGCATGGGGTCCGCCCAGTGTAATTCGCCGCGACAATCCACGCTTGCCAGCCGTGATTCCCGGCGGATCTCCCAACAATCCCATGGGCGACGCCGCGTTGACGATGCGTGGCGGCGTATACGCTATTCACGGCACCAACAAGCCCAGTTCAATCGGCGGATTCGTATCTTACGGCTGCATCCGTATGTACAACCAAGACATCCGTGATCTTTATCGCCTGGTGCGTGTCGGTACGCTGGTTATTGTCGAAGAATAAATCCGTCGTATTTACACGACGGATCTATTCGAACTGATTTTTCGTAAATCCGGGAAAGAAAAACTCGTGCGATGAAGCACGAGTTCGATTTTCTAGCCTCGTGCGCGCACCACAGCCCGTTTGGGCGGAATGCATTGAGGCGGAGTGAGGATCGTGTCGCTCGCTTTGATTTTCGTCGTGAAACCCGGCCCGCCCATGTACAGAAAGTCGCCGCTGCAGGTCGTGCGCCGAATCAGATCATAGATAACAAAGAAAGCCGCTACGCCGATGATTCCACCTGCGCCTCCCGCTCCGCCTCCACCACCTGGCGGAGGACCTGGCGGAGGCACTGGAATGACAGCGAACGATGGGCTCGGGAAAACCGCGGTCGCAAGAGTCGCTGCAATCAAGATTGCAGAAATCTGTTTCTTCATTACGCCCTCCACAAAACTGAAACGTTAGTTCGTTCGTTTAGTGGACGGACACTATCTGCAAGCTTGTGGCTCGCAATGAAATGCGCGGCGTAACCTCAACAATCAAGCTTAATGTCGCGCAGAAAAATTAACACGTGATCGCGCGCGCTTTGATACGAACGCTGATGCGTTCATAGATGTTTCTACGTACGCGTTATTCGGTAGGCGTGGACGCGCGCAGATACGAATTTTGCGATGATCTCAGTCTTCGAAATTTTGGCGGAGCTGTTTCTTAATTGGCTGCTGGACGGCTGCTGCTCTCGGGGCGGCCATCTCAAATGTCAAAGATCAATCGAAATGCCGCTCGCATCGCCAATTAGCGAATTTGAACTCTGCCTGGGTAGAAAATAAAAAAAGACCGCGTTGCCGCGGTCTTTGGTCGCAAATTCTATTCGCTTAGATCAGGCGTTCGCGAGAGCAAGTTCGCGCTTTAGCTTTTTCCGTCTCCACCAAGCAAATAATCCAGTGAACGCCAATGTGAGCCCGGGAAGTCCCGCGCCGGCGATGGGGCCCGGAATGGGGAGATATCCCAACATCTGATTGTTTGTCGGATCGGACGGAATAAGCGTGCCATACGCAACACCGGATGCGGCATGTTGCTCAAGTGTCGTCACCAGGGCATTGAACCCAGAAAGACCTAAACTGGAACTTATTGAGGTGAATGTGAATCCGGTTCCGTATTCTTCCGCCCAAATTGCAACTTGAGTTGCAGCCGAAACGTCAGCCTTGCTGTACGAGGTGCCGTACACGTTGACCGTCGACCCGCCCTGCGCAAGGAAGTTATTACCTTGCAGCATGAGGCCGCCGATCTTGTTCCAGTCGGCGCCGGCCGGCTGCGATCCCGGCAAAGCCCCGCCAGTAGTGTAGCTGCCGGGTTGTGTTAGATCGTGCAGTATGTCCAGGCACCAAGCCACAATCGTCGACGAAAAGCCGTTCTGAGGGGTCGCAACCACTCCGTTGAGCGTGATTTGACCCGCCCCGCCGGTTACGTTGCGAGGGGTACTGATGTGAATTACATCCCCCAACCAACTGTAGCTCGTGTAAGTAATGGTCGTTGCGCTAGCGACTTCAGCGCCCGAGACGCTAAAGAAAACTGCCGCGGTCAACGCCAATAGTTTTTTCTTTGTCACGGTACCCATTAGACTGACTTCCCATTGCATGAAACCTAGGAACTGCTTGTCCTGCTTGCACATTCTGAGACTCGGCTGCAGGGGTCAATAGCTAAAATTTGGACAATAGGGAGGTATACCCAGTAACCTTGCGCAGTAACCCTAAAGTATTACCGGAACCTGGAACTTTTGCAGGAATCCGCAACATCTAGTTGCGCCATCAGCCTTTTTCACGCAATTACATTAGTTTCCCAGGCGTTTGAGCTCGGCGACTGCGCCAAAATATTCGTAAAAGCTCTTCGGGCATGCATCAGCCGCAGCCTGCAGTCCCGATCTGGCGTCGGCCTTGTTGCCATGCATGAGATGCCATTCACCTGCGTAAAAGTCGGCCTCGCATTTCTCGTTCGGATTTGTTGCCGCTTCGCGCATCGCCTCAAGCGACCGCTTGCCCAGATAGAATTCAATCACCGCATAGGGCCAGTTTTTGTTTTTTAGTCGCGCTGCGTTTTCCGAGAGCTCGCTCGTCGCGTCCTGACCCGCGCGCGTACGCGCCAGAAAACGCCAGAGAACCGTATAGGGATCGTCTGTGAGCTTGCTGGAATTCAGCAAGTCTGCCGCTGCGGCCGCGAAATCACCTTTGTAGAAGTAGGCACGACCCCGGCTGTTCAGTGCATCGATATGTTTCGGATCGATCTTGATCGCCTGTCCAAAATCGGCGATCGCGCGATCAAGATTCCCCTTGGTTTGCCACGCGTGCCCACGTTGATCGAATGCTTCGGCGTAGGTCGGGTAGCGACGGATGGCTTCGTCATAGTCGGCGATGGCCCGGTCGTAGTCCTTTTTTGCAGACCACGCAAAACCGCGATCGAGGTAAGCGACGCCGTAACTCGGATCGATCTTGATCGCCTCGTCATAGTCGGCGATAGCACCGTCGTAGTCTTTTTTTGCATGGGAGACGGTGCCGCGCCCGATGTATGCCGCGGCAAATTTCGGATTGATTTTGATGGCTTCGTTGTAACCAGTCATCGCCTGATCGAAGTCATTTTTGTCGTAAGCTGCGACGGCGCTGTCAAAGGATTTGATCGCCTCGCACTCCACGACACGTCGGGCGGCAAATTGCTCCTTCGCGAACTGCATTACCAGTTTGCAGCCACCCGAGTCGTCGTGGAGCTGTTCGTTCTTCGACAGCTTCAGATCGATCAGTGCTGCGGCTGCACCAGGCTCGCCGAGCTCGACAGCTTCCATTGCGTCATACATAACGTTTTCCGGACGATCGATCGTCAACTCGGGATTGTCGGCCAGGAGCTTCATCAACTGTAAGCGCGCATCGTAATCCCAGACCGCCCACGTTCTGAGAAGGTCGATGCCTTTTTTCATATCGCGCGGCACCAGTTTACCTTCGATATAGAGCATGCCGGCTGCGCCCTTCACGCCGGGTGCGTCTGAGCCACGCACATTGGAGAGCAAAGACACCGCGCGCTTGGGATCGGCAGACCCGCCCTCGCCTTTGATCAACATGTCGGCGAGCGGTGGAATTGCGCCGCCGGGATCACCCTTCACGGACTGCTCGAACAGCGAGCGAGAACGCACCGGATCGACCGAGCGAATGGCTTGCCCAAGCTCGGTCTTGGCATTGTACGGTCCGGCCTGCGCCAGCTTTTCAAGCAGCGCGATGCCGCGTACTTTTTCCGTCGAGTTGTCGGATTTTGCCAGCCGTCGACCAAGCCGCACCTGCATATCGACAGGCCGCCAGTCTTTCGCGGGATTGCTTATGGCCCGCTCCGTCCAGCGGATTGCCTCGGCATTGTCGCGCTTCACGGTGCTGCCGCGCTCGAGTAGCGTCGCCAGTCGCAAAATCGCGGCGGGATTTCCCAGCTCCGCCGCCTTGCGTAGCGCTTGTTCTGCTTCCGCGCGTTTGACGATCTGTGGCCTTTCCGGGTGGCCGCGATCGAATGAATTGTGCATGTAATAAATGTCGAGCAGCGCCTCCGCGTTGTCCTGCGCGGCCATCTCGCGCAACAAAACGATTTCCTTCTCGTGCTGGCCGGTGGCGCCGTAGGCGCGCGCCGCTGCCGTCTTGACGCTGATATCACCGCCATCGGTTTTCAGCGCCTGCTCGCAAATGCCGGCCCATTGATTGTAGACACGCTCGTGCTGGTCCCACGGAATCTGGTCAGCCGGCACCGCATTCAGGCGCAGGCACTCTTTGGCCGCCGCGCCCAATGCGGGCGCCTGCGCCGCGCACGGCTCGGCCGCCAACATGGCGAGAAAGCCGAATACACATAAGGCAAGAGACGGCCGCATGGCCCCACATCCGTCAGTGGGAAAGAATAAAGCTGGACGCCGTCAAAGTCTGCACGTTCACGCCAGTCAGGTCGATGACATTGTTATCGCCCGTTCCGCCGCCAAACAGATCTACATCAGTTACCGGGTCAGCCCATTCATCAACCGTTGCAAGACCGTCTTGTAGAATTTCGCATTCGCGGTCGTGAGATGGCCGCTGGTCTCGTCGGTTGTCAGGATCAAAAAGAGCCGGCCGTTCCTGATCTGCTTCATAACGCGGGTCATGACGCTCGGCGGGTTGCGTTCATCGTCCGTCGAATTGATCGCAAACACCGTCGCCTCGATCTTCTCCAACCCTGCGCTCGCGTCATAGTCGGCACATGACGCCCATTGCCACAGCAGATCGTTCGCGTCCGCCGTAACCGGCGCGGCCAGTTGCGAATCCACGAACTCGTCGACTTTCTCCCGTGCGGAAGCCAGGCTCTGATAACCGATCGTCCCGCCGGTGGCGGCGATCCCGAACAGGACGTTGGCAACTTTGGTCAGCCGCGGCTGGGTGACGTAATTGCCGTTCTGATAGCCGGGGTCGTTGCGAACGATCTCAAGCATCATCCGCTGCAGCAGCCAGTTCCGGCTCGTCATGGCCGTCGGTTGAGAAGCCATCGGCACCAACGCATCCATGTATTTCGGATATTTCTGTCCCCAGAGCCAAGCCTGCATCCCGCCCATCGAATTGCCGAGGATCACTTGGACATGACGAACGCCGAGGCCTTCTGACAGCAGCCGATACTGCGCGTCCACGATGTCGGCATAATTATATCGGGGGAATTTGGTTTTCAGGCCGTCCGACGGCTTGGCGCTTTTGCCGTGGCCGAGTGCGTCGGGAAGAATGATGTAGAATTTCGTCGCATCGAGTGGCTGACCTGCACCGAATAATTCGCCGGCGAAAGCTGGCGTCAGCATGCTGGCGGCCGATCCCCCGTTTCCGTGCAACACCACGATCGGTATGCCGCTTGGCTCTCCAATGGTTGTGTAGTGCAGCCGGAGCTCGCGCACCACTTCGCCGGTGTGGAATTTGAAGTTGCGCGCAATCCAATCGCCTTCCTTCGGCGCAGGATAATCCGCCGCCCTCGCGGTGCCGGATATCAGCACCAACGCGAGCACGGCGATAGCTCTAAGCATCGTCATGGACGTCCCCCATTTTCTTCAGTCGTTCGCTTTAGGCTTTTTTGCCTCCTGATTCAGACAGACAAGCAATCTCGTTGGCCTGACCGAAAGCGACCGCGCTCCGTCCAAAGAGCGGCGCGTTTCGGGGGCGGTGATTCACGGCTGCCAGATCCACTTGGCCGCTTCTGCGCGCGCCTCGGCGCGACCGAACGGCAAGTGATAGTCGCCAGGCAGCCAGTCATCCCAACCGCGAGACTGGCGTTCGCAGTCGGCGACGCGCGCTGAGATGGCAACCCGGCTGGTCCAGTTCACGAAATCGGCTGACATGGGGTGCCTCCAAACGGGGTAATTCCACTGTTTGGAAGGTAGAAGAGCCGCTGAGTCCTGGCTGTGATGGCAGTCACAAAACCGACGATTCCGGCACCCGCAGAAATCAGGACGTGCGTGCAATTCTCCGCGTCAGTGGTCGTCGGCCCTCAAATGGCCTATTAACGCATTGTTTTTAGACCACTATTCTGCAAGATCGAGAATTTAAGACTAGGCGCACATAAAACAGAAAGACTGCGGTCAGGCGGGGTCTCCCAGTCTATGCTCCACTCTCAAGCGAGATCGCCGATGCTCAACGGCGCGCTGCTGACAATCACCGCGCTCACCGTTTTGATTTCGATGGCTGCGGCCAAAGATCAGAAGAAAAAGGAAGAGTGCCCCACTCTCAATCTCGGCGAGATTGAGGATCTCGTCCGAAAGTCACCGACGTGCCGACGCTCTGTCGCCGTGTTCGAACTGTGCGAGGTAGGGACCAGCGGTGATCTGCGTCTCGGCGCTGCGGTCACCGAAAAATGCGAGGCGGACTTTCTGGGCAAACTGTCGGCCGCACAAAGGCGTGCCTATGACGGTGAACAGAAACGCTGCGCGCACAAGTATCAGGACAAAGACGGTACGATGTATCGATCGTTCGAAGCGTTCTGCGGAGCCTATGTAGCGCGCGACTATTCGGCCCGCTTTTTGAAATCGTCCGGCCGCGCGAAATAATCGCGCGAGCGCCTGTTCCGTCCCGATTCGCTTTGCTATCATTTTATTTTGGGGGATGCGGCATGCGGCGGCGCGAATTCATCAAAGCGTTTGCCGCTTCATTCGCCGCCGTACCCTGCAGCGTCCGCGCCCAACAGCCTGGCCGGACACCTTTGATCGCGGTGCTTCTGGCGTTCGACCAAAACGATACCGATGGCCAACGCTATGCCGCCGTGTTTCGGGAAACACTGCGGCAAGCGGGATGGAATCCCGGCACCGACGTCAGGGTCGAATTCCGCTGGCGCGCCACCGACGCAGAGCGGGCAACCGCGGGCGCCACGGAAATCCTCGCACTGCGTCCTGACGTTATCGTCCCGCACGCGACAATCGCAACGCGCGCCGTGGTTCAGCAGACACGCGCGATCCCGGTCGTGTTCACCAATGTTTCGGACCCGATCGGAGAAAACTTCGTACAGAGCTTCTCAAATCCGGGCGGCAACATCACGGGATTTACCAACATCGAGCCGTCGATGGGCAGCAAGTACGTGGAGTTGCTGAAAACACTTGCACCGGACGTCCGTCGCGCGGGAATGATTTACAATCCGAAGTCGACACCGGGCAACGGGTCATATTTCTATGATCCATTCGCTACGGCAGCTTCCGTTCTTGCCGTTCAGCCGATCAGGGGAGAGGTTGCGGATATTGCCAGCGCGGAACAGTTCATCGAGAAGCTCGCACAAGATAGCGGCGGCGGACTTATCGTCGTCGGCGAACCATTTACGAATCTGCATCGTGCGGAAATCATCGCCTTGGCGTCCCGCTTCCGTTTGCCGACAATCTGCCCCTACCGCATTTATGCGAATTCCGGTTGCCTCGCCTCCTATGGGATTGATCTGGCCGATCAGTTCCGGCGCGCGGCGACGTATACCGATCGGATTCTCAAGGGAGACAAGCCGGCGAGTCTTCCGGTCCAGTCACCGACCAAGTTCGAACTCGTCATCAATCTGAAAACGGCAAAGGCGCTGGACCTTACGATCCCGGACAAGCTGTTTGTCACCGCTGACGAGGTGATCGAGTGAGGCAGTTCTAAACCACTAACGCCTGACTGCGCTGGTCGACGGCCTGTCTTGCTCCAGAAGGCTCGAGTCGATTCGCGGCTTCGCGCCGAACTTCAGACGCAGCCGATCGATCGGCAGAACCAGAAGCCGGTCGAGCAAAAACGCAACAATGATGACCAGAACGATCGTCAGGATGTGTCGCGGCCAGAGAGGCATGCCATTCAGCGGCGACCACTGGACCAGCCCCATGACGAAAAGGTGGCACATATAGATTGGGTAGGACAGTTCGCCGATATTGGCATCGAGGGCATTGTCCTTGGTCAATTTGAAAAGGAACGGAATCCCCGCAGCGATCAGGACATAGGGAAGCGTGTTCCAGATCACGCTGCCGCGCACCACGTAATCGATCGGCCAATAAATCACGGCGACAACGAGGACCATGGCCGCGATGCAGACCTGCGTCCGCACCGAAAAATGCAGATCTGGAATTTTCAAATAGAGCCGATAGGCGAGCACGCCGAGCAGAAAATATATGAGCTCGGACGGAAACAATGAGCGGCTCCACGGATAGCCGGAAAATCCGGCCATCATCATCGCCAATCGAAACGCGAGCGAAAAAATACAGAGGGCCGCGATGAACCAGATCGAACGTCGCACGATGAACGGCGCGAGCAGATAGAAAAGCAGCTCAAGACCAATGGTCCAACCCGGCGGAACCGGACTGAGATCAACCACCGTCGTGCTGTTTGGAGCGAAATCGGGGGCCAGCGACAATTGTCCCCCTACCCGGGTGAACCCAAGCCATTGTCCGGTTTCAAGACCGAACATGGTCGAGACCGACAGCACCACATAGGCCAGGAGCGGAACCGGCAGCGAACCCAGATCAAGCTCGCTCATATTTGCGACGGGACTGACCAGCTTGTGAAATTGCTGACCGTGCGGCACCAGCCAAAGCTCGGCTGCGACCGTTAGCAAACCGATGACCCAGTAAAGGGGTAGCAGTCGTAACAAACGCGAGGCGTAGAAATCACCAACCGGCAGCTTGTGGTAACGCGTGCTGATCACCAGCGCCATGTAGAAGCCGGAGATGATGAAGAACCCCTTCACGGCAAAGGTCGCACCGCCAAATGCGCCAAGATGGGAGCCTACAACCAGCAACGCCAGAATGGTGCGCAGCAGTCCCACATAACCCCCGTCACTCGACCCGCATCACAAACTGCAAACTAGTAGCGGCGCATCATTTCGTCTACGCCGGCGCTAATCTCCGCCGGCGAGTTTGGAATCTGGCGGACTCGCTGCTGATCGAGCAGTTGAGTCCATTCCGCAGCGGAAAACGGTTCTTCGTTTTCTTCTTCGGCGGTCAGATAACGGTTGTGCTTTTCCGACCACAGGCGCTTCGGCAAGGTGATCGTATTGTGAAACAACGATTTGATCCCGATCGGCGCCCAGTTGCTGAGAAGGGCCGGCACGCCGAACGTCCCTGCGACAAAGACAGGGCCCGAATTCGTTCCAATCATGAACCGCGCCGCGCCGAGGGCATAGACATCCAGCCAGTCACGACGCGGCTGATGGGCGCAATCGATCAGGTTGGGAATGTCGGACATTTTTGTCATCGAGGGATCGCCGATCCGAACGACCCACCCGCCGGCCTGCGTGATGCTGCGGATTGCTGGAAGATAGTCAGCGATATTCCCGTCGCGCCTTGACGCGCCGACACCCTCCCGGACATGCAGGCAAACGAACCAGCAGTCTGGCGGCAGGCCCATGGTTTCAAGTTCGCGACGCGCGAGACGTCTTTGCTCGTCCTTCAAAGTCAGGAGCGGACCTCTACCCGCATCGTGCCAGCGCGATTCCACATCGACGGCCGCATCGTGAATGAAGTGCCAGTTGCCATCGACCGACAGCACAGTGGGATAGTCTTCCAGCAACCTGGTTGCCGGCGCCCTTTTGCGGATGATCGCGGGGTCGTCGATGATATCGAAATGATCCCGCCAGCATTCAACGTAGGCGGCATTTCCGATATTGGCGCGGTCAGCGAGCACGACGTATTTTTCGGGGGCGAGTCCCAGAATCTTTCGTTTGGCGAACGTGTCGAAATACGCGGTGTGGCCGATCATCCGCGTGAACATCGTGCCGAGATAGCGGGTGCTCGTTGAAAGTCCGGCTTCGCGCGCCAGTTCCGCCTGCACCTGCGCACCGCGGACCCAGATCTTCACTGCTTTGTTGAGTGCACCGCTGACATGATGGGCGGCCCCGAGCGCGAAGTAGAGATCGGGCTCGCGCGGGCGCGCAGCAAGCCTTCGCTCCAGCATCGCGACCGCTTCGGCAAACTGTCCGCGATCGGTGAGATGCTGTGCCCGGGCCAACCGGAAAGCGATCGCCTCCCGCGCGCGGCGCGCGGTCGCGAGCAGCCCGATGTCCCTGACCATTCCCCGGAACTTTGCCGCTCGCTGTCTCGTCGATCGCAATTCGGAAAAGCACCAGTTGATGAGCGCGCTCAACCGCGTCGGATAAAACTTCGCCAACACCCGGCTCTCCCAGAACGACCGCGCCTACTCTGCCATTGGCCACAAGCGAAACGAAACCACCGGTATAAGGACGAGTTGGTGGGAGAGGCAGGACTCGAACCTGCGAAGGCATAGCCAGCGGATTTACAGTCCGCCCCCTTTGCCGCTCGGGACACTCTCCCCCAAAGCCGTGGCACCGTATTGATCTCGAAAGACAATCGGCTCCGCCCCGGGCTGTTCGGGATTTGCGGGTTTTATGGGGAGGTGCCTCCGCGAAGTCAATGGAGCGCTTTCGCCTCGTCGAGGACAATTTGCAAAGCCGCCGGACGCATGGGATTAAGCGCCGATGGCACGAAAATCCTGGCAGCCAGACCGCCGCGCGCGACCTAAACGCCCCAAAGCACGACCCGCCGGGCCCCGCGCGCGGTTCCGCCCTTCGGGCCATGCGCCCGACGGACCGGCGCTGCTCTACGGCTGGCATACGGTCAAAGCGGCGCTCGAAAATCCCGCCCGGCGCATCCGCCGCTTGCTGGCGACTGAAAATGCTTTGCGCCGTCTCGCCGATGATGGTGTGTCTCTTCCCGTCAAGCCCGAACTGGTGCGGCCGGGCGTCATCGATGCGCGCTTAGGGCCCGACGCCGTGCATCAGGGTCTCCTGGCTGAGGCCGACCCCCTCTCCGCACCTCCAATTTCCGAACTTGCGTCCGAGGGCATCGTGCTGGTTCTCGACCAGATCACCGACCCGCACAATGTGGGTGCCATTTTGCGTTCTGCGGCAGCTTTCGCAGTGAAAGCGATCATAACAACCGCGCGGCACAGCCCGGAAGCAACCGGCGTGCTCGCGAAATCGGCGTCCGGCGCGCTTGAACTCGTGCCGATGGTTACGGTCCAGAATCTCGCGCGCGGCATGGAAGAACTGCGACAGCACGGCTTTCTGCTTGTCGGACTCGACAGCAGTGGCGACTCCGATCTCGCCGATGTCGCGCTACGTGCACCGCTGGCTCTGGTTTTTGGTGCCGAGGGAAAAGGTCTGCGTCAGCTGACGAAAGCAACCTGCGATCACGTTTCGCGCATCAATCTGCCGGGTGAAATCAAAAGTCTGAACGTTTCGAATGCAGCCGCGCTGGGATTGTATGTTGCGAGCCGTCGATTAAGCGGCTGACAAAAACCCGGACGCGCTATTGCTCAGGCGCGGCCATTGGTGACAGTTGCGGAGCAAATACCGACGAGACCGACCAGTACCGGTAAAACTCCTGAGGTTTCTGAATGCGTCGCGTCGGCAGCACCTCACGACGACCGACCTTCGGGCGCTTGCCGGTGCGCGGGAAATAATGCCGATTCTGCCAAGGCGGACACCAATAGCATCGGACGATCACTCCCGGCTCATAGTCGTAGACGATCACCGGCTCCATGCGTGAAACATATGGCCCATAGGTTCCATAGCCGCCGCCATTGGCTAGATCCGCCGCACCCGCCCCCGAGGCAGCGACCAACCCCAACAAAATTGCACCTGCAAACCGGCCGCGCACGCGGTGACCTCGCCTTAAACCGGCCTTCACTTTATATGAAGGCTTTAGGTCACTCCGCGCATTTGCGGGGTAACATTAATTGCTAAGACGGCACCCTCGATTTCGCCGCAAAACCCGCGCAAATAACCTTAATCGCCATGGCATATCGCCGACCCGAATCCCCGCCGAACAAGTCCGCGCCGCAGAAACGGCAAAGCTTTCGCCAGCGCTATGACGAACTTGAAAACCGTCGTGCTGAACTGTCGGCGCGGCTGCAGTCGCTGAGCGAGTCCGCGCGCAAGCATCCCGGATACAAACGCGCGATGACTCTTCTCAACGAAATCTATCGCCGGGAAAAACTGCCGCAGCGCGTGGCAGTGCTTCAGTCCGCAGCCTGGCTGATCGACATACTGGAAAAGCTCGCCAGCTCACTGTGAGTTTCTGCGCGGTCGCCGCTCCACGATTGGTGGCCGGCAAGATTTCGTTTCTTGTTTAAAATCAGAATTATACGCCCCCCACTTTCAACTTTCTGCCTACGACCTGTGGCGGACAGACGCACTTTTGCGCGCGGCGTATTTCTCAGTTGGGGCAATCTTTACGAGCACACAAAGCTCGCCCCCAAAAAGAAATCCAGCAAGATACGACAAAGGGGAAACCCCATGACAGCAATGACTGCGAGTCAATATCGCGAGGGTGGAATGACATCCGAGGAGCGGATGGTCATCTTCGCTTCTTCGCTCGGTACTGTATTCGAGTGGTACGACTTTTATATCTACGGCACCTTGGCGCCGATTCTGGCCGCGCAATTCTTTTCCGGCGTAAATCCTACAGCGGCTTTCATCTTCACATTGCTTGCCTTCGCGGCCGGTTTTGCCGTGCGTCCGTTCGGCGCGCTGTTCTTCGGCCGGCTCGGCGACCTCGTCGGCCGCAAGTACACCTTCATCATCACAATGACGCTGATGGGCGTCGGTACTTTCTTCATTGGTTTGCTGCCGTCCTATGCCTCGGTCGGCATCATCGCCCCGATCATTCTCATCGGCCTCCGTCTCGCTCAGGGCCTCGCGCTCGGTGGCGAATATGGTGGCGCGGCGATCTACGTCTGTGAACATGCGCCGCGCAACAAACGCGGTTTCTACACCTCATGGATCCAAACCACAGCGACGCTCGGGCTTTTCATGGCGCTGCTGCTGGTGCTCGGCATCCGCACGTCGGTCGGCGAAGCCGCCTTCGTCGGCAAGCCGGAAGTGTTCTGGGCAGCGTGGCGCATTCCGTTCCTGCTGTCGGCGGTGCTGCTTGCGGTTTCGATCTGGATCCGGCTGCGACTGAACGAGTCGCCCGTGTTCCAGAAAATGAAAGCCGAGGGCAAAGGATCGAAGCGGCCCCTTACCGAAGCATTCGGCAATTGGGCCAACCTCAAGATCGCGATCCTCGCATTGTTCGGTGCAACCGCAGGCGAAGCCGTAATCTGGTACGGCGGGCAATTCTACGCGCTGTTCTTCCTTACCCAGACGCTGAAGGTGCCGGCGGTCAATGCACAGATCATGATCGCCATTGGATTGTTGCTTGGCACGCCGTTCTTCATCATCTTCGGGTGGCTGTCGGACAAAATCGGCCGCAAGCCGATCATCCTAGCTGGCTTCGCGCTTGGCGTGATCACCTACTTCCCGATCTTCCAGGGCATCACGCACTTCGCCAACCCGAAACTTGAAACGGCACTTGCCA
>Ga0157378_10002010_pt1 | contig 18197 bp, 17 predicted proteins | sample M65metaG_FD_115309 | JGI IMG/M metagenome (GOLD analysis project Ga0157378, IMG submission 115309) | Miscanthus rhizosphere microbial communities from Kellogg Biological Station, Michigan, USA - M6-5 metaG | ecosystem: Host-associated > Plants > Roots > Rhizosphere > Soil | place: USA: Michigan...
AAGTGGCTGCAAAGCTACAGAAGGCTATGTTGGATACGGACACAGATAAAATTAATTTGTAACTGTCATTATCTTCAGAAAAGAAAAGACATTTATACATAATTGAACCAAGGTTATCTTTAAACTGTTTTAAAGATAACCTTTTTTTATTTTTATGAACTGGATACAGCTTACCACAGAAATACAATTGCAGCAGGTAATTGATCATTCTTTTGAGAGACCACAGGCCATCTATAAACATTCTACCCGCTGTGCATTGAGCAGTATGGCAAAGAGCCGCCTTGAAAGAGGCCTTCCGCCGGCCAATGTGGATTTTCATTTTCTCGATCTGCTGGCTAACCGTTCTCTTTCCCGTAAAATAGAAGAAGTGTTTGGGGTAATCCATGAATCGCCGCAAGTGCTACTGATCAAAAACGGCGTCTGCGTTTACCACGAAAGCCACAGCGGTATCAATATGAATGAAGTGCTGGAAAAAAGCGCGGCCGCTTAGGTCATCATTGCAGGCGCAGCTATTTTTCCCGGTAGAAATAAAAGCTTTTTTAACCAGTTTGGATAACTTTTAAGATTTAAGACAAATAATGGCTGGAAAAGAACGCTAATTTTTTTGATTGGCCGGGGGCACCGTTTCTTTGTTTGCTTTTTCAAGCGAATCCTTGACCCGCCTGCGCTCTTTCTTTTTAAAATATCCCCTTAGCAGAAAACTATGTTTAGCGGCTTCCATGGTTTCAGTAGCGTTGCTGGCCGTCTTCTGTACTGTGCCAACCGTGTGCTGCGCACTCGATATTGTTCCTTCCAGGTTTTTTATCAATTTATCGCTGTTCACCAGTCTTCCAAACGAACCTTCCCCATTGTTTATTTTCGACATTACACTGGCCAGATTGCCGGTGAGCGTTTCAGCATTATCTGATATTTTTGATAAATTATTTACGATCCTGTCAACGTCTACCGGGTTGCTCGATTTCAGTTTACCACCTTCCTTTACTACCGGTGCAGTGGAGCTGCCGGCAGAAATGGTTACCAGCTTATCACCCATTAACCCATCGCTTCCGATGCTTGCAGTTACATCTTCTTTAATATAAGGCCTGATATCTTTTTGTAATATCATGCCTACCGCAACAGTTGTGTCATTGACCATGCTGATATCCTCCACATTTCCTACGTTAATGCCGGCATATCGTACGTAATTACCTTCTTTCAGCCCGGAAATGTTTTTGAAATGGGCATACACATAGAACGTGCCGCCAAACATATTTTTTTGCTTGCCTATTAAAAAAACAAGCGTCAGCAGCAATAGTATGCTTATCAGCACAAACGTGCCTGTTTTAATCTTTTGGGCTGCGGAGATATTCATGACTATTTATTTAAAAAATGAACGTATGAAAGCATCTTGTGAATTTTCCAGTTCATCGCAAGTGCCTTCGGCAATGTATTCGCCATTACTCATTATCAGTACTCTGTCAGCAGTTATCCGGGCGCAGGGAATATCATGCGTTATAATAACTGAAGTAGTGTCATACTTTCGCTGCATATCCAGTATCAGGTTGCTGATTTCTTTTGACGTAATGGTATCCAGCCCCGTGGTAGGCTCATCGTACAACATGATTTCCGGTTTTACCACCAGGGTACGCGCCAGGCCCATCCGCTTTCGCATACCGCCCGACAGTTCTGATGGCATCTTGTCAATCGCATCCTGAAGGCCCACGGCTTCCAGCACTTCCGTTGAAAGCCGTTCAATCTCTTTTTTATCTTTTATTCCCGCCACACGTTTCAACGGAAAGGCAAGGTTTTCCCTCACTGTCATGGAATCATACAGGGCACTATTCTGGAAAAGAAAACCGAGGCGGCGCCTTAAGTCTTTCAATCCCTGGCGATCTATGTCCTTAACCTCATTGCCAAAAACTTTCAGTGAACCTTCATCCTGCAGCATCAAGCCGGCAATGCATTTGATGGTAACGGATTTCCCTTCACCGGATTTGCCCAGGATCACTACATTCTCACCCTTGTTTACAGTCAGGTTGACATTCGATAAAACGGGTGTGCCATTAAAACTTTTTTTCAATCCCTGTATTTCTATTAGCGGCTCCATTCCTGTATTTATGAGTAAACAAACATATTGGTGATCTGTACCACTATTGCATCTATTACAATTATCCAAACAGAAGCTGTAACAACAGCAGAATTGGCTGCCAGACCAACGCTTTCAGTTCCCCGGTTAGAATTAAATCCTTTAAAACAACCCACGAACCCAATAGCAAAACCAAAAAGTATTGTTTTAATAAAAGCCGGGACGATATCGGAAAATTCGAGAATACTGGTTGCCTTATAGAAATAAAGAAAAGGGCTCATGGGCGAATCAAGCAAAGTGGCTGTAAAACCGCCAAACAATGCTATTACATCCGCAAAAATAGTGAGGAGGGGGATCATAATGATGCAGGCAAGTATTCTTGTAACAACTAAATACTGCATTGGGTTGGCACCGGATACTTCCATGGCATCAATTTGTTCTGTCACGTTCATACTGCCCAATTCTGCCCCGATGCTGGATGAAATTTTACCTGCGCAAATAAGTGCTACAATCACAGGTCCGATTTCACGGATTACCGAAACCGACACCATGCCCGGTATAAAGCTTACAGCCCCAAACTGCTTCATGGTAGGCAGCGACTGAAGGCTAAGCACAAAACCCAATATAAAACCGGTCAGCGCAATAATTCCTACAGAACGATAGCCTATCACATAGGATTGATGGGAAAACTCTTCCCATTCAAATCCTTTTTTCAAGGTATTCCGCAAAAAAGATTTTAGAAACAGTGTTTGATCTGCAATATTAATGAGTATGGGACTGAGGACTGATTTTCCTGGCATATAACAGGTTCCGGGTTAAGCTTTACGTGAATTGTATAATCATTATAGTAACTAATAACCTGCCATAAATAAAAGAAGCACTGGAAGCCGTATAACGAATTAACCGGCACCTTCGCAAGTCCGTTTTATCATCCTCCGTTCTGAATTGTGGAGATATTTCTACATCGGCGCTTTTATTTATCATTGAACTTTTTTTGCCGGAGGCTTTGCGGGTTTGGCTGCCTTCCTGATCTTACCAAAATTTGACCATGCGACCCGTGTTCTTACAGGAATTTCATCACCCAGCAATCTTCCCCAGGGTTTCAGTTCGTCAATCCGGTCAAAAATAATTTTCAATATGCCGGCAAACGGAATCGACAAAAACATGCCCGGTATACCCCATGCGGCGTTTCCCAACAATACAAAAACAATTGAGATCAGCGCATTGATTTTTACTTTCGATGAAACGATATACGGCACCAGGAAATGGTTGTCGATAAATTGAATAATTGCATAACCAATCATGATGAGCAATTGGGTGTGGAAACCGTCTTTGGTAATGGTTGCGATGATGATCGGTAAAGAGACCGATATAATGCCACCGATATAGGGAAGTATATTGAGAATTGCGCCCAGTATGCCAAGCAGTATCCAGTATTTGACGCCCAGTATTAAAAGTAAGGTCGAATTCAAAATGGCCACAATAGTTGCTTCCACTACCAGTCCGTACATATAGTGCTGGATAGCACCCTTTGTCTGCTTCAGCACAACCCCTACCTCTTTAAAATTTTCTTCTGCAAACGCATCGTACAAAAAATTAAGCAGAAGTTTTTTGTAATACAAAAACAGAAAAGTATACACCGGCAATAATATCAGCGCCCCTATCGAGGTCATCACCGTTCCCGCGGTAGAACCGAGCCAGGGCCTTATTCCTGCACCAGCTTCGTCAATAGCCCTTTGTTGTTTTTCCATGTCTATATTAAAACGCCGGTTGATTTCAAGTTGCAGTTCATGCACCAGTTGAATAACTTTTTTCTTCATCAGCGGCAGTTGATCCGTAAAGCCTGCTACCTGCATGGAAAGGAAATAACCGATGCCCAAAAAGAAAAGGATTGCAATAAACAATGCAAGTGAAATGGCCAGCACAGGAGGGAATTTCCATTGCTGAAACCGGTTGACCATCGGGTTGAGGAGGATAGCAATCAGCAGTGAAAAAGAAAGTGGAACCAATATTTCGCGCAGGCTGAAAATAACATACACGAATAAGATTAATCCCAATAGTATGATAGTACACTTGAAATAAAACGGGTATTGCTTAAGCATGCGAAAGCTTTAATATCTGTACGAATTTAGTTACTGTTTTACAGGTGCCGGGGCAGGCAATGATGTAAGCTTTGCTTCATCTTCTGCTATCTTATTTTTGAGCGATTCGATATTCTTTTTCAAATCATCGAGATCATCAGCGGCCTTCCTTGCCTGTTTTGCCTTGCGTTCGGCGTTGTGGGCGGCTTTCCTGGCCTTCTTTGCCTTTGATTTATCCTGGGAATCGTTGTTCAACCTATTGGCAGCGTCCGCATTTTCTTCTGCGGCCCTGCGTGCATCTTCTGCGGCCTGAACTGCATCGCGCGACTTTTTCTCAACGGAATTTTCGAGTTTTGCAAGCTGTAGTTTATGATCGTTTATCCGGCTGTTTATTTCGAAATATTGTTTCTGTTGTTTTAAAGCAGCGACAGAATCAGCAGAAACCTGTGCGTAACCGGCAAACCTGAAAAACAGGAGTGCCAGCAGGGGCAGCAATTTTGGGATATACATATTGTTTATTTAAAGCTGATTGTAATAAGTCAATAGTTATGCCCGATAATTCTGCACATGGCATCGATGCCTGCTGCAGGGCAAGGATGTTTCTGCTGATTATTTTCCACAAAAAAAATCAGGCCTTTTGCAAAAGACCTGATTTTAAAATGGGTATGAATGTATTAAGCCCGGCGAATAACCCTCAGCAAAACAGCTATAATAGCTATAACCAGCAGTACATGTATGATACCACCGGCCTGATAGCCAAAATACCCGATAGCCCAGGCAATAACCAGGATAACTGCGATCAGATACAATAGATTTCCCATAATTTTTTGTTGATGTAATAATATAATAGGATTTACTGCTGTAATAGAAACAAAACTGTGCCAAATTAGGGATCCCTTTTTCTAAATCTGGCATACATTTATATATTACCTGTAGTATAAAATATAATAACTACAGTATACAGGCAATGAAATCTTCTGCTAAAAAGACCGTATTAATTGTTGATGACGAAGAAGAGTTGTGCATGCTGATGGAGATGGTGCTTGAGCGGCAACATTTCCTTCCAAAAAGTATTCATAGCCTGCAGGCGGCAATGAATATCATTGAACAATTGAAACCGGATTATATTTTTCTCGACAATCATCTTCCCGATGGCAAAGGCGTGAACGCTATAAAGCAGATGATTGAATTATACCCGGATGTAAAGATCGTAATGATGACGGCATACAATGAGAAGCACATTAATGAAACAGCCATCGAGCAAGGCGCTTCGTACTTCCTTCATAAACCTTTTAACAGGAATAATATAGAAAATATTATCAATAGCCTGTAATGCATGTACGCGATAGTGCGGGCGAGTTCCGGGATCTCCATTATATTATTCCGCCGGCTTTTCTTCTTTCACTGATACATCAGGCACAAAAGCCATTAGCAGCATCAATGCAGATGCCGCCAACAACACGTACAAACCCACTTCCTTTTCGGGACAATCGCCTCCATAACACCGGGTAAGCAGAATATAATTACGGATAGTCCACGCCATATTAAACCCGCAAAAGAAAATATTGGTTCGCTTCGCCCAAATCCTTGACAATAAAAACCAGATAATAGCGCCCAAACTGCAAAAAATATTTACCAGGCCGGGTTTTCCGAAATTTTGTTTGCCGCTTGCAAATACACCCCCAACTTTTAACTGCACCGATGGCACATATATCCAGGCGGTAAAGCAGGTTACTATTATGACTGCAGCAGACAGCAGCCCAATCCATTTTGAATACTTCATGAAATTTATTTAAAGCGGCAGCAATTACTGCAGCGCCGGGACAACCGATAAATCTGCAAATATAGCTTGTTGGACTGCTAAAAATTGACTACCCGCTCCTGGCACAGCTACGACAATTGTCCATTATAAAACAACGCAGCTCGCATAAACATAAGAAGATATTACCTGCTTCCGGCCAGGCCATCCTTTTCTTTGACCGTAAAAAAAACGGTTTGGGTTCCTGTTTTGCCATCGCCGGTAATTCCTTCAATGATCGCGGCGAAACGGCCCGGCAGGTCAGACGTATAAAACAACATTTCATTTTTGCCCGATATACCGGTCTGTACACTGGGCGACCAATACAAAAGCGTTCTGAAATCAGGAAGCCTGCTGGCTGCCAGTTGCGGCGTTTCGTAAGAGGGTGAAAAAAACTCCCGCTGCATCTGCAGTGTACCGTAATCGATCACCGTGGCGTGGGGATCAAGCTCAAATCCGGGAATATCACCCTGGTAGGTGATAAAATTAATAATACCTCCGAAAAACATGTTGCCATAAAAATACATTCGTGCCAGCACCTCCAGTTTCTTTATTTTAAGCGGATCATAACTCATGATTTTGTCTGCGTCCAGTACCGGCACACCGTCCAGCAGTATCAGTGGACTAACCCTGAAAAATTCTTTTCTGATATTGTCGAATACCGGCAGTTGAAATTTACCGTTTCTTCTTCTTACGTTTACATCGGGTACATATTCGCGCAATATTTCTTCTACAGTAGTGAACCGCACATAATCGTCCAGCCAATAGGCCTTATCCGGTTTTGAATAAAAAGCTGTAGTATCCACTGCGGCGGGCAGCACCATTTGTTTTAGTTTATTGAACAAATAGGCATTTTGCACTTGCACATTCAAATGAAGCCCGGCTAAGGAAACGGCCTGCGCATTGGGCAATGCAAATGGGGGTAGAACGGATACAGGTAGCTTTTCCACAAAAGGACTGGCTATCTCGATATGCTTTGATCCGTCTTCCTGACCGGTGGTTTGCAAAATAATCTCATCATTTCCATAAAAATTACTCATCTCAAATTTCACTGCACCGGTGTCATCGCTGAACGCATCCCTGAATTGCGTTTTTGTTCCCGGAACAGCCAAAAAAGATTCAATCGCTTTTACAGGAACACCGGTTGTTGCGGTTACTTTTCCTTTAACAATATGTCCCTTATACTCTGGTACAAACTGGAACGCTGGCTTTTTATTCTGCAAAATATCTTCCCACCGAAACCTGCGCCAACCCTGTGTCATCATCAGGTTGTCTGCAGCCTCAGCCGCCGGTTCCGCGGGAGCCGAAAAATAATAGCCGGGTGACTCGATATCACCGGTCAGATCGGAGCGCAGCCAGAGATAATTATTGATATCAATTTCTGCTTTCGGGGTTAAGGTATCAACCCGCAAAACAGCTACTGACATATTTGCCATTATCGGTTTCCCGGTTCCGTTAGAAGAGCTAATGCGCATGGTTACCTTACTCCTGGGTTCATAAACTTCTCTATCAGTTGATGCTGCTATTTCCAGCGGCTGTGCGGGCTTTTTGAAAAATAATCTTTCGCAAACCGGTTGCCTTGCTGCGTTGAAAACGGTAAACTGCGAAATCCCTTCGCCAAGTTTCCCGGTATCTACCAGGAATGTGCATTCCCCGGCATGCATTTCGGAGGCATTGACCAGCTTTGCAACGCCACGGGTATGCACAAAAAGATAGACAAGTGATGAGGATTCATTCAAAGCGGCGGACCGGATCCTTATTTTTAGCTGCCCGTTATTTTCCTTCGAAAGATGCATCACATAGCCACCCGGATAGGCGGCGGGCAAGGTCTGTTCAACCCGATTGCCGGCAATATTGATAATAGCTTTATAACTATGCGGTTGCCCGGGCGTAAAAAGAAAATGCCCCATCCCAAATTTTGCTGTAGCAAAGGAGACTACGGTGTCATTATGCTCATCCACAACGGCGCCTGTACATGCGACACCCCTGCCATATTGATCTGTTATTTTGAACGCTACGGTGCTTTGCAAACTGTTTACCAGATTGCCTCCTTCGGGATAAAACCGGGCGCTGTAACTGTCTTTTTTTGCGATGACAGTATCCGTATAAATTTTTCGGGTGTTTATTACTGTTAGGGTCTTTTCGAAAAAATAAGCTGCATCAAAATTTTTCATCCAGTTGGTATATGCCCGCAACAGATATTTACCTGAAGACAATGATATGGGCCATTGCAATGAACCATTGCCGCTTCCGCCGTTCAAAGTCACTTTTGCCTGCAACACCGGCTTGTTGTTTTTATCGAATACCTCTACGTAAACAAGTTTACTGATGCCCAGCGGCATGTTAAAGCTTGCATCTGTATTGTATATTTTAAACCAGCAGATTTCCCCGGCCAGGTAAAAGTCTTTGTCGGTATGCAGGTAAATTTTTTCCTGCAGCGCCTGCCGACTGTATTCGGTAAACTGGTCTTTCAGTGCAAGCTCCTGCGTCGGTGCTTGCGCAAAACATTCCAGGCACACCAATATTGTGCTTATGCAGACTCCTATTGCCTGTAAAACTGATCTCGCTATTTTTAACTGCCTCATTCCCTACGGTATTTTAATGACGATATTATGGCCAGTAAGAAGGCTTTTTATTGCTGCCATTTATGGTGCAATCCACACAGGTGGGCAATGCAGCAAAGAATGTTAAAATGGTCCCATTAAACGATTTGCCAATGGTAGTGGGTGTAAGACCAGATGCCTTGGCCTCGATGCTGTCTGATATGTTTTCAACTTCTATTTCATAACAACCGGAACTATAATCCCAGGGCAATACATCAGTGCTTTTGATAAAAATTCTTTTTTCCCGGAACGGGCATATATTAAAATAACCAATAACCGGCTCAGTTGGGTCTGTTATACAATGCAGGTTGCCTTTCAGTTCAGACGGTTGGGGATCAAATACGGACCCCGTTGCTTCTGTATTTTTTTTCATTCTGTCCAGAAATTCATACCCTTGTTTTGTCCACGAGTATTGCTTTACATTAATACTGTACAGCACACCCAGTTTAATAGAAGCATGCGGTATAAATTCAATGGGCAGGTAAACAACATCGCTGCTTAGCTTGGCGGTAGAACCCAGCAACAGGTTCTGGGATGAATAAAACTGCCAGCAGGTTATAATAGTGGGATCATACGAGAAAGTAGTTGAATCTTTATATACAACACTATAAAACTCTCTGGGGCCGATGCGGGTTATCTTATATTTCAATACTGATATATAGGGCATGTGTATTTCCCAGGCTTCATCAAACGACCATTGATAATAACGGGTATTGTTCAACGGGTCATGTGTATTGACATACAATTGAACGCCATTGCCATTTTCTTTTTTCCAACTGATGCTATCGACGGGCGGATTGCTGTTTACGGTCGCAAAATCTGACAGGTATTGTTTACCGGCCTTTGTCTGAATACGCAGCCTGTATTTTTTATTATTGCCGAGGGCCGGATTATTTATACTGTATTGGCCCTGGCCTTTTTCAGAAAATGAATAGGTGCTGTTATCATCGGCTTCCAGCTTTACAATGGCACCTGATTCGTATAGCGGCGTGGTATTCCTCAAACCGGCCGTCCGGCTCAGGGTAATTGTGGAAGAGCCAGCATCACTGTTAACTGAACCTTCCATAACAAGATAACCTGTTACGGGTGATTGCACCGGTGCATCATAGCGTTCTTTACAGCCTGCCAGCAGCACGATCGAAACATAAAAGAACAGCTTTTTCATACTGGTTAAAAACTTATATTAAAATTGATATAAGGAATAGCGCTCCCGAAAATAGAAAGTTTGTAGCCCTGCACTACCCCACCTTCGGATACATAGTAAACCGAGTAAGGATTTTTTCTGCCGGTAAGATTGTATACACCTATCGTCCATGAGTTGTGCGTTTTCTGGTGCACTTTGTGATTGCCGTCTATGTTCATGGAAAAATCTGTCCGGAAATAATCAGGTATCCGGTAAGCATTCCGGTCTGCATACAAAGTTCTTGCGGAACCACCGTAATAAAACACACCGACCGGCAGCGTAATGGGTCGACCTGTACTGTAGGTGGCATTTAATGAAAGGCTGAAACGATGGGTTACCCGGTAATTACCAATCACTGTAAAATCATGCGGCTTATCGTAGTTGGCAGGATAATACATGCCTTTGTTTATTACTTCCCCCGCTGCCGGATCATCCATTTTCAAAAACACCCTCGACCAGGTATAACTGATCCAGCCGTTCAATTTACCAGTCAGTTTTTTTATCAGCAGCTCGGCGCCATAGGCTTTTCCTTTAGTACCCATCACTTCTGTTTCTATATGATGATTCATGACTAGTACAGCACCGCTTTTGTAATCGAGATAATCCTTTATGTTTTTATAATATACTTCAACAGATGCCTCAATGGTATTGGCTTTTAAATTTTTGTAAATGCCCAGTGAAAACTGTTCTCCCCACTGCGGCCTGATATTGGGATCACTTAATTTCCAGATATCGGTTGGTGCCATGGCTGCGGTGTTGGACAATGAGTGAATATATTGCCGCTGCGTATTATAACCAGCTTTAACCGAAAAACTATCGGTAAAGGAATAACGGACAGACAAACGGTATTCGGGACCGGAATAAGTTTTAATAAATCTTCCCGACGAATAGGGCACCGTGGCAAGTACATTGTCACCCGTCTTGGGCAAGCCCGGTGCATAGGAATTGATATTTTGCGGGCCCATCGAATTAAAAATAGAATACCTGATACCTCCATCAAGCGAAAGTGATGGTGTAAGATTGTAGTGATCACTTACATACAGAGCGGTCTCAAGAGCCTGTTCTGCGGCAACCGTATCCGGCGCCACCAGCGAGCGATTGCCCAGTGGCTGGTAATTACCGGGATGCAATTTGTAAAAAATAGAATGGAGCCCGTAGTCGAGCGTATGTTTGCTGTTGAGATAATAGTTAAAATGAACTTTGAGATAGGTTTGGTTAATATCGAATCCCAGCTTGTACGCATTCAGTGGCAGGCGGTCACTCGACACCTGGTAATTATAACGATCATACCCACCTGTAATAAGACTATTGAGTTTGTTATTGAAAACATGTTTCCATTTCAGTGAGATATTACTGTTCCCGTAGCCATACACTGTATCGCTGTTCAGGTTAAAATGGTCTTTGCTGATATATCCGGTGAGATAAACGGAGTTTTTCTTATTAAACGCATGACTGACATTGAGATTAACATCATAAAACGATGCCTTGCTATTACGGTATTGTTTGGGCAAGGCATTGAGAAGCCAGTTGGCATAGGTAGTGCGGCCACCAATGATAAACGAAGATTTGTCTTTTATCAGCGGGCCTTCAATATCCAGGCGGCTGGTAAGCAGGCCTATACCTGCCGATCCGGTTATGTTTTTCTTGTTTCCCTCGCGGCTGTTTACGTTCAGTACAGACGATAGCCGGCCACCATAACGGGCAGGGATACTGCTTTTATACAATTCTACATCCTTCACCACTTCAGGGTTGAATGCAGAGAACATCCCAAAGAAATGAGCGGGGTTATAAATAGTGGCATCATTGAATAATATTAGGTTCTGATCAGCGGAACCGCCGCGCACATTCAAACCGGTGCTTGATTCTCCTACCGTTTTTACGCCCGGCAAGGTGGTCACCACCCGCAGGATGTCTGCTTCACCAAAAACAACCGGTATCTGTTTTATGGTTTTTATATCTATCTTCTGCAAACCCATTTGTGTGCCCTTCACATTACTTAATTTCTGTGCAGCGATGATAACTCTTTTCAGTGCGATAACGGTTCCATGCAAATCAATATTCATTTTGCCATCGCTGTACAATACTATCTGCCGCCTCGTGTCACGCATGCCAATGCTCTGTATGTTTATAATATGCCGTCCCCTTGGCAATGAAAGCGAATAATATCCATATTGATCGGTTGCCCCGCCGATACGCGGGTTATCGATAAAAACAGAAGCACCCACTATTGGTTCCCCGGTTTTCACATCTCTTACATAACCAGCCACGGTTACTATTTTGGGCGGATTGGGTGTGGATTTATCGCCTATCTCGTATAATTTATTTTCGAGGACCGCTTTCTGTACCGTATTCTCATCATTGGGCTCGCTTGCATTCACAAGAAAAGCAGTATCCTGCCTGGACCTGGGTTTATTCGTTTTTCCACCGGTGAAAAAACCCTCTGGCAACAGCAGATTTAATGGTCGGCCACGGGTAAGGAATATGTGTTTTGATTCATCTATCGTATAAAACACATCGTTGCCTGCAAAAGCCAGTTCGAGCACCTTGGTTAAAGGCTGGTTTTGCACATCCATGGTGATCACTACACTGTCGAGCCTGGCTGTATCGTAAAAGAAACGAAACCCTGTCTGCTTTTCTATTTCATTCACAAATTTTTCAATACCGGCGCTGTCGGTTTTAATACTAACCAGCACGGCAGTATCCTGCTGGCCGTATAAACGGCAACAAAAAAGAATTAACGTAAGCAGCCATGTAAATAAGCGCTTTCCTCTCATTTTAATGTGTTAGCTGGTCATAATAAGCAGTCACTTTTATAAGCATATTATCCCGGTCATGTTTATAGCTCAACTTGTTTTTCCTGATGTACTGCCTTATCTCCTTTTTTTTGTCGGAAAAAATTGTCAGGACGGCGTTCCTGGTTCTCAGCGGCAGGTAGTCCTTGCCTTTCTTCAGGTAGTAAAAAGTATGTATTTCTATGAACCGTTGCAATTCGCCGGTAGAAACCTCTTCACGGATGAACTTCTCTTCCCTTTTCAGGAGGCTGCTTTTTCCCTCGTACAACAGATTATAAAATCCTGTTTTTATGGGGCTGGCGAGGTTTGACGTGTCTTTTACCAGGCGTACAAAATTGTTGTTGAACAATGTAAATCTTTCCACCCGATCATTCAGCAATTGGATACGCCGAACGCTGTCTGCTATCAACACCTCCTGTACTTCATCAAATTGGAGCGCGGTATTTTCGTATAAAACGCCATCATACAATACAGATCCGACGGATGGCTTATCATCATAAAAAAAAGCATGACCGTTTATAAAAGAAAACAGGTAGCCACCGTACTGGCTGCCATTATACAAGCGCGATTGATCACCTGCTGCGCGTTTATAAACTTCAACCAGGTTTTTAACGGCCTGTTTATAAAAGACACTGTCTTCTGCCGACAATTGAGCCATCAAGGAAGAAGAAGCCGTAAGAAAAAAAATCAACCCTAAAACAAAACCGGCTTTACCAGGTATTTTCATGAAGAACTGTTTAACCGTTTGGGGGTGTTGTGTTACCAAATATAGCGGTAAACCGGATTGAAAAACAATTACCTGGATTAAAATTTCAGGTATTAAATTTAAGAACAACGACGCCTTTACTTGTAATCGTTGGCGGCCCATTTGATAGCTGGAATGATCCATTCGGGCAGCGGCCGGTAAAGAAATCCATGCTTTAACCCCGTACGCAGTTCTATCTCTTTGTAATGCGGAATAATTTGTGAGGATTTTTTTCTGAAAGCTGCGCAGGAGCGCCCAATATCATCGGTTTTTTCATAGATAGATAAAATATTACCCTGCAATTGCATGTCCCCGGATCCCTCCAGCAGTTCCTTATTGCAGCCGGCAAGAAAAACAAAATTTATGTCTTTATTACGCAGGTAAGACGAACAAATCATGGCAATCACCGCGCCTTTGGATGCACCAATAACCGTAATTTGATCGGGCGCGACGCCTTTTTTTATGCAGCTATCAACCCTTTGTGCCAGCTTGCGGGCATAATCGAACGGGTTCGTGCCTTTCTCTCTTACTTCACTTATAACTGTAAAGCTTTTTTGCCGGAAGGCGTTGAGGATATTTTCATATTCGTACGTGCCGTAGCCCTGCAACGTATCGATGGCTGGAAGCCCCTGGTCCTCTACTATTTGCCCGTGAAGATAGAAAATGATGCCTTGTGAGAAAGACAACAACGAAGTATGCAGCAGGAAATATAAAAGGACAAATAATTTCAACAGTTTAATTTTAATTCATAACAAAAGATATACACCGGATATTCATTCGTTGCATTATAAAACCTGGAACCCAAATGCATACGGATCATCTTCTTCATCGATGCTGATGGTGTTATACCCGTAAATTCTTGCCCATCCTTCAATACCCGGACGGATAGCAGGTTTATCGCCCACAATGGTTTCTTCTTCTATGGTACCGGTAAAAGTTGACCCAATAATACTCTCATGTATAAACGCATCTCCTTTCTTCAATTTACCCTTCGTATACCATTGTGCCATGCGCGCAGAAGTGCCCGTGCCGCAAGGGCTTCTGTCAATGGCCTTGTCGCCATAGAAAACCGCGTTACGGGCTGTTGATTTTTTATCCAGCACCGCGCCGGTCCACAAAACATGCGAGCATCCGTTGATGGTGGGATTTTCAGGATGTATAAATGTATATTTTTCGTTGATGCGTTTACGTAATTCCCTTGCCCAGGCAATTAATTTGTCGGCGCCATACTGTTCAATCCCCTTAAAATTTTTTTGCGTATCCACAATTGCATAAAAATTGCCGCCGTAGGAAACATCTATAACCAATTCGCCCAGCTCCGGGCATTCAACGGTTAAGCCCTCTGCTGCGAGGTAAGAAGCCACATTGGTCAGCTTTACACTTTTTACTTTTTTACCTTCCTGTTTATAACTTATCAATACAAGCCCCGCCGGTGCTTCCATGCGAACAAAGCCCGGTTCTTTGGGTGTTATCAATCCTTCTTCGATAGCAATGGTGATAGTGCCGATGGTGCCGTGACCGCACATAGGCAAACAGCCGCTGGTTTCAATAAATAAAACGGCTACATCATTAGACGGATCATGTGGCGGATACAGGATGCTGCCGCTCATCATATCATGACCGCGTGGTTCAAACATCAGTCCTTTCCGTATCCAGTCGTACGATCTTAAAAAATGCTGGCGTTTTTCGCTCATATTGGCGCCTTCCAGAAAAGGCCCTCCACCGGCTACCAGTCTTACCGGGTTGCCGCAGGTATGCGCATCGATACAAAAGAATTTTTTTGCCATAACGGGAGCCCAAAAAATATAGAGCAGTATTCGCGCGTTGTACCGGATCAAAAAGACTTTCCGGAAAAATGTTTAATGATCAACAATCAACGCTCATAATTAATGTCAACTGTATTTCTATGCAAATTGCATTGCTGAAAGATGCAGGTAATCCGGCAAAACCGGCCTTGTTTCAATGGCTTTGCTGATAGTGGCCAGTACTTTTTTTCTTTCCACTCCTTCGATGACCAACCGCGGCGCCCGAACGTATTCAGACCCGAGGCCCGTTTGAGTAGCAGCCAGTTTAATATATTGCACCAGTTTGGGATGAATATCCAGTTCCAGTACAGGCAAAAACCAACGGTAGAGCTGCAGTGCTTCTCCATATCTACCGGCCTTCATCAAACGAAAAATAGCCACTGTTTCAGCCGGAAATGCGTCTACCAATCCGCCCACCCAACCATCCGCGCCAAGGGCCAGTTCTTCCAGCGCCAATGTATCTACCCCGCATAAAATTTTATACCGGTCGCCAAACGCATTTTTTAGCCTGGTTACATTGGATACGTCCCTGGTTGATTCTTTGATAGATTGAATGCTGTTGATGGCAGTGAGCTCGCCAAACATCTCAATGGTAACTTCAATCTTATAATCGTAGGGATTATTATAGATCATAATAGGCAGCGAGCTGTTGGCTGCGATGGTTTTAAAATATTGCACTGTTTCCCGATCGTCTGCTTTGTAGCGCATCGGTGGCAATATCATTAATCCATCGGCACCGTTTTTTTCGGCGGATTGTGCCACCTGAATGGCTGCCCGTGTAGATTGTTCTGCAATGGTTACTATAGCAGGCACCGGGCGGCTCATTGTTTGTTTGCAGTGCCGCAGGAGTTCGGTTTTTTCTTCATTTAGTAAAGTGCTGGCCTCTCCAAGTGAGCCACCCATCACCACACCATCGATACCTGCATCGAGTTGGGCGTTGAGGTTTACTGTAAACATATCGAAGTCTATCGTATCGTCGGGCCTGAAAGGCGTTAGCATCGCAGGATATACGCCCTGCCATTTTGGATTTGCCATAAATTGAATGAGTATTTGTTGGTTTGGCAAAAATACGTACCGCCGCGCAAACTGCCCCTGGTTAACAGGTTTTCATTGTATGAAATTATAATGCAGGACCCTGCTTATAACTATTAAACTTTAAACCAGCATTTTACAGCCTCGGATTCATTGGCCTGTGCGTTGCTTCAAAAGGATTGACGCCTTTTGTTTTGAATTTCCGCCGGTACACCTTGTCGCCGCAGGTCAGGTAAAATATATTGAACTCCGGACCACCGAAGCAGCAATTAGATGCCTGGCCATTTGCCGGTGGTGCGGGTAGGATAGCGTTTACACGACCCAGTTGATCCAAAACCTGTATGCCCAGTTTGGACGCAACAAATACGCGGCCTGCAGTATCGCATTTCAGCCCGTCTGACCATGCGTTCTCTTCCGTATCCAATACCTGCAGCCATCCATAATGTTGTTTATTGGCGAGGGAACCATCGGGTTGAATTTTATAAATCCATACCCAGTGCGAGGCAGATTCTGTGATGTATAATTGTTCCTGGTCGGGTGTTAACGTAATACCGTTGGCGAATTTAAGTCCGAGGTCAACAACTGTTTTACTGCCATCGGGTTTTATCAGAAAGATCTTGCTGGGGTTGCTGGTGCCATCGGGAGCTGTGACATAAATATTGCCGTTTTTCGCCACCACAATATCGTTGCCATTAATACTGTCTGCAACAACCGTTTCTTTTTCGGCAGCATCATAACTAATTACCTGTTTGGTTGCACCCGCCACTACATAACGCTTGCCCTCGGGACCAAAACAAGTGCCACTGGCTTTTTTTGCATTGAGCGGCATCACATTTAATTTTCCGTCCAATCCTATTTTATATGTTTTGGCATTGGGTATATCCTGAAAAAATACTTCTCCCTTCGCATTGGCAGCTATCCCTTCTGTAAATCCATATCCTTCTCCCACCAGTTCCCAGCCCGCACCGGGAATGAGTATATCATTCAGTACCTGGTTGCGCGACGACCCGGCGGTTACCGGTTTAGGCCAGTCTTTCCATAACCAGCGCATAGCATCGGGAAATATAGCGGTGCCCTGGTTGCCACTATGCCCCTCCTCGCCCCATACATGATTTACTTCATAACCCGCAAAACTGAGTGCACGCTCCATCATTTCATTGGCTTTATACCAATCGCCGCCATAAATATTCAAATCGTTCGCACCATCCTGTAAAAAAACACGGATGGGCTTTGGCTCGTACTTACGAATTAATGAAGGATACCGATCTGCACCGCGTAAGCCAACGTAGGTGCCGATGGCGCTGAACACACGCGAAAATTCAGCGGGATATTCCCATGCAGCCGTAAAAGCACAAACCGCTCCGCTGCTGGACCCGCCAATGGCCCGGTCATTGCCGTTTTTGCTGAGCCGGATAGCGCGGCCGTCGCTGGCTTTTTGTTTCTCTACTTCGGGCAATAATTCGTTTAATAAAAATTTCGCATAGGCATTGCCGAGACCATCGTATTCAAAGCTCCGGTTGTAACGATCTTGTGCAACCGAAGCGTTGGTAGCCATTACCTTGCCCGGTGTTACAAACACGCCAATGGTAACCGGCATTTCACCTTTACTGATGAGGTTATCAAATACGGTAGGAGCTTTCCATTGTATGCCATCCTGGTTAATGTAAACACAGGCAGGCTTGCCGGGTTGATATTGGGCAGGAATATAGATCCAGTAATCGCGGGTAGTACCCGGAAAAATGGTACTATGATCAAAACTGAATTTTAACACCTCTCCTTTGGGAACGCCTGCATGTTCAACACTGGCTGAATCGACCGGGTATTTTACCGGTGTATTTTGGCCGAACAGGATGAACGGGGCTAAAAACAACAGGAAAAAAATTCCGGTTTGTAAGAAATGAATACTTTTTCGGGTTCGTGAGATATGAGCCTGGGCTGGACTGGAAGATTTTCCGGTTCTTGAGACACGAACCGGGGCGGCGGTGGTGACAGTAAAAAAAAGCAAATTTTTCATATAGCAATTGTGTTATGACTTATTTATCCCGATTCGTGAGTATCATTGTTCCATTGTTCCGGTTCGTGAGACACGAACC
>Ga0157378_10002013_pt1 | contig 18188 bp, 16 predicted proteins | sample M65metaG_FD_115309 | JGI IMG/M metagenome (GOLD analysis project Ga0157378, IMG submission 115309) | Miscanthus rhizosphere microbial communities from Kellogg Biological Station, Michigan, USA - M6-5 metaG | ecosystem: Host-associated > Plants > Roots > Rhizosphere > Soil | place: USA: Michigan...
GCCGCATCACGTCCGGCGCCAGCAGCGTCTTGTCGGTGAGCTTGAGCGGCAGCAGGCGGCGCGGGATGTCCGCCACGGAGGCCACTTCGCGCGCGGCGATCACCAGGTCCGAACGCGGCACCGCCTGGCACAGCAGCACCTGATGGCGCGCCAGTTCGGCGGCGTTGAGCGCGCTCGGCGGGTTGCGCGGGTAGTGGCAGTCGCCCGACAGCAGCGTCGCCTTGCAGCTGCCGCACACGCCGGCGAGACAGCTGTACGGCAGCGCCAGGCCGGCGCGGCGCGCCGCGTCGAGCACGCTTTCGTCCGCCGCGACGTCGAAGCGCTTGCCGCTGGCCTTGAGAGTAACGGAATGGGTCACGATGGCGTTGATTGTGCCGATTCGCGCGCGCGGCGAGAAGCGCGGCGCACTTGCTATAGTGCCGGCCTGCCGAAGGGAGAACGCCATGGCACTGTGGAAGCAGCCCGTCAGCCTCGAGCGCGTCAACGCATTCAGCCGCAATACGCTGGCCGATGCGCTCGGCATCCGCATCACCGACATCGGCGACGACTATGTGCGCGGCACGCTGCCGGTGGACGCGCGCACGCACCAGCCGTTCGGCCTGCTGCACGGCGGCGCTTCGGTCGCGCTGGCCGAAACGCTCGGCAGCCTGGGCGGCATGCTCACGCTGGATCCGGAAGTGGAGGTTGCGGTCGGCCTGGACATCAACGCCAATCACGTGCGCGGCGTCAAGTCTGGCACCGTCACCGGCACGGCGCGCGCGTTGCATCTCGGGCGCAGCACGCAGGTGTGGGAGATCCGCATCGAGGACGAACGCGCCAAGCTGGTGTGCATCGCGCGCCTGACCCTGGCGGTGGTGCCGCGCCAGGCGGTCGGCGCGTGAGGTGAGCGCCGACGCACCGTATGCAACGCTGTCGCCGGACGCCGTGCTCGCGGCAGTCGAATCGGTCGGCGTGCTCACCGACGGACGCCTGCTCGCGCTGAACAGTTTCGAGAACCGCGTCTACCAGGTCGGCGTGGAGGACGCAGCGCCGCTGGTGGCGAAGTTCTATCGCGCCGCGCGCTGGTCCGACGCGGCGATCGAAGAGGAGCATGCGTTCGCGCATGAACTGGTCGAGGCCGAACTGCCGGTGGTGGCGCCGCTCGAATTCCACAATTCCACATTGCTGCATCACGGCGAACTGCGTTTCGCGCTGTATCCGCGCCATGGCGGGCGCGCACCGGAGCTGGAGTCGGCGCAAAACCTGGCCTGGATGGGCCGCCTGCTGGCGCGCCTGCACGGCATCGGCGCGCGCGCGCCGTTCCGGGCGCGCGGCACGCTCGACCGGGCCACCTTGATTCAGGCGCCGTCGCGCGCCGTGTTGGCTTCGCCGCTGCTGCCCGCGGGACAGCGCGAGCGCTACGCGCGCGCGATCGATACGCTGGATGGACTGATTGCCGAACGCTTCGAATCGGTCCCGGCATTGCGCACCTTGCGGCTGCACGGCGACTGCCATGCCGGCAATGTGCTGTGGACCGACGCCGGACCGCATTTCGTCGACCTCGACGACGCGCGCATGGGCCCGGCGGTGCAGGATCTGTGGATGCTCGCGCCGACGCCGCACACGCTCAATCTGCTGCTCGAAGGCTACGCCGAATTCCGCGACATCGATCTGCGCGAGCTGCAGCTGATCGAATCATTGCGCCTGATGCGCCAGATCCACTACGCCGGCTGGATCGCGCAGCGCTGGCACGATCCGGCGTTTCCGCGCGCGTTCCCGTTTGCCGCCGACGCGCGCTGGTGGGAGCAGCATGTGAACGACCTGTTCGAGGCCGCGCAGGACTTTGGCGGACCCGACCGTGGGTGAATGTTGCGTCGCAGCGCAATGCGTCGCTACCATCGCACACAGATGAACACGACCGTCGAACCCACCGCCGCGCGCGTGCGCGACTGGCTGCGCCCGCTGCGCTATGCGTGGCGCACGCCGTTGCTGTTGCTGCACGCGTTGATCGCAGTGCCGCTGGCGCTGGCCGTGTTCAATCCGCTGGCGCGGCGCTGCCACGTACGCGGCGAGCGGCTCGACTACGTGATGACGCGCTGGTGGTCCGGCCGCATCGTGCGCATCTTCGGCTTTCGTATCAGCCGCAGCGGCGAGGCGCTGCCCGGTGCGGTGCTGTTCGTCGCCAATCACGTGTCGTGGCTGGACATCGAATTGATGCACAGCCAGCGCATCATGAGTTTCGTGGCCAAGGCCGAGATCGCGCGCTGGCCGCTGATCGGCTGGCTCGCCACGCGCGCCGGCACGATCTATCACCAGCGCGGCAGCGCGCATTCGCTCGGTGCGGTGATGGAACGCGTGGTCGAGCGGCTCAAGCAGGGCATGGCGGTCGGCGTGTTTCCCGAAGGCGGCACCGGGCCGGGTGATCGCGTGAAGACGTTTCACGCGCGCATCTTCCAGGTTGCCGCGGACGCGAACGTGCCGGTGCAGCCGGTGGCGCTGTGCTACGGCGCCGGCGGGCGCATGGACCTGCGCGTGCCGTTTGCGCCGAAGGAAAGTTTCTTCGCCAATTTCGTGCGCCTGCTCGGCGATCCGTCGACGGCGGCGATGGTGCGCTTCCTCGAGCCGGTCCCGCTCAGCGACGACGGCCGCCGTCAGACCGCGGAAACGGCGCGCACACGCATCGCCCACGCGCTGGGCTATTCCGACGACGCATGAGCGATACGTTCGATCCGCCGCGCTGGTTGCGCAATCCGCATGTGCAGTCGGTGTTGGCTTCCAGCAGCGTGCGACGCGCGCTGTTTCGCCGCCGCCGCGCGGCGCTCGAGGCGGTGGCTGTCGAACACGTGCTCGATTGCGGTCACGGCGTGCGTCTGCAGGGCTTTCATTCTGCGCAAAGCGTGCTGCCGCAGGCGCGCGCGCTGGTCGTGTTGCTGCACGGCTGGGAAGGCAGTGCGCAGTCGAGCTACATCCTGCACACCGGCGCGCGCCTGCTCGCCGAAGGCTGCGACGTGTTCCGCCTCAATTTCCGCGATCACGGCGACACGCATCATCTGAACAACGAGCTGTTTCATTCCTGCCGCATCGACGAAGTAGTCGGCGCGGTGCGGCGCATTGCCGACGAGTTTGCGCGCCGGCCGCTGGTGATCGGCGGCTTTTCGCTCGGCGGCAACTTTGCGCTGCGCGTGGCATTGCGCGCGCCGGCGGCGGGCATTCCGCTGCACTGGGTGTTCGCCGTGTGCCCGGTGATCAGCCCGCATGCGGGCCTGGCCTCGATCGAGGCGGCGCCGTGGTTCTATGAAAGCTACTTCATGCACAAGTGGCGCGGCTCGCTCAAGCGCAAGCAGCAGCTTTTTCCACAACGCGAGCTTTTCAGCAAAGTGGAATTGCGCGGCAGCATGCGCGAGCTGACCCGCTGGATGGTGCAGCGGCACACCGATTTCGGCACGCTGGAAAATTATCTGGACGGCTACTCGATCGCCGGCGCCGCGCTGAGCGGGCTCGCGATCCCGGCCTCGATCCTGACCGCGGCGGACGATCCGGTGATCCCGGTCGCCGATTTCCGGGCGCTGACGCTGGCGCCGGGCACGGAGTTGACGATCGTGCCGCACGGCGGCCACTGCGGATTCATCCGCGACGGCAGCCTGCACAGCTGGGCCGAGGATTTCATCGTCGCGCGCCTGCAGCGCCGCATCAACGGCAGCGCGGCAAAGATCTAGTCGGCCGACACCGTGCGGCTGCGTGCCCATTCGCGCAGTGCCGCGACCTGCTCGGCCATCAGCACCGACAGCGGCCGCGTCTCGCGCAGCGCGCGCAGCACGTGCGCCTGCCCGACCTCGGCATGTTCCGCATTTGCCGCGTACAGCGCCGACACCACCGCCTGTTCGATCTCGGCGCCGGAAAAGCCGTCGGCCGCGGCGGCCAGCGCGGCCACGTCGAACGCGTCGGGTTTCAATTCACGCTTGCGCAGATGGATGGTGAAGATTTCCGCGCGCGACGCGGCGGCGGGCAGGTCGACGAAAAAGATTTCGTCGAAGCGGCCCTTGCGCAGCAGTTCGGCCGGCAGGTCCTGCACCTGGTTTGCGGTGGCGACCAGGAATACCGCCTCGCGCCGCTCCGACATCCAGGTCAGCAGATAGCCGAGCACGCGCCGCGACACGCCGTCATCGTTGTTGCCGCCGGCCAAACCTTTTTCGATTTCATCGACCCACAGCACGCACGGCGCGAGCTGTTCGGCGTGCGCGAGCGAGGCGCGCAGATTGCGTTCGGTCTCGCCGTGATACTTGTTGTACAGCGTGCCGAAGTCCAGCCGCACCAGCGGCACGCCGAAGCCGCCGGCGACCGCCTTGGCGGCGAGGCTCTTGCCGCAGCCTTGCACGCCAAGCAGCAGCAGGCCTTTCGGCGGATCGAGACCGGCCGCGCTCTTCAGACCGAGAAACGCGGCGCGGCGCTGCTCGATCCAGGATTTCAGGTGCGCGAGTCCGGCGACGTCGGCAAAGCGCGCGGTGTCGTATTCGAAATGCAGCAGGCCGTCCTTGTTCAACAACTCGAACTTGGCCTTGGCCAGTTCCGCCACGTCGGCCTGGGTCAGCGCGCCATCGTCGTAGATCAGCTTGCGCACGATGCGGCGCGCATCGTCCAGGCTCAGTCCGCGCAGGTTGCGCACGACCGCGCGCGCAGCATCGGCATCGATGCTGACGCGCTTGCCGCCGTTGTCGCGCGAATACGCAAACGCTTCCTCGCGCACCAGCTGGGCCAGCGCTTGCGCATCGGGCAAGCTCAGGCTGAAGCGTGTCGCCAGCGGCTCGATGTCCTCCGGTAACTCCAACTTCGGGCTGATCAGCACCAGCGTGTGCGCGGCCGCATCCTGGCGCTGGCAGATCTCGCGCAGCAGGCGCAGCGTCATGGTGTAGCGCAGGTACGGCTGGAAATCGAGCAGCAAGTAGATGCCCGGATCGCTGTCGCGCTTGATGCACAGCAAGGTGGCGGTCGCGTCAGGCGCGACGTCGAGCTCGCCGTCGGCGGGTGCATCCTTGGCCATGTCCAAGCGCTTCAAGCCGTCGGTGATGCTCCACCGATACAGCGGCCGCAACACCTGCGCGATCAAGTGCTTGAACGTTTCGATCACGCGATTTTCTTCCGCGGTCTCGATCACGAGCAACGGCGTGGCAGCGCGGATCAGGGTCGCGAGGTCCTGCAGTTCGGTCATACATGCGGGTCGGCGAAAGCGGCGCATAGCCTAGCAGAAGGCATCGCCGGCGCGGCTGCGGCATAATGCGCGGCCCGCACACCGGTTTTTTCAAGCTTTTCGCTCATGAATCTGGAACACGCGCTGCAACTCCACCGCTCCGGTCAGCTCGATGCCGCCGAGCAAGGCTATCGCGACTATTTGCTCGAGAACCCGACCGATGCCGATGCGTTGCATCTGTTCGGCGTGCTGCAGCAGCAGCGCGGCGAATGGGTCGCGGCGGAAGCCTCGATCCGGCGCGCAATCGAGCAGGCGCCGGAGCGCGCGCAATACCATCTTTCGCTCGGCGGCGTGCAGCTGCACCGCGACGACGCCGAAGCTGCACACGCCAGTTTCGAAACCGCGCTGCGCCTGGATCCGAACTGCGCCGAAGCGCATGCGGTGCTCGGCCACCTCGCACTGCATGGCGGCAATTCCGCCGACGCGGAAGGGCGCTTCCGCGTCGCCCGCCGCGTCGACGACGAGGATCCGATGATCCTGCTCGGTCTGGGCAATCTGTATTTGTCGCGCAACGACGCGGAGAACGCGGTGAAGTTCCTGAGCCGCGCGGCCGAGAACAAGCCGGACGATCCGACGATCCAGTCGACGCTGGGCCAGGCGTTTTTTCTGCAGGGCGCGTTCGGCTTTGCCGAGAAAGCGTTCGACAATGCGCTGCGCGTGCGCCCGGAATGGAGTTTCACCGGCCTGTGCCTGGCACGCGCCAAGTTGCGCCTCGGCAAGCTCAGCGAAGCGCACGCGCTGTTCTCCGCGCTCATCGCCGGACAGCAGCAGCTGTTCGGTGCGAACGCGGGACTCGGCGACGTCGCGCGCAAGCAGGGCAGCGTCGTCAAGGCGTTCAAGTTCTATCGCCGCGCGCTCAATCTCGATCCGGACAGTCCCGGCGCAGCCAACGCATGTGCCTGGTGCATGGAGCAGCTCGGCGACGTGCCGGCAGCGATCGCGTTTCTCGAAGACGGACTGCAGCGCGTGCCGCAGGCCGACGAGTTGCGCGTGCCGTTGGCCGAATTGCTCGAACGCAGCGGGCGCAAGCTCGAAGCCGCGCGCGTGCGCGAAGGTGCGGCGCACGCCGCGACAGCGGAATCGAACCGATGAACTCATCCGTATCCAGCCCCGACGTCGACGCCGTGTTGCAGGCGGCGCGGCAATTCGCGGGCCAAGGCCAGCTGTTGCAGGCCGAGCAGGCGTATCAGCGCGTGCTCGCCGCAAGTCCCGAACATCCCGAGGCGCTGAACTTCCTCGGCGCGCGCGCGCTCGCGCTGGAACTGGTGCCGCAGGCGATCGAGCTGCTCGCACGCGCCGCGCGGGTGGATCCGGCCAATCCGCAGCTGCGCAAGAATCTCGGCGTCGCATACCTTGCCGCGGATCGTATCGACGACGCGCGCGAACAACTCGAGGCCGCGCTGCAGCTGGCGCCGGAATTCTTCGCCGCGCGGCTCTATCTGGGCCATGTGCACGAGCGCCGCGGCGACGCCCATGCCGCGCTGGTGAACTATTTTGCGGCGGTGTCGCAGGCGCAGTTGCAAGGACGCTGGCGCAACGACGAAACCACCGCGCCGGTGATTCGCGATTTGGTCAGGCATGCGATCCGCTTCATCGACGCGGGTCGCCGTCGCTTGTTCGAGGCGGTGCTCGCGCCGTACGTGGCCAAGCACGGCGACGAAGCGCTGCAGCGCACGCAACAGGCGCTGGCGATCTTTCTCGAGGAGTTGCCGGCGAACTACGTCGATGCGCGGCAGAAGCCGACTTTCCTGTATTTCCCCGGCCTGCCGACATCGGCTTATCTGGATCAGAGTTTGTTTCCGTGGGCCAGGGAACTGGAGCGCAACACCGAGGTGATCCGGCAGGAACTGCTCGATGTGCTGCGTGCCGAGAAGGGCATCGAGCCGTTCATCAAATTCCGCTCCGCCGACGAGATTCCGAAATTCCTGGGCGGCGCCGACGGCAAGCCGGTGTGGGATGCGTTCTTCTTCTATCGCCATGGCAAACGCTATGACGACAATTGCGCGCGTTGCCCGAAGACCGCGGCGATTCTGGATGCGTTGCCGCTGGTGCGCATCCCGGCGCACGCGCCGGAGATTTGTTTTTCCGTGCTGACGCCGGGCACGCACATCCTGCCGCACCGCGGTGTGACCAACACGCGGCTGGTGACGCATCTGCCGCTGATCGTGCCGGGCAATTGCGCGCTCAACGTCGGCGGTGAACTGCACGAGTGGCAGGAAGGCCGTTGCGTGTCGTTCGACGACACGTTCGAACACGAAGCCTGGAACCGCGGCGACAGCACGCGCGTCGTGCTGATCATGGATTGCTGGAACCCGCACCTGAGCGACGTCGAGCGTGCCGCGCTCACCGACCTGATCGTGGCGATTGGTGAATTTCATCGCGAATGCGGCATCTCCGAGGAGTGACGCTCCAGTTTGGTGCACAGCGCTTCAGAAGCGCATCGAACTTGGTGCAAACAGTCTGATTGTTGCGACTGCACAAACTCGGTAATTCACTGATCTAAATAACTTTATTGCAAGCTCATCCAGATGGCACGGCCGTTGCTCTGCTGCTGTCACACCCATCTTCTGGAGTAGCTGCAATGGCGTCCAACAAAGCATTCGATCTGATCAAGGAACACAAGGTCGAGTTCGTCGACCTGCGCTTTGCCGACATGCTCGGCAAGCAGCATCACGTCACCTTCCCGACCCACGCCATCGATGCCTCCACGTTCGAGGACGGCAAGATGTTCGACGGTTCGTCGATCACCGGCTGGAAAGGCATCAACGATTCCGACATGGTGCTGATGCCGGACGCCGACAGCGCGGTGCTCGACCCGTTCACGGCGCATCCGACGCTGATCCTGAGTTGCGACGTGCTCGAACCGTCGACGATGCAGGCGTATTCGCGCTGCCCGCGTTCGATCGCGCGCCGCGCCGAGGCGTATCTGAAGTCCACCGGCATCGCCGATACCGCGTTCTTCGGTCCGGAGCCCGAGTTCTTCATCTTCGACTCCGTGCGCTGGCGCAACGACATGCAGGGCGCGAGCTTCGAGATCGATTCCGAGGAAGGCGCGTGGAGCTCCAACCGCAAGTTCGACGAAGGCAACTCTGGCCATCGTCCCGGCATCAAGGGCGGCTATTTCCCGGTCGCGCCGGTCGACTCGCTCGGCGACCTGCGCAGCGAAATGTGCAAGACGCTCGAAGCAATGGGCCTCACGGTCGAAGTGCATCACCACGAGGTCGCCACGGCCGGCCAGTGCGAGATCGGCACCAAGTTCTCGACACTCGTGCACAAGGGCGATGAGTTGCTGTCGCTCAAGTACGTGATCAAGAACGTCGCGCACGCCAGCGGCAAGACCGCGACGTTCATGCCCAAGCCGATCGTCGGCGACAACGGTTCCGGCATGCACGTGCACCAGTCGCTCGCGAAGGGCGGCACGAACCTGTTCGCCGGCGATCTGTACGGCGGCCTGTCGCAGACCGCGCTGTACTACATCGGCGGCATTTTCAAGCATGCACGCGCGATCAACGCGTTTACGAACTCGACCACGAACAGCTACAAGCGTCTGGTGCCGGGCTTCGAGGCGCCGGTGATGCTGGCGTATTCCGCGCGCAACCGCTCGGCGAGCTGCCGAATTCCGTTTGTGCATTCGCCGAAGGCGCGCCGCATCGAAGTGCGCTTCCCGGATCCGATGAACTCCGGCTACCTCGCGTTTACCGCGCTGATGATGGCTGGCCTCGACGGCATCCTCAACAAGATCGACCCGGGCGCGCCGATGGACAAGGATCTGTACGACCTGCCGCCGGAAGAAGAGAAGCACATCCCGACCGTGTGCTCGAGCCTCGACCAGGCGCTCGAAGCACTCGACAAGGATCGCGCGTTCCTGAAGGCCGGCGGCGTGTTCTCGGACGATTTCATCGACGCGTACATCGAGACCAAACTGGTCGAGGTGACGAAGTTCCGCGCGGCGACGCATCCGATCGAGTACCAGATGTACTACAGCATCTAATCGACTTGGCGCCGCGGCGATCTGCACCGCGGCGCCACGACAACGCAAGCGACGCACACGGACGGCGCACACAAGAACGAACGGCGCGATGGGGTATCGCGCCGGATGTCCGCAACAGCAATCAAGGAGCACATAGGCCCGCATCACGACAACTTGCTACCACGTGGTCAGCCTGGGAGGGCTAAGGACTTCGGACTCGGGATCACCGCACGGCGCGTAAGCATCGTGCGCAGCCGCTCGTGCAACACGGCGCGTGCGGCTGCAGACCCTGCCGTGAACTTCCTCGCTGACAAAGGTACCGAGCCATGCTGCGCACCGTCCTTGTTGTTGGTTGTCTCGCCCTCCTTTCCCCTTCGATCATCGCCCGCGCCGACGAAGCGCCGGCCGCTCCCGCGAACAGCTGGACCGGCTCGCTCACGCTGGCCAGCGACTACGTCTTCCGCGGCCTGACCCAGAGCAACGAGAATCCAGCGCTGCAGGGCGGCTTGGAGTTCGACGCCGCCGCCGGCGCCTATGCTGGCTTCTGGGGCAGCAGCATCAGCTGGCTGTCGGACTATTCGACCGATGCGGCACCGGTCTCGAGCAACGTCGAGCTCGACTTCTATGTCGGCTATCGCGGCAAGTTCAACGACAGCCTCGGCTATGACGTCGGCCTGTACACCTACGTCTATCCCGGCGACTACCCGCACGGGTTCACCCGCGCGAACACCACTGAAGCATACGGTGCGCTGAGTTGGGGCATCGCGTCGCTGAAGTACTCACACACGCTGACCAACGCGTTCGGCTTCAGCTCGACGAAAAACTCGGGTTATCTCGATCTGAGCGTCAACTACGAATTTGCGCCGAGCTGGCTGCTCAACGCGCATGCCGGCCGGCAGCGGATCGACGGCTTCGGGGCAGCGTCGTACAGCGACTGGAAGCTCGGCGTCACGAAGAATTTCGACAAGTTCGCGTTCGCGCTCGCCTACTACGACACGAACGCCGACCGCGCCGTCTACACCAACCCAATCACCGGTCACTACGTCGGGCGCGCCACCACGGTGGCGACGCTGACGCGGACCTTTTGACGCAACGATCGACGCGAAGGAGAACACGATGAAGCTGATCACGGCGATCATTCGCCCACACAAGCTCGAGGACGTCCGCGAGGCGCTGAACCAGGCCGGCGTCAGCGGGCTCACGGTGACCGAAGTCAAGGGCTACGGTCGACAGAAAGGACACACCGAGTTGTACCGCGGCGCCGAGTACGCGGTCGATTTCCTGCCGAAGATCCGCATCGAAGCCGCGCTGCCCGATCAGCTGGTCGAGCTCGCACTCGAGGCGATCGTGCGCGCCGCGCGCACGCAGAAGGTCGGTGACGGAAAGATCTTCGTCACCGAACTCGAGCAAGTGTTGCGCATCCGCACCGGCGAGACCGGCGACGACGCCCTGTAACGAATACGAAGAGGACTGCCCATGACTCGCTTCGATCTGATTCCCGCGCGCGATCGCTTGCCGCCGCTCGCGCCGTTGTTGCTGTTGTTTCCCGCATTGCTGCTCGCGGATCCCGCGCTCGCGCAGGACGCCGCGGCTGCCGCCGCCGCAACCGCCGCCGCAGCGCCGGCGCCGGCACCGAACAAGGGCGACACCGCCTGGATGCTCACGTCCACCGCACTGGTGTTGCTGATGTCGGTGCCGGCATTGGCGCTGTTCTACGGCGGCCTGGTGCGTACCAAGAACATGTTGTCCGTGCTGATGCAGGTGTTCGTGGTGTTCGCGCTGATCTCGGTGCTGTGGTGCGTGTACGGCTACAGCGTCGCGTTCACGGAAGGCAACGCATTTTTCGGCGGCTTCTCGCGGCTGTTTCTCAACGGCACGTTCAATCCGGCCGACGGCTCGTTTTCGATGGCCGGTACCTTTTCCAAGGGTACGCCGCTGTACGAGCTCGTGTTCGTCGGCTTCCAGGCGACGTTCGCCGCGATTACGTGCTGCTTGATCCTGGGTTCGATCGTGGAGCGCATCAAGTTTTCCGCGGTGTTGATCTTCATGGTGCTGTGGTTCACCTTCAGCTACCTGCCGATTGCGCACATGGTGTGGTTCTTCGCCGGCCCGGATGCGTATACCGACGCGGCAAAAGTCGATGCGGTCAATGCCACGGCCGGCTATATCTGGCAGATGGGCGCGCTCGATTTTGCCGGCGGCACCGTGGTGCACATCAACGCCGGCGTGGCCGGTCTGATTGGCGCGTTCCTGGTCGGCAAACGCGTCGGCTACGGCCGCGAAGCACTCAAGCCGCATTCGCTGACCATGACCATGATCGGCGCGTCGTTGCTGTGGTTCGGCTGGTTCGGCTTCAACGCCGGTTCCGCGCTCGAAGCGAACGGTTCGGCCGCACTCGCGTTTCTCAATACGTACCTGGCCACCGCGTGCGCGGTGTTGTCGTGGACGTTTGCCGAATGGTTGCTCAAGGGCAAGCCGTCGATGCTCGGCGCGGCGTCCGGCGCGGTCGCAGGCCTGGTTGCGATCACGCCCGCTGCGGGCAACGTCGGCATTCCCGGCGCATTCGCGATCGGCCTGCTCGCCGGCGTGATCTGCCTGTGGGGCGTGACCGGGTTGAAGCGACTGATTCGCGCCGACGATTCGCTCGACGTGTTCGGCGTGCATGCACTCGGCGGCATCTCCGGCGCGCTGCTCACCGGCATCTTCAATTCTCCGGCGCTCGGCGGTCCCGGCTCGGTGCAGGATTGGGTCAAGATGACCAGCGGCTTTCCCGGCATCCTGGCGCAGCTGCTGATCCAGGCCAAGGCCGTCGGCATCACGTTGATCTGGACTGCGGTCGTCGCGTTCGTCGCTTTCAAGATTGCCGATCTGCTGGTCGGCCTGCGCGTGACCGAGGAACAGGAACGCGAAGGCTTGGACATCACCTCGCACGGCGAATCCGCCTACGACTACTGATCTGACGCTCCGGCCGTCGCACGATGCGGCGGCCGGAATATTTTTCCGGCGCCTTTTGCACTAGGATGGTGCAATGCAAGCCGCCCCTGAGATCATTGCCAGCTGTGCGGGTCCGCTGCTGGATTCGCTTACGGCGCCGGTCGCGGTGCTCGATGCGGCCTCGCGACTGGTCTACATGAATGCCGCGTTCCGCGAATTGTTCGGACCGGCGGCGCACGGCGGCGCGCCGCTGTCGGCGCTTGGCGATGCGGCGCCGCCGCTCGCCGGCGCCGTCGCGCGCGCACGCGAAGCCAGCGGTCCGGTCGCACTGCGCGCGCAGTTCCTGTCCGTGCGCGACGACGACGGCGTAGCCGCCGACATCTTCGCGGTGCTGCAGTCGGGTCTGGCCTTGGCCGATCCCGCGATTGTGCTGGAGATTCATCCGCGCGTGGCGCAACCCGATGCCGCCGCGCGCGTCTCGCACAGCCTGCGTGGACTGGCGCACGAAGTGAAGAATCCGCTCGCCGGCGTGCGCGGTGCGGCGCAGTTGCTCAAGCGCCGTCTCGCCGACGCGGACCAGGCCAAGCTCGCCGAACTGATCATCGCCGAAGCCGATCGCCTGGTCGCGCTGACCGACCGTCTGCTGCAGCCCGGCGCGCGCGAGCCCGCCGCCGGCGCGGTCAACCTGCATGAAGTGGCCGAACGCGCGCGCGCACTGATCGTGGCCGAGGCGCGTGCGGAGCTGGCGCTGGAACGCGACTACGATCCCAGCCTGCCGCCGCTGCGCGGCGTCGGCGACCGGCTGCTGCAGCTCGTGCTGAACCTGCTGCGCAACGCGATGCAGGCCGACGCAAAAAGTATACTCGTGCGCACGCGCGCGGTGCATGGCGCGATGCTCGGCGAGCGCGCGGTGCGCCTCGCCTTGCGCCTGGACGTGATCGATGACGGCACCGGCGTACCGGAGCAGCTGCGCGAAACGCTGTTCCTGCCGCTCGTTTCCGGCCGCGCCGACGGCAGCGGCCTCGGCCTCGCGCTGGCGCAGGAAATCGCGCACGAACACGGCGGCGAACTCACCTGCCGCAGCCGCCCCGGGCGCACCGTGTTCAGTCTGACCTTGCCGGTGGAGACCGCGCATGACTGACGCACGTCATGCCGAAGCGCACCTGGCGCAGATCTGGATTGCCGACGACGACAACGCCATCCGGTTCGTGCTCGGCGAGGCGCTGCGCGACAGCAGCTTGACCGTGCGCGAATTCAGCGACGCGGAGCAGTTGCTTGCCGCGCTCGGCAGCGCGCAGCCCGACGTCGTGGTCAGCGACGTGCGCATGCCGGGCATCAGCGGCTTGAGCCTGCTCGAGGAACTCAAGCGCCGCGGTTGCGTCGCACCGGTGATCGTGATGAGCGCGTTCACCGACGTCGCCTCGACCGCAGCGGCCTACCGCAACGGCGCGTTCGACTACCTGCCGAAACCCTTCGACATCGACCAGGCCGTTGCCGCGGTGGAGCGCGCCTTGGCGGAGACACTGCCGCCGCCGGCACCGCTGCGCAACAGCGAGCCGGACACCGAACTGATCGGACAATCGGCATCGATGCGCGAGGTGTTCCGCAGCATCGGCCGCGTGGCCGCGACCGATCTGAACGTGCTTGTCACCGGCGCCACCGGCACGGGCAAGGAACTGGTCGCGCGCGCGTTGCACCGGCACAGCGCGCGCGCCGCACATCCGTTCGTGGCGATGAACACGGCCGCGATTCCGTCGGAGCTGCTCGAATCCGAGTTGTTCGGCCACGAAGCCGGCGCGTTCACCGGCGCCGTCAAGCGCCACGCTGGCCGCTTCGAGCAGGCGCAGGGCGGCACGCTGTTCCTGGACGAGATCGGCGACATGCCGCTGTCGCTGCAGACGCGTCTGCTGCGCGTACTGGCCGAGAACGAGTTTTATCGCGTCGGCGGACGCGAACTGATCCAGGCCGACGTGCGCGTGATCGCCGCGACGCATCAGGACCTGGAAGCGAAAGTGGCGCGCGGCGAGTTCCGCGCCGACCTGCTGCACCGGCTCGACGTGGTGCGCCTGCACCTGCCGCGGCTGAGCGAACGGCGCGAGGACATTCCGTTGCTGGCATCGCGCTTCCTGGCGCGCGCCGCCACGACCATGCGCCTGGACGCCAAGCGCTTTTCGCCGGCGGCGCTCGGCGCGCTGGCGAAGTTGCCGTGGCCGGGCAACGTGCGCCAGCTCGAGAACCTGTGCCGGCGCCTGGCAGTGATGGCGCCGGGGCGCGAGATTCGCGTGCAGGATCTGCCGCAGTCGGACGAGGCGATCGCCGCCGCGGCCGACGACTGGCGCGTGCCGTTGCAGCGCAACGTGCGCGAGCGGCTGACGCAAGGCGAGAGCGACATCTACGCGCAGTTGCGCGACGACTTCGACCAGGCGGTACTCGCCGCCGCGCTCAGCGTCACGGATAATCAGCGCGGCCGTGCGGCACAGCGCGTCGGCCTGGGCCGCAATACGCTGACGCGCAAGCTTGGCAGCTCGCGCCGGCGCCAACCGGGAAAGGACGAACGATGAGCGAACCACTGCGGGTACGCGATGCCGGCATGGCCGACATCAACGTGCTGGTCGAATTCAACGCCGCGATGGCGCTGGAGACCGAAGGCAAAACACTCGAGCCGCGCACGCTCAGCGCCGGCGTCGCCGCAGTCTTGGCCGAACCCAAGCGCGGCTTCTACCTGATCGCCGAGCATGAGCGCGACGTGGCCGGCTGCCTGTTGATCACGTTCGAGTGGAGCGACTGGCGCAACGGCGACTGGTGGTGGCTGCAGAGCGTGTACGTACGCCCGGAACAGCGCCGTCACGGTGTGTTCCGCGCGCTCTACGCTGAAGTCGAGCGGCTCGCCGCGGCGCGCAGCGACGTGGTCGGCGTGCGCCTGTATGTCGAGCGCGAGAATGCGCGCGCGCAGCGCACCTACGAATCGCTCGGCCTGCACGAGGAGCACTACCGCATGTACGGCAAACCGCTGCGCGCCGATGTCAAGGCGTTGCTCGGCTAGGCGCTCATTGACTAGAGCAGGCGCTCGCTCCGCACCGTATACTATGCGGCCCCGTTGCGGCGCGTGCGCCGGTCTGGACATCCGATGCAGAACTACAAGGCTTTCTGGGACGACAAGGCGAGCACCACGCAAGGCGCGCTGCTCGCGGTCGACGGCAGCGCGAACGAACACGTGCTGCAGCTGACCGGCGCCTACAGCGCGCGCCAGGTCAGCACCGCGCTGGCGCTGGAAAAATCCGATCGCGTGCTCGAACTCGGCTGCGGCGTCGGCCGCATCGGCCATCTGCTCGCGCCGCAGGTCGCGCATTGGGAAGGCGCCGACATCTCCGCCAACATGCTCGGCGTGGCGCGCGAGCGCCTGCGCACGCACGCCAATGTCGGCTTCACCGAGCTGGTGCGCACCAGCCTCAAGCCGCTGCCCGACGCGAGTTTCGACAAGGCCTACAGCGTGGCCGTGTTCATCCACATGGACAAGGAGGATTTCTACCTCTACCTGGAAGAACTCGCGCGCGTGGTCAAGCCCGGTGGGCTGGTCTACTTCGACACCTGGAACCTGGCCAGCCCGGTCGGCTGGCGCCGCTTCAAACTCGAAGCCGTGCAATATCGCTCGGCGGATTTCTCGCAACGCAAGGATGTCGCGCGCAACCAGTTCTCCACGCCGGACGAAGTCAACGCGTTCCTGACGCACGCCGGTTTCGAGCCGCTGCTGATGCTGGCGGATTCGCCGTGGGTCCAAGCCGTGGCGATCCGTCGCGGCGCCGGCGACGCGGCGGCACAGCGCGAACGCCTGCGCGCACAAGCGCCGCGCATCGCCTACACGCCGCTGTGGACCGAGTTGTTCGACAACCTGATCAAAGTCACGACCGAAGGTTTGCCGCCTCAGTCGATGTTGAATATGCTTGCCGATACGTCGCGCGGAACCGAGATCCCGATGTTTCGCGCCTGGTTCCTGGAATTGTGGCGCGCGAACGAGCAGCACTGGGGACCGGTGCCGGCCTGACGGCGCGATGCGGCGATGTTCCGATCGACCTTGAGGAGATGATCCCGATGCAAACTGGCCAGCGGCGCGTTGCGATCATCGGCGGTACCCGCATTCCGTTCTGCCGCAACAACACCGCGTACGCCGACGTCGGCAATTTCGGCATGGCGGTCAAGACGCTCGGTGCCCTGGTCGAACGCTTCGGCCTGCACGGCTTGGAGCTGGGCGAAGTCGCATTCGGCTCGGTGATCAAGCACGCGTCGGATTGGAACATCGCGCGCGAGGCGACGTTGTCGTCCGGCTTGTCGCCGCTCACGCCCGGCATCACCACCGCGCGCGCCTGCGGCACTTCGCTCGACAACGCGATCATCATCGCGAACAAGATCGCGGCCGGCCAGATCGAGGCCGGCATTGCCGGCGGCGCCGACACCACCAGCGACGTGCCGATCGTGTACAGCAAGCCGCTGCAGCAGCGCCTGCTGAACATGAATCGCGCCAAGACGCCGCTGGACAAGGTCAAGGCGGCGTTCCGCGGCTTTTCGTTCGGCGAGTTGAAGCCGAGTTTCCCCGGCGTGGCCGAGCCGCGCACCGGCATGTCGATGGGCGACCACTGCGAGCTGATGGCGAAAGAGTGGAAGGTCTCGCGCGAAGAGCAGGACAAGCTCGCGCTGGCCAGCCACCAAAAGGCCGCCGCCGCGTACGAACGCGGTTTCTTCAAGGACCTGGTGGTGCCGTTCCGCGGCCTGGAGCGCGACGGTTTCCTGCGTCCCGATTCCAGCTTGGAAAAACTCGCCGCGCTCAAGCCCGCATTCGACAAGACTTCCGGCCAGGGCACGCTCACCGCCGGCAACTCGACCGGCCTGTCCGACGGCGCCTCGGCGCTGCTGCTGGCAAGCGAGGAGTGGGCCGCCGCGCGCGGCCTCAAGCCGCAGGCGTATCTGACGCATGCGAATGTCGCGGCGGTGGATTTCGTGCGCGGCGAAGGCCTGCTGATGGCACCGACCGTTGCGGTGCCGCGCATGTGCGACGCGGCCGGGATCACGCTGCAGGATTTCGACTTCTACGAGATCCACGAAGCGTTCGCCGCGCAGGTCGTGTGTACTTTGCGCGCTTGGGAAAATGTGGATTATTGTAAGAATCGCCTCGGCCGCGACAAGCCGTTCGGTTCGATCGACCCGGCCAAACTCAACGTCAACGGCTCGAGCCTCGCGCTCGGCCATCCGTTCGCCGCCACTGGCACGCGCATCCTCGCCACGCTGGCGAAGCTGCTCGAGGAAAAGGGTTCCGGTCGCGGCCTGGTCTCGATCTGCACCGCGGGTGGGATGGGCGTGACCGCCATTGTCGAGCGCCCATAACACTTGGCGCTTGCCCTCCCAAAGGGAGGGTTGACTGAGACGGTGGCCCATCTCGCTCGTCATTCCCGCGTAGGCGGGAACGCGTAGGCAGGATGCCGGAAGCGAACATTCGCGCAGCGAATGGCCCGCAGGCACGCGCAGGCACGCGCAGGAGCCGCATGCAATCCAGTTCTTTCTGTTTCGCTCGTCATTCCAGCGCAAGCTGGAATCCAGTTCTGCCTTACGCTCGTCATTCCCGCGTAGGCGGGAATCCAGTTCTTTCTTTGGACGTTGTCTTTTTCGTCTAAAGCCAGAGCTTCCACTCCTCCTACGGAGGAGCGGGTAACCCTCAGAGCCAAGGCTTCCACTCCTCCTGCGGAGGAGCGCGTAACTCTCGAGCCAAGGCTTCCACTCCTCCTGCGGAGGAGCGGGTAACTCTCAGAGCCAAGGCTTCCACTCCTCCTACGGAGGAGCGGGTAACTCTCAGAGCAGAGCTTCCACTCCTCCTGCGGAGGACCGGGTAACTCTCAGAGCAGAGCTTCCACTCCTCCTGCGGAGGAGCGGGTAACTCTTAGAGCAGAGCTTCCACTCCTCCTGCGGAGGAGCGGGTAACTCTCAGAGCAGAGCTTCCACTCCTCCTACGGAGGAGCGGGTAACTCTTTTCTTTACTCGTGTAAAGAAAAGAGTCACCAGAAAAGAAAGCAC